>Ga0272449_1004481_pt1 | contig 11328 bp, 7 predicted proteins | sample YNPCB0241_FD_198679 | JGI IMG/M metagenome (GOLD analysis project Ga0272449, IMG submission 198679) | Hot spring sediment microbial communities from Yellowstone National Park, WY, United States - YNP-CB-024-1 | ecosystem: Environmental > Aquatic > Thermal springs > Hot (42-90C) > Sediment...
CCGATGCAGGGTTGGTGCTCCAGGCGCTGGCCCTGCTGCGCCAGCACTACGTCGACCGTGTCGAGGTCGTCCCGCTGCTGAACGGCGGCATCGGTGGCATGCGCGCCGCCCTCGCCGCGGCCGGCATTGCGGTGGACGTGGCGGACCTGCCGGCCGACCTGTCCGACGCGCAGGCGCAAGGGGCCTTCCGGGCGCGCTTCGACGCTGCGGCAGACGCCGCCGGCGGACGTCTGGCGCGCACGGCGCTGGCCCACGCCGCCATCCGGGGCATGACCGCGGTGCTGGCCGACTCCCACACGGGGTTCATGCCCCCTGAGGAGTACGCACGCCTGCGCGCCCAGGCCAGCCGCCAGGCGCAGTTCTCGGGCATCGGGGTGGTGTTGCTGGCGCGCGAGGGACGCGTCTACATCCGCGACGTGATCCCCGGCGGGCCGGCCGAGGGTGCCGGGCTCCGTGCTCTCGATCGCGTCGTCCGCATCGACGCCGTGCCCACTGCCGGTCTGGACATCGCCCAGGTGTCGGGGATGATCCGGGGACCGGCCGGCACCACCGTGACCCTCGTCGTGGAACGGCCGGGCAGCGCCGAGCCGGCGACCGTGGCTGTCGTCCGTGCGCCGATCCGCGTGCCGCCCGTCTTCGACGCCAGGGTGCTCGGCGATGGCGTGGGCTACCTGAAGCTGTACAGCCTCTTCGCCGACGGCGTGGGGCGGGAGGTCCGCCAGCACCTGGAGCGCCTGCTGGGCGGCGGGCTGCGGGCCCTGGTGCTCGACCTGCGCGGCAACACCGGCGGCTACGTGCACGAGCTGCTCCTCGTGCTGAACGCCCTGCTGCCTCCCGGCGCGCCCGTGCTCCAGGAGACCCGGCGGGGTGGCGCGACGCAGGTCGTCCGGACGTGGACGGCGCCCGTGCTGCCCGGCCACGTGCCGGTGGTGGTGCTGGTGGACGAGGGCACCGCGTCCGCGGCGGAACTGCTGGCGGCTGCCCTGCAGGAGCACGACCGCGCCACGCTGGTGGGCGCGCCGACCAGCGGCGCCGTGGACGCGGGCGCGACCTTCGAGCTGCCCGACGGATCGGCGCTGCTGATCACGGTGCGACGGCTGGCGACCGGCCGCGGACGCCGCCTGGACGGCGTCGGCGTGACGCCGCACGTGGCGGTCGCGCTGGGCGTCGCCGAGCTGGACCAGGGCCGCGACAGCCAGCTGGAACGCGCGCTGCAGCTCGCGCGCCAGCGCCTGGGGGTCGCGCAGGGCGCGTCGTGTTGCGCCCGCACGGCGGCCCGCCGGCTGCCCGTGGTGCTCCGCGCCGCCGCGGGCCGGGCTGTGTTATCCTCGCCCTGACGCGCATCCCGCGCAGACGACGCTGGAGGACACCCGAGCGACCATGCTGCCATCGGACCGCCTGCGCGACAAACTGATCGTCGCCAACAACAAACCGTTCCAGGCCTACCAGGACCTGGTGGGTGCCTACCGGTTCGACCGCTTCGTCCTCTACCTCGATGCCGTCCAGCCGGAGCCCATGGCCGGGCCGACGCGGGGACGGGTGCGGATCGACCAGGCCGAGGCCCAGATTCCGCCGGCGCTCTGGTCGACGCCGGCGCGCAGGATCGCCCTGGAGGACTTCCTCCTGCGCGCGGTGGCCGACGCGATCCGCCGGCACGTCCGCACGCGCTGGACCGGCCGCACGCCGCCGCTGGCGGTGGACGTCGGCGGGCAGGCCGTGCTCCGGCGCGCGGCGTGCACCGTCGCCGAGGACTGGATCGAGGTGCGCGTGGCCATCGGGCTGCCCGCGGAGGGGCGCAAGGCGGCGGCCCGGGCCGCCATTCCCCTGTTCTTCGAGGAACTCCCCGCGGTCGTCGACGCCGGGCTGGTGTGGGCGCGCCTGGACGGCGACGCCGGCCGCCGGTTCGTGGAGACCGTCGAGGACTACCTGGCGCTGCGCGCGCAGCTCCCGGCGCTGGGCCTGGTGGCGTTCCTCGCCGACGGCGCGGTGCTGCCCCGCGACACGCTGCCGGGCGACGGTCCGCTGCGCGGTGGCCGGGCGCAGCCGCTGCGGGCGCCCGAGGAGCTGGCGGTGACCGTGTCGCTGCCGCACCGCGGGACGGTGCGGGGGCTCGGCATCCCGCGCGGCGTGACGGTGGTGACCGGCGCGGCGTTTTCGGGGAAGTCGACGTTGCTGGCCGCGATGGCCCGCGGGGTGTACCCGCACGTGCCGGGGGACGGCCGCGAGCTGGTGGCCACGGCCCCCGACGCGGTCATGGTGCGCGCGGAGCCCGGCCGCCGCGTCGAGCGGGTGGATCTCAGCGCGCTGGTCCGCGAGGTGCCGGGCCGGCCGGAGGTGCGCGCGTTCTCTGTGGAGCGCGCCAGCGGCACGCTGTCGGTCCTCGCCTCCCTTGTCGAGGCCCTCGAGGTGGGCACCAGCCTGCTCCTCTTCGACGAGGACGACCTGCCTGCGGCGCTGCTGACCCGCGACGCGCGCATGGAGGCCCTGGTGCCGCCCGCGGGCGATCCCCTGACCCGCCTGGTGGACGTGGTGCGCCCGCTCTGGGAGGACCTGGGGATCTCGTCTGTCGTCGCCACCGCCGGACTTGGCGACTTCCTCGGCGTGGCCGACACCGTGGTGGTGATGGACGCCTTCCAGCCGCAGGCGGCCACCCCCGCGGCACGGCAGGCCGCCGCCCTGGGGGCGCCGCGCGCGTCGCGGCGTGTGACGATCTCCCTGCCGGCGCCGCGGTGCCCCCTGCCCCGCGGCGTCAACGGCCTGCGCGGGCGCCGGAGCGTCAGCGAGATGCGCGGCCGCACCGTGCTGGCGGTCGGCCGGGAGAGCGTGGACCTGGCTGGCCTGCCGCAACTGGTGGATCCCGGCCAGGCGCGCGCGGCCGGCGATGCGCTCCTCTACGCCCTGGAGAAGGGATACCTCGACGGCGCGGCGTCCATCGCCGAGATCCTGGCGCGCGTCTTCGCCGACCTCGAGACCGGCGGCCTGGCCCTGCTGTCGGCGGGCGATCGCGGAGCGGGCGACCACGCGCTGCCGCGGCCCTACGAGGTCGCGGCGGTGTGGAACCGCCTGCGGGCCCTGCAGGTGCGCGTCCGGCGCCCCGGACAGCCGCTCGAAGCTGACGCGGCACGGTCCCAGGCGCACGAGGCGTCCTCGTCCGCCGCGCCGCCCGCGGCCCGGCACGCGCCGTCGGTCACCGGGCCGCAGCATCCTGGCGCGCCGGCACCTGCGGGCGCGTCGCCGACCGCGCCGGCCGCCGCAGGCGGCCAGCCCCCCGCAGGCCTCGCGGTGCCCGCGCGCGTCGGCCCCGACGCGCCGCCTGCAGGAGCCGGGGAATCCGGCCCGAACCCCACTGTGCACAGCGCAGACGCCCCGCACGATCCGCCGCGGCCCTGAGCGGCCGCGCACGGGGACGACGTGCGGGGCCGAGGGGGGACGCGATGGACGCCACCAAGATCCTGCTGTCCGAACAGGAGATCCCGAAGGCCTGGTACAACATCGCCGCGGATCTGCCGGTGCCGCTGCCGCCGGTCATCCATCCGGGGACCAAGCAGCCGATCGGACCGGCGGACCTCGCACCGCTCTTCCCCATGGCGCTCATCATGCAGGAGGTCAGCACCGAGCGGGAGGTGGAGATCCCCGAGCCGGTTCGCGACGTCTACCGCCTGTGGCGGCCGACGCCGTTGCACCGGGCGCGGCGACTCGAGCGCGCCCTGGACACGCCCGCGCGCATCTACTACAAGTACGAGGGCACTAGCCCTGCCGGCAGCCACAAGCCCAACACCGCCGTGGCCCAGGCGTTCTACAACAAGCAGGAGGGGACCCGCCGCCTCACCACCGAGACGGGAGCCGGCCAGTGGGGCAGCGCGCTGGCGCTGGCGTGTCGGCTGTTCGACCTGGCGTGCACCGTGTACATGGTGCGGGTCTCCTACGAGCAGAAGCCGTACCGCAAGGTCATGATGCAGACCTGGGGCGCACAGGTGCTGCCCAGCCCCACCGACCGGACGCAGGCCGGCCGGGCGATCCGTGCCCGGGACCCGGACTCCCCCGGCAGCCTGGGCATCGCCATCAGCGAGGCGGTCGAGGACGCGGCCACCCACGACGACACCAAGTACTCGCTGGGCAGCGTGCTCAACCACGTGCTGATGCACCAGACCGTGGTGGGCCTCGAGGCCCGCAGGCAGATGGAGCTGGCCGGCGACGCCCCCGACGTGATCATCGGCTGCGTTGGCGGGGGCAGCAACTTCGCCGGGCTGGCGTTCCCGTTCATGCCCGAGAAGTTCCGGGGGCGGGCCGTGCGGTTCGTGGCGGTCGAGCCCCAGGCATGCCCCACGCTCACGCGCGGCGACTACCTGTACGACTTCGGCGACACCGCGGCCACCACGCCGCTGCTCAAGATGTACACCCTGGGCCACACCTTCGTGCCGCCGGCGATCCACGCGGGTGGCCTGCGCTACCACGGCGACGCGCCGCTGCTGTGCCTGCTCTACCACCACGGGTACGTGGAGGCGGTGGCCTACGGGCAGCGCGCCGTCTTCGATGCCGCGGTGCAGTTCGCCCGGGCCGAGGGCATCATCCCCGCGCCCGAATCGGCCCACGCCGTGCGCAAGGCGATCGACGAGGCGCTGGAGGCCAAACGCGAGGGCCGACCCCGGGTCATCCTGTTCGGCCTGTCCGGCCACGGCCACTTCGATCTGGCCGCGTACGAGAAGCACCTGGCAGGGGAACTCGAGGACTTCGCGTACCCGGAGGACGCCATCCAGGCCGCCATGCGGGAGCTGGCCGCGATCCAGCCCTGAGCCGCGCCGGCGGCCGCAGCGTCCGGGCAGTCCCGGACGTCGGGCGCGTTGGGCTGCGCGCGTCGCGCGGCGACCGTGTCCTGGTACCGCCCCGAGGGGACGGCGTCCCGCCCGGCGCCGCGGTCCGCGCCTCGCCGTCCCCTCCCGTCCGTCCCGCACTCACGGGGAGTGCCATAGCGCCCTCTCGCGCCTCTCACGCCCCCGCCGGCCCCGTGTCGCCGACCTGGGGGCGCACCCGCACACGCTGCGCCAGCGCCCGGCCGAGCGCCCGGATCTGGTGGCGCACCTCCACGGTGACCGGGCCGTCCAGCAGCCCGATCTCCCGCACCTGCACGAGCGCGCCGGGCAGGATCCCGAGCGCGGCCAGGTGCGCGACGATCGCGCGGTCCTCTTCCGGAATGCTCACGACGGTGGCCCGGCCCCACACCGGCACCCTGTCGAGGGTGAGCAGGTCGCCGTCGTCCTCGCACGCCGCCTCGCCCGGAATGGGGAGCCCATGGGGGCAGGTGGTCGGATGTCCCAGCACCTCTGCGAGGCGGGCCTCGACCGTCGGGCTGATCACGTGCTCGAGCTTGCACGCTTCGGCGTAGACGTCGGGCAGGTCCACGCGCAGCACGTCGGTGAGCAGGCGTTCGGCAAGCCGGAGGCGCCGCACGACCTTGCGGGCCGTGGCCAGGCCGCGCTCGCTGAGCCCGTAGCCGGCACCGGCGCTGGCCTGCACCAGGCCCTGCGCCTCCAGGCGCTTCAGCATCTCGTAGGCCGACGGTGGGGCGACGCCCATGTACTCGGCCACTTTGGACACCGTGACCGGCGGCGCGTTGTGCGCCACGGTGTAGATCGCCTTCAGGTACATCTCGATGCGTTCGGTCCGGGCGATGTCGTGGACGGTCATCGACGGCACTCCCGACACACACCGCGGAAGACCACGTGGAAGTCCGTCACCCAGTAGCCCTGCCGCTGGTCCGGCGGCAGCTCGACCGGCCCCAGCGGCACGTGGACGTCCGCGGCCCGTCCGCATCGGACGCAGACCAGGTGGTGGTGGGGGCGAGGGTTGGGGTCGTACCGCGTGCTGCCCGTGCCCAGGTCGAGAGCCTGGATGGCGCCCATGGCCACCAGCTCGTGCAGCACCGCGTACACCGTGCGCAGCGACAGCGTCGGCATCGTCTGGCGAGCCCGCCGGTACAGCCCCTCGGCCGTCGGGTGCTCCCGGTTGCCGTCCAGCAGACGGCAGATGAGGGCACGCTGGGGGGTCAGCCGTCTGCGGTGCGCGCGGAACGCGCCTTCCAGGGCGCCGCCGCGCTCCGTCCGGTGTCCCATAGCGGCCGTCGTGACACGACCACGCCACGCCGGGTCGGCCGCGATCCCGCTGCGCTCCGCCTGCCGGACCGCAGCCCCTGGCGTCCCTTCAGCGGGGTGGTAGCCCGCGGCGCTGGGCTGGGGGTCGGCACCACGCCGGTGGGAGGGAGCCGCTGTTCCTCCACCGGGGTGGTGGCCCGCGGCGCCTGTCGCTCCTCCACCACGTCGGTCGCGAGCCAAAGCCGGCCCCTGGTACGCCATCTGGCACCTAACAGCGGTTGTTGCCTGCTCGCCCTGCGCCCGTTGCGCCCGTCGGGCCGCGCCCCGCGCGCTCATCCGCCCCGCGCCCGAGGCGGGATCGGGCGATAAATGGATTGACGAAACTCAGGAATAAGGTTAGCCTAACCGCCGGCCTGGCGCAATGGGCCGACGACACGACGGCGCCCGGTGCGGGCGGGAGGCGGGAAGACGATGGCAGAGCGCCGCTGGTGGAAAGCCGCAGGTGTGCTGGTGGCGGTGGTCGTCGTGGTGGTCACCGGAAGCGGTCGGGGAGGCGCGCAGACACCGGTCCTCAACCTCTACAACGCGCGACACTACGACACCGACCAGGCGCTCTACGACGAGTTCGCACGGCAGACGGGCGTCCGCGTCAACCTCATCCAGGGCGACGCCGACCAGCTGATCGAGCGCATCAAGGCGGAAGGCGCCGGCAGCCCGGCGGACGTGCTGATCACGGTGGACGCGGGCCGGCTGTACCGCGCGCAGCAGGCCGGCCTGTGCCAGCGCGTGCCCTCGCCGGTCCTGGCGGCCCGCATTCCGGCCAACCTGCGCGACCCCGACGGCTTCTGGTACGGGTTCACTAAGCGGATGCGGGTCGTCGCCTACGCGCGGGACCGGGTGACGCGGGACCAGCTGTCGACCTACGAGGACCTGGCCGATCCGCGCTGGCGGGGCCGGGTGCTGGTACGCAGCTCGAACCACGTGTACAACCAGTCGCTGGTCGGTGCCATGATCGCATGGCACGGCGCGCCGTTCGTTGCGCGGTGGGCCCGGGGCATCGTGCAGAACCTGGCACGCCCGCCGCAGGGCGGGGACACGGACCAGCTCCTGGCGCTGGCCGCCGGCGAAGGGGACGTGGCGCTCGTCAACCACTACTACTACCTGCGGCTGCTCAACTCGGCCCGCCCTCATGAGCGCGCCGTGGCCGCCAAGGTCGGGCTGTTCTTCCCCAACCAGGGGCCCGAGGAGCGCGGCGTGCACGTCAACGTCAGCGGCGCCTGCGTCGTGGCCACGGCACCGCACCGCGCGGCGGCCGTGGCGTTCCTCGAGTACCTGGCCTCCGACCGGGCGCAGGAGATCTTCGCGAAGGGGAACTTCGAGTTCCCGGCGGTGCGGGGGATTGCCAACCCCATGGCCGCCATCGCACCGGTCGCCCTCAAGGAAGACCCGTTGAACGCCCGCGTCTACGCCGCCAACGGCGCCAGGGCCCTGCAGCTCATGGTGGGTGCGGGCTGGCGGTGATGCGGGAGGCCGGCAGCCCCGCATGGCCGCGTCGCAGGGGGGACCAGGGGCGCCCGGCGGGGCCGTGACCGCGCGATCCCTGCACTGGCTGCTGCCGGCAGCGAGCCTGGCGGTCGCCGGCGGGCTCTCCCTGCCGGTCCTCACGGTCGCTGCCAGCCTGCTCGTCGCTGCCGAGGGCCCGTGGGTCGAGTTCGTCCGCCTGGTGCTCCCTCGCTACGTCGTCACCACGGTCTGGCTGGTGCTCGGGGTCTGCGCCGGCGCGCTGGTCATCGGCGTGGGGACGGCCTGGCTGGTCACCGTCTGCCGGGTGCCCGGCCAGCGCCTGTGGCAGTGGGCGCTGCTGCTGCCCATGGCGGTGCCCGCCTATCTGCTGGCCTACACCTACGCGGACCTGCTGCAGTACGCGGGCCCGGTGCAGACCACGATGCGGGCGTGGTTCGGCTGGGGCCGGGGCGACTACTGGTTTCCGCAGATCCGCTCCCTGGGCGGCGCGATCGTCGTCATGACGCTGGCCTTCTACCCGTACGTGTACATGCTGGCACGCGCGGCGTTCCTGGAGCAGTCCGGGGCCGCGCTCGAAGCCAGTCGCACGCTCGGCCACTCGCCGTGGAGCACCTTCTGGCGCGTGGCGCTGCCCCTGGCCCGGCCGGGCATCGCCGCGGGCGTCGCCCTGGTCGGCATGGAGGTGCTGGCGGACTTCGGCACGGTCAAGCACTTCGAGCTCGACACGTTCGCGACGGGGATCTACCTCACGTGGTTCACCCTGGGATCCCCGGTGGGCGCGGCACGGCTGGCCGCCGGCCTCATGGCGTTCGTGCTGGCCGTGATGAGCCTCGAGCGGCTCTCGCGGGGCAGCCGGCGCTTTCACGCGACGGGCACGGCGCCGCGCCGGCCGGCCGTCTTCCCGCTGCGCGGATGGCGGGCGGCGGCCGGGGTTGCGGCCTGCGTGATACCCCCGCTGGGGGGCTTCGGGCTGCCGGCCGCCGCGCTGCTCGTGATGGCCGCGACCGCTGGCGATCCGCTGTTCGGGCCGACGTTCCTGCGCCTGGCCGCCAACACGCTGCTCCTGGCGGTGCTGGCCGGCACCCTGGCCGTCGCCGTCGCCGCGCTGATCGCCTACGGGTTGCGCCTGACCCCCTCGCCGGCCATGCGCGTGGCCGCACGGATCGTGGGCCTGGGGTACAGCGTGCCCGGCGCGGTGATCGCCGTCGGCGTGATGATCCCGTTCGGGTACGCCGACCGCCTCCTCGGGGCCTGGCTCCACGCGGCGACCGGCCGGCCGCCAGGTCTGGTGTTGAGCGGCACGGTCTTCACGCTGGTGTACGCGTACCTGGTGCGGTTCCTGGCGGTCTCGCTGGGCACCGTGGAGGCCGGCCTCGGGCGGATCCGGCCCACGATGGACGACGCCGCGCGCACCCTCGGCCACGGCCCCGGCAGCACGCTGCTGCGCGTCCACGCGCCGCTCATGCGGGGGAGCCTGCTCACCGCCGCGCTGCTGGTCGTCGTCGACCTGCTGAAGGAACTGCCCGCGACGCTGATCCTGCGCCCCTTCAACTTCGACACGCTCGCGGTGCGCGTCTACCAGCTGGCCAGCGACGAGCGGCTGGCGCAGGCGTCCACGGCGGCGCTCGCCATCGTGGCGGTCGGGCTCCTGCCGGTCCTGCTCCTGGACCGCACCATCGCCCGCGCCCGCGGCCCGCGCGACACGCCGGACGCGCGCCCGTGAGGGCTGCCTTGTTGGGCGCCCGGGGCTCTGGTACGCTGTCGGTGCGGGTCGCCGCGGGCCGTCCGCCAGGCGGCCCGCAGACTACCGGGATGTCGATGCGCACCGATCGGGGGGGCCTGCCAGTCATCAGCGTGCGCGGCGTCGTCCGGCGGTTCGATCCCGCGAGCCCGCCGGCGGTCGACCGGCTGTCCCTGGACGTCGCGCAGGGCGAGATCCTCACGCTGCTGGGTCCCTCGGGCAGCGGCAAGACCACGGTGCTCCGGCTCGTAGCGGGGTTCGAGCGGCCGGACGAGGGCGAGGTGTGGATCGCCGGACGGTGCGTGGCGGGCAACGGCGTGTGGGTGCCGCCGGAAGCGCGCGGCGTGGGCATGGTGTTCCAGGACTACGCCCTGTTCCCCCACCTGACCGTGGAAGAGAACGTGGCCTTCGGCCTGCACTGCGTCCAGCGGATCCAGCGCCCCCGCCGGATACGCGAGGCGCTGGAACTCGTGGGCATGACGGCGTTCGCCGGGCGCTATCCGCACGAGCTGTCCGGCGGCCAGCAGCAGCGCGTGGCGCTGGCGCGGGCCCTGGCGCCCCAGCCGTTCGCCGTGCTGCTGGACGAGCCGTTCTCGAACCTGGACGCCGACCTGCGGGCGCAGCTGCGCGAGGAAGTCCGCGGGATCCTGAAGCATACGGGCACCAGCGCCATCTTCGTCACCCACGACCAGCACGAGGCCCTGCTGCTGGGCGACCGCGTCGGCGTGTTGCGCGAGGGCCGGCTCGAACAGGTGGATGTCCCCGAGCGCATCTTCCATGCGCCGAGGACGCGCTTCGTCGCCCGGTTCTTCGGCCGGGCCGACTTCCTCCCCGCGCGGGTGACGCCGCAGGGCGTGCAGACCGAAGTGGGCCTCCTGCCCCAGCGACCGCCACTGGGGAACGGCGCGGACGTGGAGGTGCTGGTGCGTCCCGACGATGTCGCCATCGCCCCCGCTGCGGACGGCGCGGGCGTGGTCGTGCGGCGCCTGTTCCAGGGCGGCACCGTGCTGTACTGCGTGGAGCTGCCCTCGGGGCGGCGCGTGCACAGCCTCCAGCCGCACACGGTGCGCCTGGAGCCGGGCGCCCGCGTGGCCGTCCGCCTCGACCCCGGGCACGCCCTGACCTGCTTCCACGACGGGCAGGCCGTGGGGACGGCCGGGGAGACGGCGTCCGAGGCGTCCGCCCTGGCGGGAGCGTGAGCCGCGGGCATGCGGACGCCGGCGGAGGGGTGGCTGCTCGAGTTCGACGCGGGGCCGGTGGACTACATCGAGGTCTGGGCCCTCCAGCGGGCGCTGGTCGCCGCGCGGCAGGAGGCGCGGGTGCCCGACGTGCTCCTGCTGCTGGAGCATACGCCCGTGATCACCATCGGGCGCCGGGGCCGGCGGGAGCACGTGCTGCTGTCCCCCGACGAGCTGCGCCGCCGCGGCATCCCCGTGTACGCGGTGGAACGCGGCGGCGACGTGACCTACCACGGTCCGGGCCAGCTGGTCGGGTATCCGATCGTGCACCTGCGGGCGCTGGGCGAGGACGTCGTGCGCTACGTGCGCCTGCTGGAAGAGACGGTGATCGTGGCGCTGGCCGCGTTCGGCATCGCCGCCGGGCGCGAGCGGGGCTACCCGGGGGTGTGGGTCGACGGGGCGAAGATCTGCGCGGTGGGCGTGGCCGTGAAGCGGGCCGTCACCATGCACGGCCTGGCCCTCAACGTCGCCACGCCGCCGGAGGCTTTCGCCGCCATCAACCCGTGCGGCCTGGGCCGTCCCGTCACGTCCATGGCGGCGGTGCTGGGGCGCCCGGTGGCGCTGGCCGACGTACGCCGGGCGTACGCCGCGGCGTTCGCGCAGGTCCTGGGGCGCCCCCTGCGCGCGACGTCCCTGCAGGCGCTGCCGGACGACGTGCGGCGTCGTGCCGCGGCCGAGCGCGTGGCCCTCGCCGCCGCCCCGGCGGTTGCGGGGTATCCTGCCGGCCGTGCGCCGG
>Ga0272449_1004484_pt1 | contig 11325 bp, 9 predicted proteins | sample YNPCB0241_FD_198679 | JGI IMG/M metagenome (GOLD analysis project Ga0272449, IMG submission 198679) | Hot spring sediment microbial communities from Yellowstone National Park, WY, United States - YNP-CB-024-1 | ecosystem: Environmental > Aquatic > Thermal springs > Hot (42-90C) > Sediment...
CTTGTTCTTCCAGCCTCTATTAGGGCGAAGTCCAGTTTTGGAAGCAGTTCCGCATAAGATTTTTCTAGTTCCTCCTTTGTTAGTGTGGAGTACTTCATTCTTTTTGCTAAGCTTTCCTTGTTGCCGCAAGCGTATTTTAGTATGCAGTACCCGATTATGCTTCCCTCAATGTCGTAGTCGCATGCATCAATGTATGTGTCAGCGTCCTTTGCAAGCTTCGAAATTGTCTCAAGCCAAACGCGGATTTGTTTTGCACCCCTCTCTGCCATGTAACGGGGGACCCATCGAAAACTGAAAACTGGATAATAGTTTCTTCCGCCCTTTTCCTCTGCAACAGTGTATAGGTGCCCAATGGCTGGAACAACAATTATCTGCTTGTCTCTTTCGGCTATGTAGTAGGGAACCCCGTTATCCTCCATTTTCTTGGGCTTACCCTTCAAGTCAAGGGCTGAAGCGATCCTTAGAGCGGCGTCCGGTTTTTCTGTAATAATGAATGTGTACTTCCCCATGCCAGCACAGACCATTACTTGGAATGTTGATGATTCTCAAGATAAACCTTCGTTAAAATTAAAAGTTTCTATCCTAAGCATTGCAAATTCACTGCTTGTGATTCAGCAATTGATAAATATGGCGTAGGCATTACACCCATTTTGTTAGGAGATGAGGACTTGCCTCAAAGAGTTGTTTGCCATCAATGTGGTTATGTTTTGTACGAGGGAAGCGAACTTAAGCCCCCAGATGAAATTTTGCACAAGCATGGCGGGAAGTGCCCGCAGTGCGGCAGAAAACTTGCCCTAATACCATTAAATGTTGAAGTGAAGCCCATAAAATAGACTAGCCTTGCATTTTGAGGAGGTTAAATGATGCGAAGGACTCAGCTTTACGAGATACACAAGAAAACGGCAAAAATGACCGAGTTCGCTGGATTCGAGATGCCCTTGTGGTATAAGGGAATAACAGAGGAACACTTGGCAGTGCGAAACAATGTGGGCATATTTGACGTCTCCCACATGGGAAGAGTAATCATAACCGGGAAAGACGCTACCAGCTTCCTAAACTATGTTATAACCAATGACGTGACTGCCTTAAAGCCTAACAGCGCCCTATACTCGGTTATGTGCAACGAAAACGGCGGCATAATCGACGACTTCGTGGTAAGCTGCCTCGAAGAGGAAAAGTTCCTGCTGGTTCCAAACGCCACAAACAGAGAAAAAGACTTCAACTGGCTGGTTAAGAAGGCTAAGGGCTTCAACGTTAAAATTGAGGACGTTTCAGACAAGGCGGCAATGTTCGCCGTTCAGGGACCAAACGCCGAAAAAACCTTACAAAAAATCTGCACAACAGACCTGAGCAAGATTGAAAGGTTTAAGTGCACACCAGCCAAATTGGCTGACATGGATGTTTTCCTATCTAGGACTGGTTATACAGGTGAAGACGGCTTTGAGGTTTATGTGTGGAACGCGCCTCTGGATAAGCCAGACAACGCCATACACGTGTGGAACGCCATTCTTGAGGCTGGCAAACCCTATGGAATAGAGCCTTGCGGTTTGGGCGCAAGAGACACGTTAAGGCTTGAGGCTGGACTATGCCTATACGGAAATGACATAGATGAAAACACAACACCGTTAGAGGCGAGATTAGGCTTTGTGGTGAAATTCCAGAAGGACAACTTCATAGGGAAAAACGCTCTACTAAAGCAAAAAGAGGAAGGAGTCAAACGGAAACGAGTTGGATTACAGATGGTTGGGCAGGGAATACCAAGACAGGGCTACAAAATTTACAGCGAAAAAGGCGAAAACATCGGACAAGTGACAAGCGGGGCCTTCTCGCCACTGCTTAAATGCGGCATAGCAATGGCTTACATACAAACACAACAAGCCCAAGAAGGAAACATAGTGAACATCGAAATCCGTGGAAAAATGGCTAAAGCAAAGATCGTCCCATTCCCATTCTATGACGCCGAAAAATACGGGTACAAAAGGAAGCCATCCGAAACTATTTAACCAACCGTAAGGAAAATAAAACACCTTCATAACCTTTAATCAAGAGTTGGAACCACAAATGGAAGCAAAAAGCACCTCCAAAAAAGAGCGAATAATCAACGGCATCAAAAGCCTTGGAAAAATCCGCCCAAAAGTAAACCACACATCAATAATGACCATTTCAGCCTTAACACTTATCCTCTTTATAGCCTTCACCATAAGACTGTTTCCAATACGATGGGAAATAGACCCAACAACCGGGAAAACAAATCTTCTGCTGTCGGAGTTCGACCCATACTTCCAATACCGTTTCACAGAAAAAATAGTCAAAGATGGATTTATCTCATGGGCCATAGAAAACAACGGAAAAGGATGGATCGACTATCAAAGATGGTACCCCAATGGAATAAACGTTGCAAAGGCCGCTTTCCCAGGGCTTCCAATGACAGCAGCCTTTCTATACAAAATAATTTCAATGCTTGGCGTAGGCATAGACCTCATGAGCTTCTGCGCCCTATTCCCAGCGATCATGGGAGCACTAGCATGCCTTGCCATGTACTTCCTTGGAAAAGACATAGGCGGCAAAACAGTGGGCTTGTTGTCCGCGCTTTTCCTGGCTCTTGAACCATCTTATATTCAGCGTACATCAGTAGGATTCTTCGACGACGAAACTATTGGTATAATCTCCCTCATACTTTTCGCCTTCCTGTTTCTAAGGGCTATTGAAGAAGATAGGCGGGTAAGTTCAACTGTTAAATACGCCCTTGCCTCTGGAGCAGTGTTAGGCTACTTCTGTGCCGGGTGGGGTGCAGCCTACTATCCTATTGGTGTCGTAACATTATTCACGTTGGTTTTGCTTGTTATGAAAAGGTACACACGAAAGCTTCTTTTAGCATATGCGATAACTTTTGGCTTCGGTTTGCTCATAGCCATAAACGTCCCAAAGCTTTCACCAAACTATCTCTTAACAGGTGCCATTCTACCGGTCGCCGCTGTCTTCGGATTACTTTTGCTAGCTGAAATTGTCACAAACATAAAAACGGCTAAGTGGAAAGCCATATCGGTTATGCTTTTTTTAGCCCTTATCATTGGCGGCATCATAGCGCTTTCGTATGCTGGCTACATGGGGGGTATAGCTGGAAAATTCATTTCTGTCATAAATCCTTTCGCGCGTGAGGCTTCCCCGCTTATTGAGTCTGTGGCCGAGCATAGGATATCCGCCTGGGGCTCCATATATTACGAGTTTGGCGTTATGATAATCTTCTTCATCATTGGGCTGTTCTTTATTTTGGGAAACTTAAGCAACAGAAACTTGTTCCTGCTGGTTTTTGGTTTAACATCCCTTTACTTTGCATGTTCAATGGTGCGGCTTTTCGTGCTTATGGCTCCAGCCTTCAGCCTCCTTGCTGCCGTCGGGATTAGTGGGCTTCTAAAACCCTTTGTGACATTGTTGAAGGAGCCGCCAAAAATAGGCTTTAAGAAAAAGTATGGCTTGGAGCGGGTTGGAAAAGAGTTCAGCGGCATAGCGGTATTCCTAATATTCCTAATGTTAATGGTGAACTTGGCTTTCCCCATGCCGAGAGTTTATACACAAGCCTATGCGCCGACCACGATTTCTGGGGGAAGCCTCTCGATATCACCTCAATACTTAAGCGCCCCTGTATCAGAATGGGTTGACATGTTGTATTGGATGAGGACACGGCTAAGCCCAACAACCGTTGTTTGTAGCTGGTGGGACTATGGATACTGGATTACCATACTAGGAAATGTCACTTCACTTGCGGACAACGCGACGGTGAACACGACTCAAATAGAAAACATTGGCTTTATATTCATGGCTAATGAGACGCAAGCGTTGAAAATGCTAAAACTTTACAATGCCTCCTATATTCTTGTTTATACAACCATCCGCGCTGATACTGGCGAGTGGGTTAGTGCTGGTGGTGATGAGGGCAAATGGGTTTGGATGGCTGCCATATCGGGAAAGGCGCGTGAACGCTTTATAAAAAATGGGTTTATTTCAGAGGGCGAAATGTGGAATGAAAAACTTGATGATATTAGGAAACTGTTTGGAAATCTCACCCTCGGAACAAATTGGCACGATAGCAATGAAAATGGATATTACGATAGTGGTGATTCAACAAGTCCATCACAAAGAGGACAAAGCGCAACAATTTATAAGTTGATGCGGTATGCTGTTGAAAGCTGGAAGCAAAAGCATAACAAAGGCGGTTCGCCCATTGAGCCAGCTTATTTTAAACCAGAATACATTGCCGGATTGGATAATGATGGAAGCAAATATGGGGGTATTGTTCCGCTTGTATGCCTCTACAAAATTAGCTGGGAAAAGTATTATAGTGAACATCCGAGCGGGTAAGGGAGAAGCTTTTGTTTCCGAAAGTTCCGGATCAGCATAAGCCTAACAAGCCTCTTGTTCCAACTGGTTTAGGCGTGATATACGTTGTGGTAAGTGCGGCTTACCTTTTCTTTCTGCATGCCTTCGGATTTGATGTTGAATCTGGCGGGGGCAATGTTTCTCCGGCTTTAACTTTGGCTGTTTGCATATTGTTCGGCGGGTTTATGGGTTTGCTTGACGACTGGATGGATCTGCGCTGGCGCTACAAGGCCTTCTTTCCGCTGGTAGCGGCTATTCCTTTAATGGCTCTGGCTTATAGGATGGGTGTTGCCCGTACAACTATAACAATTCCAATTTTGGGAACCATCAATTTTGGCGTATACTATTTCTTTGTTTTAATTCCGCTGATAGTGACTGTGGTCACTAACACTGTTAATCAGTTGGGCGGTTTAAACGGTTTAGAAACCGTTTGTCCCGCTATAATTATGGTGGGGCTTATGGTTGCTTCGGGAAGAAGCGCGCTTTTATTAACGGTGCCTTTGACTGTTTGGCTTGTGCTCGCCTTCTTTAATTTTCAGGGGAAGATTTTTGTTGGGAACACTGGTTCCTTTGCCGTTGGAATCACCTTGGCAGCCTTTGCAATAATCTCTGATGTGAAATGGTGCCTGCTGATTTCGCTTATACCCTACATAATAAATTCTTCCATGATCTTGTTAAACTATTTCCTTTTCCGAACAAGGGCGAATGTCTCTTTCGATGGGGAAAGGCTTTTTTCAAACCATAGGAGAAGCTTGATTACGCTTATTACTTATAGGCGACCTATGACTGAGCGGCAAGTAGTAGTTACAATAGCGCTTTTGGTAGCTGCTTCAACAGTTGTTGCTGTTGCTGGTCAAATGTTTCTTTTGTAGCTGTGTGTAGCGGGATTCTACACACAAAAGGCAAAAATTGGTTGGAAGCGAGGCTTAATCACGGAGGCTGTTAGGAGCATCGAGTTTGGCATAGGCTTGATGTGAGGAATCAACTATTTGCCCCACACTTCATGTTCCAAATGTTTCGGTTAAGGTGGATGTTACAAGTATTGTAGGGGTTAAGCTGGACGTTAAAGGTGGGGCTGGAACCGTCAATTTTGATGTCAAGGCCAGGCTTGAAGAGAAGGAGAGAAGAAGCCAAATGGTTGTTGTTGGCTTTAACCTTCAGTTGACAACAAAGCCGGGCATTGTTAAGTTTGAGGTTGAGGGCACTGCAACACTTACTGGGAAGGATGCGGAGATAAACAAGATGCTGGAGGTTGACCCTGAAACAAAGGTGCCTTACGTTTTCCAGAAGGTCTACCAGAATACTTTCACAGCCATGTACCTACTCTCAACGATTCTGAACACACCTCCGCCGCCAATTGACCTCCTCCTCTTCAGGAGAGAAGAAGTGCTGGCTGAAGGCGTCGCCATTGAACCAGAAGCAGCTGAAACAGTTGAGGGAGAGGCTGCTGGAAAAGCGGAGAAGGAAGGCTAAGGCGGAAGAATATTTTTATTAGTTGCCTTGTAGTTATGCTGTTTTGTTGGCGGGTGAGTGGGGCCTCCCACCCGTTCCGCCATACAAACCCCGGCGTAGGGAGGTGAAAAATTGAGATTTGATAGTAAGGATTTGGCTTTGACAGCGGTTTTTGCAGCTTTATATGCTGCGGGAGTGATTTTTCTAGCGCCTATAAGCTTTGGAATATATCAAGTGAGGGTTGCCGACGCGCTGTTGCCTCTATCGGTGGTTTTCGGCATGCCAGTTGCCCTTGGAACCAGTTTGGGATGTTTAGTGGCGAATGTTTATGGGGGCTTGGGCATAATTGATATTGTCGGCGGTAGTGTTGCAAATCTTGTTGCATGCGTTTTGGCTTGGCTTATCGGTGAAGAGAATATTACTCGTAGGCTTGCAGCATGTCTCGTGGAGACCGTCACAATAACAATTATTGTTGGCGGCTACTTGGCGCTAATATTCAATGTTCCAGTTGAAATTGGACTACTTGGCGTTTTCATAGGCTCTATCATAGCGATTAATGTTCTTGGGTTTGCAATTCTGGAAACTCTCTATCGAAGTGGCGTAAGCAAGAAATATGCGAAAAATGGCGAAAACTGAAGGCTACATAAAGCGTTCGAGTTTTGTCAGCCCTATTATTTCGTCGAAGTCTAAGCCTAAAGCATCTAAAACTTGGTCGAAGGTGGAGTGCAGATAAGCCACATATTTGTCTACGTCTATCTCGTTTTTTGTTGCTAGTTCGACGGGCTTCACGTGGGGTTCGTTTACAACTTTTACAAAGCTTATTAGGTCGCCAGCTTTAAGCTCCATTCCGCTTTCTTTTAGGATTTTTGCGGCTTTCACGTGTTGTGGTGTTGTTTTTGTGTAGCGTTCTGGCTCTTCGCCTAGAACAACATTGAAGGCGAGTTCGTTTAGGCTTTCCCATTCGCGTCTTTTTAGCCTTATATAACAGTCGCGTATTGTTTGAATAATATCCTTCTTGGCTGCTTCGAAGTCTGCTGGTGTTTTAACCATGGCTAGACGTTCCTTCATCTTGTCGAAAGCTTTTTTAATGAAAAGGGGGATGTGACGTTTCTTGCCGGTCAAGCCCTTAACATCGACGCTTCCATCTTCCAGCACGCCTAAATAGTTCTTTTTGCGGGAGCTGAAGACCGCATAACGATAAACCTTATCAACATCTAAGCCCATTTTCAATTCGCGTTCAGTCCACTCCTCAAGCTCGCGTATCTGCTCTTTAGACGGGTTTTTAAGGAAAACGCTGTCCGTATCCCCATAAAGCACTTGAATGCCCAATTCTTCAGCCCTCTTAATTATCTGGGTTATGGCATGTCTTCCAATGGCTGCCGTTGCCTCAGCAACCGGCGGACAGTAAAGGTCGAAAGTTTCTGCTCCGAAAACTCCGTAGCTAGCGTTTAAAATGACTTTTAATGCGCCTTGGATGATGTTATACCAGCTTCTAACTTCTGGTGGCAGAGCCTTATCCTTAGATTTTGGCTTGTACCATTGAACCCGCAAGTCTCTAAGTGAGCCTATTAGGAGGCTTTCTAGGGCGCGTTTTTTGCGGCAAACCCAGTGGGGGGTGTCTGGCACAAGGTTTGTTTTGCATTCTGGATGCCCGCACAAGATGGATTGGTAGCCCAGATTCCAAACTTTTATTATTGATGGGTATAGGCTTGGGAAGTCCATGACAGCAACATTGAAGTGAACACCAGGCACTGGTTCGACGACTATGGCGCCCTTATATTTTTTGCCCTTTATTATGGCTTTTGTGGCTGTTTTGCCCTTTAGGGCTAATATGTCTTCAGCATTTGGAATAAGCATATTTTTTCTACGGTGTTCCCGGTGCATGAAGTTTCTTATCCAACGGGATACTCCTTGCCGGCTTACATCCTCCATTGGCATGCTGCTTATCCGGGACAAAACAAGGATTAGCTTTAGGACTAGCTCGTCTTCGAAGCTTGTGAGTTTGTAGGTTATTTCAGCGTCCCTAAAACAGTATTTGGCGAGTTCCGTGTAGGTTAAGTCACCTATGCCCTTCTCCAATGGTATCTTGTCCAAGCCTACAAGTGCCTTGCCCACATCGCCTAAAGTAACGTCTCTGTAGCGGTTATTGAAGGCGTATATTTGTATAGAGCGGTTGAAAAAGAACTTGTAAAGGTCTATGTGCACCCCATATTTTAGGAGGCAAACGCGTTTGCCAATCTCTATTGGAATTTCGTCCCGCTTAAAACCGTGGTTTTCGGCTCTATGCGCCAAATACCGTAAATCGAAGTCATCGCCGTTGAAAGTTATAACAAAGGGGTAGCTCCACAAAACCTCGAAAACAGCCCTTATTAACTTCTCTTCAGAATCAAAATATTCAATCTGCACATCTGCTGGCAAACGTTCTGAGCCTTCGCGCCCTCCCTCCCTTTTTAGAAGGAGAACTCGCTTTTGCCCGTCTGAACTGTATAGGGAGACGCAGACTATTGGATAGGCTGCCTCGCGGGGGTCTGGCATCCGAGTCGGTATTGGCGAATAAACCTCTATGTCCATAGCGACGTAACGGAACTTTGGGGCTGGATACTCTAGAAGCCTAGCCCACTGCTCAATGAATTGGAGTTCTTCGGCGTCAGCCTCCTTAAAAGTGGCAACTATTTGCTGAACCATTTTTTCTGCTTCTTCTAGGCTTTTTGGCACAAGACTGCCATTCTTGACCTCGTAAACCATGCCGGGTAAAAGTCCACGGTCATAAATGTAGGATTGGTAATACTTTATCTTTGACTCCCAAACTTTGATGGACTCGGCGGAAACTGGAACATCTGCAACTTTTGGAAAGTCTTCTGGGATGATGTCCCTTATGCAGCCTTTTGGTCGTCCTCCAATGGCTAACGGGTCTTTGGCAACAATCTTTGTCACTTTTACCGGCTTATCCAAAAGGGGGTCAAACTTCTCCTCGATTTCGAAGTGGTCGAAGCCCGGGTGCTTCATTAAACGGTCAATTTTTTCAAGCTCGAAAGGCGAGAGATTTGTGTAGCAGTACGGCTTGTGCCCAGTGTTATCATACCAGAAGTAGATTCGCCCAGAAACTGGCTCGTAAAGCTTGATTAGGGCTTTTCCAGCCTTGCCATCATAGGTTGCTGAAACAAAGTATGATGGGGGAAGATTCTCCGGGGCTATCGGCGGATAACCCCGCTCTTTCCTTTCTTTCTCTAGGGATTCTGTGAAGGGTAGGGCTTCCGCTTCAGCCTCTTTGGGCTTGGCCTCTGGCACTGAGAACTCGTCTAGGCGTCTTTGAGCCATATCCGCTCTTAACCTAAACTAAATATCACAAGCCACAGACTAAAAACCTTACTAGCCTATTGGTTTTCGTGGAAACTTTTAATCCTTAAAGCAGCCTTTTCTATTGCTGTTTAGCCGAGTGAAGGGGAATGCTTAGAGAAGCTTGGTCTCTGGCTATTGAAGCCTTAAGCTGGATGGAGAAAGAACAGATCAGCGAGCGTCTAGCCATAGCCAGAACAGCCAAACAACTGGAAATAGACGATGTTAATGCTTTGCGCTTTGCCCACGGTCTCGTGTGCGAAACTGTTCGGCGCCGCAACCTCATAGACCGCTTCATAAACGAAGTTTTGAAGCCTAAATCCCTAAACGAGTTCACGTTGGGGGTCCAATCCTTTTTAAGGCTTTACGTTTACCAGACGAGAGTTGCAAAAAACTGGACGAAAATTGATATTGAAGAGGCGAAAAACATTGTTAGGCTTGCCCGCTCAATTTTGGGTTGGAGAACCCTCCAAAATGTTGAGTCCTTCCTAGGCTCGCTTTTAACAGAAAGCCCCACAGCAGTTTTAAGAGGCGTTGGCGACGAGGAAAGAGTTGGGCTTTTAACTTTCCATCCAACGTGGTTTGTGCGGTACTGCTTCAAGCTTTTTGGCAGAAAAGAAGCCATAAACATGCTTGAGGCGAATTTGAGGGCGCCTCCAACCTACATTAGGCTCAACACTTTGAAGGGAAATGAAAGCGAGATTTTGGCGAGACTAGCCGAAGAAAAGATAAGGGTTGAAAGGGTTGAGGGACTGCGCCATACCTTTAAGGTTTTGGGCACAAAAACCCCCTTAACAAGGACCAAAAGCTTTAGTGAGGGCTTATTTTACATTCAAGATAAGGCTAGCTGTTATGCAGCTGAAGTGGCAAATCCAGAACCCGGTATGGTGCTTTTAGATGTTTGTGCCGCCCCAGGAGCCAAAACCACCTATTTGGCTCAGCTTATGCAGAACCGCGGCACAATTTATTCAGCAGACTTTTCAAGGCGTAGGATGGGCGTTTGGAAAAGCGAAATTGCCAGAATGGGTGTGGAAATTGCTGAGCCAATAATTGCTGATGCATGTAACCCGTTGCCAGTCTCCATAGAGGCGGATATGGTTGTTTTAGATCCGCCTTGCACAAGCACTGGAGCCTTTGCAAAGCTTCCATCAGCCAAGTGGAGGCTAACACAGCGCTCTGTTGAGAAGATGGCTGAAATCCAGTGGCAGATGCTGGAAAACTGCGCTGAAAAAGTCAAGCCAAGAGGTACACTAATCTACTCCACATGCAGCATAACAGTCGAGGAAAACGAAGTGCTCATCGAACGGTTCTTAAAATGGCATCCAGAGTTCTCACTGGCTGAAATAACCCCGAAAATTGGGCTGCCTGGACTGAGAGGCATGGAAAAATGCCAAAGACTTTATCCGCATATTCACGAGTGTAACGGCTTCTTCATCGCAAAACTGTTAAGGACCGGCGCATAACAAGGCTTTTGAGGAGACACAATTTGAAAGGGTGTAAGTTGGTTGGGAAAATTGTAAAGGTTGAAGACGGATGCTCGTATCTTGTTGCCTTGCAGTTCGGCGGAGCACTTCCATGGGAAGAGGACAAGGATGAAGCAACCTTGAGCTGCCCAGACAGGCAAAAAGTTGCAATAAAAGTTAGAAGAATCAGAAAATAAAAGATACGGAGAAGACGTAATCTCCCCGCTTTTATATGCCACATAACACTCTATAGGTTTGCGCAAATATCAGCCTATAGTGTAAAACGCGTAATACTTATAAGCATTACTTTGAGTATATCCCATTGGTATATAAAATGGACGAGAAAAGTGTAATTACCGTTAAAATTCCATCAGACCTGAAAAAGAAAATGAAGAGGATTAAAATAAACTGGAGCGAATACATTAGAAACGCCGTCCAGAAAAAACTGGAGGAAGAAAAGAAGAAAATGGCTTCAACAAAACTCGACGAAATAAGAGCTAGAAGCAAACCAGTGGCAACAGACGAGCTGGTGGCTTGGATAAGAGAATACAGGGAGAAATAACATGCCACGCTACATTGTTGACGCCAGCATCATCGCCAAATGGATTCTTCCGGGCGAACCATATCAAGAGAACACCGCAAAACTGAAAGAAGATTTTGCAACTGGACAAGTGGAACTATGCGCACCAACCTTAAT
>Ga0272449_1004485_pt1 | contig 11325 bp, 7 predicted proteins | sample YNPCB0241_FD_198679 | JGI IMG/M metagenome (GOLD analysis project Ga0272449, IMG submission 198679) | Hot spring sediment microbial communities from Yellowstone National Park, WY, United States - YNP-CB-024-1 | ecosystem: Environmental > Aquatic > Thermal springs > Hot (42-90C) > Sediment...
CGGCTCCGAGTCTGTCCAAAGTGTCGCGGGTCTGTGTCAAAAGTCCATGAAAGTGCCGAGGGCCGGGTTTGAACCGGCGACAACCCGGTCTTCAGCCGGGCGCTCTCCCAGGCTGAGCTACCTCGGCTAATTTTGGAATAACCTCGGAGATTTTTTAGCGTTTCGGGCTATTTACGTTTTCTGAAGAAGAGCAGCCCATCTTTTTCGCATATGTACTGAAAGCCTGCTTCAAGCAAGTTTTTGATCTCTTCAGGGTTGTTGGCAACTTTAACTGTGAATTCATCATCGCCTGATTCGCTAAAGATTGTCCGTTCGACGGTTATGTAGATTTCAGTGTTTTTGATGCTTCTGTGTCCAAGGAACTCTTTAACGTAGTAGGGATCCTTCGTCTGGTGATACAGCATTGTTGCCTTCCAATGTCTGACGGTGTGGAACGTTATCCTTAAGAGCCTTGGGTTTTGAAGCTTATTAGCCAAGCGCTTCCTTGTCAGTTGAAGTGTTTGTTTCAACGAATCATAAGTAGTGTTGCCAAAGACGTTTTGACTATCCCTCGGAAGGTTCTTCAACATTCCAATCAGTTTTTCGGTGACTTTCCACATACGTGGTTTGCTACCCTTTTCAGGGCTGTTTAGTGTTATTACACGTCTATCAAAGTCTATATCTGTCCACTTAAGTCTTCTTGCCTCGCCTGCCCTCATCGCCGTCTCCTTGAGAAGCTGGAGAAATGTAGACGTTTTCCTTCCAGAGCCTGCTATTAAAACATCAAGCTCCTGCTCTGTTGGAATGAAGGGAATTTTCTGAGCAACCTTACACTTCGGCTTTTCCCACTGCAAGCCATTTAGTTTCAGGAAGACAGTGTAAGCGTTTATGACGTTTCTTCTTCTAGTATCCGACCAATCTTGTTTAGCTATAACTTCCTTGACTGAATCCGGATTGTATAAGTTAGCACCTCTTGCAAGCAACGTTCTCAACACTGAAACGTGAAGTCTAATGGTTTCTTCGCTGTAGCCTTGCTTTTTCATCCACCAAGCTAGCTCTACTATTTTACCTTTCATTTCGCCTTTGGTTGTCTCTGTGGCTCCCGCAGCCCACTCTCCAGTTCGGGATTCCACTTCGGCCAAGTTTTTCGCCTCGTCTTCCGAGACGCATACTCGGCATTCTCTATCATAGTCTGAAAAGGCATATATAGTTTTCTCCGTGATAGTCTGTTCCGATGAGTTATGAGAACTTATATCTTCACACCCCTCGAGAGGAAAGTTCTCCAAGGATGGCTCGACGGAAAACTCACTTTGAAAGATATCCGACTGCAGAAGGTCCTGTCGCGGGTCAGACTGTTCAAAGAATTGGCCGAAGACGTTGACCTTTACTTGGCTGTGCGCAGTCGACTCGCTGAATCTAAAACCACAACTTCGACATAGCCACCTTTGCACCTCGCCATTGCTGGTTTTGCGAAGACCATCCTTCCATACACGTTGGGATGTGCATTGTGGGCAGCGTATAGAGGCCTGGCGCAAGCCACTTTGTTCAGCGGACTTCCCTTTTTTAACTCGCTTTTGCCGAGATGCGCCGGAAAGCGCTTGTGGAAGACCAGGCTTTTCTCCCGCTGCCATAAACGTCACTTTACTACGTCACTAGACATTCGCCAGAAAACCACAAGAATTTTCTGCCGCTAACAAAGGACACTATCCTTTGGCGAGCACCGCAAAGGACAGTATCCAAAAACGGACATATTAGCGTAAAAGCTTAGAGCGGTTTCTTACTTTTTCGCCTCATATACGGCTATAGTCACTTCGTATGAGCGCTTCTATATGCTTCGCTCAAACAATAGCATGTCACGTCACCATACAAGTAACCATACAGGTAACCAAAAACAAACTTAACCAACACAAAGAAAAGCTTCCTTTCATCCCCGTGCCCGTTTTCCACAAAAACCCACGAAAAAAGATTTCTTTTCCAGCATTTCTTAGAGAACAATTCGCTGCAACAAGCAACACATTGCCCTTTTGAAACAATCTAGCTGATTAGAGATGCTCTTTCGCAATACTCGGTTAACAGCAACTAAAAGAATCCAAATAAGGGCAATAACAAGGCTAACATAAAAATTATCATAAAATCAATTTAGTACAAGCTAACGCATATAGAAACGTGATGGCATTAAAGAGACCTGACGCTTGGGAGTGCCGCACACATTTCGCTTTTTTCTCCAAGAACCATAATAATCGGATAGAAGTACAGGCAACAAAACATAAAAACACTCAAGAGAAAAAGATTTAGTGAAGCTTACGGTCGGAGTGACGCCATTGGATGAAAAATTCTGTTTCGTGGACATATTTGCCGCGCCTGGCGGCCTTAGTCTAGGATTCAAGATGGCTGGTTTTCGTGTTTTGGCTGCTGTGGATATCGACAGTTATGGACTTGAAACTTATCGTTACAATTTTCCTGAAGTGAATGCACTGTGCAAGGATGTGCAAACACTCGATGGAAAGGCTTTGCTAAATTCAATAGGGCTTTCAAAAGGCGAAATAGACGTTATGGGAGGGGGACCGCCGTGTCAAGGCTTTTCCACAGTAGGAAGAGTGAAAATAGCATCTTTAGTGCGAAGTGGCGTTTGGAAACTTCAAAATGGTAATCCCAAGTTGATAGATGACCCGAGAAACCTTCTTTACAGGGAATTTATAAGACTTGTAAGGGATTGTGCGCCTAAATTTTTTGTTATGGAAAATGTCAGGGGGATGGCATCTTACAGAAATGGCGAACTTATGGAAGAGATAAGAAAAAATTTTGAAATTATTGGTTACAATGTCGATTATAAACCTCTTGATGCCGCAAATTTTGGTGTGCCACAACATCGAAAAAGGGTTTTCTTCATAGGTAACAGACTAGGGTTGAGAAATCCTTTTCCCGAGATGCAGCAAGCTTCCTCTGATCGCAGAAATTTTGTATCTGTCTGGGATGCAATCGGAGATTTACCTTATTTAAGAGCGGGCAGTGGTCAAGAGGTAATGAATTATAGTAAAGACTCTTTTCATCCTTACCAAGATTGGGCACGAACAGGCTCATGCTATGTGTTTAATCACGTAGCTAGACCACATACGCTCAGAGACATAGAAACATTTAAACAAATGCGTCCAGGAAGTAGTTGGAATGACTTGCCGCAGAAATACAAAGAAATGTATGGATATAGAGACGATATTTTTCACGACAAATTCAAAAGATTATGGAAGAAGGAAAAACCCGCGTGGACAATTACTGCTCATCTCTGCAAAGATGGATATGTCTACATTCATCCCACCCAATCCAGAACGATAACCGTGAGAGAAGCAGCTCGCTTGCAAAGCTTTCCTGACAGATTTGTATTTAAAGGTTCAAGAACTAGCCAGTTTAAGCAGGTTGGAAATGCTGTACCACCGTTATTAGCTAAAGCTGTAGCTTTATCAATAAAGGAAGCACTGGAGGAATTCCATCGTTCTTCTGAATAACCAGATTGGTAATATTTTAGAATCCCATAATCCGTCCATGCTCAACACTTGTTGTTGAGTGCGTGTCTAAGTAACCTAGAAGCATTTAATGCTTCATGAAAACTTCTCTTTTAGCTTTGTTCAGAATTTCCATAAGGAAGACCTTTAGCAATTTTCTACAATACTAACGGAATGATGGATTAGATTATTTGTGCACATATTCATGATTGATGAGTGAAAAAGTCGCAAATCGTTCTCAATGGGCATTTTGTGCATTTTGGGTTCTTTGGCGTGCAAATTGAAGAAGCATGGTCAATAAGAGCCCAATTAAATTCCTTGCATTTACCCTCTGGTATCAAGCGGTTAGCAGTTTCTCTGTAAAGGCGATCCCTTCTGGCTTCAGATTTTGTTTTTAGATTAAATACCCTTCCTAGCACTCTGCATACGTTGGAATCGATAATAGCAATATCTTTGTTGAAAGCAAAGCATAAAACTGCGTCTGCAACATATTCTCCTACTCCTGGAAGCGACATTAATTGATTTCTATTCCGGGGAATTTTTCCATCGTAGTTCTGAACTAGAACTTCACCCAAACGCTTAACCTTTTCCACCCTCCATATTAGGCCTAGTTTTGAGAAAAACATCTCAATTTCAGAAATGTCTGCTTTGCTCAACTCACAGGGTGAAGGAAACCTTTTTATAAATGAAAGAAATACCGGAGCAACTTGTTCTGCCCTCGTTCTCTGAAGCATTATTTCGGCAATTAATATATGATATGGGTCCTCGGTTTTTCTCCATGGAAAAGAACGGTTATCCTCTTCGAAGTACCAGTTCAATAGTAAGGAGCTGAAGGCGGTCAACTTGGTTTCCATATTTCCTCACACTTAAATTATGCGAAAGTCTAGTTCCTATTTTTAATGTCTCAACCCTTCTATATCTTTCTAATTGTGAAGCACTGCATTATTGATAAAGAAGCGAGAGCTTCAAATAAATGAATCACAAAACTCTTAAGGACTCCTAGGTAAAAAATACTTGATAGCTATGTCCGCAAGAGATCGCATGATAATAGCTCTCAGCAAGGAGCTGTTGGGCCCTCGGGAAGGACCATTCGAGCAGATTCCAGCGGATCCAAAAAGCGAATATCTTGTTGGGGTTCTTGAACCTAAAGACTATATCAGGGGTGCTTTCGCTTTCTATGGCAGATCGGATTTTCAAACAATCGAGGCCGGGGCGGGGGAAGATGATGATGTTGGTGAAGAACTGGAACCAGCTGAACTTAGTCTTCATCTAGACCCGCGTGCATTGCCAAAATCAATTGGAATATCGTTTGTGGTTGATGGGAGGGGTGCTCCTCTTATAGGGTTATGCGCTACTTGGGCAAGGTACATTAGAAACGAGAACAAGGTATGGCAAAGGAAACCTTACAAATTCGTCAGGCATAATATCGATGTAAGCAGAGACATAGAATTATTCAGAGACGGAGGTGTCGCAATATATCTCCGGTCAACGAAGACCGTAGGAGGAAATCATCATGTTTCGATTTACCTTGTTAACGAAACACCAATCTCTGAAGGGCAGCATCCTCGTACTGAGGACCATATCTTTCAGCCTCAGCTTAGAGTCGTATGTGAAAAAGGTGCATCTATCGTCCCCATAATGGGCGAGCAAGAAGAAGAGGGAGAAGTTAGCTTATCTCTCCTGTACAGAAATCGCAGGGCAATGGCCCGAGGGCATTTATGCGGGGCAACTTGGAGAGAGGTCGATCCTGAAAGATCATGGCTTGAAACAGAAGACGATAAGAAAAGACCGAAAGCTCATCCGTTTATCTGGGTTGATGCAGGTATAGTCGAAGAACCAGAGAGAAGTATTTTCACAAACCCCGACGTTAGGACTGAATATCTCCCATGCTATCCTGTCCAGCAGGTAGTAATGTGGCCGAAGGAAATACGGTTTCCAAAGGAATTTAAAGCGGACGCGCTTGCCGAAGCTTGGAATCCAAATACCCTTGCACCCTTCTTAGATCCCATTACCGAATCCTACGGCGAGTGGATCAGACGCCAAAGAAACGTTATTCCAACGTTGCCACAATCCTATCAGCATGCTGCAGAAAGGCATCTTGCTCTCTGCGAAGAATCGAATAATCGCATTAAAGAGGGAATTGATCTCCTAAAAAACGACGATGACGCTAGATTGGCTTTCTGCTTTATGAATAAAGTGATGCATCAACAATCAGTCTGGAAAACAGGGCAACCTCTTGTTTGGCGCCTTTTTCAGATTGCTTTCATCCTTCAATGCATACCGGGTATAGTCAAGGATGAACATCTAGACCGCTTAGTATGCGACCTGCTGTGGTTTCCGACCGGTGCGGGAAAAACAGAGGCGTATCTTGGGTTAGCAGTGTTTACTTTAGCCTTCAGGAGAAGACGGGACTGCTTGGAAGAAAGAGGGGGTGCGGGAACCGGAGTTTTGTCTAGATACACCCTTAGGATGCTTACAATTCAGCAATTTCGCAGAGCTCTTGTTGTTATCACGGCCTGTGACTATTTACGCGTCAAGGATTGGCGCCCCAAAGGCTACCCTGAAAGACAAAAGAACATATGGGGAACAGCTCGTTTTTCAATAGGACTTTGGGTCGGTCAAGAGGTTACACCGAATCGACTAATTGACCACAAAGGCTTTGACCCAATTTTAAAGCGGGAAGTTCGTTATCCAGGAGCAGTCAGCATACTTCGAGGTCTTGGGATATACGCAGGAAGCAAATTCAGAATTAAGAAATTGACAGAAAATGAACCAGCACAGATATTGAAATGTCCGGCTTGCGGGAGCATTCTGGCGGTCCCTATAGAACCAAGTCTCCCGCTTGGAAAACATCAAATACATTTCCTAGTTTCATCACGGAGGGCACCGAATCCTAGAAAGGATGCGATGGAAGGTTTAGGGATTAAAGTAATTGATTTTGAAGTAACAAATCTTCCAAACCCAGAATACTGGATAGTTTCAGTCACATTTATTTCGTCCCACAAGCTTGGGTCCGATATCATTGATAGGTGGTGGCAAAACTATGTTTTGCCGGCCTTAGGTTCTGACTGCAAAGCAGAATTTGCAAGGGCAAGTCGACCCGGGTATTTCATCAGGCGGGGCGGGGGTGTTCAACGAGAAGCAATTGATTTTGAAATTCACTGTCCTAACCCAAAATGTGAACTTAACACCGTTGAGTGGTTTGAATTTGTGCCTGACCCATCCGGGAAGAAGCCGGTCAAAATTTTGCCTCCCTTTCAGATACCCAATAAAGGTTGGGCGGGTTACGGTGTTCCCATTTCTGCTTATGTCGTGGACGATCAGATTTATCATCGGTGTCCTTCGTTGGTTATCGCAACGGTCGACAAATTCGCCAGATTATCCTATGAGCCTAGGGCAGCTGCTATGTTTGGGAACGTGACAAAATTTGACACAGATTGGGGATATTACCGTGAAGAAGCGCCTCCGGACAGGGGAGGCATGCAAGAGGGAAAAATATGTGATGTGCCGAGATTTGAGCCACCCGACCTCATAATTCAGGATGAACTTCATCTGATAGAGGGACCTTTGGGTTCAATGGTCGGAATTTATGAAATAGCTATCGAGATTTTGGCGAGCAAACTAAAAGGAAGCATGGTTATTCGCCCAAAATATATAGCGTCAAGCGCGACTATTCGTCATGCCTCATCACAAGTTTCTGCCGTGTTTGATAGAAAACTTGCAGTGTTTCCGCCTCCGGGGCTATCAATTGACGACAACTTCTTTTCCCATACGAGAGAAGAGCATCCTCTGAATAGCGAGCCACCGGGAAGGCTCTATGTTGGTGTTTGCGCGCCCGGCCACGGCCCACACACCCCGACGATCAGAATATGGGCTGCGTTGCTTCAAGAGGCTTACAAAATGAGGCTTTCAATAGGATCCAATGACACTGAAGTTGACCAATTTTGGACAATTGTGGGATATTTTAATGCGATAAGGGAGCTTGCTGCAGCGCTTGGACTATTTCGGGCCGACATCAGAGAAAGATTAAGACAGACAAGCGCAAACCCAAGACCATTGGAGCTACATTTAGAACTGTCCAGCAGAATGAAATCGTCGGAAATCCCCATAGCACTCGATCAACTGTCAAAGTTTCCTGACAATCCAGTTGATGCGGTTTTTTCAACGTCTATGTTTGGAACCGGAGTAGATGTTGAGAGGCTCGGACTCATGGTCGTTCACGGACAGCCTAAGACGTCTGCAAATTACATCCAAGCCACAGGACGTGTGGGAAGGAAAATGGGCGGGCTGGTAATAACATTTCTTAGGGCTACGAGACCACGTGATCTTGACCACTATGAGTTTTTTGTGGGATATCATCGGTGTTTGTCAAGATATGTTGAACCAATAACGGTTCACCCATATTCACCTCGGGCAAGGGAGCGAGTTTTGGGCCCCGTCGCTGTAGCTATACTAAGAAATGCCATGTCAATCTGCGGGTGCCCTATAAGTAGCGGGTGGGCTCATGAGGATCTTTATGCCAAATCGGGAGGATCGGTTGGAACCAGCGGCTGTCGAAGAATGAAAGCGCATAGAAGATCTCAAGAAGTAATAGCGTTAATCAATGCCATAAAAACAAGAAGTCAAAATCAGCCAGAAGGTTGCAGACCTGAACCCGCAGTTGTTCATGATGAAATAGCCTCCGAACTGGATCGGTGGGAAAACGCGGCAAAAGCTCTTCCATCATTGGTTTATTATGAACCTACCATGATCAGAGAGCCACAAAATCCTGTAGTTCTCGGAGACCCGCAGCATGAAGAGCGAGGTCTGACCGTAGTGTTTAGGAATTCGCCGCAATCACTGAGGGAAGTTGAGCCCATGGCAACATTTGAGGGATGAAGAATGAGCAGAGGACAGGCGATTAGACCATCACAGTTCGTTCTAACCTACGGCGTTGGAAGCATTATTGAAACGCCGAGCGGGCCCCGAATAATTTTGGATTACAAATATTGGGGAACAATATTTGGACGGCCGGATACACCCATTCAATTAAGTAATCGGTTCGAGATAAAAGATGCAAACGTCAGTGCCCTCTTAGGAGGGGGAAGAATCTTCAGAATGCCGACAAACGCTGACATGCAAATGCCTGATGACCGCGTCCTGTTCAGGACAGGTCTATTTCCTCGGTGGGCACTTTGCCAAGACCATAAGATATTATACGAGCTGACCGCAAAGGACACCACAAGATGCCCAAAATGCAATCCCAATAAGGTGGCACGGCATGAATCTATCAGATTTGTGCGTGCATGTCCAAGGGGGCATTTAGATGATGTTGACTGGAAGCGTACTATTCACCAAAAAAACAAAAGTTGTGATGGAAGTCTGTTTGACTGGATCGAGACAGGGAGCACGCTGAGAGATATTACATTACGATGCCGCACATGTGGAGAGAGCGCAACCCTGCAAGATATTTACTATAGGACGTCTGCCTGTTCGGGTTTGTTCCCTGAAAGCGACCTCAGAGAATTATGTGATGAACAAGCTTGGGTTATCCTCAGAAATGCGAGCAATTTAAGAATTCCTGAACTGGTATCAGCTTTGACTATTCCGCCTAAGACGTCACCCCTTCACAGAATCCTAGCAAATCCCCGCATCATGCCAATTCTTGCATCAGAGCTTTCTTGGACAAAAAGCAAGCTACTTTCCAAGCTTAAGACGGCCGCAAGGTCAATTCCGGATATTAACGCAGTTACTATCGCCGAAATAGAGAATGCTTCTGAGGCAGAGATTCTGTCCGCTATCCAAGATGTTCTGGAGCCACCTCAGCCACATATGACACAGCAAGATATAAAGGAAAGAGAATTCCGTGCACTTCAAAATGCGGCAGCTCACGGGGCACCGCCACGGCCATCGTCTAAGCCACACGATTTTGAGGTGGACAAAGATGCTGTAACCTTAACTCCCCTGTCGGCAAATCTGATTTTAAGAATTACCCCTGTAAAGCGTCTCCGCGTCGTCCTTGCCCAAAAAGGATACAGAAGGCCAGTTAGAGGACCAACCTCCACAGTTGTTGAAACTTTTTACCGTGATGTCCCTGACCGTTGGTATGTGGGCGTGGAGCTCTTCGGAGAAGGTATATTCGTTGATCTTGCGCCAAGCCAAACGCTCAATATAGGAAACTCTAAAACAGCGAAATTATGGGTTAATGAATTCATAAATACGAAGAATTATCTATTTCATCCAGTATTTATATGGTGGCATACCTTATCCCACCGATTAATTACAGCACTTTCGATTGACTCAGGATACTCGTCTGCTTCAATACGGGAAAGAATATACATAATATCCGATGCGAATAGTGCCAACGCTTATGGCGGGGTTCTTTTGTATACATCTCAACCAGGCGGCGATGGAAGCCTTGGCGGTCTTATAGCACTGGTGCCCAAATTTAACAGAGTAATACAAGCAGCTTTAAGAAATATAGATTCCTGCTCAAACGATCCACTTTGTTCTGAACAAAGGCTCACTGCTGGGAGGCTTAATGGAGCAGCCTGCTATGCCTGCCTTCTAGTTTCTGAAACAGCATGCGAATTCGGTAACTCATATCTTGACAGAAATCTCTTGAGGGAGAGTATTTTATGACTCAGAAGGGAGTTAACACAGTAACTGTTGTCGTTACGGGTCTGGCTTGGATAGGACGCGGAACCCGTTCAATCGATTCCGCGATCGAAGAAATGCTGACAGACGCAACGGATGAAATTCAAGTAGCGGCATACATGATTACGAAGGGCGCAGAGGATTTTATTAAACTAATTGGTGAATGTCTGAGTCGTGGAGTTAGAGTAACACTCATCGTGAATAGATTTAGAAAGCAGCCGCAAGAGATACAGCACATGATTGTTCAGCTGGCAAGACAGCACCCTCATTTTAAATTATTAGAATTCGACCCAAAGGACAAAAACGAGGATCTTCACGCCAAATCAATTGTTGTAGACCGCTCTAAGGCGTTGGTTGGCTCTCCAAATCTTTCATGGAAAGGGTTCGTTCTAAACCATGAGCTTGCCGTTGTAGTTGAAGGCCCCGCAGCTGCAAGAATAGGGAACCTTCTAGATCTCCTTGCAAAAGATTCGAGAACTAGTGAAGTGGAATTTTAAAACTGTCAATGATAGAAATCGTTTTGTTAGAATCAGTTCAAACTTTATGGAGTTGAGCTTTCTCAGTTGTCTCTTTGGGCGCTTTCCAGCCTTTTCCCCTCTTCTTTCAGACGTCTGAATATTTCCCTTTCTTCATCAGTGATTATGTCGATTGAGAACTTGCGACTGAGGGCTTTGAGGGAGGTCTCTTTTTTCTGCGGAAAGGACTTAGAAGAATTCTCAGCTTTATCCGAAACTTCAAGTCTTGGGCTTTTTAAAAGTCTGGCAAGATAAATTTGCTCCACGGCTGGTTTCAAACAGGAAAGGATGCGCTCTGGAAACAGTCCTCGTTTTCTAAGATAATCGCTTTCTTCTGAACGAAGAATTTCTTCACGAGTCAACTTGGGAATCATATCCAGCAACCTGAGCACGCTCACGAGATCTTTCTGTTTCCTTTTGAAGTCTATACGTCCATATTCTAGAAGAGCCACAAAAACAGAAGGATGCATATAAAGGACATCTGCTTCATCAGTAATAACTATCGGACTCAAGGATCGTAGAGATAGCGAGAATAAATCTGGAAAGCTATCTGCTATTGTTCTGTCTAAAGGAGCTTCCCTTAAAAGCAGTTCTAAAATCTGTTCAGTCTCCTCCTTCACTTCTTGAACCTTGCCAATCATGGACAGCGTGTCAGTGTTTTCAAATTTCTGTGAAACTACTAACCCGATCAAGGAGTT
>Ga0272449_1004487_pt1 | contig 11322 bp, 16 predicted proteins | sample YNPCB0241_FD_198679 | JGI IMG/M metagenome (GOLD analysis project Ga0272449, IMG submission 198679) | Hot spring sediment microbial communities from Yellowstone National Park, WY, United States - YNP-CB-024-1 | ecosystem: Environmental > Aquatic > Thermal springs > Hot (42-90C) > Sediment...
GCCGGAATCATGACCGACCATGAGGCACGAAAACGCCGGTGCGGTGGGGAAGTGATTTGCGAAGTCTGGTGATGAACGTGTAATCGAGGAACATGGAACCATGTCGCGCTTAGCGAAAAAGCCGATTGCGCTGCCCAGCGGGGTCACGGTGAACGTGGCGAACGCGTCCGTGACCGTGCGCGGTCCCAAAGGGGAATTATCGTGGACGTTGCCGGCGGGGATCTCCGTGGAGACCACGCCGCAGGGATTGATGGTTCATCGCAGTGACGATAGTGCAGATGGGCGACGGTTGCAGGGGACCTCGTGGTCCGTCCTTTCCAAGATGGTGCGGGGCGTGCACGAGGGATACGTGAAAGAGCTGGAACTTAGCGGCACGGGGTACAAGGTTCAAATGCAGGGCGGGAGGGTGGTGTTCACGCTGGGCTTTTCGCACCCCGTGGTGTTCGAGGTTCCAGCGGGCGTCAAGGTGGAGACTCCCGATGCCACGAGTATTCGTGTGAGTGGGTGCAACCTTCAGCAGGTGGGCGACGTGGCCGCGCGCATCCGTCGGATTTGCCCGGCCGAGCCCTACAAGGGGAAGGGAATTCGGTATAAGGGTGAGCAAATCCGGCGCAAGGCGGGCAAGACAATGGCGTGATGGTGGGATGTCTATGAAACCCAGAACACGGGCGGAGTATCGCCGACGACGACATCTTCGGTTGCGACAACGGCTGGCGGGCACCGCAGAAGTGCCGCGCTTGTGCGTGCACTTCAGCCATCGGCACGCACGCGTCCAACTGGTGGACGATGACGCGGGGCGTACGATGGCGTATGTCTCGACGGAAGGTGGCGAGTTGCGGCGATGGGCGGGGAAAGTGACGACCGAGGCGGCCCGGGAACTCGGGCGCCGAATCGCCGAGATGGCCTTCGCGGCGGGCATCCGACGGGTCGTGTTTGACCGTGGCGGATTCCGCTACGGCGGCCGAGTGCAAGCGTTGGCCGATGCCGCAAGAGAAGCCGGACTGCAGTTCTAGGGGCGGAACACTATGAGCGAAGACCATGGATCCGAACGCTGGACACCGCAGGTCGAGATCTCCCGCGAAGGTGCGGGGGGGCTCGAAGAAAAGGTGGTGTTCGTGAACCGCTGCGCAAAGGTCGTCAAAGGTGGGCGGCGGTTCAGCTTTAGCGCGCTGGTGATCGTGGGGGACCGTGCGGGACATGTGGGGTACGCGTTGGGCAAAGCCAACGAAGTGGCGGATGCGATCCGTAAGGGCGGCGAGCTGGCGCGGCGCAGCATGATGACCGTTCCGTTGAAGGGTTCGACGATCCCGCATGAGGTCGAAGGGCGATTTGCGGGAGCTCATGTTTTGTTGAAACCGGCCTCACGCGGTACCGGTTTGATCGCCGGCGGCGCGGCCCGGGTGGTCTTGGAATTGGCGGGTGTCAAAGATGCGCTGTGCAAATCGCTGGGCAGCGACAGTCCACTGAACGTGGCGCGCGCAACCGTCCAGGCGTTAAGTCAGTTGAACACGTATGAGGAACTTCGGGCACTGCGCGGGCTGGTGATGACCCACGCGGTGGCAATGGGAACGGAGGCGACATGAGGTTGCATGAACTTCGAGCCTCTGCCGGGGCCCGACGCGAACGCCGGCGGGTCGGTCGTGGAGAGTCTTCGGGGCTAGGAAAAACCGCGGGGCGCGGGACCAAGGGACAGCTGTCGCGTGCAGGAAGTGGGCGTCGCCTGCGATTTGAAGGCGGTCAGATGCCACTCATTCGGCGTTTGCCGAAGGTGGGTGGGCCGGGTTCACCTTCCCACGTGGTGTATATCGTGGTCAACGTGGGTCAGCTCAACCAGTTCGAGGATGGCGCCATCGTGGACCTGACCGCGCTGCGGGAGCGGGGGTTGGCGCGGGGACCCGCGGGTTGCCAGGTGAAGATCCTAGGGAAGGGCGAGCTGCAGCGTCGGTTGACCGTGCGGGCGCACGCGTTCAGCGAGGCTGCACGGAAGAAGATCGAAGCGGCCGGCGGTAGGGCCGAGGTGGAGAGCTAGTCGCGGCCGCGTCATGCTGTCCGCATTCGTCAATAGTTTCAAGATCCCGGACCTGCGTGAGCGAATATTGTTCACGCTGGGGCTGCTGTTCGCGGTTCGTATCACGGCATGCATTCCTGTGCCTGGGGTGGACTACAACGCGCTGCGCGAGGTGATCGCAGAAGTGCAGCGACAGGCAGGGGGCGGCTTCCTGGGCTTGTACGACCTTTTTACCGGGGGCGCGATGGATCGGGTGGCCGTCGGCGCTCTCGGAATCATGCCGTATATCAGCGCTTCGATTATTTTGCAGCTGATGACCGCCGTCGTTCCCGCGCTAGAACGGATGGTTCGCGAAGGTGAGGCCGGACGGCAGAAGTTCATTCAGTACACGCGCTATCTTACGGTGTTGCTGTGCGTCGTGCAGGGGGGAGCACTGGCGGGAGCGCTGTTGAATCCAGCGGCGCTAGGAATTCACCGCGAGATCGTGCACATGGAATCGCGCACCGGGTTTGTGATGCTGGCGGTGCTGACGATGATGACCGGCACGATGATCCAGATGTGGTTAGGTGAACAAATCACCGCGCGCGGCATTGGCAACGGAATCTCGTTGATCATCACCGTTAACATCATCAGCCGGCTGCCCGGTGCCGTGGCCGCGACGATGCGCATGTTCGAGCCGGTGGGGGGCGAGCGCACGTTCACGGTGTTCCATCTGGCCTTCATGCTCGTCATGATCTTTCTGGTGACTGCGGGGACGGTGGCGGTCACGCAGGCCGTGCGCAAGATTCCGGTGCAGTACGCGAAGCGGGTGATCGGGCGCAAAGTGTATGGGGGACAGAGCACCTACATGCCGCTGCGGGTGAACTACTCCGGCGTGATGCCCATCATCTTTGCGCAGTCCATCCTCCTGTTCCCCCCCCGCCTGTTCAAGGCGCTTCCGTGGATGTGGGCGAAGGACTTTGCGGCGGCGATTGACTATGGGACGCCCGCGTACATGGTTCTGTACGCGCTGATGATTTTGTTCTTCTCCTACTTCTGGGTCGCCACCCAATTCAACCCGGTACGCATTGCGGACGACCTCAAGAAGTACGGTGGATACGTGCCTGGAATTCGCCCAGGCACGCCGACCGCGGAGTTTCTGGACCACACCATGAGTCGGATCACGTTGGCCGGTGCGATCTTCTTGACGGTCATTGCGGTGCTGCCCACCTTGATGAACCGGCACATGGGGATCCCATGGATCGTGGCACAGTTTTTCGGGGGAACGAGTCAGCTCATCGTGGTCGGCGTGATGCTGGACACCATGCGTCAGATCGAAGCGCATTTGCTGACGCGCCACTACGATGGCTTCTTGAAGAAGGGGCGGCTGCGGGGCCGACAAGGATGAGACGCTTATGAAACTGGTCGTGCTGTTAGGTGCTCCGGGATCCGGGAAGGGGACGGTCGCCGCGATGCTCGCGCAGGCGATGCCATACCGGCACTTGTCCACGGGCGATTTGCTTCGCGAGGCCGTGAAAAACGACACGCCGCTGGGGCGCGTGGCTCGCGGGTACATGGAACGGGGAGAACTGGTGCCCGACCACCTCATTTTGGATCTCGTCCGCGAGGTGATTTCCAATAGCAACGGCGACGCCCGTTACGTGCTGGATGGGTTCCCGCGTACGCGCGCACAAGCGGACGGGCTGGACCGCCTCGTCGGCGAGTTGAACGGCGTGCTCCAGGGCGTGGTGTTGTTGGTCGTTCCGCGCGAGATCCTCATCGACCGTTTGTCCGGCCGACGGGTGTGTCGCCAGTGTGGAGCCGTCTACCATGTTCGCAACATGCCGCCGAAGGTCGAAGGACGGTGTGATCGTTGCGGTGGCGAACTGTATCAGCGTGCCGACGATAACGAGGCCACGGTCGCGAACCGCCTCGACGTCTACCAGCGGCAGACCGAGGAGCTGATCGAGTATTATCGGCAGCGCGGCATGTTGTACGAAGTGGATGCGTCGGGGAAACCTGAGGCCACCCGGGATCGGATTGTTCGGATGCTGCGGGCGTGGGGGTGAGAATCCCGATCAAGACGGATGCGGACATTGCCCGGATGCGCGTGAGCGGCCGGATGGCGGCACAGGTCCTCGATGCAGTGGTGCGCGCGGTGCGCCCAGGGATCCGTACGCGGGAACTCGAAGAAGTCGCACGGGACGTGTTGGAGCGGCTTGGGGCCCGCAGCGCATTTCTGGGGTATCGGGGCTACCCGGCCTTGATCTGTGTGTCGATCAACGACGAAGTCGTGCACGGGATTCCGGGCGACCGCGTGATCCAGGCCGGCGATGTGGTCAGCGTAGATTGCGGTGTGGTGTACGAGGGTTGGTACGGCGATACGGCCCGCACCGTGACGGCGGGGGACGCAGACGTGGAGGCGCTTCGGCTGATCCGGGTGGCGGAACATGCGTTGGCCGCGGCGATCGAGATGGCGGTCGAAGGACACCGGCTGGGGGACGTCCAGCATGTGATCCAGCACACGGTGGAATCGGCGGGATTCCATGTCGTACGCGAGTTCGTGGGCCATGGGATCGGGCGGGCGCTGCATGAGGAGCCGCAGATCCCCAACTACGGGGTTCCCAACACCGGGCCATGGCTTCGTCGCGGCATGACGCTTGCGATCGAACCCATGGTCACCGAGCGCGGTGCGGCGGTGCGGGTCGAGTCAGATGGATGGACGGTTCGGACTTTGGATGGTGGCCGCGCGGTGCACGTGGAGCACACGGTGGCCGTTGGTGTCGAGCAGGCCGAGATCCTCACGCGGGTCGATCATGAAGAATGGCTGGTTTGAGCTGGACGCAACGGTGATAGATGTGATAAACTATAAAGCTTCGCGGGTGCGACTGGCCAATGGCCACCAGCTGGTGGCGTTCTTCGCCTGCCCGGGCGATGTTCGTCCGTTGCGCCCCGGCGATCGGGTCCGGGTCGAGATGTCGCCGTGCGACATGTCGAAGGGGCGGATCTGCATGAAGATTGACGAATTGGAGCAGCCATGAAAGTTCGGAGTTCAGTGCGGCGGATTTGTGAGCGGTGCAAGATCGTGCGCCGGAAGGGCGTGTTGCGCGTGATCTGCAGCAACCCCCGGCACAAGCAGCGGCAAGGCTGAACGAGGGGAACGACTATGCCACGAGTGATCGGTGTGGACATTCCAGGACGCAAGCGGATTGAGATTTCGTTGCGCTACATTTACGGCATTGGTCCTACGCGGGCGTTGGAGGTCTGCCGTCAGGCGGGGGTGGATCCGGGCAAGAAGGCGGACGATTTGACTGACCAAGAGATCGCACGTATTTCGGAAGTGCTCCAGCAGTACCGACTGGAGGGCGACCTGCGGCGAGAGGTGCAGCAGAACATCCGTCGCTTGATCGCGATCAACTGTTATCGGGGTATTCGCCATCGCCGAGGCTTGCCCGTGCGCGGGCAGCGGACGAAGACCAACGCGCGTACTCGGAAAGGACCGCGAAAGACGGTGGGCGCCGTTCGTAGCAAAGAGCTGCGATCGGCGTTGAAGAAGAAGGAAGGGTGATCCGCAGGATCCTGATGAAGTCCGCCTGCGAGGAGTGAGAGCATGGCCGACGAAAAAACTACAGCACCGAGTTCAACGCCCGACACCCCTGCGCCTGCAACCGCCACGGCCGAGACCGTAACAGCGGCCGAAGGAGGGGCGGCGACCGAAGAAGCCGCTCGAGGTCGGAAAGGTCGAGGCAAAGGACGCCACGTGCCCGTGGGCGTCGTGCATATTCAAGCAACGTTCAACAATACGATCGTGACGATCACGGACATGCACGGGAACGTGGTGGCGTGGAGCTCGGCGGGGCGGTGCGGGTTCAAGGGTTCCCGCAAGAGTACCGCGTATGCGGCGACGGTGGTCGCCCAAGAGGCTGCGCGTGCGGCCATGGCCAACGTGGGAATGAAGGACGTCGAGGTCGAAGTTCAAGGGCCGGGGGCGGGACGCGAGTCTGCCATCCGGGCCATTCAGGCGGCGGGGCTCAACATCACGGCCATTCGGGATGTGACGCCCATTCCGCACAATGGATGCCGGCCGCCGAAACGCCGGCGCGTGTAAGTCGAGGCAGAGGGAACTATGGGTCGTTATCTTGGACCAGCGTGTCGTCGTTGTCGCCGCGAGCGCATGCAGTTGTTCTTGAAGGGCGCGCGGTGTTTTTTGGCGAAGTGCCCGATCCAAAAGGGCGCCCATCCACCCGGCATGCACGGTGCGCGCCGTGCCAAGTTGTCGGACTACGGAGAGCAACTCCGCGAGAAACAAAAGTTGCGCTTCGTGTACGGGTTGCAGGAAGAGCAGTTCCGCGTGTTCTTCGAACGTGCGCTGAAGCGTCGGGGCGTGACGGGCGAACGGCTCCTCCAAGTGTTGGAACTGCGCTTGGATACGGTGGTCCGACGCTTGGGTTGGGCGCCTTCCCAACGCGCGGCGCGGCAGGTGGTTGTCCATGGGCACGTCCGGGTCAACGGCCGCCGTGCGACGATTCCGTCGATGATTCTCAAACCCGGAGACGTGATCACCGTGGCGGATCGTCCAAAGAGCCGCGAGCTTGTGAAGAATGCGTTGGAGATGACCGCGCAGTTTTCCAAGGGCGTCGAGGCCTATCCGTGGCTGAGCTTGGACAAAGAGCAGTTGCGCGGGGAGGTGTTGCACGTTCCGAGTCGGGACGAGATTCAGCCGGTTGTGAACGAGCAGAAGGTTGTGGAGTTGTACTCGAAATGATGCGGGCCCGGCGCTGGATTGCCGAGTTCGCCACCACCATACGGATCGGTTAACGGCCGATCCTGGGAGGATATACCGATGCCAGTCCGAGTTGCACGTTTCGAAATGCCGAAGGCCGTGGTGCCGGTCGAGCAGGATCCGGCTCAACACTATGGCAAGTTCATGGCGGAACCGTTCGAGTCTGGGTATGGCCGCACGTTGGGGAATGCCCTTCGGCGCGTTCTGCTCTCTTCGATCGAGGGCGCGGCCATATCGTCGGTCAAGATCGAAGGTGCTCCGCATGAGTTCTGTAGTTTGCCGGGTGTGGTCGAGGATGTGACGGATATCATCCTCAACCTGAAGAACGTCCGACTGAAGATGTTCACACGGGAACCCCGCCGGATTCGAGTTCGGAAAAGCGGTCCGGGACAAGTCACCGCGGGCGACATCGAGACCGACCCGATGATCGAGGTCATGAACAAGGACTTGGTCATCGCGACGTTGGCCCCGGATGGACGGCTGGACATGGAGATGGAGGTCAAGATCGGGCGCGGGTTTTGCACGGCGGAGTTCAATAAGCGCTCGGATCAGGAAATCGGAGTCATTCCGATGGACTGCGTGTTTTCTCCGGTGCGCCGCGTCAAGTACACGGTCGAAAACTGCCGCGTAGGCCGACGCACCGATTACGATCGTCTCGTGTTGGAGATCTGGACCGATGGTCGCGTGGAGCCCGAGGAGGCACTCACCGTCAGTGCGGCGATCCTCCGGCACCATTTGGATGTGTTCATCCGCTTCGACCGCGATTTCGGCGAATTCGAAAAGAAACAGCGGCAAGTCGACGCGGCCCGAGAGGAACTACGACGCAAGCTGGCGATGAGCATCCATGATCTCGAACTCAGCATTCGCGCGGTCAACTGCCTTGAGAATGCCGACATTGTGACCGTGGCCGACCTCGTTCAGAAAACCGAGGCGGATGTGCTGAAGTTCCGCAACTTCGGCAAAAAGTCCCTCAATGAAATCAAGCAGCGCTTGCAAGAGATGGGGCTTTCTCTGGGCATGTCGTTCGAGCCAGACTTGCTGCCCACGCCGCAGGAACGGGCTGCGGCCGCCGCCCGCGCGTCCAGCGCTGCCAAGAAAACTACCGGGGAGGGCTGAGCGATGCGGCATCGGAAAACCACTGTCAAACTTGGCCGGACTTGGGCCCACCGCAACGCCTTGTTGGCAGCCCAGGTGTGCAGCTTGATCATGACCGGGCGCATTCGCACGACGCTCGCCAAAGCCAAAGCCGCACGCCGGCTGGCGGACCGCGTCGTGACGCTGGCCAAGGAGGGGAGCCTCACTGCGCGCCGTCGTGTTCTGGCGGCTCTCCGGAAGGAAGAGCCGGTCCGAAAGTTGTTCGCGGAGATTGCGCCGAAAATGACCGACCGAAATGGCGGGTATACGCGGATTACGCGGCTGGCTGGGCGGCGGCGATCGGACAGCTCTCCCATGGCGATTTTGGAGTGGGTCTCTTAGCCCATAGCCAAGACTCGCCCCTCGATGGTGATCCGCGGCACCGGGTGCGTTCGGCTCCACGGGAGAGCCGGTCTGCAATGGGTCTCATAGTGGGCCGGGCTTGCGGTCGCCCGTTGGTTGGAGTACTCGTCGTATCATTGCACGAGGGGTCATTGCCATGAATAAGGCTTGGCTGGTACTGGTTGTATTGGCGGTGTGGGTCTTGGGCGTCGGCGGCTGTACGGTGTCTGCCCGCAACCATTTCGTGGCGTTGGAGGAGCACGTCAATACCGCGTGGGCCAACGTCGAAACCGTTCTCCAACGCCGGTATGACTTGATTCCCAATCTCGTTCGAACGGTTCAAGGATACGCGGCACACGAGCGGCAGATTCTCGAAGAGATCACGCGTCTCCGGAGTCAGTGGGGCGAAGCGCGCTCGCAAGCCGAAAAGGTGGAGGTGGCGGGGCGGCTCGAAACCGCCTTGGCCCGACTGTTGGTGGTGGTCGAACGATACCCGGACCTCAAGGCGAGCCAAAATTTCCTTGCACTTCAGGATGAGTTAGCTGGAACCGAAAACCGTATCGCCGTGGAACGCCGGCGGTACAACGAGGCGGTGCAAGCGTACAACACGGCGATTCGGAGATTTCCGGGCAACTTGGTTGCTTCGTGGATGGGCCTGCAACGGCGCGCGCCGTTCCAGGCCGCCCCAGAGGCCGCCGTGGCGCCGAAAGTGGAATTCTAAATGGACGACATGCCATCGGTGTGGCCTCTCGCTCTCTTTGTAGGAGCGTACGCGTTGTTTGCACTCCTACCGCGACACCGGCCATGGGTGTCGCTCGGGGCGGCGACCACCATGGCTGCGTTCGGACCGGCGCCGTTGAGGACAGTGCTGACGTTGGACGTCAATTGGAATGTCATTGGACTCTTCCTCGGGACGTTGATCCTTGCAGAACTGTTCATGCAATCGCGCATGCCAGCAGTGTTGGCCGAGCTGGCGCTGCAGCGAACACGAACGGCCTTCGGGGCCATGCTTTCGATTTGTGCGCTGGCCTCGGTGCTATCCATGTTTCTGGAAAACGTTGCGGTGGTCTTACTTTTGGCGCCCGTGGTGATCACTTTGTGTCGTCGCGCACGCGTGCCGCCGCTGCGCTTGCTAGTGCTGGTGGCGATTTGTTCGAACCTTCAAGGCACGGCAACGCTCATCGGCGATCCGCCCAGCATGATCCTGGCGGGCGAAATGAAACTCTCGTTCAACGATTTCTTCGTCTACCGCGGACGTCCCTCGATCTTTTTTGTCGTCCAGGCTGGGGCGGTGGCGTCCTTGGGGGTGGCCGCGTGGCTCCTGCGGGATTATCGCGTGCCGGTGGACCGCCTGCCGGTCGAACAGCCCCGATGGTGGCTTCCATCATGGCTGTTGCTCGCTTTGGTAATTGGGTTGATGTGGACCCACCGGATAGATCCAGAGTTTCGATGGATGGCGGGAAGTTGGGCCATGGTCCTGGCCATGGTGGGGTTGATCTGGTACTGCGTTCAGCCGAACCGCGATCGTCTCCGCGATCTGGTGCGGACGTTGGACTGGTCTACCACCTTATTTCTCGTGGGCGTGTTCATTCTGGTCGCCGGTGTCGGACGGTCCGGCTGGCTGGAGTGGATCGCCACTCGACTGTCCGAGTGGTCAGGGAATAGTCTTGTCCAAGCGTTCGTGGCCCTATTGACGCTTAGCGTCGTCGTCTCCGGTTTCGTGGACAACATCCCCTTCTTGGCGGCGATGATTCCGGTGGCGCGAACGATGGCTGGGAATCTTGGCGGAGGTGATGTGCTCTTACCCTTCACTCTCCTAGTCGGCTCGTGTTTGGGCGGCAACATCACGCCCACCGGTGCGTCGGCCAATATCGTTGCCATTGGTTTAGCCACGCGAGAGCAAGGGCCGGTTCGGTTCGGCGAGTTTGTACGATTGGGTCTACCGTTCACCGTTGCGTCGGTTCTCAGCGGCGGCGTGGTGCTCTGGACCCTCTGGGGAATGTGAGCCAGCCACGAGTCGTTCGGTCAGTGGTGCACATCTTGGATTACATGGCAGGTCTAGGGTGGTCGGTGCACCGAATGCACTCGGATTGACAGTAACGCCCAAGCTGTTTCCAATGTTGGCCGAGGTGTGCACATGGGCGCGACGTGGCTGGCACTGAGCGTGCTGAGCGGTGCAGCGGGCTTCCTACTCGGTTGGCGAAGTGTGCGCACTCGTGAACGGCAAGAATCCTCGGACTCCGCTTCTTCGGCCGAAGCGCTTCGGGGGGAGCTGGAGCAACTCCGTGCCCAGTTCCAGTCGGTTCAGCGGCAGGCCGACGATGCCATCGCCCAAGCTCGACGCCTCGCGGAGGCCGCAGAAGCCGCTAGCCGGGCCAAGAGCGAGTTCTTGGCCAACATTAGCCATGAGATCCGCACCCCGCTGAACGCCATCATCGGAGTGACTGGGCTGCTCGAACACACCCCACTGAATGCCGAGCAGCGCGAGTACGTCCGAACGATTTCCGCCAGCGGTGAGGCGCTTCTGGCCTTGATCAACGACATCCTGGACTTTTCCAAACTCGAGGCCGAGAAAGTGACCTTAGCGCAGGAGCCCTTCGATCTGGTGGATGTCGTTGAAGGCGTTCTGGAGATGTTGGCGATACCAGCGTCGTCCAAAGGGCTGGAGCTGGTGCTAGACGTGGATGACCGGGTACCGTCGGCAGTAGTCGGCGATGAGAACCGAATGCGACAGGTCGTCCTCAACTTGTGTTCCAACGCGGTGAAATTCACCGAACGAGGCGAGGTCGTGGTGGTCGTGCGCCCGGCGGAGGCTCCCGGGATGGCGCACGGCATTCGGGTCGAGGTTCGAGACACGGGCGTGGGGATCCCACCGGAAGCGATGGATCGGCTCTTTCAAGTGTTTTCACAAGTGGATGGCTCGTACACTCGCCGGCATGGTGGGACAGGACTGGGATTGGCCATCTGTCGCAGGCTGGTGACGTTGATGGGTGGGCGGATTGGCGTGGAGAGCCGGGTGGGCGAAGGTTCCACATTCTGGTTCGAAGTGCCGCTGCCCGCAGCCCCTGGAACGCCG
>Ga0272449_1004491_pt1 | contig 11318 bp, 12 predicted proteins | sample YNPCB0241_FD_198679 | JGI IMG/M metagenome (GOLD analysis project Ga0272449, IMG submission 198679) | Hot spring sediment microbial communities from Yellowstone National Park, WY, United States - YNP-CB-024-1 | ecosystem: Environmental > Aquatic > Thermal springs > Hot (42-90C) > Sediment...
CAAGAGCACCTACGCCCGGTGCGGCATCGTGGCCAACGTGACCCCCCTGGAACCGGGTTGGGAGGGGCACGTGACCCTGGAGATCTCCAACACCACCCCCCTGCCCGCCAAGGTCTACGCCGGGGAAGGCATCGTCCAGCTCCTCTTCCTCGAGGGCCCGAGGCCGGAGGTCAGCTACCGGGACCGCCAGGGCAAGTACCAGGGCCAGAAGGGCATCACCCTGCCCCGGGTAGACGGGAGAAATAGAGGTAGCGAATGAGGTAGGCACAGCAGAAAAGGCCTTTACCCTAATGTTGCGCAAGCTGTTTTTGGGCGGAAACTTTTCGCTTCGTCCTGTGATAAGAGAGGGTTTTCACAAAATTGTTGCTCATTATATCGAAGAAAAAGTTAAAGGGTTAAAGGGTTTAAAGGGGTTTAAAGTAAAGTGTTGCCCATTATATCGAAGAAAGAGTCAAAGGGTTAAAGGGTTTAAAGGGATTTAAGTTTGTGATATTACTTTACTCTTTGTAGTTTGTGCTTTAAATAGTTCTTTATGTCAAAAATCTTTAGAGTGAAAAATCGAAAAAAATTTCCTTTTGATCAGACACCGCCAAACTCAAAGCGCTTCAATTTTTCGCTCAGTTTTGGGCGTTCTTGTGATACATAAACCCCTCTTTAGAGGGGAAAAAAGCGCTTTCGGGATTAAACACAAACCTGTCCCCAAAACCTCTCGCTACTTTTACACAAAAAGAAGAACCTCTATTTTCTTCTACCCAAAACATGTTTTGGCCTGGAAGCGGTAAGCGGGTATTTTCCCGGCCGCATATACTTAAGGTATGCCAAGCGAGACCATACTCGAAGACAACGCTCCGCTCAAAAGAGCTTTGGAGAAACACCGCCTCCTGGCAAACCAGTTAAAGGAGGCCACAGAAGAGATCGGTCGGGCCTTGGAAAAGTTGCTTAAGGACATCCTCCCAGATATCTTTGTGAGGGCTGGTTGGGAGGAAAGCGGACCAGAGACTCTTTGCATTTTCGCCCCAAGCCACTCCCTAGAGAAGTTTTTAGGCAAACGCATCGGCAAGGATGGTCTCGTGAGCTTGGATACCCTCTTACGGGAAGAAATGCCTGAAATCTACAACGTAGAGTGTCCCTTTGGCGTTTACGTTGACAGAGAAAAAGCTGAAGAGGTGCGAATGCGACTCCGAAAGTTGCGGGCCACAATCGGACTTCCCGTGTAACGGTTTCCCACCTTCCCAGTTTTGGGGGGGGGTCGTCAAGTCCCAAGAAGAACCCCGCCCCGGCCCGGGTCTTTTAGGAATTTTAGGGGTAACCTCCGGTCTCTATTCTGTTACAGCCACCAAAAGATCACGCCAGTCTCTATAAAGGCGCTTAAGGCAAGAAGGAACAAGGGGAACCCTAGCTTTGGAATTCTCCTTTGCTTCTGGGACTGTATCCCCTCGTAGGTGGCGTAAGCGAAAACCCACACTTCCAAGAGGCTTGTAGGAAGGACCTTTAGGGTGTAGGCGACTCCCTGCGGTGCGAACCCAGGGCTGGCGATAGCCCCTATCAAAAAGGCTAGAGTTACTCCATAGGGGCGCACGTAGTCGTAACGCCCCCTAAAGAGCCGTTTTGCCAATGTGGGCAAAAGAAACCCCGCCACGAGCAGTATTCCTACGTTTTTAGGTAGAACCTGAAAAAGCGCATAGGCGAAGTACGAGTCTGCATCCGCAAAGGGCCTAGGAGCAAGAGGTTTCCAAATCCAGCGGTTGAAAGGAGCCGTGAGGTCGCCTTCCAGCCAAATCACGTACAGAAGCCCAAGAAAGTATGCGGTGAAGGAAAGGGCTAGATACGCTTTCCAATCCCTACTCTCCCGATTGTTTTGCGCCTTTGTGGCCATCATATTCCTAAAGATATAACACCCACCCACCTCTTTGTGTATAGTAGAAGCATGGAATACCGTTACAGGGCAAGAACGAGAAAAGGAGAGCTTATCCAAGGGGAAATGGAAGCGGAAAACGTCATCAAGGTCAGGGAAGAGCTTCAAAAGCGCGGCCTCTTTATCGTCGAGATTACCCCTAAGGGCACGGGCTTAAAAAGGGAAGTAAGTTTAAGGGATTTTCTGAAGCTCTTCTCCCGGGGAAGCAAGATCACCCTCAAAGATCTCGCTCTTTTTGCTCGACAGATGAGCACTATCCTGGAAGCGGGCATAACCGTTCTTCACGGGCTGACCTTGGTGGAGAAGGAAAGCTCTAACCCCGCCCTTAAGTCTGTTGTGGCGAGAATCCGAATCGATGTCGAAAACGGAGCGAGCTTGGCGGACGCTATGGCTAGAACTAAGGCCTTTCCCCCGCTTTTCCTCGGGCTCGTGAGAACAGGGGAGGCTGTCGGCAAGTTGGATGTTGTGCTTTCGAGGTTGGCTCAGTTCCTCGAGCGAGATTTGGCTCTCTTGGGCAAAATCCGCTCCTCTATGATCTACCCAATTTTTGTTCTGATTTTTGCCGTCCTCGTCTCCTGGTTTCTACTTGTCTTCGTTGTTCCGCAGTTTGCGAGCATCCTAACCTCCATAGGCGGTGAACTCCCCCTCTTCACTCGTTTCATTCTGTTCGTCTCTAACCTCCTGAAGTTTGGGACGCCGCCTCTAGTACTCCTAGGCATTTTTGGCTTTCTTATCCATCGCCGCCTTTATCGCTTGTCTGCGAAATACAGGGAGGAAGTGGACGGCCGAAAACTCCGCTTGCCGCTTTTTGGGAAGATTATCCGGATGTCCATTATGGCCCGTTTCTCTCGGGCCACCGCCCTCCTGATAAGGGGGGGAGTGGGGGTGCTCGAAGCCCTATCCATCGTAAGGGGTGTCGTGGGGAACGCCGTCATTGAGAAAGCCTTGGATAAGGCTTACTCGGCGGTAAGCGAGGGAGCGAGGTTCACCGACTCGTTGGACCAGAAAGTTTTTCCCGCCATGCTGGTTTCCATGGCATCCATCGGCGAGGAAGGGGGGCTTCTTGGGGAAATGCTGGACAAAGTGGCCGACCACTACGAGCGGGAAACCGAGGAGCTGGTAACGAGTCTCGCTTCCCTTGTGGAACCCCTTCTCATCGTCTTCTTGGGCGTAGTGGTGGGGAGTATCGTGATCGGGATGTTCCTTCCCCTCTTCAAGATCATCGAAGTTCTCTCTGCGCAATAGCTCCCCCTAAACTTTGAGCATGAAACCGAAGGCCTTAGCCTACCTGATCCTCACGGGGTACCTCTTCATCCTGGTCATGTCCGCAGCCCACTTAGCGAGCTGGTTCGCCCTCACATCCAAAGGCCTTCCCTCGCTTTTGCCCTGGGGCCTTGCGGGAGTTCTCGAGGGGATGGTGTTTTTGTTCGCCTTGGTTACCCACCTCTACCCGGGGGCTTCCAGGTGGTCCCCTCCCGCCACCTACTTCGCCTTGGGGCTCGTGTGGCTTGGCAACTACCGGAGTATGCGGTCTGCTTACGAGGGGGATTGGGCTTTGGAGCCTTTAGTTCAGAGTCTTTTCGTGGTAATGAGCGTGTTTGCGGGCAAGGTAGCAGGCGAACTCCTCCGTAAAGAAACTGAACTTGCGCCCTCGAGGGAAATGAGCTTTCAGGGAGAAGAGATCACCCCTCCTCAAGCGCTTCCGGAGGTGGCCCCTTCTGAGCGCAACTTGGTTCGGGCTCTTTTGGAAGCGAACCCTACCGGGCTTAGCGTAGACGAGGCCTCTTTCTTTACTGGCCTTCCTGTGGATAAGGCCATGGGGGCCCTCGAAGCGTTGAGGAGAGAGGGAGTGGCGCGCCTGGAAGGAGGGAGATACTTTCTCGCAACGCCCCTTCTTGAAGAGAAGTAGGCGGTGTGTGTTAAAATCGCCTAGATGACGAAAGGGCTTCTTCTTCTCACCTTTCTTCTCGTCGGCGCTTCTGCCTGGGGATGTGGGAAGATATCCTTGGAAATGTGGGAAACCACTAAGCGGTGGGCTAGAGCTTATGGGTTGGACCCAGCCCTTCTTGGTGCCGTGGTGTGGGTAGAGAGCAGATATTGCCCCAAAGCGGTAGGGAGTGTGGGCGAGGTGGGGCTTGGTCAAGTGCGTCCCAAAACCGCCGAGTGGCTCGGCATTCCGTCGGACTACCTCTGGCATCCGGAGTGGAACCTCGTGGCCACCGCCCGCTATCTCCGCTACCTTTACGGCCGCTATGGAGACTGGCGAAAAGCTATCGCCGCTTACAACGCTGGTCCTAGTAAGGTAGACTCAGGGTACATCCCGCCGTCTACGCAGATATATGTGCAAGCCGTGCTTACGACCTATGATTATATGAAGAGGCGCTACCCTAGGTGAGGAGCGCCCACGAAGAGAAGGAGGGATAGAAGGATGATTACTGCCGAGGATAGGCTTTCTTTGGTGGAAGCGGCGAGAAAAGGGATTCCTGAAAAAATCAAGAAACAACCCCGCTGGGTGCTCTGGGGTAGAGGCGAGGGAGGAAAACCAGTTCTCTATCAGGCCAGCGAGCACATTTTGGCGCAGGCGGACCCTAGGGACCCGTATACCTGGGCGGAATTTGAAACCGCCCTGAAGGCCTTTACCTACAACTCCGCTTATGAGGGGCTCGCCTACATCAACTCCCCCAATCGCCCCTTGCTTATCATCCGCCTCTTTCGGGCGATCCAGGGGAAAAAGATCGCCCCATGGGCTTTTCGTTACCTGGACATGCTTGGGGCGTACGCCGAAGAAGGCCATGTTCCGGGGAGCATAACCATCCTGTGGGACGGGCCGCTTCCTGGGGAAAAGCCGTTCTCGTCCTCTTCTGCGAGCGTCTCTCAGCCCCCCTACATCATCTTTACCCTCCGAAGAATTCCCGGGACCCCTCCTGTTGTAGGGAGTTCTCCCAAGCGGCTAACAAAGTTTTTAGAAACTGTACAGGCGCACACGGAAAAGCTTGGCGAAAGGCGCATCTCTCAGATGGCCTCCTTGCATCCTCTTCTCGGAGTGCTGGCGGAAAAGTTGAAGCGAGGGGGGGTGGTTCCTAAGGGGGATCGGACTTGGGTAGCCTTCTGCCCGGTGTGCCAGGTCCGTAGACCAACCCTCCACATCGCCTACAAAGAGGGGAGCACGAAGATACTCCTCTATTGCGAAAACGGGTGCTCAAAGGGGGAAATTCTTGAGCGCCTCGGGCTTTCTTCGGAAGAGGGAAGCTTTTACACTCCCTCCCAGCCCACCGTAGAGGAGTCCCTCCCGCCTATTCCCGAGGATCACCCGGCGCTTCCCGAAGTGGAACTGAGCGTGGTGAGGCTCTTTAGCCCCGAGGGAGAGGAGTTGGCTAGGAAGCTTGGGGTATCGTTGGAGGCTCTCTCTGCCCTTGGGATGGGGGTCACCCAAGAAGGCAATCTGCTCTTTGTGGCCCGGGACCCCCAGGGCAAGATAGTGGGTCTGAGAACCTACGACCCCGAGGGGAGGATGTTGGGGGTAGCGTACCCCGGGCACTTGACTCCCGCAAGCCTCCTTATCTCGGGAGAGCCGCCCCTGGAGTACCTCTACCTGGTGTCTCGGGACCTGATGGCCCTGAAGCTTTCAGGCGCTCTCTGGGGGTCTCCTAAGCCCACGGGGGTCGTGTCCTACGATGAAAACGTGCCCATTTCTTGGATAAGGTCCCTTCGTCCAAAAAGAATCTACGTGATTTTCCCAGGAGGGGCCTCTACGGAGGAGGCTTACTCGTTGAAGGAGACCCTGAAGGGGTGGAGGGGAGAGAAGTATGTCGCCATCCTCCCCCCCGAACGCCTGGCGGAGGAGGGCAAGGAAGCCTTGAAGCAGGCCTTAGAATCGGCTCGACCCCTTTGAGGAGGAATCGTGCTCCATCTCTCTTCTAAAGCGAAAAGGAGTCTTATCCTTGCGGGCATAGGGGTTCTTCTCATCGCCCTCTCTCCCTTTTTCAACCAGATAGAGGCTCGCTTCAAGCTGGCTTCTCAAGAGGTCTCGGCTTCCGCAGAGTACGATGCGGGGTCTTCCCTCCTTTCCTTGGGGAGCGGTAGGGAAGAGGTTGTGGTCTATTTTTGGTGGAGGTGCCCCTACTGTAAAAAGCTCTTTATCGAGTATCGGGATGTCCTCGCTCACCCGCCAGCCAGTAAGAGGTTCCTCCTAAAGCCCGTGGACTTTAGCCCGCAAGATACCCTAATGACGGCGAACGTCCTTTGCGCTCCTCAAGAAGAAAAGGTAGAGGTTCTCTTTCGCATAGTAGAGGGCGAGCCTCCTAAGGAGGTCTCGGAGGCGTGCTTAAACGAGGCGAAGAGCCTTGGAGAAAGGGTTAGGGCCGAGTGGGAACAGATCGGATTTAAGTGGACCCCCGCTTTGGTCGTGAAGGGAGTCCCCATCTCCCTAGATAAGATGACGGAGATGACGGAGGAGGACTACGATGAACTCTTCGGAAAAGCAAGCGAGTCGAAACCCTAACCACCTTCCCTGGGAGATGGTCGTCGCTCCACGGTGGAGGGTTGGGGAGCAAGGGGGGATGCCCTTGGATGTCGCTGTCCTCGTGGCTCGCCTCGCTATGGCCCCCGAAGAAGTGGCCTTTGAGCTGGGTGAAGACCCATCAGTAGGAGGCGTTTGGGGCGTGATAGAGGTGAAAAATGGGAGTTCCTTGGACCTCCCGGGGGGGGTGAATCCGTGGAAGGACCCCACCTTTTACCGGGAACTGGCCTCTGGTAAAAACGAAGCCGCTCCCGCTTGGAGGTTGTATGTCCTCTCGGAGAAACCTCTCGCTGTGGAAGGGTACAGAGGCGAAGGAACCGTACGGCCAGCCTTTGGTAGCCCGAGATTGGGCGTGCGCCTCGTAGACCTCAGAGGCGTGGTATGATCTGCGTTGGAGGTAGACGCATGTTCGCAAGGAAAAAGGTGGTTTTCTCTTCGGGACTTGCAGTCTTGGCGAGCCTTCTCCTTTCCTTTGGCCAGGCCCAGACCCTCATCACCTACTACGCCGACGACCTTGAAAAGGTTCCTGGGGTTATCAAGGTAAGCAAGAGCTTCAACACCATCCTTCAGTTTTACGACAAGGTCGAGCACATCACCGTAAGTAAGTCAGAGATTGTGCAAATCAGAGATCTAGACCCTTCAACTTGGTGGCTCACCACGGGGAACAACTCCGGAACCACGGGACTCACCGCCTTTGTCAACGGGAGAGTTTTGCAGTTTATAGTGCGGGTGGAACCGGGTAGCACAAACCGGACCTACCGCATAGAGCCCTCTCGCCCCTCTCAGGTAGCCCCCTCCAGCGGTTCTTCTTGGATGCCTTCTTCGCCTTCTTCCGCCTCGGGAGGGGCTACGCCTCCTCTTCAGGAAAGGCCTTCTTCCCCTACTCAAAGTAGGCCTTCTGCGCCTCCGCCCACCCCGCAGAAGGCTTCCCCCGCTTCCACTTCCCAGCAGTTGGTTAACTTCACCATCACCTACACCCCGACCCCTCCGGGGGGTTACCAGATTAGGTTCACTCTCCAGAACGTTTCGGGGGAGACTGTTTACGCAGATCTGGGCAGGCTGAGGTTCATCCAGGGGGGCAAGGTGCTCACCTACACAATTGATAGAACGCCCGCTCGGGCGCGGTTGAACCCTGGGGAGACGCAGACTGGGGCTGTCTTTGTGCGGGCCGATCCGAACAAGCCCGTCGCCTACAGGTGGGCCTTCGTCACCAGCGATGGTAGGAGCCAGGAAATTTCTGGTGAGCTTCTTCCTTCCCCGGAGAAGTAGCTTGCGGCGCAAACCGCAATCGGGGTCTCTCTTGGGGTATCCGGGGTGCCACTTAAGTGGGGGGTAAACGCTCAGGTTTCTCTTTAAAAAGCCGTATGGGTTTTTTCTGTGTGCGATGCGCACACAGGACGGCGCTTTCGTTTTAATCTCCCTAAAATAGGGGTGGTATGGGACAAGTACCAGGAATCCTAGTGGCCGATGAGGTAGGCAGGCTGAAATACTTGGGGGGGAAGCCCTTTGAGGACTCCGATGCCTTCTCTCCCCAAGAGGCGTGGGATCTCTTTCCCAAAGAGGGGGAGGTGACAGCTTTTCGGTGGGACGGGGAACAGGTCCTCGTCCTCTCTACCCGCTCTGGCGGTGCCTTAGTTCGTGAAAGAGAGGCCAGCTACGTCGTCTCCCAACTCTCTGACGGGACCCGGGTGGTGGATGTCTACGGCCCCCAGGAAAACCTTCTCCTCTCCCTGTACGCTCGGGAGAAAGAGAGCGAGGAGGAGGTGGCCGTGCTATTCCACTCGCCAAGAGGGATTGCGGCCCTCGCTTGGGGCACCGTAGAACCCGATGGGCAAGCCAGCGTGAAAGTCATCCCCCAGGAAAACTCTTTCCTCGCTGAACGGGTGGAGGAAGCCTATAAACATCGGGAAGAGGGAGCGCTCATAACCGCCCTCCTGGATGCCCATAGAGAATGGGAATCCACCATTGAGGAATACGCTCCTCCCGATCCGACTGTCGCAAAGGTGGTTAGGGTTGAGGGGAACACCCTGAACACCGATTTTGGGAACTGGGAAGTGGTGGTGGTAGCCCTTCAGGACTCTCGGGAACCCAACAAGGAGGACTTCGTTCTTTTGGTCAAGGGCCCTGGAGAGGAGGTGTACAAAGGCGGGCGCTTTTCAGCTACCCCTGAAAACGTAGAGCGGCTAAAGCTGGCCTTGCAAAACGGTGACGAGACGGTAGCCGCCGAGGTCCTTGACAGGGACTTTGAGCGCAAGGTGACCAGGTACGTTCAGGAAGCGGTCGAAGAAAACCCCGAGAACGCCGAGAGGCTCAAGCGCTACGAGGTCCTGCCCCAGGCCGTTCGTCGAGCCCTGGAGGAAGTGGAAAACGAAGTCCCGTCAAGAGAGGGGAGGGGAAGGGAACCCCAACTCTGAACACAAATACCCTAAGAGCGTTTAACGCCCCCCAGGAGCGCCCTGGGGGGCGTTTCTCTTCCTCGGCTATTGACCAGCGGGAGTCACGATAACCCCTACTGGGGTATCGGGGTCCAACCTCCAGATGCGAACGATGGACGTGCTTTCAGGGGGTGCGGCTAACTGATCCGTGAGGCCTGAAAGGATGGTGAGCCCCAAGGGAGGGGGCGTAGAAGAACTCACTACCCCTGTACCGGGGACAATTGTGGTGGTGGTGCTCTTGGCGAAGAAGTCCACGTAGGCCTTTACCCCGTTCAACGTTCCCCTGATGAGGTTTAGGGCCAGATTGGGGGCGATTTCCTCGCCCTTCGCCTCCACTCCCAGGTTGTTCTTGGCATCCAGCAAGTAACCCGTGATCACGTAGGCCACGTTCCCTACGTAGGCGCGGTCAAAGCGGACGGTCACGCGGTTTGTCCTTGGGTTGAGGGTAGCGCCCCCGAAGAAGATAAGGTCCTTCCCGTCGTATGTCGCCCTTACCAGGATGGGAAGAGTGCCGATGTCGCTGGAGAACACAAGCCCGTTCAGGACCTTGCCCTTTAGGATCGCCCCAAAGGGGATGGGGAGTTCGCCTTCCGCCTCCACCCGCCCTCCCTGGTCCCTTGTCCCGCCCGTAGAAGGGCGCTGAGAGGCTTGCGGAGGGGGTTGCGAAGGATTTTGCGTGGGGGAGGTCCCCTGAACGGGCGTAGGGGGGGTCCCCGTAGCGAGAGAAGGCGGTAGCGGCGGCGGAGAAAAGCTTTGGGAAGGGGTGGGCGAGGAAGGGGAGGAGGGAGATGAAGGCGTTGCGCCCCCTCCCTGGACGGTGGGGCTACTGGCGGGTTTTTGCGAAGGGGAAGTTCCGGCATCTGGGGGCGTTCCTGCGCTCGCTTCTCCGCCGGGGCGGTAGAGGGCTGGTTGGCTGACTCCCTTCTCCTTGAGAGATGAGCCCCTTTCTCCCGAAGGGGCAGTTCCTTCACCGAAGAGCCTTGGCCCATAGGAGCTGGCGGTTTCGCTGGCGTTGGCGGCCTGATCGCTTCCTCCGCTTGTGGTGTTTCCGCCGCTCGCTCCCCCTGGGGAGAAAAGGGCGCTACCGCTTTTTCCTTCCCCAGGGGTGCCGGAAGAAGGCCTGACGGCGACCGCTCCTCCAGCACTTCCTTCCCCAGAGGCACCGGAAGAAGAGCTGATGGCGAGCGCTCCGCTACCGCCACCCTCAGCCTTGGTAGGGGTGATGAGGGCTCCCCCAGGAGGAGGGGATGCCGGGGTTGGGGCGGGGGCCCCGCCTCCAGTAGAGGGAGGTGGGGGGAGTTCGCCTCCGTACTGAGGAAGTTGCGGCGGCGGGGGAGTGGTGGGCGGGGCAGGAGGCGGTTCTTCCGTCGTTTTTTCCCGATCCTCGGCTGGGTTCGGGGGAGGAGGAATTTCTCCGGCAAGCCCTTGCTCAGGGTTGGCGGCTTGCGGGTTAGCGCTTTCGGAAGCGCTGCCTTGCGGTGGGGGCTCGGCCTCCTTGTTTGGAGGAGGAGGCGGCTCGGGGGGCGAGATCGGTCCCGAGGTTTGTTGCCTTGCGGTGGGGGCGGCGGCCTCCTGGGCTGGGGTCGCTCGCCCCTCTAACGCCCGCTTTATGTCTCCCCAGAAAACCGAAACGAGGGCGAAGAGAACGAAGAATCCAAGCACCACTAGCCGGAGTTTTTTGATGTCGGGGACCCACCGCTTGATGTTGGGGTCTATGGTCTCTAAGAGCTTTCGCCATAGGGCTTCGGCCTTCTTTCTCTGTTGGACGAACCTTTTGTACTTATCTGGGGAGCCCTCCTTTCCTTGGGGTTTTGACTCTGAGGGCTTTGCGGCTTTGCGGAGGTCTTTTTTCGCCTCCTTCTCAGCTTGTCCTCGCTCTCGCTCCTTAGGCACCTCTTTTTCTTGAGGCGGGGCGGGTTCTTGGGGTGCGGGTTTGGAAGGTTGAGAAGCGGCCCTAGCTTCTTCTGTTTTAACTGAGGGTGTCCTTATTTCCTCCTTTGCCGTGGTAGCGGGGGCTTCCCTAGCAGGTGGCTGGGGGCTAGTTGCGTTGAGAACCTGGCGGTAGTAGTTGTGGAGTTCCCTTGCGAGCGCAGGGTCCACTCTGTTCACGTGGATAAAGAGCTTTGCGAACTCTTCGGAGCCGGGGAGGGGCAGGGGTTGCCCCGTCATCTCCATAATCCTTCTTTCGAGTTCAGAGCGGTCCATCTCTGCTCTATATTAAGGGAAAAAGAGTTGAAGGGCTAGGTGTCGTTTAGGTGACCTCCTCCCCCCTCTAAAGAGGGGGGCTTCCTCCTCGAGAAAGGCTCACACGGATATAGGGACTAGACCCCAAGATCCGTCTGATGGCCTCCCTCTCCAGAGGCGTGAGTTCGGGCCGGTCCAGCCCTACGGCCTGATCCGGGCTCAGGCCAAGCCCTTTTCTCAAGATGACCAGGGCGGCGTTCTGGTC
>Ga0272449_1004493_pt1 | contig 11315 bp, 8 predicted proteins | sample YNPCB0241_FD_198679 | JGI IMG/M metagenome (GOLD analysis project Ga0272449, IMG submission 198679) | Hot spring sediment microbial communities from Yellowstone National Park, WY, United States - YNP-CB-024-1 | ecosystem: Environmental > Aquatic > Thermal springs > Hot (42-90C) > Sediment...
CGTGAAGGTGAGAATTACCCCGGAGAGGAAGGAGTACTTCGCTACCGGAAGCACGATTGACCTAAAGACTTTGAAAGGCGTGCCCCCAAGAGTTCTTCCAGCTTCCTCAAGCTCCACCGGAATATCTTCTAGAACTGAAACCATTGTTGAAACCATGTAGGGGTAGGTGATACACAGGTGTGCTAGGAGAACAAGAATGAAATCCGATACCCCTGTGGTTCCCCAGAAGAGGCTCAGTGAAACCCCTAGGGCGACTGAGGGCATTATTATGGACGTTGTGCTTAAAGCCTCCAGAGTTCTTGAAACCAAGCCTCCAAGTTTTCTCCTGACGATTATCGTCGCCATCGGCAGGGTGAACACAATGTTGATTAAAGTTGTCAAGAAGCCTATTACGTAAGAGTTCAGCACGCTCACCCAGTATGTGAACCATGCTCCTTGGAGGGTGAAAATTTCTCCCAGCAAGCTGCTGGAAAGCATTAAATGCATTCTGGATAGGACCATGAAGCAAGCGGGTAAGAAGACGAGAAACAGGAAGATGATTATTGCAGACGCGTCTCTAAGGCGGGTGACGCGCTCCACGCTTAAAGCTGCCTCGATTCTGTAAGACTTCCTAAAGGGTATTTTCAACTTGAAGCCGAACAGTCTCAAACCCGCTAGTATCAGTATTGAGAAAACTATTAGGACGAGGCTTACGAAAACCATGGGGGGAACTAGTCCCGCATCTATTGATTTCTTTATGAACACTGGGCCGTTTTCAAAACTTCCTGCAACCATTATGGTCGCCCCGGTTTCAGAGAGCGATCTTGCGAAAGACAGGATTAATGAAGCGATTATTCCGGATTTAAGCATGGGTATCGTTATTGTCCTCGCCGTGGTGAAGGAGCATGCGCCAAGAGTTCTGGCGGCAACCTCATACGTAGCTTCTATGTCAAGAAGCTTGCCGACGAGAATCCTTACAACCACAGGGTAGGAGAAGGCGAAATGAAGGAGTAAAACAGTTATGAAACCTGGTGAAATACCGTTAAAACCGATGATGGAGAAAGGTGTTTCCTCGCACCAGAGGAGGAGCGTCGAATAACCAAGTATTACCGTGGGGACTATAAGAGGAAAGTCCACGAGAGAGTCTACGATGCTTAACCATCGGTATTTCTTCCTGGCAATAACCCAGGCCAGGGGCAACCCGGTTACCACATCCAGAACCGAGACTATGCTGGCCAAGATTACAGAGGAGAAGATTGCTGAAAAAGATCTCTTCAGTAGTTCTGGATCTGACAACACGCTCATGGCTGTATCAAGCTTAAGCAGGATTCCGAGCAGAGAGGGGAGGAGAATGATTCCGAGGAAGAATATTATTGAAGCGAAGTAAAGAGAGTACGCGACTGTTTTTTTCTCGGAAAGCTTGTCCAGCCGAGCGATAATCCTGCTCCATACCTTTTTCAACCCGATAGTTTTCCTGGTTTCGACGGCTGGCAAGCTCTAGCACCCATTCGAAAACTCAGTGTTTAAAACCTTTATGGTTCAGCCTAGGTTTTCCAGAGAGTGGTGTCAAAAAGGATCTTGGAAAACCAGAGAACCCCTAGTTTAAATATAAGTGGATGTCAATAAATCATTAGTTGATACTTAAGAATTGCCGTTTTCACGGTAAAAACATCGTTAGAGTATTGCTCTAGAGCGCTATTATTCTTGTTTGTCAACGTGTTCTTGCGACTACTATTCTTAAAAATCCTGGAAGCCTGGATTAGCGCGCGCTAGCCAACCTACTCGGCTTCACAAGTATTAAGAGTATTAAGAGCTAATCATAATTTTACTCCGGCATTAACGACGATATTACACAACAAATAATTATTCGTCGAGAGGCTGAGCCTTACGATGGCGCTGCTAGGATTCGCGTCTACGGTTGAAACCCCGTTGACGACCGTTTACGGAATTCCGATTCTATATCCTTTTCGCGTGCAGATTAAATACGGATGGACCTGGGAAAACTGGAGAAGGCTGTTGGTAAGCTGTTTTCAGTGGCAGGAGGATTAAGTAGATGGTGCAGATAATGTTTTAAATCTCCTTCTGTTAGAGTCATCAGGCTGATGGCCAGCCAGCCGGAGAAACAGGAGTATTTCATGAGGGTGGAGGCTTATTTTGGCAAGGAGCAAGCCGGATACTGGCGATTGCTTATCGAAGCTCTTAAGAAGATTTCTAAACATGTTTCTACAAGGCTCCGGACGGAGGTTTACGAGGGTTTCAGCATGACGCTTTTCCATGAGGAGGAGCTTGAGAAAACCCTTCACGTTTCACTCCATTTCACCGGTTTAAGAAGCCCGTTGATCGCTGACAGTATTGTTAACACTATTCTTGAATTATGCGATTATGTTGAAGTCTACTTTACTGTCAAGGGTAGTATCGAGCATCTTCAAGGAATGGGTGAAAACTTTTATGTTGAGGGGGTTGGAGTCAGGGTTTCAACCTATCCCGATAAGGGGGTCGCCACTTTCTCCTACAGGCTTTTCAAACCAAACAGGGGGATGAACCTGGCTTCAAAGATTCTTTCCGGGAAAACGGTTAGAAGTAGGACTGTTTCAGAAATGCTTAGAAGCCTACTGGGTATTTAGCTTGCTGAACCATTGTCTTATAAGGTTTTTAAAGGACGGCTAGGGGGATTGGTAAGCTAGGAGGCTCCGCCCATTACCTTTTTTAAATGGTTTAAAAAGGAGTATAGGTAGTAGAGTGTGAAGAGAATTGTCCGAGGCGTATAAGCGTTCACACGTAATGGGAATGGATTATGGTACTAGTTTCTTCAAGTATGGCCCGATCTCGCTTGGGGAAACACCGGAGCTGACGGAGAACAGAGGGTATTTTCCGGATAAGGATGCGATAATGACTAGGATAATGGGTGAGGGTAAGGAGGTTGTAGTCGGCAAGGATATCCCGCTCTACCTGGAGGCAAGGGAAGACTTGGCGTCAAGACTCGTCTATCCTTTCAGAAACGGTGTGATAGATAAGAATGACACTAGAGCTTGGCAGGTTGTCGAAGAGGTTTCCCGAATGGCGTTGAGAGAATTCACCCCTAAGGAGGAGGGCTTCAACGGTTTTTACGTTGTAGCATCCCTGTCAGCAGTCGCGCCGAGATACATGTATGAAAAACTGTTCGACATCTACAGGAGAATAGATTCGGAGGAGCATAATGTTGCGGCAGCCACGATAATCCCGCAGCCCCTGGCGGTTGCAATATCCCATAAGGTTCCGACGAGTGTTGTCGTAGAATCCGGCCACGGCAATACGCAGATAACCCCGATCTCGAGATATCCCGTCAGAACTGCAATCATAGCTTTAAACAGGGGTGGTGGAGATGCTAACTCAATAACGGCAGAGATATTGAAGGACAGTGGATACGGTGATCTTGCTAAGGAGGAGACTGTTGTCAGACAGGTGAAGGAGCAGGTTGGCTTGGTGCCGAGAAGGCTGGAGGAGGCAATCCGGTTTGGAAAGGAGAACCCTGATAAGCTTGCATCAGTGATAAACATACCTGGAACCAGGCTGAGGATCACGCTTGAGGATAACGGTTGGCTCAGGTTCCTCATAGGCGAGTATGTTTTTAACCCTAATCACGAGGTTTTTCAAAGCTATTTTGCAAGGGGGATGCCTAGGCCTGGGGATGTTAAGGTTGGAGACACTTTTTTCCTAGGTATGGTTGACATGGCTGAGGCAATAGTTCAGTCGATTGAGAAATGCCCGGTTGAGCTTCAACCATACTTGTACAGGCAGATAATACTGTCCGGCGGAAACTTTGAATGGAAGGTTCCTCCAGGTCTTGAAGACGCCTGTGTAAATTCGGTTGACAAGATTAAGATTATGCTCGGTGAGAAAGGAGTTTCGGAAGCAGGGGTCGTGATGGCGAGTTCTCCCAAGTATTCGGTTTGGAGGGGATGCATAGTTTACGGCTATGCTGTTCCAGAGGGTTTCAGGTGGAGCTGGGAAAGAATGGAGGGATGGATGAAGTTCAGATGAGCTTCTCCAAAAGGGTTGTGCAGAGGGTTGAGAAATACTTTTCCAAAAACGGTTTCCAGACTATAGAGTATGCTGAGGAGAATAGTGAACTTGTTTTCTCAAACGGCAGGCAGGAAGTCTTGGTTAAAATACTTTTCGAGGAGGAGGCGGACAGGGTTATTCTCTATGAGGCTCTAGCCTCGGTGATCGAAAAAGCCGATGAGTACAGCATGGTTTACGTTGCTGCCCCTAGAATCCTTGGGGAGGATGTGGAGACGGCTTCCTTCCTGAAGAAGGGTGTTGGATTAATCTTGTACGATGATTACAGCGTGGAGGAGAGGCTTCCGGCGGAGAACAGGCTTAAGAAGGATCTAATCAGGCAGGTTCAGAAACCTGTTGAAACCCAGTCTCTGGAGAGAAGCCTTATGAGGATAGAGTCGATGATAAGAGAGCTCTCTGAAAGAGTCGACTCTCTTGAAAAAGCATACTTCTCGTTGCTGAGGGAAGTCAGGGATCTAAGGAGGACATTGGAGGGTAAAACAATGGCTGTTGAAGAGCCTGTTCGAAAAACCTTTCCCCCTAAGGAGCAGACGGAGGCTGGAGAACTCCCTTCCTTCTTGAAAGACAATCCTTGGGTCGAGATTCTTTCGAAAAGATCTGAGGAGAACGGTGGAGTCTAGCTTTTCCCAACTCCTTGGAGAGCCTTCTTCATGACTCTTAAAGGGAGGATTATACAGCGGTAGCGAGGGCTTTTAGAATCCGTGTTGAACAGTCTTAGAAGATCGTCTTCTTTAAGGCTGAGCGCCTGTTCGAGCGTTTTCCCCTTAACCAGGTCGGCGAGTAGGGATGCTGAAGCATTGCAGAACAAGCATGCTTCCGAGGTAAACTTCACGTTTACAATCCTCCCGTTTTCAAGCTTGAAAAACATTCTCAGCCTGTCTCCGCAAGAGTAATCCGTCTCCTCCGAGACAAGGTCAGCATTCTCAATCACGCCGTAGTTAGCAGGGTTTTTAAACCGTTTCAAAAATTCCCGGAGATTCTTTGAACTCTCCGTTGTTCCTCACCCGTTCAGCAGCTATACGAATTGCTTCATCCTCCTGACGGATTCGTGAAACCTGTCGACTTCCTCCAGGGTGTTGTAGAGGTAAAAGCTTACTCTGGCGACAGCGCTTACTCCAAGAGCGTTTACAAGCGGCTCAGCACAGAGGGCGCCCGACCTTATCATGATCCCGTCTGCATCGAGAAAATGAGCCACATCATGGGGGTGAACACCCTTAACGTTGAAGCTTAAGATGCCGGCATGCTTCGCAGCCTCGCCGGGTCCATAGACCTCAACCATGCTCCTGTCTAATCCTTCCAAGAGGTGCTTAACCAGTTTCAACTCGTGTTCAGCAATATTCTCCATTCCTATCTTGCGCAGGTAGTCGACGGCGGCTGCTAGCCCGATTACGCCCTCAATATTGGGAGTGCCGGCTTCAAACCTGAAGGGAATGTCCTCATAAACCTGGTTTCCAAGGGTAACTGTCTTAACCATCCCGCCTCCGAGAAGCGGGGGTTCAACTTCTTCCAGAATACGCCTCTTAACATATAGTACTCCTATGCCTGTCGGACCAAGCATCTTGTGGCCACTGAAAGCCGTAGCATCCGGATCTATTTCTTTAACGTTAAAAGGCATGTGCGGCACGCTCTGGGCAGCGTCAAGTATGAAGAGGCTTCCATGCTTGTGAGCAAGCTTTGAAAGCTCGCCAGCAGGATTAACCGTTCCAAGAACGTTTGAAACATGCACGACAGTAAGTATCTCACAACCTTCTTCAAGGCTTTTCTCAACCATATCCATGTCTATCGTGAAATCCCGGTTCATTCCAACTATCGTCAGCCTCCCGCCGTTTCTAGTTGCAACTCTCCTCCAGGGCAGGAGGTTGCTGTGATGCTCCATTATGCTCGTCACGACCACAGACCCCTCCCTGATTCTCCCGGAGAGTGCTTCCGCAATCATGTTTAAGCCCTCAGTCGTGTTCTTGGTGAAAACTATTTCATCCTCCTGCGCGCTTATGAACCCAGCTATTTTACGCCTCGCCTCCATGTAGAGCTCAGTCGCCTGAGAGCTCAACGTGTTTACGCTACGCATAACATCAGAGTTATAATTGTAATAATAGTTTTTTATGGCTTCCACAACTTGAACTGGCTTCTGGGTTGTCGCAGCATTGTTAAAGTAAACAAGGCTTTTACCGTTTATAACCCTTTTAAGGATGGGAAAATCCTCTCTGACGACGTAGGGATCCAGGGGCATAATTCTTCATAACTTACAGGAGGCTTTAAAGAGTTTCTGTTTAAACGAGAACTTTAAAAATCCTTCTTTACCATTATAGGCGACACTTGTTCGAACCGGGCGAGGATGAGGAGAAGATTAGAAGACTGCTTCCAATCATCGCAGTAGTCTCGGTAGCTCTGCTTGCAGTAGTTCTTGTCTACTTTCTGTTCACGAAGGTTCTCACACCCCCTCCGCCCGTGTACGACTTCAGGCTTGAGCTGAACACTACGCGGGTAGAGGTTTTTCAAGGAAAGGTTGTGAACATGCTCATAACCCTTGTGCCGGAGGGTGCTTTTCAGGGAAGCGTAGTCCTTAAGATTGAAAACCCGGTTGGCATCGACTACTCTGTTTCAAATTGGGTTCTATCCCCGTCTTCGAGAAACGCTATCTTAACTCTGAACACAACCGGTCTCTCTGCAGGCACGTATTTAGTTAACATTTCAGGCTCATACTTGGAGGTTGAGAGGAAAACATGTCTTGAAATGGTCGTTAAAGAGGTTGAGAAACCCTGGTTTGAAGCCAGTGTGAACCTTCAACCCGCAAGCATCATTCAGACTGAATCATTCCTGTTGAACATTTCAATAACCCCGCACGCCGGGTTCAACGAGACTGTAAACGTTTCGATAATGGGTCTACCGGGTTCAATGCTTGAGAAAAGCGTTATAGATAAGGGTGTGAAAATGCTTGGGATAAGTGTTAAAACAAATAGGAGCATTCCAGTTGGTGTTAATAATTTCACAGTGGTTTTAAAATCGCCGAGCTATCAGGCTCTGGTGAATCTGACGATAGAAGTTTCAGAGGCTCCTCCGCCAGACTTCAAAATATGCTTCAAACCGAACATCACTATTGCTAAGCCAGGTGATGTTGTGAACATCCTGGTGAGCGTTACACCGCTCTACGGTTTCGACGAAACAGTGCATGTTTACTCAAGCCATATTGGGCTCAGTCTCATCGAGTTTAACGGTAGCAACTTCTTTTTAGCCCCGAGGAACTACAGCGGGGTGGTTATTACGATGGAGATAGATGAGCGTTCCCCATTCGGAATAAATGATTTAACCTTTGTTGTAGAAACCCCGTCGCGCAATCGCGAGTTAAAGGTGGTTAAGCTGGGGGTTGCGAATGTTTCTTCAACCTATAATGATCCTGCTCCAGGCATAGTGGCGTATTTTCCACGTGTAGACGCGTCACCCGGCGGGAAGACTACCGTCGATTTTCTAATCGGGTCTTTAAACGGGTTTGAAGGCAAAATTTTCCTGAGGGTAAACAAGCATGACCCGTCAGATACGTATGCACCATCGGATTTAGGCATGTTTTACTTTTCAACTGGCGAGGGATTCCCGAAGATAGGGGTAAGCATTGAAAGTGTGAACATAACAGTCGGGGAAGCAAGATTCATATTCTTAAGCATGGATTTGAAGAGGACTGTTGCCAGCGGTGTCTACATGATTAACGTTGAGCTGTGCGTGGAATATACTCCGCCCAACATGGCTTTCCCATTGTTGAAGGCAGTTAGCGTGTATACTCTTGAACTACGCGTCGACTAGGAGAGGAGTAGGCTCGCAGACAAGCAGGAGCATTCCTCACCCGTATCGTGGAGAACTTTTCGCAGAGACAATCCGTCTGATAAAGAAATACGGAATAAGGCCTAAAAAGAGGCTTAGCCAAAGCTTTGTCGTCGACGAACATCTGGTGAAAACGATTGTTGAAAACATTCAGCCTAAGCCGAACGATGTTATTGTTGAAATAGGAGCAGGATTGGGAACCTTGACGTTCGAACTGGCTAAGCATGGTTCAAAAGTTAAGGCTGTTGAAATAGACCCTGTGCTCGTAAGGGTTTTGAAAGACCGGTTCTCAACTTTTAAAAACGTTGAGGTTGTTCAAGGCGACTTCACACAGATAGATTTAAACGGTAACGTTTACACTGGGAACATCCCTTACCATGTTTCAACCCCAGTAATATTCAAAATCCTGGGGCAGAGCTTTGAGAAAGCCGTGGTCACCGTGCAGAAGGAGGTTGCTGAGAGAATCGTCTCGAAACCGGGGACAAGAGGCTACGGCAGGTTGACGGTCTCGGTTAACACGGTGGCTGAGCCACGCGTGCTAGGCTTTTTCCCCTCCTCCTCGTTCTATCCCAGGCCTAAGGTTGCTCACGCAGTCCTCTGTTTCAAACCTTCGAGAAGAAATGTGGACATGAATATTCTGGAAAACCTGCTTAGAACAATGTTCAGCCAGAGAAACAGGCTTGCGAGAACAGTTTTAAGAAACAGTCTTGAAAAGCTTTACGGGGAGAAGGGGAAGCATGCTTACAACAGTGTTTTCCAAATTATCCCGGAGAGAAGCAGGGTTTTCGAGCTTAGTGTTCAGGATTTTCTCAATCTCGCCCAGGCTGTTTCAAGCAATATTGGTGCTTAAGTGTACGGGTGACAAGATTTCATCGGAATGCGGGCTTCGAAAATAATTTGGAGAACCCTGCTGCCTACTTTAGCCATAGTCCTGCTTCAATACCTGGTTCAGGCTGACGCCCATCCTGGAAGCATACCGGCCTCCTACTCGTGGAGCGGTTTAAAGACGGATACTGTTCAAATAAGCTATTCTTTCAGTAAGAGTCTCTGGTGCGGCGGAACAGGCTATCTCCAGATTAGGGCTAATGGTCAAGGGGTATACGGCGACTTGAAAACAGCCACTGCGACAATCACTGTTCCCGAAGGAGAAGAGGCAAACATTTATGTTTGTGGAGACGACCGTAACCCTGTTCCAGACGGCTGGATTATTCAGGAAAAGTATCTGAAGGTTTACGTGGACGGTGCGAAGGTTTACGAGCTTGGAAAAGAATACTGGTGGGCAAGCTGCTACTCTAAAGCTGCGAAGCTCAAACCGGGTACTCATACTGTTGAGCTTACAATAGGCATCGTAGTGAAGGTGGTTTCAAACATCTATGAAGAACGCTCCATGGCCTGTGCAACTATGGATATTAAAATAGAGAGTACGGGAATGGTTAAGGCTGAGTCCCACCGGGCTGAAGCTGCTCTGAATGGGAAGGTGACTCATGTTTTCACCTTCAGGCTTCCGGGAGATCCGGATGCTGGTTTCGTAAGCTGGAAAGCTGTTTGGAACAGTGTTGAGAAAACCGGCTGCGGGGCTCCGGGAAGCCTTCAGCAAGCATTGTTCGCAGGAGTTAACAGGGATACATGGTTTTTCTCAAGCCCGGTTCTGGTGAGAATAGGGGGCTCGGCTCCGCTTGTTGAACCACTCGAGGGATACCGGGTGGACGCTGTCTACTCTGAGGGAACTGCGGAAACAGGGGTGAAAATTATTGCTGTAGCGGTTAGCAACGGGGATGAAGTCGGATTCACCTCAGGAGAATACCTCGTAACGACCATAGAGTACCTGGGCTTAAACATGACCGGTTCAACATTTGTACACGGATTAGACGCGTGGGCTGACAGCGGCTCTACTGTATACTGGTCTCAGAGAATAAGGTTCTACAGCGCAGACGGATGGGTTGTGGAGGATGCTGCCAGCGGGGTTGAAACTGGCAGCTGCGTCTTAAAGAAGCTTGGCGGAGGAGTTTTCTCCAGAAGAATTTTTTTCTCATCTAGAAACAGGACTGATGAGTTAACGCTTACAGTCGACTTACCGCAGATAAGTCTACGTTTCGACTCCATGGGGATCGAGCCGATTGGACCGACTGATCTGGGTTTACACATGCTGGGCGAGACTGTTGAGCTCAGGGTTAGGGTTTACGACTGTCTTGGGGAATACTCTAGGATAGAAGTTTATAGGGTCTCAGAATCCATCCCCGGTGTCAGGAAATACTCTTTCAACCCTCCTAAAGGAGTTTACATGGGTATAACTTCTACGACTGGCGGTAACGTGACCTTCACAGTCACATGGTCCTCCTACAGGCTTAGTGTGAAAAGTGTTTCAGGCGGGGTTCTTAGAAACAGTGCTTACTGGGCTAGGAGCGGTTCCTCCGTGGTCGTCACTGTTGCAGCATACCACTCTCATGACGGCAGTCCAGCGGCTGGGATTAGGATAAGGGATTCCTTCGGAAACAAGGCTTTAACCAGTAAAGATGGAGAGGCGGTTTTCACGTATGTTAAGAAAGACTGCGAAACCTGCTTAACCTTCGTCGTGGTCGACGAGAACGGGGCCGGGTTGAGCCAGGAGGCTTGCGTAAGAATAGTTTTCACACTGATTAAGCTTGAGGTCTCAACCGTAGACGCTGTTTTCTTAGAAGGCTCCTACTACGCTTGCAACAATGCTTCACCAAGCTTTTCAGTAAAAACAGTTTATTCTCACAGCCTCACACCGGTCGCCGGCGTGCTGGTGGAGTTTAAGCCTTCAGGCTCCTCTGTCCTAACAGGGGTTGACGGAGCTGCAACTCTAAGGTTAACCGGCAGGGATGTTGCTTACGAGGGAGAGTTGAAGGCGAGCGACGGGTTCATAGAGGGGGAGACCCATCTTAGGATCATCTTCACTAGAATATTGCTGGAACCGTCTAGAACAATTGTAGTAGGTAGACCGGGAGAAGAGGTTGAGATAACTGTTTCAGCAAGGCTCTCGTTCAACAGCATGCTGCTGAAAGGGATTGAAGTAAGATGGGTTGAAACCGGGCTCGTCGGGAAGAGTCCAGCATCCTTCAGGCTGAGAATACCTGAAAAAGGTTTTTCCAAAGCATCTTTCGACGCTGCCGGTTTCCTAGGCTGCGTTGAACCATGCACCGTAACCCTGTTTCCCAACTGGGTGAGATTCAGCAATCCTAACGACACTTGCCCCAGGGTTTTCTTGAACAATATTCTTCTGGAAAACTATTCCTTCAGCATTATGCTGAACATAATGGATCTTCTCAACATAACGATACCCAGGGTTGTGTGGCAGTGCAACAATAGTATTGCTCACGGGATTAGGGTTGGAGTATTGTCTTCAAACGGGACAGTCGTGAGAAGCACTATAGTCTCCAGCGACGGGGTTAGCTTCAACTGGACCGAGTCTAAGCCAGGTGTTTACCATTACTGCGTGAAGG
>Ga0272449_1004494_pt1 | contig 11313 bp, 11 predicted proteins | sample YNPCB0241_FD_198679 | JGI IMG/M metagenome (GOLD analysis project Ga0272449, IMG submission 198679) | Hot spring sediment microbial communities from Yellowstone National Park, WY, United States - YNP-CB-024-1 | ecosystem: Environmental > Aquatic > Thermal springs > Hot (42-90C) > Sediment...
ATGAAAGGGCACCAATTTGTTCAATGATTTGAAAATCTGCTTTAATATCATCATCTGCTGGTGGATGGTGATCATAGAGATGAACTTTACCAGCTTTTTTTAGCAATTTTGACATTTCTCCAATTCTTTGTATACTTCTTGTATCAACAATTATTAATTTTTCAATTGGTTCAGATTCTATTTCTTTCATCTTTTTTATATCAAAGGGCTTAAAGGTATCAAAAAATAATTTAACTCTTCTTTCCATAGACCCAGGAAGTACAACATAAGCAGATGGATAAAGCTTTTTTGCTGCCATACAGGATGCTAAAGAGTCAAAATCAGCATTAAGATGAGTAGTTATTATTTGCATTTATTTAAATTTCTCAAAAGCACTATTAAAATCTAAGAGTTCATTGTAATCGTAAAGAACAGATATGGCTGAGGTATCTGTCTGTATGTTATTTTCTTCAAGGGCAGCAATAGGATTAAGACCACCAACAACTATGATTCCTACTCTATCAATTCCTACAGGAATATCAAGCAGAGGTTGATTAGGATCACCAAACATAAGAATTCCCTTGAATCCCTTTTTCTGCATAACTTTGTAAATTTCTTTAACTTTATCAAGGCAGACAACAGGGATTTCTCTAAAACTTGCAAGAATTCTTCCAAAACCATTCTTTATTGCTCCGATAACATCAGTCATTTTGCCCCTCATAAATATTTCAAGGGGGTCCAAAGAAGTTCCGTCATAACTTATTAAAGCACCAAACTTATAAGGCTGACCATCTCTTACTTCAAGAACACCACCAAATTTTGAAATTATAGGAATTCCAGCTTTAAGTAAAATAGCGTTTAAAGTTACACTGCATATTGTTCCAATGCATATGTGATCTTTTGGTACAAGAATATTTTCTGTATCTTTTTCAAGAATAAGTACTTTATGACCCATAACATAGGGAGAATTAAAAACATTTTCCATCACTTTAAAAGCTTTCTTTATTTTACTTTCATGGATGTATGTAATGTTTAAAATTAATCTTCCTTTTAAAGAATTAATATCAAAATCTGATAGATAACTCAATGACTCAATCTTATTTATAATAAAACCGACCTTTTCAACAGTGCTGGCAGTTTCAAGCTCTTTTCTGCCTTTTTCAGTGATTTTTCTTCCTTCTTTACCAAAAACTTTTGTTAATCCTCTTTCATCAAGAATTTTTAAATGATATCTAACAGTTCTCTCTGAAAGGTTTATTCCGTGCATTTTAAGTTTCTTAGAAATTTCCTTTGAACCTATAATTTTATTTTCTTTTGATAAAATTTTTAAGATAGACAAAAGTGTTCGATTCATCTTCCACTCCTTTTCGAGATTCTCTATTAAAAATTATTAATTTTAAACCTTTTAGTCTATTTACAATTATAACATGGCTTGATTTTTATCATAAAAAATAGTTTACACTATATACGTTTTTCAATTATTGTCATATTTTTTCAGGAGGGTTAAAAAGTGGATTTCTTTTTGTCTATATTTCCTATTTTAGTAGTTCTAATTGGTATGCTTGTTTTTTATCGTTCTGGAACTTTTGTTTCTGTAGTAGGATGGATTCTTGCTGTCTTATTAGCCATGTATTATTTTAAAACACCCTGGGAAGTTGTATGGGGTGCTACTTTAATGGGGGTTGTAAAAGCTCTTGGTATAACCTTGGCTGTTGTATTTACTATGTTTCTTATTTTTCTTATGAGAGAGACAGGAGCATTGAAAAAAATCATAGACTACGTTAAGGGTATTGCAAAGACAAAGGAAGAACAAACCCTTTTTATTGGAATGGGATTTGGTTCCTTAAGTACAGCTTTAGGGATGGTTACTCCTGCAATGTTTCCACCAATTTTTTTATTATTAGGTTTTTCCCCTGTTGCAGCCATAGGTGTAAGCATTCTATGTTATGATCCTCTTACTTCATTTGCCCTATTTACTATCCCTCTTACTCTTCCTTCAAAAGTTGCTATGGCTTTTGGAATTAAACCGCCTGGGATTGAAAGCCTAAATGATTTTATATGGGATTTCACCTTTAAAGTAACTGTTTTGCTACCTGTAATATCTGTAATTTTTGCCTTTTTAATGCTTAAAGTTGTTGGAGGAAAAGAAGCTATTAAGTCTAACTGGAAAGCAGCATTAATTGCGGGATTGACGTTGTCTATTTCTGCTTTGGTAATTGCTACATTTAGAATCCTACCAGTAGAAATTATTGGAATTGTATCAGGATTTGTAACAATGACAGCTGTTTATATAATTTATAAAAAGCATAATGGAGGACAATTGGAAAACAAACCTAAATTTGATAAAAAAATGCTGAATGCCTGTATGCCCTTTATTTTATTGATTATAATCTCTCTTATTGTTAACATCCCGTTCATAAAATTAAAGTTTGAAAGCCTTCTTGGACATACAGAAGTAATAAAAATTATTGCTGATAAAAAGGAAGATTTAAATATTCTTGGAAATGTATGGTTTTGGATAATGATTGTATCTTTTATGTCAATTTTTATACTTAAACCATCGACAAATCAATTAAAAAATGCAGTTAAACTTTGGTTAACAAGAATCTGGGGTCCCTTTTTAGCATACTCTTTATTCTTTGCTGTAGCCTTTATCATGGCATGGTCAGCCATGGAAGTTGCAAATGGTAAGCTTGTTCCATCTCAGTATTTTGCCCAATACAATATGGATAGAATTATCGGAATTACTCTTGCAAATGTTTTTGGACCTGCCTATCCATTTATTTCACCATTTCTTGGACTCTTCGGAGCCTTTGTTGGTGGAAGTGAGACAGCATCAAATGTTCTTTTTGCAAAAATTCAATGGGAAGCAACTCTTTCAACTGTTGGAGCAGAAGCTTTTATGTGGATTTATGCAGCCCATGCAGTCGGTGGTGGTATAGCCTCAGCAATTACACCATCAAAAATCACAAATGCTGCTGCAACAATAGGTGTTGGCGGTAGAGAAGAAGCTTACTTTATAAAAGCTGTTTTAGTTCCTGTCTTAATAATGTGTGCTATTACTGGTGCAATGGTTATGGCAATTATATATCTTTAAATAAACAATTCAAATGCTGAAGGGTTAGACCCTTCAGCATTTAATCTACAAAGGTTTTCTATCAAAGAAAATATTTTTCCCTTTAACACTTAAAGGAATACCAAGTATTATTTGTGCTTCCATTAATCCGAGTTTCCTTGCCGCAACACCAATTGAATACATTACTCTGTTGTCAACTGAAAATTCCTTTGCTACAGAAACCAGTGAACCAATTGCAATTCCAAGGTCTATAGCTCTAATTGTGCATACAGGTCCTAAATAATCAATTTCATTGGTTTTTTGCTTAAGTATAGTATTACAGTCAAAACCACAGGCACCGCAATTTACACCAACAGGCTTTTTGAAATTAAGTCCAACAAGTATTACCATCTCAGAGTCTCTTACATTTTGAGCGTCTCTTTTGAAAAACTTAAAAGCCTCTCCCCTTTCTCCTATAAAATCCATTTCTTTGGCAATCTTTTCTTTTTCTTCAGGACTAAGAATTCCTGTCACTATCTCATCTTCTCCCTTTGCTTTCGGTGCAGTTCTTGCAGAAATAAGCATTATTTTTGCTACTATTTCGATAATTTCTTTCTCTGGATTAATTTTCAATTGCACACCTCCTTATTTATACAGAGACTGTTCAAAAACTTACAGATGTTTGAAAATCAAACTTCTGTAAGCCATTATTTTTTTCTATTACCGCAAACATTCTAAATTAAAATATCTAAATTTATCAACATTGGAGGTCAATATATGAGAAAAACTATTCAACCTTCTTTTGCTGACCTTACAATAGCCTCTATGATTCCTGCCGATGACCCTCTTAAAATAATCTTTGAAAGCATTGATTTTTCTTTCATCTATGAACTTTGCAAAAACAAATACTCTCAGTGTGGAAGACAGGGATTTAATCCTAAAAGCCTCTTTAAAGCCTTGCTCCTTATTTATCTTGGCTATGCTTCTTCTGAAAGAGAACTTGCAAGAAAACTCAGGTTGACACTTTCGGCTTAGCCTCAGGAAAATGTTTCGCATTTTGATGGTAGACTCTGTTATCTTTGTGAGCTCTACCATGGAAATACTCCTAAGCATAACACCTTTCACTACTTTAGAATGAGACTTGGGGAAGAAGTATTTTATGAAATACTTCTTAATCTTATAGCCCAAGCTGTGTGCCTTATTAAAAACAAAAATCTTAAGCTTTCCATAGATTCTTCTCATATAGAAGCATTTAATAATGATAAAGATGCTAAGTGGGGATATAAATCTAAGGATTTTAGCTTTTTTGGTTACAAAGTTCATCTTGAGGTCACTCAGGGAGCATTTCCTATCCCTGTTAGTGTAAAAGTTACAGAGGGTAACAAATGGGATGGTCATTATCTTGTAGAACTTACAGAGTCTGCTTGCAAACACCTTTCTGATAAAGGGAAAACTATAAAAGCAGTTATAGCAGATGCTGGATATGATAGTGTAAAGACTGCTAAGTATCTTCTTCAGAAAAACATTACACCAATTATTGCTCAGGGCAAACTGCTTTGTCCTGCAGGAGTTGAACTTTGTTACTGGGGCAGAAAGCATAAAAGAGGCAAAATTAAATTCCGTTGTGGATTTTACTGAGCTTATGCAGGTAATAAATTGATTTTTAATTAAAATAAAGATAAAAATCGGGTGAAATGAAACTTTATGAACTGAAAAATTTTTACTGAAGCCTCTTAAAATTTTTTCAACCAAGTATTTATCCATAAATCTCTCCTGTTATTGAACAGCCTCTTTGTTATTTGCCCATGATCTGCAAATACCTTGCAATACCATTACGGGTAATCAGACCTGTGATTTTATCTTCTTCCTTGACTACAAGCCTGCCTGTATCCTCTCTTATCATAGTTTCAAGGGCTTTTATTGCATCTTCTTCAGGTGATATCTCCCAATGCTTTTTGTGTTTAACATAAACATCAGAGACCTTTGTATCCTCAAAAGCATTTTTGGGGATATCTTTTATTTCTTTGAGTGTTATCATACCAAGATACTTCCCATCAGAGACCACAGGGAAGCCTCCGTAACCATATCTTAAGAAGTAGTTATTTACAGCCTCACCAATTGTGATGGATGGGCTAATTGTTACTATATCTTTTTCTCTTATCATTATGTCTTTGACCTTAATTCCTGATAATACTTCTTGAATAGTTGATTGTTGATAACTTGCCCCTGCTGCTGAATAAAGAAACCATCCTATAAGAATAAGCCATAATCCTGCAGGTATTCTTGCAAATAGAGAGAATATTCCGAAAAAGATGAAAAACAATGCTATCTTCTGTCCAATGCTTGCTGCCTTCTGTGTGGCGTAGAAAAAGTTCTTTTTCTTTTGCCATATAATTGATCTTAATACTCTACCACCATCCATCGGAAAACCAGGGATGAGATTAAAGATTCCTAATATTAAATTAATTTGGGTAAGATAAGAGAAAAGAGCATTCAAACTACCGATTGTATTTTTAGATAGGAAAAAGAAAATGATCGCAAGAAAGAAGCTTGATAATGGTCCAGCAATAGCTATCTCAAATTCTGCCCGTGGATGAGGTGGTTCTCCTTTCATTTGAGCAACACCTCCAAAGATAAAAAGCGTAATGCTTTCTATCGAGATTTTATATCTCATTGCAATCAAAGAATGGGCAAGTTCATGGAAGGCTACAGAAATAAATAGTAGAATGGCTGCAAGAGCACCTTTAATCCAGTAAGATGTCAAAGGAAGATCAGGAGCTACCATTGGAAAATAGAATGTGGAAAGTGACCATGTGATTAAACCAAAAATAATAAGCCATGTAAAATGGACTCGGATAGGTATCCCAATTATTGTGCCGATTTTCCATGAACCCTGAAATAATCCATTCATAATCTTCTCCTTTGCTCGTTTGGAGTTTTATAGGGTATTTCTATTTCAACTGCTGTTCCGTAGAAGCATGCTGCTCGAATACCAAATGTTATTAATAATGACAACGCAGAGATGTTAATTATGTAATAATATCTTTTTCTTTCAAACATTTCTATCTCAAGCAGAGGCTATTTGTTTCTTTTTCTATTATATAATATCCCACAGCAAGGGCAAGAATGATTGCCGCTATTCCGATAAGTGAAAGTCCCGATAAATCTTTAACATCAAGGATAATAACTTTACGGAATATGGCAATCATTGCAACTGCTATTACAACTTCAACATTATTGACAGGTTCAGATAGATAGGTTTTCACTATGGTTTCTAGTAATTCTATACCTATTATGACCAGCATAAATAGACTAAAAATTTCTAAAAGTTCATTAATATCGAGCAAAATAATCGCTTACTTTGTTCCTTTTTTATCAGCTATTTATTAATCTCTACAACTACCATAATAATAGCAGAAAACATAATTGTCTGCAACCACTACATAGTCAAGAGTCTATACATAATACAAGATATACAAGAGGGTGATATGGAAGTATTACGTTTTAAAGCCTTGATAAATTGGGCTTGCATTTAAGAAAACTTTTTACTTAACAGTTAAAAAAGATTTAGTCACGAAGATAAATAATTCATATGTTTACATGGTAAAGTAAAAATTTTCATGAATCAAAACAAGAAAGGAAAGAATCTTTAAAAATACGGAATAGTATCTTGGATAAAGTAAGTATCTCAAACAATGTGATATCATGTATTAAATATGATATCCTCGACAAAAATTCAGTTATATCCTCAGCTGAGTAAATAAAAATCAAAATTATTGAAGAATTAGTCAGGATTTTTACAGGAAAAAAGAGCAAGATAAAAATTCTTGAAATAAATAGTGAAAAAAATTGAACTATTTCAATTACCTAACAAGCAAACCTCTTTAATTTCTTTGTTTTTTTATAAAATTGCAGTCCTTATACTTGCTTAAGATACTAATTGTCTTTTTGGACGGAAAGACAGTGAGATATAAAATATTTTTTATATTAAGAGATTATTACTTAATAAGGACCACTAATATAGAGATGAAGCTTTGATAAAAACAAACTGCTACAGCGGATATGAGTTTTTCTTGAGGTGTTTTATTACAAACTTATTTGAATTGAGCAATTTTATTTAAATATGTGTTAAATTAGAACAAAATTTGATAGGGAAAATTAAACTATGATTGAAGGTTTGTTAGGGATAATTTTAGCTATTGTGATCTTTATTTTAGTTTTGTTTTTTGTAAAAAGGAAACCCGATCAAAAAATTGCCTCTGAAATTAACAGGGTTATGACATCTCTTGGATTTATAAATTTAGAGCTCTCAAATCCTAAGATTAAAGAAATTAGAGAAGCTTTCAGATTAACTGCTCCTTATCCAGTTTACTTGGAACAAGTATTTCATAGAATTAAGGAAGATTTAATTGTTTGTTGGATTACCACAACCACAGAGAGCAATAATAATGCTTTAGTATCGATAATTCCTCAAAAAATCAGAACTGGGAAATGGATTCTCTCTAATATTCCATCTGTTAAGGGCAAGATTGCTAATATAATTAGCAAAAGCTATGAATTATCACTTTCATCTTTGAATTTTACTAAAGTTAATAATCATTTTTTCGGTCAATCAAATAATCATTTTACGCTTTATGTTCATAAAAATGATCCTTTGCCATCTTTTAAAAATGAATTTTTCAATGTTCTCGAGCAATGTGGAGATGTGATAATTCGATCATCTGGAACAATTGTTTTAATAGAGAGAATTTTGGTTGTTAGAGATGAGACCTTGGAGAAGGAAGCTAAAGAGCTTGTTCGTATAACGCAACTGCTGGATACAATTTTCTAACCTGAAAATATTTGAACTTTTTGTACTGAATTTTATAAAATTTACTATCCTGTCCTGAAGGACAGTTTAAAGCCATGAAGGCATAAAAGAAGCTTTCATGGTTTTTTATTTTGATGATTGTTGCAAGTAAAAATAAATTAACAAAATTTTTATTGTTATCATTGATGTTTCACTTTTTTATTTTTCTTGCCTGCTCAAGCTTTGCTTTGTTAACAAAGCAAAATCAGGAATTTGAAGTATTCATTTTTAATGATTCTGTTTCTTCAAAGGATTTCCATAAAATAGAAAAGAAACATAAATTTAAAAATACAGAGAGGCAATCAAAAATTTCTTTAAAAAATGAAAATCAAGAAATATCTGTTTTAAAGAGTGATATTAAAGAAACAAAATTAGAACAGTCTGTTGAAATCAATTTTTCCTCAGATTCATCTGCATCTTCTTCCATTTTTCTTCAGGAAGGTTCAAAGGAGGGGAAGGGAGAAAAAATAATTGATACGGAGTTTGGTTCAACTTATGGACCCAAATTTATATATCGAGAAATTCCTCAATATCCTCAGCTAGCAAGAAGACTCGGAAAAGAAGGAAGGGTTGTATTAAGGCTTACTTTAAATGAAAGGGGAGATTTATTAAATATTGAAGTTTTAGAATCAGCTCCGTACGGATTTACAGAATCTGCTCTGGAAGCAGTAAAAAAGTCAAAATTTGCACCTGCCCAAAGAGATGGCAAACCAATTGCTTGTAGAGCAATTCTTCCTATAAGATTTGTTCTAAAAAATTAATCAATTGACTATTTCCTTAAAAATATATTAGAAAAAACTATGACAAAGCGTTATTACTCTTTCGGTGAATATCTAAAAGAAATATTTGGCAAAAAGGTCTACAAAGTGAATGTGGATGCGGGATTTACATGCCCAAATAGAGACGGAACCTTGGGCTATGGTGGATGCATTTATTGTAATAATTCCTCTTTCAGACCTCCAAGCTGTGCTCCAGAAATTTCTTTAACTGAACAAATTTCAAGGGGTATAGACCATGTAAAGAAAAAATATAAAGCTAAAGCTTTTCTTGTTTATTTTCAACCCTATACAAACACCTACGCACCGGTTGAAAAACTTGAAAGACTTTACAGAGAAGCTCTTTCTTTTCCAGAAGTTATAGGACTTGCCATTGGAACAAGACCTGACTGTGTTGATGAAGAAAAACTTCATTTACTCAAAGAACTTTCAAAAACTCATTTAATAATTATTGAATACGGATTACAGTCAATTTACGATAAATCTCTTAAATTCATTCGAAGAGGACATGATTATCAAAGATTTCTTAAAGCAGTCTATGATACTTATGAAAAGGATATTCTTGTAGGAGCTCATATAATTGTAGGACTTCCAACTGAAACAAAAGAAGAATCCCTAAAGATGGCAGATGAGATAAATCGTCATCCAATTAAATTTCTAAAAATTCATCAACTTCAGATTGTAAAAGATACTCCTCTTGCAAAAATTTATGAGAGAGAACCTTTCAAAGTTTTCGATTACGAGGAATATCTTGATTTCGTTGTTGATTTTCTTGAAAGAATCCGTCCAGACATTGTAATTCAAAGACTTTTTGCAACCTCTCCCGATGAAATTCTAATCGCACCAAAATGGAGCAGAACAAAACAGCAGATTTTAAATGATATAGAAAAAAAGCTTGAGGAAAGAAATGCTCGCCAGGGTTCAAAGTGCGCATCTGTTAGGGATAGAGCCTTATTGGGTTGAAGTAGAAGTTGATATTGCTCAAAAGGGGCTTCCTTATTTTAGTATTGTCGGACTTCCTGATACTACTGTAAAGGAATCACGTGACAGAATTAAAGCTGCTTTTAAAAATACAGGATTCCCCTTCCCTATAAAACAGATTACCGTAAATCTTGCTCCAGCTGATTTAAAAAAAGAAGGCTCCTCCTTTGACCTTCCAATTGCAATAGGAATTCTTTCAGCAGAAGGACATATTCCAAATAAAATATTAAAAGATTATTTACTTGTTGGAGAACTCTCTTTAGAGGGAAAATTAAGACCTGTCAAAGGTGTTCTCTGTATTGCATCAAAACTTGTTGAATCGGGTATAAAGAAATTAATTATTCCAAAAGAAAATGCTTCTGAAGCATCTGTTGTAAAAGATATAGAAGTTTACGCTTTAAATGATTTAGTAGAAGTTGTAGAATTTTTAAAAGGAGAAAAGACTATAGAACCTTTTAAAAGAGAGATAGAGCTTTCTGATTCAGATTTTTACGAAGATCTTGCTGATGTTAAAGGACAGTTTTATGCAAAGAGAGCTCTTGAAATAGCAGCTTCAGGTGGACATAACATTTTATTTGTTGGACCTCCTGGAAGTGGAAAAAGTATGCTTGCTCGAAGATTACCTGGAATACTGCCTCCGATGACGCTTCAAGAAGCCATTGAGACAACCAAGATTCATTCTGTGGCAGGACTTCTTTATGAAGGAGTTGGTTTAGTTCTAAAAAGGCCTTTCAGATCTCCCCATCATTCAGCTAGTGACATAGCTTTAATAGGTGGTGGACAGATTCCAAAGCCAGGAGAAGTCTCTTTAGCTCATAATGGAGTGCTTTTCCTTGATGAACTTCCAGAGTTTAAAAGAAATGTCTTAGAGGTTTTAAGACAACCCCTTGAAGATGGCTATGTTACTGTTGCTCGTAGTTATGCTACTGTGCAGTTTCCAGCAAGATTTTTGCTTGTAGCAGCAATGAATCCATGCCCCTGTGGTCATTACGGAGACACTCTAAAACCTTGCACCTGCACTCCAAACATGATTATGAGATATCGTTCAAAGGTTTCAGGACCTCTTCTTGATAGAATCGATATTCATATTGAAGTGCCAAGAGTAAATTACGATGATTTAAGAGATGACTCTCCTTCTGAATCTTCAAAAAGCATTTGTGAAAGAGTGATTAAGGCAAGACAGATTCAGCTTAAAAGATTTCAAGAGGAAGGAATTTTTTCAAATGCACATATGAAAACAAAGCATCTTAAAAAGTTTTGCAAACTTGATGAAGACTCTCACAGTCTTCTTAAAAATGCAATGGAAAAATTGGGGTTAAGTGCAAGGGCTCATTCAAAGATCATAAAGGTGGCAAGAACAATAGCTGACCTTGAAGGCTCTGAAAATATAAAATACCATCATATTGCAGAAGCAATTCAATATCGCAGCTTTGAAAGACAAATTTTTAATACTTAAGCTTTTTTCTTTTAAAGTTTAATCTCTGGTAATTTGCACAATGATTCCTTTATTTTTTCATCGGGATATTCAAAATCAATAAGTTTCCCCGATAAATAAGCCTCATAGGATGGCAAATCAAGGAACCCTATCCCGCTAAGATTAAAAAGTATAACCTTTTCCTTACCTTCTTCTTTTGCTTTTAATGCCTCATCTATGGCTATTTTTATGGCATGGG
>Ga0272449_1004497_pt1 | contig 11309 bp, 7 predicted proteins | sample YNPCB0241_FD_198679 | JGI IMG/M metagenome (GOLD analysis project Ga0272449, IMG submission 198679) | Hot spring sediment microbial communities from Yellowstone National Park, WY, United States - YNP-CB-024-1 | ecosystem: Environmental > Aquatic > Thermal springs > Hot (42-90C) > Sediment...
GTCGGCACTTCCAAATCGTCCGAAGGGTAACCCTGAAGCCGCTCTTTTGGTTAGATACACTCAGGATCGCACAAAGCTGCCCCCCAGTAAGGCTTCTGCTTAACCGGAAGATATGTTCGAGGTCCTCTTGCCGTGAACAATGCTGAGAGTTGCAGCGGTATGAGTGGACCTCCGGCCGGGGTTTTGGGTAAACTGAAAAAATTCTGTCGGCAGATCATAACCGACTGAAGAGTCTTAGCCGGTAGTTCTATTAGTCGGAAAAAAGCTTGCTAACGCGGAACTTTTGCCGGAGCAATTAGGATGATAAAAGTTCTATGCAAAACTGTGCTACGATGCTTCCTAACCGCAATGCTGCTTTCGCCTGTGGGAAAGATTCCGTTACTTCCTCCTGCGGGACGACTCGCTAATGCCGAGGACACTACCCAGGTGGTGAATGAGCCGGCAGAGTCGGTTGGCCGTGTGCAACTCCCCGATGCTATTTGGCTATGCACAAAAGACGACGGTTACCGCGGAATTTGGTATTGGAACCAACGGCAAGACAACGAATACGTCTACAAATACTCCGGAGGGCTAGGAACCTATTGTGCCCACCATTATCCCTTTGCCGTATATGTTCCGGAGGTGGATAAGACATTCTTTTGCTATGGCGGAGCCGCGAAGGATAAAAATGAATTGGTTCACATGGTATCCTATTTCGATCACAAGACGGGCCAGGTGCCTCGACCCACTGCCCTGCTCAACAAGAAAACCGACGACGCACACGATAACCCGGTAATCTCCGTTGATGCCGCTGGCCACATCTGGATATTTTCCAGTGCTCACGGAACTGCCCGACGGTCTTACATCTCAGTGAGCAAACGGCCGTATGAGATCGACGATTTCGAGCTGGTAAGTATCGGGAATTTCTCCTACCCGCAAGTGTATTACTTGGAAGAGTTTGGCTTTGTATTCTTTCACACTTGGTATCTTTGCGGACACCGATGCCTATTTTTCACCTGCAGCCGTGATGGTCGGACGTGGCAACCCTCGCTCATGCTGGCCTACATTCAGCAGGGTCATTATCAGGTGAGTGCCGTAAGTCCCCGGAAGTTGGCTATCGCGTTCAACTATCATCCACACCCTCAGGGGCTTAATTGGCGGACCAATTTGTACTACATGGAGAGCACCGACTTCGGTGCCAGCTGGCAAGCTGCGGATGGCACTCCGCTTTGCTTGCCTTTGAGCGAGGTAATAAACCCAGCTCTAGTATACGATTATGCGGCCGAGGACCTTCGCGTTTATCTTGTCGACATGGTACTCGACCAAGGGGACAATCCTGTAATTGTGTACATCACGAGTCGGGGTTGGGAATCTGGTCCGAAAAACGATCCCCGGATTTGGCACACGGCCCGATGGGATGGCCAAAGGTGGTTAATCCAGCCAGCGATGACCTCGGACAATAACTACGACAACGGTTCGCTTTATATCCAGCCAGATGGGCGTTGGATCCTGATTGGCCCCACCGAACGGGGCCCTCAACCTTACAACACCGGCGGTGAGGTGGCGATGTGGGAAAGTTGCGATCAAGGGGCCTCTTGGAAATTGGTCAAGCAGCTGACGGTCGGAAGCGAGTATAATCACGGGTATTGCCGCCGGCCCATCCGAGCCCATCCGCAGTTTTATTCATTTTGGGCCGACGGCCATGGTCGACAGCTCTCCGATTCCAGATTGTACTTCTGCGACCTGCAAGGGAATGTGTACCGACTTCCGCCAAAAATGAATGCCGACTTCGCTTTCCCAGAATTAGTGGTGCCCGGAAAAACTGAGGAAGTTCCAAAGGAGATGCCCTCCGCGGAAGATAAAAGAGAAGTCACTAGGAGTAAGAGTTTCGAAACACTGGAAGGAGCCAATCCCGCCGGGAAAGATAACCCCGCCCAATCCGGCTGTCTGCCTTCGTGGTCCCACCAATCTACCGGCGATGGGGATGGTTCAAGTCTGGGGTTGCTCCCCGGTGCCCCTTCGGGCCTCTCCGCTTCTACACCTCGGCCGGAGGCTCTCCTCCCCTCGCCCGCAGCACCTCGGGACACCCTTCCTGCTGAATATACTGCAAAAGTGGGGGTTACTCCGGACTTCTGTCAGACCGATCCCATCTTCCGAGATTTACCCGACGCTGGTGCGAATATGTGCGGCCCAACCTCTTTCGCAAACATTCTCTTTGCAATGGAAAAGCTTGGGGCTTCCGGCCTAGTGCCCGAAGGGGAGAGCACGGAAACCCAGGCCCGAAAGCTCCTGGAAGAACTTACTGCCAACTACCTGAAGTTGACATCCCACGGTATTGGACCGGCAGGGATCGCCGAGGGAGTCTACCGCTTTCTGAACGAGCGGGGTTACCCCTGCCGGGTGGAGTGGCGGGGATGGAGAAGGGCAGGACAATTTCGCTCGGAAGAACCATTGAGTATCCCGTGGATTTGCCAGTCTGTAGTGGGGAATTCGTGGGCTATTCTCAACGTCGGGTGGTATCGGTATGAAGCTCAGGCAGACCGATACCGTCGTTTCGGCGGGCATTGGGTCACCCTTGTGGGGTTCCGTACCGAGCCGGATGGGGCCGTCCTTTTGGTCCACGATCCTGCCAGGCGAAGTGGACCGGGTAAAGTAACGCACGAAGTCCGGTTATCTCCCCTACAAAGCGGAACTTTGGCTCCATGGCCGGGTTATCCCGCTCAACCGGGGAAGGGCATGTTCCGCCTGGAAGGATTGGTCCTTAATCCACATGCCGATTGTGCCCTCCTTGATGGTGTGATTCGGATTGAACTTGAAGGCCCATCCGGATAGCAGAGAGGAGCCTAGGGTTGCAATTCCGGGCCCCTAAAGTGCAAGCTGAAGATGGTCTCGGGCGGAGTTTCCCCTTCTCAGCTCCGAGTATCAGTCGGCCGAGCTAGCTTGTTGCGGAACCGAAGAACACCCCCGATAAAGGTACCGGATAGCAATGGACGTAACCCCCTTGGTTGTGATAGGCACACGAAACCCAGGAAAGGCATCGGAGATCGGAACCTATCTTCGGGCGGCAGGAATCCAATGGGTCTCGCTGGCGGAATTCCCTCAAGCTCCCGAGGTCACCGAAGATGGAAAGACTTTTGCCGACAACGCTCGGAAAAAGGCCACGGTTCTTGCCTCGGCCCTTGGTCAATGGGTTTTGGCAGAGGACAGTGGGCTGGAAGTTGATGTCCTGGGTGGGGCCCCCGGGGTATATTCCGCCCGATTTGCTGGGGTTGGTGCTACGGATCGCCAAAACTACGAACTCTTGCTTGAAAAACTTCAGGGGGTGCCAGCGGAAAAACGGTCCGCCCGGTTTGTTTGTCATATGGTGCTGGCGGACCCTTCCGGTAAGATCCGGGCCGAGGTCTGCGAAACATGCCGCGGGCGAATTACTTCGGCACCTCGAGGAGAAAGTGGCTTTGGATATGACCCGGTTTTCGAGATCCCGGAATATCATCGCACCTTTGCCGAGCTAGGCCCGGTGGTGAAAAATGCCATCAGTCACCGTGGCCGGGCTCTGCGGCGAATGATCCGCGAAATAAAACTCCTTGCCGCTTTGGCCAACGAAAATCTGGATCAACCGCAGTAAAGGCTGGCAGTCTCGGGTGCCTATCCCCCTTCGGAGAACCAAACCTGACATTAATCTCTTTTTTCTCGACCGGGGGTTTAATGTTCCCAAAATTTGAGAAAATCAGTTAGGCTTTCGCACCAGGAGAGCGGCAGCTTGACCAGCCCTCGTAAACCCCACCACCACTGCCGACGATCCTCGAATCGATCGAGGGCACCGGGAAATGGCCCCGGGACAGTGAGGATCGGGGAATTCGTAGTTAAAGGTCCCGGGAAGGCATCCCTCTGCCAGACTTTTCAAGGCAAGGGCCGTCTCCAGTGCTCCGGCGGCCGCCCCAAGGTTACCGAAATAACCCTTCAACCCACAGAGGGGCACCCCGGGGATGAGCCGGTGCCAACTCTGAGCTTCACGCATATCATCCTCGCGGGTGCCCAAGCCATGAGCTATTCCAAAAGCGAGATCTTGAAAGTTCAGCCCGGCCCTTTGGACTGTCAAGCTGATAGCCCGCTCTAACCCTGGCAGAGAAGGCGGCTTTTCGCCCGGTGGAGCAAATGCACTGGCAGCCGCCACCAATTCCCCTTGGATGTTAGCCCTTCTTGCCTCGGCGTGATCGCGGCGTTCCAGGACCAACACACAGGCTCCCTCACCGATCACCTGTCCACCGCGAAAGCGATCAAAAGGCCGACAAACTTTCTCCGGAAGTTTTCCGTCGGTAGAAGCAAGCTCTCCGATGCCGCAGAGCCCAACCCAATCATATGGACGGATTCGCGCGCTTGCTCCTCCGGCAAGGACCACATCGGCCGAACCCCGGCGGAGGATCGCCATCCCCTCTGCCAAAGCCAGATGTCCGGAAACATCCCCATGGTGAATCGTGTTATTAGGGCCTCGGGCGTCACAAGCAATCGAGACATGGGCAGAGACCATGTTCGGCAAGGTCTTTAGGAATTCAAGGGGTGCCGATTGAGGCAGAGCCTTTGTCGCCCATAACGATTGCTGGAACATCCCTTCCTCATAACAAGCCCTGTACGGATTCTCACTTGCCTCGAGGGAACCACTTATCCGCTCGGCTCCCAAAACAGCCCCAATGCGGTCGGCATCCACTGCGGTGGCGGCCAAGCCCGCTTCTTCCCACGCCAGGATACTGGCCGCCACAGCAAGCTGGCTGTCCCGCGACATTAGCTTGATTGCCTTTCGGGGGCGGACCACCTCTCCAGGATCGAAATCCGGAATTTCCCCCGCAACATCCGATGGGACTCCCCGGGGATCGAAGGCTGAAAGCCGCCGAATCCCGGACCTTCCCTCGGTTAAGGCCTGCCATATCTGCCCCAAGCCTTTTCCTAAGGGGCAGACAATTCCGATCCCCGTCACGACGACATCAATTTCCGGCATTCGTAGCAAACTTCCGAAAATAGGGATTTTTTAAGCATGAGTGTGCATGATCTCCCGGCCGACACATCCTTCGATCCTGGTTCAAACGAATCTTGACCGCTTGAGCCAGAGATTCTAACCCTTGGGAAAATCCCTCCACCCGGAGCGGCAAATTACCGCAACCATGTTGTTTTTTACTCATGCCCCCCAGCGGTATCTGAATCTCTGAGGGGGCAGTTTTGCCTTCCTTGAGATTATGGCTTGAGAGGAAAACTGACACCTCGCTGACCCCCATTCGGCCCATGAGGATCCATTACGCCCAGGATCCTCCGAAAGGAAAGCCACAGCTACTCGAGAAGGAATTTTCGCAATGGCATGGAAAAACCCGCATTCGAAAAACCGAATAGTCCAAGCCCACCCCAACGCGTTCCCGGAATAAGGCAGTTAGGGCCGGAAGGGCACATCTCCTGCGGCTTTCTTTGGGGAAAGATCCCTCAGGGTTCCCGGCTTCCATTCCTTCGCAATCCGAACATCCTCTTCAACCTTCGTTGTAATCTCGTGGAGATCTACATACCCGATGCGATTGAGAAGCTGCGGCTTATACTGGCTTCTTGCAATTTCCGCATAGCGTTTCCAGTGCTCCAAAGCCTTTTCCAAATGAGCGACAGCCGCAGCTTGTTGCTCGGGTTTCCCCTCGCGATCGTAGCGAGCCAGTTCAATAGCACCACGAATCTTTTGGGCATAATACTTCCCCAAATACCCCATCGCCCAAAGATCCCCGACAGTCCTTTGGAGTTCCCGATCGGTCGGGCTAATCCCATCCAATTTTCCCAGTAGACGCTGGGTTTCCTCGGCCAGTCTCTCCAAATTATCCGCTACCTCGGGAGGGGTAGTCATATCTGCGGTGGTCCCGCCCTCTTGAAGCCATGCTGTGATACTCAAGGTTCTACTGCCGGGCATAGTTTCACCAAGGATAAAATCGGCAACAGTGTAAAAACCACGAGGTGACGGATACCGCATACAAGCTTCGGGAAACCAACGTAAGTCGATATCACCCCAGAAAAACCGCGTAATTTGCGGGAAAATCTTCGAAGCTGCAGCCCAAGCCTGGAAAAGAATCTCCGAAGATACAGTGGGAAAGTGGGCAGCTAAAATCCGACGAAAGTGCTCATTGGGAATTGTGGGATCGTAGCTGAGTCGCCCCCACAAGAGAAAGCTATACCACTGTTTTTTCATAACCAATTGCCGAGGGAGTTCGCCATCCACATCGATGAACTCCCGGCCCCAGCAATAGCCGTCCGGCCCCATGTAAAAGCCCACCAACCGATCTGGCCCAGGCATATTCAACACATACTCCCGAGCATAATCGGGATCACCCCAGCGAAAGCTGTAAATATCGTCATTCCGCACGGTCAACCACAAGTTCTTCCCCGGTGGCAGATGTGGCAAGGCAGACCGGATGAATGGGGGATTGGGAATCGAATACATGTGGGCAATGGAGTACTTGAAGCTAAAATCCAACTTGCAAGGGATGTTTTTAAACTCCTGCAAAATCTCACTGAGAGTCGTCATATGAAAGCGATGGATTAAGCGAAACGGGCGATTGGGCTCTTCTGCCAAAGCATCGCGAATTCCTTCGCCGTAGGCTTGCCACAACCATTGTTCCTTTGTCAGTCCCCCGGGCTTATCCCGCCCCATGTTCTCCCCCGCCGTGATTCCGATACCCGCCAAAAGCGGATAGGTTCGGATCGTCTCCCGAACGCTTGCACGAAAATACCGAATCGTCACCGGATTATCACGATCGGCGGTGATTCCATACTTTCCGTCTGTCCCCCACACGAAGATATTCCACATGAACCAGTAAACCTCGATCCCCCGATCATGAGCATACTTCATCACATCTCGCCAGAAAGCAATTTTTTCGTCGATGGTCATCCGGCGAACAATTTCCACATCTTGAAGCATTTCCGGCCGGACCATGTCGCGGCCAGAGTGGGAGAAACTATCGTCGAGTTTCACTCGCGTTCGCCAAACATCGTTCAAAGCGATGTCGGGAAATTCCGGAACCCGAACAATCGAGGGGAAAGGATGCAAGTTCCACAGAGTCAGCACGTTATACCGGTGGCGAGCCATTTCGTCCAAAAATTCGAACCAAAAAGCCTTGCTCCAAACTTCCGGGATATTCGCCTGGAAGCTGTCGCTATTGTCGGAGTAGCTTGGCGTTCGCACGTCCAGAGGAATGTTGAACTTGATCCCCCGCCGCTCGATGTACGGCCGACACTCCTTTTGGGACAATTGGTCCAATATCCCGATGCGGATGGCCTCTGCGACGTCCAAACCGCCATACATGGCACCGGTAGCATCACCCCCGGTAATGACCAACGCTTGGCCGCCAGTCTCGCGGGTGATCCGATACCCTTGCGGAGGAAGACTGGCTGGATCTATCCGGAACTCCACCTTTAATTGAGCCACAGGATAACTGGTGGTAACCACGGATTGGAGAATCTCATTTGCGGCAAAGGCAATCTGCGGAATGCGAAGGTCGCCGTGGAATTCGACTCGCCCATCACTGCCGGATACCGACCCTGGCATAAAAATACCAAGGGTCATCATCCCCGCTAGCAAGAGGTTCCTACTAGGCTGCATGGGAGATTCTCCCTAATTTACAAGAGACCACTTGGACACAAAGATCCCAAAAGCCGAACTCTTCGGATGTGACACGACGAACCGTACCCGACACCCAAACATGAAAAACAAGCCCCTCCAAAAAGGCACCCCACCAGGACAACATTGCTGCGTGTGCCGGACTCCGAGGGTTCGCCTCAATGGTTTTTACAGCTCACAACAATCATGAGGAATCATAAGGCCAGCCGCACACTTCGCCCAGGCAAACGGTTCCCATCTCGAAGCCAGTAAAAAGACAATCCCAGTCCCCAAAACCATCGGTCCACGTCACACAAAAACCCGGGGCCTTTCGTAGGTCCTCCCTGCGATCCCTGGCTCTTGTTCGGCATCGACGATTCCAGGGAATATATTGACACTGCCCCAGAGGAAGTTTACCCTAAACCACACTTAAAACAAACCAACCACCGTGAAGAAGACAAGATCTTCCTTAGGACTCCTATTAGACTAACCCCCTTTAGCCGTGGACTTCGTGGAACTGAGGCCCTCAGCATTTCCTAGAGTTTAGGTGTACTGATTTACTTAGACACGGATTTACACCACATCTTCCTCCACAGGGATCGAAAGATGTCGAGCGTTGTAATTGCCGTTTACCTCTTGCTAGCAGTATCTGTAGGCACCGAGCAAGCGGGAGTAGATTCCGGGGCCACAAGGCGGCAGCTTCAGTATGCTCCGGCTCCCGTGGACAATCCCCTAAAAGGACTTGTGCCCTATCGGGGTGACAAGCGAGATAGGTTTCCCCACAGCATGGAATTTACCTACATACCTTACTCGGCCTTGGTAAAGGGTTATGAGGAATTCGACTGGCGGCCATTGGAAGAATTTCTCAATGACGTGGCCAGCCGGGGCCACCAGGCTGTCTTTCGGGTCTATTTGGAATACCCGGGCAAGCCGGGTGCAATCCCCCACTTCCTCATTCAGGACGGGCTTAAGGTCACCAGATGGAGCACAGAGAATGGCCAGTGTGAAACCCCAAATTACGAAGATCAGAACCTACGCCGATCCATGAGGAATTTCATTATCGCACTCGGTGCAAGATACGATGGCGATCCGCGGATTGGTTTTATCACCGCTGGCTTGCTAGGCCATTGGGGAGAGTGGCACAATCACCCCAGAAGCGAGTTATTCGCCAGTAAAGAGGTGCAGCAAGAAGTGATGGACGCATACGAATCTGCGTTTAAGATTACCAAAGTGCTTCTTCGCTACCCGGCAGGCGAAAATCATCCCCGGTTTGCGAGCAACGCCCATCGTCCCTTCGGTTACCATGACGACTCCTTTGCGTGGGCTACCCTGGAGACAGGCAGGAAACAGGACAGTTGGTTCTTCATGGCACTTTTGAAAGCGGCTGGCCCCGCAGCCCAAGCCAAGTGGAAAACCCATCCAATTGGCGGGGAAATTCGACCTGAAGCTTGGGGCTACGTCTTCGATGAACACCCTCCGGATCCCCGCATTCAGAATTTCCGCCAGTGTGTGGAAGCAACCCATGTCACCTGGCTGATGGACAGCGGCATGTTCGGCAGGACTCGCAATCCCGAGCGGATAAAACGGGCCGAGAATGAGGTCAGACGGATGGGCTATGAGTTCCACGCCAGGGCTGTCACGGTCGGCACCGTGCAAAACGGTAAGCTGCCGGTTGCCCTGGAAATCGAAAACCGAGGAGTAGCACCTTTTTACTACGATTGGAAACCGGAGTGGGGGTTGTTGGCAGGTAGTCAGCCCCTCCGGACATTCCCAGCCTCCGGCTCTCTAATTGGGCTTCTGCCTGGGGATCCTCCCCGCGTGTGGCACGACGTGCTTGATGTGAGCGGCCTCAAACAAGGCACCTATACCCTAGCAGTACGCGTGCCAAATCCTTTAAAGGGAGGAAAATCCATTCGCTTTGCCAACGCGGAACAAGACATCGAAAGCGGATGGCTTCTGCTGGGCGAAATCCGGATTCCTTAGGAGAAAATCATTCTTAACTTCCTACAATTCGGAAATTGACTCGCTTCTGTCGGCCGCCAATGCTGGCTGCCCAGGAACCTGCTTCCCGGATGCATTTGCTCGGGGGAAACCACTTCTAGCCTCGCTAAGGCGGAAGGCTGTTTGCGAAGTTACCGCCACCAAATCATCAAGCCAGCACCGCCAAGAAAGGGAACAGCAAAGATCCAGCTCAGGCGGCGGGCCAGAGCTCCTCCTCCCAACGCATAACTGATCAACCACTTGAAAACCAAATTGGCAAGCGAGGCCGTTAAAAGAAGTCGCCACCCGTGCTGGGTTATCCAGCCGACACCTTCCTCCAATATGTACATCCGTGCCGTGGAAAGGGTGATTGCATCCATATCGGTCAGTCCCGATACCGCAGCTACAAGATAAAGATATTCCGGAGTGATTAACTGCCGCACAACTGCTAAGGCGTAGGAAACGCCAAGGTACATCCCCCCGAAAAACAAAGCCGACCTTAACTCGGACGGATTTCGCTGCTCCACGGTTTGCAACCCCTCGGGTCGGAATTGCAAGTATCCCACAACAGCCGGAGCCAACGTCAGCAAGGTCATCATGAACATTGGGAGGAGGAGAGTTTCCGCAAAAGCCGGTGTCACCACACTAACCGCAACCAGGATCCGAGGAAACACCATGGCATTGGCTAGCCCGATGGCAACGGCAGCCCCTTGAGGCCCCTTCAATCCCGAGCGAACCTGCCGGGCATGAGCCACCGTCGTAGCAGTGCTCGAAACAGCACCCCCCAACAACCCGCCGAGGACAATCCCCACCTTCTCACCGAAAAATTTGTACAGGATGTACCCTGCCAAACTGATTCCCACGATCAGCACCACCATCAACCAAGCCTCCCGCGGGTTAAGAACCCCATAGGAATCGAAGGCTCGGTCGGGGACAACTGGGAGAATCACACAAGTGATGAGGGCAAACTGCATAATAGCCCGCAGGTCTTGATCCCCCAAACGCTGAGCAAATCCGTGGAGTTCCGGTTTGAATTGCAGGAGCACGGCCACTCCCCCACCAATCGCTACGGGAATCGCGGGGGCATCCGGGAGGACCACAAGCAAGGCCCCTACCCCGAACATCACCATGGCCGCAATGTCGGTCGTGATTCCCGGATCTGCTCGTTCCTCTCGAGAAAGGATTATGACCGGCAGAAGGAGTGCCGCCACCAGCCCTAGAAAGCCAGCCCCTAAAATCCACCCGCCGAATTTCTCTGCGAGTAATGCAGTGACCGTGCCCAAAACAGTAATCAGAGTGAAGGTCCGCATCCCAGGCCGGCCGGCCTCGCTGTGTTCCCGCTGAAGGCCAACCAATAGGCCCAAAACCAAAGCGAGACCAAGATGGCGAAAAACCAGATTCGGTTCAGGCATGGGCTTTTTCTAAGTGGCAAATCAGCATCACTTTTTCGTGTACAATCCTGTTCTGACCATGCTCCCGAGGGGGATTGAGCGGCAAAAACCCCGGCTTACTCTCGGCCGTTTCCCAAGTCTACCCTAATTGACAAAGCAGTGCCCCGTCGCAAGGGATTCGGAAAACTTCTCGGGGCAACAACCACTCCCCCCACGCAGGGAAAATTCTCACAGCCGCTCCTAACTTATCCGAGGCCAAGCCCGCACCGGATTAAAACTGATGAAAACTGTGTCTCGCAGGTCAACCGCCGGACGGAATTGCAGTGAGCAATCCCCCCAAATTT
>Ga0272449_1004499_pt1 | contig 11307 bp, 11 predicted proteins | sample YNPCB0241_FD_198679 | JGI IMG/M metagenome (GOLD analysis project Ga0272449, IMG submission 198679) | Hot spring sediment microbial communities from Yellowstone National Park, WY, United States - YNP-CB-024-1 | ecosystem: Environmental > Aquatic > Thermal springs > Hot (42-90C) > Sediment...
AATAAAACAAAAAGCCCAGTTTGTTGGTATAAGAGTTGTGTATGTTAAGGAAAACGGAACATCACAGGTATGTCCTGTATGTGGAAGTAGAAATAAGCCAGAAAACAGGAATTATGAGTGCAGCAAATGTGGTTTTAGATATCACAGGGATGGAGTGGGAGCGATAAACATCTACAGAAAGTATACAGGGGAAAATCCTCTGGTAGTAGGGCGATTGGCTTGCCCCACAGGTGTAAGGTTTAAAGCGCACCTGTGTTGCTCTGCTGGGTGGAACACCCATCCTGTTGGGAAGACAGCCTAAAACGAGCTGTCAAGAATCCTCGCCTTTCAAAGGCGGGGAGAAGTCAATGTCTTGACTGTTTTGAAGAGTACTCAAGAGGATGGGAAAGATAAACTCCTGTCCTCTTTTTCTATGTTAAGGGCTATATCTTCAATTATCTGATTAAATATCTCCTTAATTGAAAGATTAAGTGTGCCAGGAATAAATATTCCATGCAGATTAAGAGGAATGATGTACTTTTTGCACTCAAGAGAAAATACCGTCTGGGCTATCTTTGCTGTTATCTCACCGCCAATTCCGCCACACGTCAAAATTCCGATGGGTCCCACAATTGCATCTGGTACAAAATTTGTTAAAAAATAAACAATTTCATCCTCACCGCAATATCCCACATCTGCACCGTTTTTGAGCATGTTTTGCATAGCCACTTTGTTAGTTCCAAGCGCAACAACTTTTATTTTATCTTCGAACTCTTTTTTTAATCTTTTTACAAACTCCCTTCCAAGTCCTGCTCCTTGTCCGTCTACAACCGCAATAGTCATCTTTCTTCAACCCTTTTCATTATGTTTCTAAACCAATCAATTTCAATTATAAAGCTTGTTTATTTTAATTGTCAAAGAAAAGTTATCGATTATAGCCTACAAACTTTAATTATATCTTTTTTATATTATTTTGCCTCCAAAAAACAACAAAAAATTTTATTGAATACTATAAGAAATTTTGTATATAATTCATTACATATGAGAAGATTATAATTAAATTTTTACGGTGAAAGAGACAATGAAAAGGATTTTAATTGTTGATGATTCTGAGCTTATGTGTGAGGTTATAAGAGGAGCTTTGAGGGGTTTGGAAGAAGATAATGTTATATTTGTAGCAACAAACCCTCTTATTGCAATAAGAAAAGCTAATTTGTTCAAGATTGATCTGGCATTGATTGATTATGAGATGCCTTACATGAATGGTATTTTGCTTATTGACTATTTAAAAGATATAAATCCATTGACAAAGATTTTAATGGTTTCTGCTTATACAGAACCAGGGGCGCAAATTACTCTTGAAGCATTAAACAGGGGGGCTATTGATTATATATTAAAACCTGCGAATAAAGATGAATTTAATGAATTTAAGAAAGATTTATTGGAAAAAGTTAAAGGTATTATATTTCAAAAAGATTATGCCTTTGTTAATATAAAAAGAACAACAACATCAGAAAAAAAAGTTTTTCCTGTAACTTGTGGTATTGATAACAATAGAAGTTACTTAATAAACAAGCTTAAAGAGAGTAAGGTAATAGCTATTGGAATTTCAACAGGAGGTCCACCTGTTTTAGAGAAGATTTTTACATCTCTTAATAAGGATTTTTCAATACCCATTTTGGTTGTTCAACACATGCCTCCAACTTTTACAAAAGCTTTAGCAGAAAGACTTAGCAAAGTTGCACAAAGGCAGGTAAAGGAAGCAGAAGATAGAGAAAAAATAGAAAATGGAGTTATTTACATAGCTAAGGGTGGAACACATCTTGCTGTTGAAAAAATTTTAGGGAAGTATTATGTAAGACTGCTTGACAATATTGAAAAAGTGAATAATCACAAACCATCCTGTGATATTTTATTCAGCTCAGTTGCGGAATGGTATGGAAAAAATGCAACTGGGATAATAATAACTGGAATGGGTAGTGATGGGGCAAATGGACTTTTTGAGATGAAAAAGCAGGGGGCTTTGACTATTGCGCAAAGTAAAGAATCTTGTGTGGTTTTTGGCATGCCAAGAGTTGCTATAGAAAAGGGGGCAGCAGAGGCAGTTTTGAGTGTTGAGGAGATAATAGACCTTTTAAATAGGGTTTAGATTTTTGATTTATTAAAATTTGGCTAAACCATTTACTTTTTGTTCTTGCCATTGTTGTTATATCGTCAATGGGTTTTAATGCTTTTTTAGCAAGGATATACCCACCTGCTACTGCTATTAAAAAAATGAAGGTATCCACAGTTGCAACTAAAACTCCTGCAAAAGCAGGAAAGAGTAGTACAAAATTAGCTAAATATTCAAAGAGCAGCAAGTCTTCAAAAACAGAAACTAAAAAGAGTTCTACAAAAACAAACAAAGTTTATTCCTCAAAGAGCCAAAAAACTGCGAAAACATCAACCTCAAAATAAATTAAATCAATCAAAAGTAGCAGAAATCAACCAAAGGTAGCACTGCTACAGTCCCAACTTCATAATAAAAAATTTTGGGCTGTGCCATTTAGATGCTCTGAAAGAAAGGCCAGCCCTTTTTTTATTATGACCTTACATAAAATGAGAGTTTGCAAAATTGAAATTTTTTTATAATTTTTAATTTTTTGCATGTAACTTTTCATCCAGTAATATTTTGTATTATATTGAGTCCTGATTGATAATTTATTATCACATTTCTATTTTCTTTTACATACAGGTTGTGGTATATATAAAGTTAAGATTTATATTTAGCAAGAAAAACTTTGCAATTTACAGTGTTCAATCTTATTTTAACTTTAAAGAAGAAAGAAGGTGCAAAGCTTGAAGATAGTTACATTTTCACACTATAAAGATGTTGATGAAAAAGAGATAAAAAATTCTGTTGCCGTTGTGATAGACCTGTTGAGGGCAACTTCTGTTATGATATGGGCAATCTCAAATGGGGCAGAAAAGATTATTCCTGTTGAGTCTATTGAAGAGGCAAGACTTTTTAAAAGTGTTGAAGAAACCTTTATACTTGGAGGGGAAAGAGGAGGTTTAAAGATTGAAGGGTTTGACCTTGACAATTCACCTCTTTCTTATAAAAAAGAGGTTGTTTGTGGTAGAAAAATTATCATGACAACAACAAACGGAACAAGAGCGCTCAAAAGAGCAGTTATGGCGAAAAGAATATTTCTTGGTTCATTTATAAATGCACAAAAAACTGCAGAGTATATATTAAAAGAAGCTTTGAAAAAGGACATACAAAAAATAACAATTGTATGTGCAGGTACAGAAGAGAAGTTTACCCTTGAAGATATTCTGTGTGCTGGATATTTTGTTGATATGTTTAAAAATGGTCTTGGAGATGTTGAAATTGATGATCTATCCTTGGCTTCATTTGAGCTATATAAAAAATTTGAAAATGACCCTCATAAAATATTAAAATATTCATATCACTATAATCGTCTAAAACAGCTTGGGTTTAAAAAAGATCTTGAGTTTTGTCTCAGAAAAGACTTTGTAGATTGTATTTGTGAGTATAAAAACCTTGTTGTAGAGAAGGTGCTTGTTGATGTTTGAGATTTATCTTTCGTCATATTCAAAGAGGATTTATAGGAAAAGAGCCAAAATTACAAGTTTTGTAGGAATGATTTTTATTCTATTAATATCTTCTCTTTTGCATTTTGGGTTTGAGTTTTTCGGGAGGATAAAATGGACAGCAATAGTTTTTGCAGTAAACGAGAGTGTATGGGAACATCTAAAGATAGGATTTTTTGGTGGCTTTATTTTCTACATACTTGAATATATAATCTATGGAAGAAGGTTTGAAAATTTTATTGTAGGAAAGTCTGTAGCACTTTTTTTAATTCCTTTTTTAACAGCTATATTTTATTTTCTGTACACCGCATTTTTGGCTGACAATCTTTTTTTGGATATATTAACGCTTGTTTTGGCAGTCATAATTGCTCAGCTTGTCAGTCTTAAAATCACACTTTCACAAAAGAAAATTAAAAAAGCACCTTTTGTAATACTGATAATTTTGCTTTTGATAATTTTTCCGCTGTTTACATACTTTCCACCTAAGATTCCTCAGCTTTTTTACGACTTTGCTCACAAAAGGTATGGGATATAAAATTTTTAAGGGGAGGAACAGGAAAAGATGGAAAAACCAAAATTTTATATAACCACACCAATATACTATCCTTCTGACAAGCTTCATGTTGGTCACACTTACTGTACAGTTGCTGCTGATACAATTGCAAGGTACAAGAGATTAAGAGGGTATGACGTGTTTTTCCTGACAGGGACAGATGAGCATGGACAAAAGATAGAAAGAAAAGCGCAGGAAGCCGGTAAAACTCCACAACAATATGTTGATGAGATAGTGGCTTCAATAAAAGAGTTGTGGAAGCTTATGAACATTTCATACGATGATTTTATAAGAACAACCGAAGAGAGACATAAAAAGGTTGTTCAAAAGATTTTTACAAAGCTTTATGAACAGGGCGATATTTATAAAAGCGAGTATGAAGGCTGGTACTGCACACCATGTGAATCTTTCTGGCTTGACAGACAGCTTGTTGACGGCAAATGTCCTGACTGTGGCAGACCTGTTGAAAGGGCAAGGGAAGAGAGCTACTTTTTCAGGCTATCAAAGTACCAGGATGCTTTGATGAAGTATATAGAGGAACATCCAGAGTTCATAGTTCCCCAGTCACGTGCAAATGAGATGATAAATAACTTTATAAAACCGGGACTTGAGGATGTCTGCGTGTCAAGAACAACAATTAAGTGGGGAATTGAAGTGCCGTTTGACCCCAAACATGTCATATATGTATGGATAGATGCTCTTTCAAACTATATAACAGCACTTGGTTATATGTCAGAAGATGATAGCAGGTTTAAAAAATACTGGCCGGCAGATGTTCACCTTGTTGGAAAAGAGATTGTCAGGTTCCATACAATTATCTGGCCGGCAATGCTTATGGCGCTTGGTCTTCCTCTTCCAAAGACTGTATTTGGTCATGGCTGGCTTCTTTTGGAAGGCGGTAAAATGTCAAAGTCTAAGGGAAATGTTGTTGACCCGGTAATTCTTGCTCAAAAATATGGTGTGGATAGTCTCAGATATTTCTTGCTTCGTGAAATTCCATTTGGTGCAGATGGTTATTTTTCAGAAGAAGCTCTGAAGAACAAGCACAACAGCGACCTTGCAAACGACCTTGGAAATTTGCTTTCAAGAACAGTTGCAATGATAGAAAAGTATTTTGATGGTGTGATTTACCTTCCTGAGGAAAAAGAAGAAATTGACAATGAACTCAGTAGCCTTGCAAAAGAGGTATACGAAAATGTTTGCAAGCTACTTGATGAGTTCCAGTTTTCAAATGCATTGATTGAAATATGGAAGCTTATCTCAAGGGCGAACAAGTATATTGACCAGACAATGCCCTGGGTGCTTGGCAAAGACAAGTCAAAGTATCCAAGGCTAAAAACAGTGCTTTATAATCTTGCAGAGGTTTTGAGAGTGGTTGCTGTGTTAATAGAGCCATTTATGCCTCAGACAACACCAAAGATCTTGCAACAGCTGGGTATTTCAAAGGATGAAAATTCAGATATAACTACATGGGAGAGTGCATCACAGTATGGCTTAATTCCAGAGGGTACAAAGGTAAAAAGAGGTGAACCTATTTTCCCAAGAATAATAGAAAAGGAGGAAAATGCTGTGGAAGATACAAACAAGCAAGAAGTTAAAAGACCTGAGGGAGCTGTGCCTGCAGATGACAAAAATGAAGAGCAAAAAGAATACATCACAATAGATGATTTTGCAAAATTAGAACTGAGAGTTGCTAAGATATTAGAAGCACATAGAATAGAAGGTGCGGATAAACTTTTGAGACTCATTATTGATTTAGGAGATGAGAAGAGGCAAATTGTTGCAGGTATTGCAAAACACTACTCACCCGAGGAGCTTGTTGGCAAAAAGATTGTGATTGTTGCAAACTTAAAACCTGCAAAGTTAAGAGGAGTAGAATCTCAGGGAATGCTTTTGGCAGCGTCAATTGGCGATGAACTTACTTTAATCACCCCTGAAAAGGACATAAAAGAAGGAGCAAAGGTAAAATGATAATAGATGTTCATGCACACTATGATGATGAAGCTTTTGATGCAGATTTAGAGGATGTGATGGCAAAACTGAAAGAAGAAGATATAATTGCCATCTCATCCTCTTCTTCTGTTGAGTCTTCAAAAGAAAACATTGAAATTGCAAAAAAATATGATAACATTTATATAACTGTAGGAATTCATCCTCATGAGGCAAAGGATGCACCAAAGGATTTTGAGCAGGAGCTTTTTGGGCTTGCAAGGTTTGAAAAGAACGTTGCAATTGGTGAGATTGGGCTTGACTATCACTACGATTTTTCTCCAAGGGATGTTCAAAGAGATGTTTTTGTAAGACAGATTGAGGTTGCAAAAGAATTAAATCTTCCAATTGTTGTTCATTCAAGAGAGGCTCACAAGGATACTTTGGATGTTCTTTTTGAAAGAGCTGTAGGCAAAATTCCAGTTTTAATACACTGTTATTCAGGAAGCGTTGAGATGAGCAGGATTTTGAGAAAACATGGGATATATATCTCAGTTGGTGGTGTTATCACTTTTCAGAATGCTAAAAAACTGGTTGAGGTTGTGAAAGAGTATCCGCTTGAACTTTTGATGCTGGAAACAGATAGTCCTTACCTGACACCGCACCCCTACAGAGGAAAAAGAAATGATTCAACTTATTTAAAGTATGTAATACAAAAAATTGCTCAAATAAAAGATGTTTCTGAAGATGAGGTTATTGAAAAGACTACACAGAATGCAAAAAACTTTTTTGGTATAAAATAAAAAGAATGGAGATGAAACAAAGATAAAATGGGAATGATAACATATACAATTGACAACAGGTTATATATAAATGTCACCAATAAATGTACAAACTCATGCATATTCTGTATAAGAAACTCTGAGAAAGGACTTGGCGAAGGATATGACCTCTGGCTTGAAAAGGATGCAACAGCAGAGGAGATTTTGAATGAGATAAAAGACCCTCAAAAATATGATGAGATAGTATTTTGTGGCTATGGTGAGCCTTTAATAAAACTTGATGTTGTCATTGAAGTTGCAAAAAGGTTAAAAGAGAGAACTTCAGTGCCTCTAAGGGTTAATACAAACGGTCATGCATCTTATATTCATAAAAAAAACGTACCACAGCTTTTATCAGGGCTTATTGACAGGATATCAATAAGTCTAAATGCTCCAAATAAAGAGAGGTACAATGAAATCTGCAGACCTTTTGATAAAGACATATATGACCATGTAATTGAGTTTATAAAGGAAAGTAGAAAGTATATAAAAGAGGTTTGGGTTTCGTGTGTTGATATAATTTCAAAAGAGGAGGTAGAAGAGTGCAAAAAAATTGCACAAGAGCTGGGAGTTAATTTTAAGCTGAGAGCTTATGAGCAATAAACCAGAAAAAATAGAGAAGTTCTTAAAAGGCATAAAAAGGGCATTTTTGCGTATAGTTAAAGTATACAAAATAAACACTGATTTTTATCAAAATCGGTCAAGTATTCACATAGCCACATAGCTAAAAAAGCCGAAAGAAATTTGAAAAAGTTTATTTATTTTTGGTATTGATTGGTGTATACAAAAAACATATAATTATAACTGTAAACAGCAGGTGGCAAGAAAAATGCGGACAACCCCCTTGTAACTCTTATTTTTGAAAGCTTACATAAATTCAAAATCCCCCCGTTCATTTCCTCCTTTTATATAGAAAGCGGGCAGAAGCTCATAAAATGGAAGAGCTTCTGCCCGCTTGCGATTTTAGAAGAATTTTTAATAGAAAATGGGCAGAGGATAGTGTAAAATAAAAAAAGCATATTTGGTTACAGAGGAGCATGGCAAGGTATATGCCACGGTTTAAAGTTAAAAGTGCTGAAGGTTATGTGTACAAAAAACCTCAGAGGGAAAGAAGAATCAGGTTTAAGCGCAAATATATTTTATATACGTTTATTATCTGGATTGTTGCAAATGTTTTTTTATTTTTAGCAAGAGAATATATTTCAAACTACTTTTTTTCAGCTCAGCTTCCACTGCTTCGGGTTGAAAATTACAAAAAGATACTTATCTTTGCACCACACTGTGACGATGAAACTTTGTCTTCTGCAGGAGTAATACAAAAAGCGCTTTTGTACGGCAGCAAGGTTAAAGTTGTTGTTATGACAAACGGTGATGGGTTTACCCGCGCCGCTGGTCAGAACTTCGGGAAGATCAGGTTAAAGCCTGATGATTACATAAGATTTGGTTATCTTCGACAAAATGAAACAGTTCATGCGCTTGAGGACTTGGGGGTAAAAAGAGAGGATATAATATTCTTAGGATATCCGGATAGGGGTTTGAGGTTTTTATGGGAAAAATATTTTGATTCAAAGGTGAGTTATTTTAATCCCTTAACACGCACATTCAAAAGTCCATATTCAAACTCCTATCAGAGAGGAGTAGAATACAAAGGAATAAACGTTGTAAAGAATATTCAGAGCATAATAAAATCATTTGAGCCTGATTTAATCATATATCCATACTCGCACGACCAACATCCTGACCACTGGGCAACATCAGCGTTTGTAAAGTTTTCAATTCTGACATTAAATTACAGATGTGAAGAATGGCAGTATCTTGTACACAGAGGAGACTGGCCAACTCCTTTTGGTAAGCACCCTCAGATGTATCTTGTTCCTCCGTTCAAGCTTGCGTTTACAAATACAGAGTGGTATCAGGTACCACTTGAGGAGAATATGATAGAAAAAAAATTAAATTCAATCTCAGATTACCATTCTCAGATGAAGGTTATGAGAGGATTTTTGGAGGCGTTTGTTCGTCAAAATGAATTATTTGCAAAATTGAATAATGAATATGCAAAAAAATATGAGGGGGACAACCTGTTTTCAGACAAATATTTAATTAGCAAGGAACCGACACACGACATATGGTCGCTCATTTTTGAAAAAGGCGCTGATATTGAAGCAATATTTGCAGCACACGACAGCAAGAACATCTACATAGGTATCGAAATGGTTGGTTCTGCTAAAAAACTTATTTCGTACTATCTTCACATAAGAGCATTTGAAAATTACAAGTATCTTGGCAGGATGTATGTTCTGATTTCTGGCAGCAAAATGAATGTAGTAAATACAATGACAAGCCCTGCTTTTTCAGCTCAAAATGCCAAAATGCGCAGGAAAAAGAATCAGATTGAGATAGTATTTCCCAAAAAAGATTTACAAAATCCGAACATGCTTTATTTGAGCGTGCGTACAGAATTTCTTGGTCGTCAACTTGACAGAAGCGCATGGAAAGTAATAGAACTGAAATAGGTCTTTTATTGAGGAATCAGCTCTTCGTACTTATAGGTAAACTCTATAAGCTTTGGAGCCATATAAATTGGACAGTTTACTCTCAGAGCAAGCGCAATAGCATCGCTTGGTCTTGAATCTATGACCGAAATCACATTATTATAGTCTCTTAAATGAAGCTGGGCAAAGTACGTACCATCTTTGATGTCAGTAATAACAGCTTTTTGGATTGAGATTGAAAACTTTTGCATAATCTCAACCATCAGGTCGTGTGTCAGAGGGCGTGGAAACTTTTGTTTTTCAAGTGCAAGGGCAATTGACTGAGCCTCAAGCGGTCCTATGAATATGGGGAGAACCATTTTGTTGTTCTTGTCGCACAGCAGAACCGCAAATCCTCCCCCCTCTTCAAAAAATGCAACGTTTTTAACATACATTTCTATCATCTCAAAACACCTCTTTTTTAGCAAACTGAAATAGGAAGCGAAAAACCCCCTCTTAAATATTATACCTCTTTTTTTATTTTTTGAGCACTCTCAAAGAATTTAAAACTGCTAAAAGCATTGCACCAGTGTCTGCCACAACTGCTTCCCACAGATTTGCAACTCCAAAGACTCCCAGGAGCATCACAGCAAATTTTATCCCGAGAGAAAGAACAATATTTTGAATGACAATCTTTCTTGTGAACCTTGAATCTTTTATTAGCTCTACAATCTTTGATAACTTTCCATCAAGAAGAACAATATCTGCTGCCACTGTTGCAAGATAACTTGCACTGCCTGCAAATGAAATTCCAACATCACACACAGAGAGGGCTGGCGAATCATTTGTTCCGTCTCCCACGAACACAACATATCCTAGACCTTTATTTTCAAGTTTTATTTTTTCAGCCACTTTTACCTTTTCTTCTGGAAGAAGCTCTGAGAAAATACCATCTATCGGAAGGTCTTTTGCAATTTTTTCAGCCACTTCCTTTTTGTCACCTGTCAAGAGATATATCTTTGCGCCAAAGCTTTTGAGGTCATTTAAAACATTTTTTACATCATCTTTTAAAGAATCTTTCAAGGCAACATACCCGCAAAATTTCATATCACATGACACAAAGATATACGAAAGTTCAGATGATACTTCAGAGCTGTAGTTTATTTCAACTCCACTTTCCTGCAAAAACTCTTTTGTTCCTATCAAAACCTTTTTGCCATCAACAATCCCTTCTATCCCCCTGCCGGGATGTTCTTTGAGATCTTGTACTGAAGAAAAAGAAATACTATTTTCTCCAATCCCTTTTAATATAGACTTTGCTATTGGGTGATTTGAAAGGCTTTCAATGCTTATGAGAATTTTCAAAAACTCTTGCTCAGAAATCTGTACAGGTACAATCTTTTCAACAGAAAGAACCCCATTTGTGATTGTTCCTGTTTTATCAAAAAGGAAACTACCTATTTTTGATGCAAGAATATCTATAAATTGAGAACCTTTTACCAGTATTCCCTTCGAAGAAAGCTTTGAAATTGAAGCAAAATATGAAAGTGGCACAGATATAACAAGGCTGCAAGGACATGAGATAATTAAAAAAATGGCTGCCCTGTAAATCCACAGTTTAAAAGGCTGGTCAAATAGCACTGGTGGCAAAATGGCAAATATTACTGCCAGGGCAACTACCGCCGGAGTGTATACCTTTGCAAACCTTGTTATAAACCTTTCCATTTTGGATTTGTTGGCAGAAGCATTTTCAACAATCTCTATTATTCTGTGCAAAGAAGAATCCTTGTAGAAGCTTTGAGCCTTGACTTCCAGAAACCCGTCAACTACTGCACTGCCAGCAAAAACCTTATCGTTTGGCTGGGCAACAAAAAGCTTTGACTCACCTGTGATAGCAGATGTATCCAAAAACGATTTTCCAGATACTACAGTTCCATCAACTGGCACTCTTTCACCC
>Ga0272449_1004500_pt1 | contig 11307 bp, 10 predicted proteins | sample YNPCB0241_FD_198679 | JGI IMG/M metagenome (GOLD analysis project Ga0272449, IMG submission 198679) | Hot spring sediment microbial communities from Yellowstone National Park, WY, United States - YNP-CB-024-1 | ecosystem: Environmental > Aquatic > Thermal springs > Hot (42-90C) > Sediment...
TAAGGGAAGCCTCGACCCTCTTCAGCTCCTTCTTGGTGGCCATCTTCTCCTCCAGCCTCCTCAAGTCGTCCTTGGTGGCTAGGTTTTGCCAAGGCATCAACCTAGCCAGCGCCTCGTAGACGATCTCCGGCTTAGCCGTGAGGACTTCCACTAGGATCTCCGGCCGCTCCAACAAAACCCGCTTGATCTCCTCAGCCAAGCTCACATACAAATGTGTCAGTAAACTTATAAATCTTGCCGCTACTGGCGGCACTTAGCAGAGCGACGAATTCGGCATGGCCGCCAACGCTGATAAGCCAAGCTAGCGGAGCAACTGTTGCTGTAAACCTGTCTTATCTCTCGACATGCTTAAGCACACCCTTTATGTTGAGACTATTAAAACCCAAAGCAAACATAACGTGTCCACAGGTATGGCAGTAGCGTTGTTTCTGCTCGGTTTCTTTCTCGTGTTGATGACCTTTCTAGCGGCTTTTGTGGTTACTGTAGTTCTCGGCTACATCCTGGCTATCACGGCGTTAGCCGTCGGCATATACATGGCAGTTAAAAGAGGCGGGAGGATCCTCCCCCTGGTCTTAGGAGTTGTTTTGGCGTTTTTCTCACTAGCGACCCTCACAGTCTTAGCAGCAGGACTAGCCGCATATCCTGATGCCAAGATTGAAACGATTGAAATCCGGCATTCGGCTTAAAGTATATCACTACCCGCTGAAAGGTCGTCGAAGGCGCAGCTATACAGGACTTGGCTTAGGGAATAGCGTCGCGCCTGGAGCCTACATCGAGGGTCCCGATTGATCTAATCAAAGGCGGAGAAGCACTAATATTGGTCCGATCTTATTGTCAAGCTGATCACAATCTCGTAGTTCTTATTTATGTTAATTCATCGTGTCTTCAGCCGGCTTGGGTTCCGCCGCCTTATATGTCGACGATTGCAGTTGCGGCAACAATACGTGGGGGTTAGCCTAAGAGCTTTGCCTTTTCCTGGCGTTGTATTTGTACTCTATGCCGCGGACCGTCTCAAGCACCCACTCCTTATGGAACTGGGCGAAGGGCTGGCAGGCCAGCTCCACGCACCTGTCGCCGTCTGTGTAGGCGATATACCGGTGCAGGAGGCGGAGTCTACCACCGTGGAATTTTGCGGCGCCTTCTGCCGCCTCTTTCCACTTCTTCACCAGCATCGATGCGATGTCGATAAGCCGGACTAGGCTGTTCTTCCTGTGTTACGTCTAAGCTTTTACCTCTATGTTTAGCTTCTCTTTTAGGTATTCGCCTGGACTTAGTATGTGGAGCCAATCCCTGACCCTCTGTCTATACTCTAGCGCCAGTCTCGCTACAGATTCAAGTTCATTTCTGTCAAACTGCATATTCGGAAATAGGAGTTTCATAAGTCCACTCATTATTTTCTTAACAGCTTTCTCGTCCCTAATCTTGAATTCGCTTGAGAATTCAACATACCTACCGACTTCGCCCATTAGAGATGTTTTTCTCATTGTGTGGATGGCCTCTGAAAAGTAGTCTGAGGCCACGCCATATCCCTTGGCTAGGTGTATCTTCGATTGGGATATCTTGGGCAACTCCCACCCAGGCAGTAGGCCGTGGATCCTGTCGATAAAGGCTGAGTCTCTCATCGGCACAGGAAGTACATATGTCAAGTCCTCCACAGGGATGTAACTCTCCTCAACTGTGTTGGTTCTCTCAACCTCAACATTGCCCATGATGACCAGAGACGCATCCGACGTAGCCTTTTTATCGCCCCTCTCATACTGTCCGCTTTCCATAAAATCCTTAAGCTTCCCCATAATCTCATCAGGATTAGGAAACCTAACCTTACTAACCTCGTCGAACACCACAACATCCTTCACAGCCAACTCGCCCGGCACACGAGTCCTTAAGTTGTAGAAAAGCGTTGCTGGAGTCACCATCTCACCAGATATTATCCTAACATAACCGCGGCAATTTAGTCAACTCAAGCTCATAGGCAAGCCTCTTGTCCACCGCATAATCACCAAAACACCTCTGCACCCTGTTATTAAGCTCGCTCATACAACCTAAATGTCCAGCAAAGTCCTAGGCCTCCTAGGACCCACAGGCTCAGAAACCTCCACCTCGACCTCCCTACTATACTCCCTGCCGCGCCAAACCCACCTAACGACACCCCTATACTTACCTGGCTTAAGCGGTGGAAGATTAATCCTAAACTTCCCCTCAGCAACCCTAAAGGAGCCCTTACCCCAAGGAAACTCATATGTGACCTCCACCTCCTCACCTGACGGATTAGTCACATCAACCTCAATGTAGGATTCAACGTTAGGTTTAAGCAATGTGTTGAGGATATTAACAACCGGATCCTTTGGAACCTCTGCTTCCTCAACAGGAACCTCCCCGCTTGAAAGCATAGCCATCAACCTCCTAAACTCCTTAAGCTCCCCCTCGGAAATCCCGTACAGCTTAGCAACAGCCAGATCAAGTTCATCCTCAACCTTCCCAAGTTCATCCTCGGCATCGATGCCCGCACAATAATTAGGCTTACTACTGGCGTAAACACACCTAGCCAACTCATGAGCCCTCTTAGAAAGCTCGGCAATTCTCCTGTGCAAATCATCGCTTGGATCAAACTTGGGTATTCTGAGATTACTTATGCTCTCAACAACAGTATACTGCAAAGCAAATGTTACAATCATAGAATTAAGAATCCCAGCTAAGTAATACGCCTCATCTCTATTCTCAACAGGTATCAACACTACAGTGTGATCCGGAACTACCGTTTTCTCCCCCAAGTATTTATCTGGCAACTGCTCTACAACAGCCACATGAAAACCCCCAACTATCATCCTCGCAGAAACTTCTTTCCACACAACCTTATAAGGTGCGAATGTATATGTGCCTATGTTATCAAGTATGTAGAAATTTTTATTAAGTTCTTCCTCAGCCCTCTCCTTATCGGCTTGGGATTTGGCCTTCTTAATCTTATCTCTTAATGAGAGAAATGGCTTTATGCTTCTCTTTTTTAGCTCGTCTCTATATTCGTTAAGATAGCTAAAGGCGTTGGGGAACCTTGTAATCATTTCATTTAATTTATATGGTTGGCCAGTGCGTGGGTTATGCGGTACTATCACGTATCTATCTTTAAACTCCACGTACCATTTATCCACATCCTCACCCCTAATTAACGGATATATGAGGTCAGGCTCAACCTTAGCCTCAACCTGTTTGACCTTTTTCTTCTGCCCACTCTCGGGTGGATTCGTTATAATTAACATACCGTCAGGTGCCACTCTGACTATTTTAACAAAATATACTTGATTAAGGCTTGTATATACCCCTGCATGCGCCTCGTAATATAGATTTCCGCCTAATACTTTCCTAACAGCATATACAATATTGGGCGTGACTTGCATCCACGGTGATGCTGGGTCGTTGGGCATTAGCGGAACCATAACCAACTCATAACGCTTCGTTGTCTTGAGAACCTCTTCTAGCGGCGTATCTGGGTCTACCTGCCTGCCGACCCATACCACGTGTTTAACGCCGCCCATGTTTGCCTTCTGTGTCTCAGCGAATGCATTACACTTGCAGTCATTGATCTTATCTAGGTCGTATACCTTCTCAATAACAATGGCTCCTGTCCTGTTTGTTGCGCCTTCGAACGGCATTAGGGTTACCAGGTCATGGATGACGTGTATTTTTGCGCTCTTGGCTAGGAAGTTCCTGAAGCCAGCTCCGGCTTGGGTCTTAAACACAGTGAATGTTATTAGGAATCCCAGTTTACCGCCTTCCCTTAGGTAGCGATCAAAGCTTCTCGCTAGGAATAACATGGCTAGGTCTCTCTTGAATCCACCGGTGCTTATTGTCCTTGTCAATCCATACTTTATCCATAGGCCCTTACTGATTTCTCTGTATTGTTCAGGAAGGTTTTCCCAGTTAACCCAGGGCGGGTTGCCGACAACTATGTCGAATTTGCCCTTGAGTATCGGCGCGAAGGCGTTTCGGAGGATTGATACCCACACCTTATCTTTACCTTGCCTCTCGAGTTCAAACAGGTTATTGTAGAGGTCAAGCAGTATCTTAACCTCGGTAGGGTCTAAGTTATACAGTTTAAGCCTTTGAGAGAAAACGGAGGGGTTGCACATGTTCTCTAGGCATGTTCTTATTTCGTCCAGTACTTTCCTTAGTAGGTCGGGATTTCTCGTAATATCTTTTGGTATCCTGAATTCGCCGGTTACGGTCCTTAGCACATATACGTCTTTGCCGCCTTTAAGCTCGTACCTCTCTTCTATCATTATTGAGTCGGCTAGATAGATTGGGATTTCGACAGTCCCCCTAATATATGCAAGTAGGTCGGCGATGGCTAGTAGGTAATTCGTCCTTGCTGATAGCACGGCCAGTGGGTTTAGGTCATAGCCGACAACGTTCTCAAGTACGTAATTCGGTAAAGCATCGACTAGGAAGTGTTCTTCGGCGTATCTTCTGAGCCTGCTGATGTATAGCACTAGGAATGTGCCTGAGCCGCAGGCTGGGTCCAGGATCTTGACCTTGAGAGGTTTTAGTGGGTCGTTCTCGCCCATCTTGTTTAGGTTTTCTAGGCTTAACCCAACTTCGTCGAGCATCAGCTCAGCGAGCCAGTCGGACGTGTAGTACTCACCTAGACTATGCCTTATATCCCTCGGCATGAGATTTTGATAGAGCCTCTTCAGCAAGTCCCTGGCGGACTCGGGCTCCAGCTGTGGCGTCGCTATCTCGTAATCCGAGAGCCTCCTCGCAATTTCGGCGATGGCGTCGGCCAAATCTCTATCTATCTCCTCTAGGTACCAAGAGAAGTAGTCGCCCTCTAGGAAGTTCTCGATATTCAGGAGCCTTCTGAAGATTCCGCCGTCCTCCAGTTCCTTTAACACGGTCGCCACTCCTTCAACGCCGTGTTTGGCATATGCATCGTCGAGCTCCGCAACGTACGACCTGTAGAACCTGCCGCTGCCATATAGGTAAGCCACCTCGGCGGCCAGGAGTTTCATTATCAATGCGTAGTAGGTGTGTACTGAAAATATGAGTGCGTCGTAATTGACGCTAGACTCGTCTAGGCCGTACTCCTCTACTAATTTCTTAAGCTCCTTTAGCTTATTTGGGTCATAACCCGTGGCTTGCTTGAAGAGCCTCATCCAGTCCTCGAAGAGTATGCCAGTCCTCTTGCTCTTGGCGTTGAGTAGCTTCGTGTAGAGTAGCTTAATGGTCCTCTTGGCTATTGGCGAATCGGGGCCGAAGTCGTCGACTATGTTATTTACGCTTAGGCTCTTCCTCTTAAGTCCCCTTAGGGCTTCAATAAGTTTTATTATCACCTCGCGCCTAACCTCATAAGGCCCCCTAAGTATCCATGCGCCGCTCCTCCTATCGTACTTAACAAAGGCGATCTTGTCGCTAATGATGACGCCTAGGTATCTATCCCACAATTCCTTGCTACCAGCCTCGCTCGTGATGTACCTTATGACCTGCTCCTTAGCCTTCTGGATATCGGAGTCTCTTGAGAGCTTGCCAGGCGCCTTATATTCAATTACAACATGTCCATACAACGCGTCGACCCTGGCACCTGAGATCAACGTGTACTCGTATTTCCCTACCTGGGTTATGCCCAGCGGCCTCAGTATCTTCTCCTCGATACAATTCGAAACTCTAACTCTAACATCTTCCTCGGTATGTGCTTGAATAATGGCATTTCTGATGCATGTTAGTATCTCGTCGATATCGATTTGGTTATTGATAGAGGACATATTAGGTAGCCAAAAGGAACTGAACCTCGCCGTACATGTTCTCGGAATAGTTTAGGAACTGCTCCGGCGTCTGGTACGCATCCGCCGGGAGCAGAGACGCCGCCATCACCGCCCTAGCCCCAGCCAGAGGCTTCCGCGTCCACCAAAACACCATCTCCCAATGCGGCGGCCGCCCCGGCCCCTTCTCCACCGCGGAGCACTCGTTGATCGCATCGATCGGTATTCCCCTCTCGATGAGGGTCTCCATGTATAACTCACCACGTTTAAATCTAACTATCCTGACCGATACTAATATAATACCTGATAATATTGTTACACATGAAGTGTCCCTATTGCGGCTCTTCTAGTGTGGAGAGGGTGAAGGAGTGGGATATGCCGAAGATGGGGTACCACGTGGCGCATTACATCTGCAGAAACTGCGGCGGCCGCTTCAACCACTACGTGGGGAGGGGGAGGGAGTTCGTGTTGAGGGTGGGGTTCAGGCAGAGGAGGTAAGGCCTTTTGAGGGGGCTCCATTACGAGCCTGCCTAGGTATCAAGTCTCTTATAGTCGGTGCAGGTTTGCGCCAGTCCTTTATCATGGCCTTTGATTGTTGCGGCTTGTTCGTCGTCAGTAATATTTTACCAATGTGTTTTTTGGCTATAGCGCTTATATGCGCTAGTGGCGTTAAATATGTGCAACTGCGGAGGGCTTCCGGTTCTCCTGAAGTACGTTATCCAGGTAAATTTAAGAGCACAGCGCGAAACGACATAACATACAAGTTATACAAATTGATGAGAGCACCGGCTCTCGAATCTGAGATTGCAACCTGTTATGAGGTGAAAGCAGTTGAATGCGCAAAGGAAGTCAAGAGACTGCTAAATAGGAAAGGTATCAAGGCTCGCTTCTTCGTCGAATATCCCGACGTCTATGTTATCAGATTAAATGACGGCAACATGCCGGAGTGGTTTCTCAGGTCTTTCAGCGAGATAAAGCCCAGGTCAGTAAGAGAGGTGTTGGGCTTTGACGAAGGCGACCTTCGCTATAGGTTCGGCGGTATGATCCAAGGCAAGTTCCCTTATGACGTGCGTAGGCGTAAGCCATATTGGTGTCCTGCCTTGCGGCGTCTGTCTATCGAGGTCTATTATGAGAGACCTAAATATTGGGAGGCGTTAGAGAGATTGTTCTATAAGCATGTTGACGGAGTAGTGCGGGAGTTTGTGTAATTGGTTCCTAAGAACTTGAAGGACATCTGGGATCTAGATAGGGGCGGTGTTAAATTGGCGCTGTTAGACGGCAAGACCTTGAAGAGCAAGTTAAGGGAGATTGCCGAGATAAAATCGCGGAGCTACAATGGCCTCTCTACGCTTCAGCTGGTCAATGGCGATACGTTGCTGGGGGTAGTAGGCGGCCGGGAAGAGGAATATTACATGGCTAATTTGCTTTCGGGGCTTCTCTTCCGGTCTAGTTGTATCCCTTACTACGTCAAGTTGCCGACTACACGTTCAGAGTATCTTAAGTTGCCGAGGGCGCTGTATGTTGGTATAGGGCTCAAGAAAGTCGGTGAAGAGTGCGCGAAGGGTATAGCCGTGTTAATGACTGGGCTCGGAAATGTGGTGGGGTACGTGAACAAGGACTTTCATATAAGGGGTAGATCTATGGAGTTTCTTAAGGAGGGGGAGCTTGAGGAGTTTGTTGACAGCATAAAGGAGGCGTTGGAGAGATACCGCAACAACGCGCACGCAGAGCCGGATCTAATCGTCGTTGTGCGGAGCAGGAAGTTTCACGACGCGGAGTGGGAAACCTTGAGGAGGAATTTCGCAAGGCGCTGGCTGAGGCTGTCGTCGAAGGGTCTGCTCCTTATGTCGAGCTACAAGTATGTGAGGATAGGACCTAGCAGGACGGTGGAGGTGGGCAGAACGACGGTAGACGGCGGCCAGCACGGCGTGTGGCTTGTACAACTCAGCAACTTTAAGAGGGCCTCGCCAAGGGCACCGCCACCCGAGCCACTGTCCAAGCCGCAGACGACGAGACAGACGTCCTCAGGCTCACCGTAAACCGTCTCTGCACCAAGACCCCCACTCCCAAATGCACCTTCTACATACAGCTAGCCCGCTTCTACGAAAGGGCCACGGACCACGTAAGGGAGCTCTACGCCGAGAGACCGCCGCAGGCCCTCTGGGCCCTTCTGTGGGAAGCCGCCCAGGAGCTACACAAGATACATCAAAACCGGCAGACAGCCGCCATAGCCCAGTACCTCTCCACCATGGCATCGAGACGGTTCGCCGCCATGCAACAGACAAACCAAGAACACCAGTCCATACACGCCGTAAGGACTCTAGATTACTTGGAGAACGCCGCAGAGGTCTACCTAGACATGGCAATATACGGCACTCAAAACAAATCCCCCCTACAAAACTCCCACACCTCCCCCACGCCGAAACGTAGCCGCAGAAAGACGTAAAGCTCCACCACCGCATTCGCCGAGCCGCGGCCGCGTCTAGAGACGGCGTGAAAGACGCTGAGCGGATCCTCTATGCATGTCCATTGCCACAGCCTCATGTCTTAGCCCACACAGCCCACCCCCGTCAAGACGTTAGCAAAAAGACAGAAATGCCGGCGGTTGGCGGAGGCGGCTACAGCAACCCGGCTTTTTTGCTCTCCTCCATTAGTCTCTTCTGCATCTGGGCCACGGCGGCCTCCGGCGTCAGCTCGCCCAGCACGGCCTTGATAAATATGGAGTCGAGCTCTGAGCTAAGCTTTATGTATATTGGGTTTGTCCTCGCGGGCACGCCCGCCTTGGTGACTTCTGCAGACATTTTGGCGAGTCTGCTCTTCTGTTGCACCTCCGGGTCTTCATATACGTTTGTCCGCGTCGGGGGGAGGCCGACCTTGAGGTGGGCGTATTTCTGAGCCTCGTAAGAGGTGGCCACCTTTATGTAATCCTTCGCCAGCTCCTTATTTCTGCTGTAAACCGGCACCGTGTAGTACCACACGCCGGTCTGGCTCACCCGCCTCTTACCAGGCATGGGCATGAAATATATCTGCCCCACCACCTTACTACGGCTGGGGTCGTCCACATCCTTGACCCAGCCGCTCCAGACGGCGCCCATGGCCAACTCGCCGTTCAAGATGGCGTCGCTGAACTCCGCGTTGGACGACCAGGTGGTGGTTTTGGGGTGGGCACGTTTAGGCGAGGCGAGATCCCGCACGATTTTTAGCGCCTCCACCGCCTCAGGCGTGTCGAGCGTCGGCGTCACCCGGTCCTTGGGGTCAAACATGTGGCCTCCCAGCGACAAGAGGACCGTGATGTATAAGTCCGAGACTGAGTATCTGCCGGACCAGCCGTAGCTCTTCGGGGCTAGTCTCTGGTTTACTGTCTCTGCTATTCTGAGGACGTCGTCCCAGCTCTTAGGAGCCGACTCGCCGACTTTGTCCAGAAGCTCCTTATTGTAAAACATAAAGTTGAAATTGCCGGTGATAGGCATCCCATAGGTGACTCCCTTGTATTTGCCTAGATCTGCAATGGCCTGGGGGATGCCGGATGTGTCCACGTCGCCTAGGGGCTCCAGCCAGCCGTTTACGTAAAACTCGTAAAGCCAAGGCTCGTCAAGATACATGACGTCGTAGTCGGTGGATTTATTCCTCATGGCCAACACCGCCACCTGGTAGAGGTCAGAATAGCCCTTGGCTACGTAGTTGAACTCCACTGGCGGCTTCTTGCTGTTGTAATACTCCATCACGGCATTGTTTATCTCCTGGTGGTAGCCGGACCGCGCCAAAATAGTGAGCCTCCGGGGCTGATCTGCCGTCTGGGTGGTGGTTTGGGTCTGGGTGGTGGTTTGCGGTTGGGCAGTGGTCTGGGTTTGGGTGGTGGTTTGTGTGGGGGTGGGGGTTGTTTGTTGCCACGCGTATATGATTCCGCCGACGGCGAGGGCCGCTACGCCGCCTGCCGCTAGATACAGCATTTGTCTTCTTGTTATTTTTTGAGCCATGGCGGGCGGAAGCTACGGAGAGTAAATCGTTGTCCATATGAAGGCCGTGGGCATCTGGCGGCCCCGCCCGCTGGGGTTTGTCACTTTTTCATAGCCTCATCTCCAGACGTCCAAGGCGGGTGTATGCGGCGTCTGCGGGCTTTCATATGAATAATGGTTATACGGCCGCATGTTCCGCGGGGCATGGCGGTGGTTTTGAGGAATGTGGATAAGTCTTTTGGAAGGTTGAGGGTTCTGAATGGGCTTGAGTTGGAGGTGGGTAAGGGGGAGTATTTTGTGGTGTTGGGCCCCAGCGGGGAGGGGAAAAGCACGTCGCTTAACATAATTGCCGGCATTTTGAGGCCGGACAGAGGCGAGGTGTATCTAGGCGGGGTGCTTGTGGACGACTCGGGGGGCGTGTACATCCCGCCGGAGAGGCGCAACGTGGGGTATGTGTTTCAGAGCTACGCCCTCTATCCGCACATGACCGCCTTCGACAACATCGCCTTCCCCCTTAAGATGGCGAAGCAACCGAGGGAGGAGATCAACCGGGCGGTGCTGGAGGTGGCCCAGCTACTGGGGATAAGGGAGGTGTTGAATAAGAAGCCCGCCCAGCTCTCCGGCGGCCAGAGGCAGAGGGTGGCGGTGGCGCGGGCCCTCGTGAAGAGGCCCCAGGTGTTGTTGATGGACGAGCCCTACAGCAACATCGACCCACTTCTGCGGGAGTCTGTGAGGGCTGAGATTCGGCGCATAATAAAAGACCTGGGGATAGCCACGGTGATGGTTACCCACGACCGGGAGGAGGCCATGGCGCTTGCCGACCGCCTCGGCGTCTTGCGGCGGGGGAGGCTACTGCAGGTGGGAACGCCGCAGGAGGTTCTGCAAAAGCCTTGTTGTCCAGACGTCGCCGTGTTTATGGGTTACAACTTGGTGCCGCTGGATAACCGGCTTCTGGCTTTTAGGCCGGAGGAGGCGGAGCTGGGCGCCGGCGACTTCGTGGGCGAGCTGATCGACGTGGAGTTCAGAGGCCGGTGGTGGGCTGTGGTGGCGAGGGTAGGCGGGTCTCTGGTGAAGCTGTACACCGCAGACAGGCCGAGCGTAGATGGAAAAATCCGCTTCGGCGTCAGACGCCTTCTGGAATATGCGGCTGAGTAGATATCTCCTGGTTGCGCCCGGCCTCCTTGGCCTCGCCGCCTACGTGGCTGGGCTTCTCTACACCCTATACCTCTCCATGCATTACTACAGCTTGTTTAGGGCCGAGGCGCCTAGGTTCGTAGGTCTCGGCAACTACCTGGCCGTCTTGGGGGACCCCACCTTTCAAAAGTCGGTCTTAGTCACCGCGGCCTTCGTGGCGTCTGCAGCTACCCTCGAGGTGGCTCTGGGGGTGTTGTTTGCGTACTGGATATACATGTCCGGCCGGCGGTGGGCCGTCCCTCTTCTTACCGTGCCTCTTCTCATACCTGTGGTGTCTTACGTTGTCTTTTGGTACTTTGCGGTGGATTTCAGAAGAGGCGTGTTTGCCAACGCCGCCGCCTTGCTTGGGCTCTCCATGCCTAACCTACTGGGCGATCCCGGGACCGCGCTGTGGGCCATAGTCGCGT
>Ga0272449_1004502_pt1 | contig 11305 bp, 9 predicted proteins | sample YNPCB0241_FD_198679 | JGI IMG/M metagenome (GOLD analysis project Ga0272449, IMG submission 198679) | Hot spring sediment microbial communities from Yellowstone National Park, WY, United States - YNP-CB-024-1 | ecosystem: Environmental > Aquatic > Thermal springs > Hot (42-90C) > Sediment...
TTTACCATATAAATTTCGTATTGGGCCTATTCGCAGTTTATTACAACTGTGATATCCCGCACAAGTTTCTTGATAAAGAGAGTGAGAGAGTCTGAGATAATTCTCTTCTCGGATGAGAGGATCTCCTCGCTTATGGTATCGATATACTCGACAGTGGCATTACAGTTCATTTCGAGCCCTGAGATATGGACATCAGAATCCACAGGCTCATATTCAATTTTATTATATTCATTGTACCAGCTGTAGTCGATATTCTGAATCCAGAGGAGAAGGCTCTTCTGCGAGGCAATTCCGTAGATATTGAGTCTATCAGAAGAACTGGAAATTCTCTCTCTGGGAAGTGGTTTAAGAGCGGAGAAGTCTCCAATCTTGTTTATTATCTTCTTTACAGGCTTGAGTACCCAGTAGAGATTCAGGGCATCGATATAGTCATCCCACCACCAGAGCATTGCTGCACCACTCCCACCACTCGATATAGAGGCAAAGATGCCATTGTGAAAGTTTATCCCCTTCCCCTCCCTGTCGTATTCTACATCCGATCTTGACCAGTCCAGTCCAAACTCAGCGAGCAAGAACGGTTTATTATACCTTGCTACAAATTGTGAGGTAATCTCGTTTACCCTATGAGGGTAGTTCTTTATCAAATCCGGCGGATTCCCGTATAAGTGTGCCATAGTAAAGTCTATATTCTTCAAACTGAATATCCTGTCGTCTCCATAGGTAGTGGATACCATATGCTTGTTACCATCTATCTTCTTGAGATAGGAGGACATCTCCGAGACCCACTCAAAGGGGGCATTTGTCTCATTGAAGAACTCGTAGGCAAATATGGATGGTGAATAACCCCATCTCGCCACTATGTATCTCAGCCTGTTTTTGTAAATCCTCTTTGCCTCTTCTTTTGTAAAAAATTCAAGGGGCTCATTACAGGGCCCACCATTTCTAAAATTGTAGGGATTCTCACTCCACGCCCCCTCATTCCAGCTCCCACCCTCGGTAAATTCCAAGTACGAACCAAACGTAAGGATGAGCCTTATCCCCTTCTCTTCTGCATAATCGAGTATCTCATCTATCCTTGCTGAGTTATCCTGAGCATAGCGCATAAGCCCTTTGTAATCCCCATTCCCATTCCCCTCGGTCCATTCTATGGCATTGCTCCACTTTATCATCCACATCCTGAAGAGGTTTGCATCTACCTCAGACATTCTGTCGATGTAGTGCCTGAACTCAAATAGCCCATTATTCCTTGCCCAGCCTATATTGAACCCTACGGGGAAGAACCATTTACCCTCTCCACTTTCGAAATAGAGGGGATTCTTGCTACTAACCCTGACATAATCGAAGCCCATTTTATCCGATTTCACATCATATACATAGTAGCCCGAGGAGAAAGAGCCTCCATTCTCCTTAATCGTAAACTTCACAATGTACTTTCCGGAGGATCTGAAGAGATACCTCACTCTGAGCGAGGGTTCTTTCAGTATAATTACCTCTTTGCCACTCTCACTCTGCTGTATTTCATAATCCTTCATATAAAAACCGTATATCTTCTCTATCCTGCCCTCCGGGGTAATGACTTCCGAGGTGATCTCGAGACTATCTGTATCGTACGGATTCTCAACTGATGGTGAATAGACGAGTTTGAACTCAACCCTCTCAAAACTAGCAAGCGGGGTCATAACAAGGACCTCAAAATCCTTTATCGGTCTTACCTCAGTAAGTACGGATATCCCATCTGTGGATTTACCCTCCAGGGAAATTGAATACTGATAAGTAATTCCCGGCATTACATCGCAATCTGAATAATCCGTATTCTCGGTCGTAAACTCGACCTTCTTCAGGTATGGATTTTCTACAGCAGGAATTCTCTCTATTCTGAACCCTCTCTTGTCCCCGCCCTCACAACCCCATCTGAGGTGAATACAACTACCCTCCTGAGACGCCGAGAGATCAGAAAGATCGCAGAAACTCTCACCCTTTTCTATAACCCTCTCTCTCCCCGACCACCCACACGAGCATAGAAACAGAACTAAAACTATTAGAAAATGTTTAATAAAAGATTTTTTATCCTTCATAACAAGCTAAAATTTCCACAGTCTTACATAACTATATCTTTTTTCAAATAGCGGCTTTATTATCTTTGAGAAAAAGATTTCGTCTTTATCTCCTTCTATAAAAATAAATATTTGTCTATACCCCATATTGTTACCCTAACAGATTCTGGATGAAGAGGTCCTCAATTCCAAGTTCATTTTTTAAGAAGATTTTAACCTCTTTATGCATAGAAGGTTTTGTGATAATAGAAAAACCATCTCTATCTCTTGATACAAGTAAAATATTTTCCAGACCAGCATATTTTACAATTTCAGGATTATGGGTGGTTATAATAACTTGTTTATTCCGTGAGGCATCTTTCATCATTTCTACTACTTTTGATATGAGATATGGATGTATATTTCTCTCGGGCTCTTCTATAATTGTCATCCACTTTCGCTCGAAATATAAGGCAACGATTAGAGTAGTTACATTTATCGTCCCATCAGAAATCGAGGACGCAGGTAAGAAGTTTCCTTTCTTAGTGTATATTTCTTCTATCTTAAAAAGTAAGGACTTATCTGCGAGTTTTTCTACTCCCATATTATTTACAAAAGGCAATATGTTCGTTATTAGATTAAAGAGTTTCCGTCTTTTCTCTCTATCCTCTAATATATTTTTCAGAACAATTGCAAGATTGCTTCCATCCTCTTCGATTTCAGCCTTCCCGGTCACTGTTGTAGCTCTCTTGGGCATTCTGGGGTCAAAATCACATATTAAAGTCTTATTGAAGAAGAGTGGTATTCGCAGAAGTGGGAAGAGGATAATTAGGGGTGATTGGGGATCCAGCCTCTCCTCTAATATGAATTGAGGAATAATATCGTTCTTGTTTATTGGTATACCTTCGGAAATATTAAAAGAATCAATTTTTATCCTCCCTTTCGTATGTGATAAAATAATCCATCCCTTGCCAATTATCTCTTTCTCTTCTATATTTTTACCCTTTATTCCTAATCTTATGATCTTGAATCTCTGGGTTATTTTATCCTCAATGATTTCATACTCCCGCCCGTTCTTTTTGAATCCAAGAGCCATCTTATATATAGTCTCGAATGTTCTTACCCCTAATCCCTCTCTCTCTTTCGCGTGTGATATAATCTTTCCATACTCTAAATCTGAGACAATCTCTAAAGAAAGTTCCTTAGAAGAGCCAATATTTATATTTCTAAGATAATCAACGCCCCCTTGCATAGATATTGCGTTATCCAATCCATATATTGTTGTATCTCTGAGGAATTTGAAAATTTGTACAAAATTAGACTTTCCTGAGGCATTAGCACCAATTATTACATTGAATCTTCCAAGCTCTATTTCCAGATCCTTAAAACTCTTGAAGTTTGTAACTCTGATCTTCTTAATATGCATAAGCCCTCTCTCTCGTTAATTAGACATTTTATCTTCAAGTAGTCCTTTGTCAATAGTTTATTGTAGTGGATTATATATCTGAATATAAGTATTACACAATTTGTATTATAGTACCTCATCTCTAAGCCTGTTTGAATGTCACATCGTTATAGACTATTTGTAAGTGATTTCATCATCTCATAGAAACCTAAAAAGAGATAGTCTGTTTCTCTGTATTTATCGTCGGTTGGATTAATAATTATGTTTATCACATTCTCTGCATCGAGTTCTAACTTTGAGCCAATTTCAATTTCAAGAACATCCTCGCTTTCAACCACCTCCCCAATTTCAACCCTCTTCTTGTCCTGTAGGGTTATTCTGAATACACTACCTTCTATATTTTTCACCCTCAGAGAATTCACCAAATTCGGCATAGGGATTACAACGACTTTCCTCTCATACGGAGCTTTTTCAATAAGGATTTGACCGTTTTACTTTTACCTATTCTTCTTTTCATCTTTTATTTATTAAAGCAATCCAGAGGTATCCTTGTTAAACTCGCAAATGCCGACGCTGCTCTGTAAAAGAAGAGGCTGTTTGAATTTTGAAGGACAACAGTATCCTGCTCCGACATATACAATACTGGTTCAATATTGAATGATATAGGTTTATCTGGATTATTTATATCATAAACAACTACCGGAACATTTACAGAGGCACTTGAATTACTTACGATAACAAAATCTCCTGTACCAGTTATGTTCCTATATTCCCAGGATAGGTTGTTTATATAGAAAATTCGCTGTGGAGAGGCCGGGTCTCTTAGATCATATACGCATGCGGATGTTGTTGGGGCCTTCTTGCTTCTGGAGAGAATATATAATCTCTCTCCTGATACCTCAAAGTCAGATGAAAGTGTAGATGTATCACATGGTTCAATTGATGTTATCCTAGTCGGAGATGAAGGAGTTGTTACATCATATACTAAGAGCTCTCCACTTAGAGAATTAACGGTGATAATATAGGTTCTATTGTTTATAACAAATCTTCGTAAGAGACCTTGAGCACTCGTATCAGGTAAGGAGGAAACAACCTGTGGATTTCGAGGATCTGTAATATCTGCGACCTCCACACTTCCATCTCCACCGCCAGAACACAGGCTCATATACGCTGCCACTGCATAAATCCTGCCTCCATTCCCATAAAATAGAGTGGCATTCTTTGCACCCTGGGATGTTGGTATATAAATTTTCTGAATCCTGCATCTATTTATTGTCTCAAATCCTGTGATCTTCCCCTGGGCATTCACATTTACCCTGAATGTCACCCATCCAAAGTTCATAAACATACCGAGCCCAAGGGTATTATCTGGGAGTAGCGCCAGATCCCACTGTTCTGTGTCGTCATCAGGCTGGCAACACTCGTCCTGCCCCCATGGTGTATAAGGTGAACCCGAATAGGCAAGAATCGGATTCCCTGGATTAGTAACATCATAAAAATCTGCGGATGTGTAGTTTGAGAATATGAGATAATCCCTTCCATTATACCTCCACCGGTTTATCCTGTATGTCCTCCCTGTGGGGCAAAGCTCTCTCCCTCCAGGACAATCGCTCCTGTCCCAGAAGTTTTCAGTAATAATACCACCATCGCAACTTATTACACCTGTATCCTGAGAACCCGTGTCTGAAGAGATATCTGTGACATCATCGGTTATATCTTTTATGTCTGAAATATCGGTATAATCTAATCCCCCATCCGTACCAACTGAGCCACAATTACTTTTCCTTCCATCTATATATTCACACCTTGCATTCTGTGGGCAGATATTTGATGTACAGCAGAACATAGGATTGAACATCAATACATCCTCATACCTCTGGCAGATTCTATCAAAACAGACAAAACCTTCAGGGCATTCACAGGAGTTTTGACACCCACCGTCACCGATGTCCTTAATATCCTCACCACCATCTACACCCTCATTCTCGGTATATTCTGCATCACCCTCTACATCATTAACTTCAACATCCCCTTCATAATCCACTAATACATCGCCCTCAATATTATCCCCATTTAAGTAATAATCAGAATATTCATCACCCAAAATATCATTAGATAAATCATTAACAAAAACAACATCCCCAAAACCATTCGTGTCCTTAACACCTATCTCCTTCACACTGCTATCACAATTAGCAAGTAAAAGTGAAAAAAGTGAAATAATAATGATTTTCCTCTTCATAAAAACCTCCTCCTGTTATTCAACAAAATTACAGGAGCAACCAGATGCGTTATCCTCTCCTTCTATATGGTCACTAAAATCGTAGACAGGTATATCTCTCGAAGGGACATCAGACAATTGTGATTCCTCGTCCAGACCTACCTCAATATACACTGATTCATCAGACCTCTCTTTTGTATCAAGTATCTCCATATCATTGCCACTTTCTATGTCGACAATCTCATATATATCCAATCCATATTCAGTATTATCCTCTCCATCTATGGTGTTTATATCCGAGATTTCAGACATATCCGAGGAAGATAAATCATTCACATCCTCAATGCCTTGCAAGTCTCTCGTCTCTTCAATATCTTGAGCAATGGAGTCAGTATTAATATCAGTTCCAGCGTCGGTTGTACTGGAGTTGAGACACTCTGAGGAAACCCTAATCATCCGCCCCTCCTTCATGGCCCCGCGGTAGAAATAGACCCCGTCGGAACCTGGGAACACGCCCAAACCCGTGTACCCCCTGGCCAGGTCCCAGTACTGGCAAGGCTCCTCCAGGTTGACCGAAAGATCGGTGTAACCCGGCTCGTCAGGTAGAGGTGAAAGCAGACCCGCTGGGGAAACCACAAACGCCTTCCCCACCTGCATCCACCCGAACACCAAAAGCCCCTGGCCAGCTGCTACCACTGGGATACCTGCGCCCGTTTGCGAGCCTAAGGGCCAGGTACCCCCGCTGACCTGGCTCAGCGAAGCCGACCCTCCCCCCTCCGTGAGCTGGTAGCCATAGATCGTCACCGTGGCCGCGGTGCCACCTGCCGGCTTGGCCACCCAGAAGCGGTTCGCCTCCGCCTCGAATGCTACAGCCCCGCTGAAAAGGTTGGGATCGGCAGCGTAGCTGATGAAGCCAGCCGGAATCGGGCTAATGGGGTTGGTGATATCGAAGAACGCGATCCAGTCCTTGGAGCTCGGGTAAAGCCCCGTGGAGTAAACCATAAGGATTCGCTTGGAGCCTACATTCGCCACGAAGAACTGGTGCTTGCCCATGATCAGGAGTGCCGATTTGTAGGGCTCGGGATCGTTAGCGCCCCCCACCGGTACCCGCACCCCCGGCCCGATGGAGTTGTAAAGATCCGCAGGGGGTGTGGCTCCCAACGAATAGATACGGATACTTTTATCGCCAGCAGCCACGCTCGAGCTATCCAGCATTTGCCCCACGATGTAAAACTGCGAGCCGTCGGTGAAGAGCGCACCGTAGAGGTAGGGTCCCCCGTTTCCCGGCGCGTGGTAGCCGGTGTTGAACCAGCTCAGCGTGACATTGGTGCCGGACACTGCGACCTTCAGCAGGTCCCACCCGTAGCCATTTAGCGGTGCAAAGGCGTAGCCAATGTTGCCAATAGCAGATGCAGAAACCGGCCAAAGCGTGTCCTCATATTGAAAGTGAGGATCATTGCATCCAAACGGCAGCCCGCAGTTCAGCGGGAAAGGCATCACAAGGGAACCAATCTGCTTCGGCAGTTCTGGGTTGGCGATATCAAACACAAGAAGCATAAAGTTGGTGTTGATCAGCATCAGCGATTTCGAGCCCACCGTGAGGAACGTGGCGACTTTGGGCGAGTAGAAGCCGCTGGAGTCGCTACAATCATTATAAAATCTTTTAGTAGTCGAATAGCAGGATGTGTCTCCATAGATTGCATTGATATGTGAAAAAACTAAAGGGAGAATCAAAAGTATCATTGAGTATTTCATGACTATCCTCTGCCTCCGACATATTATACTATAACTGTGGTTTCTGTTTCAAGCCTCTCAATTTTCTGACTTGTAATGCAAAGATTCTGTAACTAATGGTGGATTCAATGGTTCAAAGATAATAAATTCGATAAGCAGTGAAAATCCATATGATTTTGAACTTGACAGCAGAACTAAAAATCTTGAGAGTACCGAGTTCTCGGCTATTTATCAGACTCTTTTACTTTGATTTTCATTTTAAGTTTTGCGTGTTTTATAACAAGGTCTACCCATCTGTTCGTTAGTCTCTTAAATCTCCTGTAATTCTTTATCTGCTCTCTCACTTCAGATACAAACTCCTCCCTTACATACTCCGTGTGGCTCTTCATCCTGTAAATATAACCTATTTGATAATAGGGGTATTTCTTATCGTTTCGATAATAGATCTGTTTACTGAGACATCCGGGTCTCATCTCCCCTATATCCTGTAACTCCTGTTTGATCTCTTCTATCTATTTCTGAATTTTTTCTAATCTCCTGTCTTGCATTTTAACCTCCTTTGTTTTTTGGAAGATGGACTGAAAGTGCCAAAATGCGGAGAGAATATGCCTGCTGTCAAGAAATTATATCAGGAGTCAGGGTTAAACTCTAAACCTGATTATTTCTTTGGCCATTCCTGTCAGGTAATCGCAGTACTTCTGGGGAGGATGAAGAGTATATTCGCAGTTCCCCTGATAAATAAGATCCACGAGGGAGTTGTATTCACAAACAGGGACAACAAGACACTTCTGGATAAGATGATAGAGATGCTAATGTCACTTGATATACGGATACCATACTATTTTGTTGCCGATGCCTATTATGCGTCAGGGAGGATAGTATCCACGGGGAATCATTTAATCAGCAGGGCAAAAGTAAATGCAGTGGCATATATGCTGTAAGGAGATAAAAAGGAAGAGAAGAGGGGAAGAGGTAGACCTAAAAAATATGGAGGAAAAGTACATCTCAAAGAGTTATTTGATGAATCCGATATGAGGTCAGCCGTAAGCCCAGTGTATACAGAGGAGGATGTTGTTATCAGGTATAAGGGTAGGAGAGGTAGAGGCATTTTTTAGGTTAGAAATGTTTCAGGTTCAGGGTTTCAGGTTTCAAGATATGTAGGGGCGATTGGCTGATTGCCCAATTCACTAAACCTTACGAGTGTGAAAATGTTATTTCTTGAAGGATTGATAAATTGGTGTTAATCAAATGGGGACATTTCGGGTGTTTGAGTATGCTGGAAGATAAAAATCTCTTAAACGAATCCTCTATTACTCCGATGATGCAACAGTACCTCCAGACCAAGGCCCAGTACCCTGACTGTATCCTCTTCTTCAGGCTCGGGGATTTTTATGAGATGTTTCTGGAGGATGCAATAAATGTCTCAAGACTCCTCAACCTGACCCTCACCTCCCGCACGAAGGGGAATGACCGAATTCCGATGTGCGGAGTTCCCCATCATTCTGCGAAGTTTTACATAAACAAACTCCTCGATATGGGCTACAAGATTGCCATTTGTGATCAGGTGGAGGACCCGCGGTTTGCAAAGGGGATTGTAAAGCGACAGGTGACCCGCGTGGTCACTCCAGGTATGGTGCTTGACACCGACACCCTCGAATCAGACAGGTTCAACTTCATATCTGCCATAGTTAAGAGTGAGGAGAGGTTTTCTGTAGCCTTTTTCGATGCCTCCACAGGTGATCTCTTTGTGGCTGAAGGTCTTGATACAGAGGAGCTTCTGGACAGGATCAGGATGATGGAGCCGAGGGAAATCCTTATACCGGATAAGGAGTCCTTTGAGAATCTAAAGGGGCTTTTGAAGAGAGAGAATCTCCCGGTCTCTACGGTAAGCGAATCCCTCTTTTTTGAGGGCGAGAAGGATATGCCCCTCCCGGATTTACGAGGTGCAGTCAGAGACGCTGTAATGGGTATAATAGGTTATGTGGAGTCGATGCAGAAACGACAGGTCTCGATAATACGGGAGCCTGTGAGGATTGACTCATATTCCTACCTTTATCTCGACGAGACCTGTCAGAGAAACCTTGAGATATTCAACAACTCCCTCGACAAAAAGAAATACGGCTCTCTCTTCTGGGTTATAGACCGTACGAGTTCTGCTATGGGTTCTAGGATGCTCAGGCGGTGGCTCCAGTATCCGCTCATAGATATAGCCGAGATAAATCGGAGGTATGATGCCATAGACGAGCTCCGGGGTGATACGATCAGTATGCAGAACCTCGTCAAACTGATTCGTGAGATTGCGGATCTGGAGAGGATCTCATCCCGAGTTGGTTACAGACACGCAAACCCGAAGGACCTGATCGCCATAAAGAACAGCATCCGCCCTGTAGGGGAGATAAAGAAGATTGTCTCAAGGCTCAAATCCGACATCTTCAGGGACATAGATAGCAGAATTGACACTCTGACTGACATATACGAACTGATTGACAGGCGGATAGTAGATGATCCGCCCACAGCTATCAATGAGGGAGGGATAATTAAGCCGGGCAACAGTGAGGAGCTCGATGAACTCATAAGGATAAGCAGGGACCTGAAGTCCATTATCGCTGGCATTGAGGAACGGGAGAGGGCGCGAACCGGGATAGGTTCTCTTAAGGTGAGATACAACAAGGTCTTCGGGTATTTCATCGAGGTAACCAAGCCGAACCTGCACCTTGTACCCCAGGACTATATAAGAAAACAGACAATGGTGAATGCAGAGAGGTTTATCACCGAGGAGTTGAAGAACCTGGAGGAGAAGGTCTTGAGCTCCGATGATCGTCGGAAGGCCTTAGAATATGACATATTCTTGAAGACTCTCGAGGAGATCTCGAGGGAGTTACCGAGGATAGAGAGGACGGCGGAGGGTATTGCTATGCTGGATGCCCTCATATCCCTCGCTCTTGTATCCCTCGAAGAGAACTATACAAGGCCAGAGCTTACAGAAGAGACGGTGATTGAGCTCTTTGATGCGAGGCACCCGGTTCTATCAAAGATCGTTGGATACAGTAAATATGTCCCGAATGACATAAAACTCAACACCGAAGACACCCAGATAATGATAGTCACTGGCCCGAATATGGCGGGGAAATCCACACTTATGCGAATGACGGCTCACATTGTGATTCTGGCACAGATGGGGAGCTTTGTTCCCGCTTCGAAGGCGAGGATAGGTATTGTGGACAGGGTATTTACGAGGGTCGGGGCGAGTGACTTCCTCTCGAAAGGACTCTCCACCTTTATGGTGGAGATGGTAGAGGTGGGGACGATCCTGAAGAAGGCAACTCGCAGATCTCTGATTTTGCTCGATGAGGTGGGAAGAGGTACCTCTACATTCGATGGAATCTCAATCGCCTGGGCAATCGCAGAGGATATACACGACCGAATCGGGGCAAGGACCATATTTGCCACACACTATCACGAACTGACAGATCTGAGCCTCACCAAACCGCGGATAAAGAACTTCTCCGTCTCTGTCCACGAGTTCAACAAGGAGATAATCTTCCTCTACAAACTCGTCCCTGGAGGCACCAGCCTCTCGTATGGTATTCAGGTGGCACGGCTCGCTGGTATCCCGCAGGATGTAATAGACAGGGCCTACGAGATATTGAAGAACCTTATGGAGGCGGAGTTTGATGACATAGGCAGGCCCAGGCTATCCAAGTCCAAAAAGAAGAATGATACAGCCCAGCTCAGTCTGTTTCATACGGATATAAAGAACGATATCCTCGATGAAATAGAGGCAGTAGATATAAACAACCTCACACCACTCGAGGCACTTAACTTCCTCTCCAGATTGAAGGATAGGCTGAAAAAGAAGAAATAATAGTCTGGAAGGGTCAAGTCGTTAGTCTATGAGTCGTTAGTCGAGGA
>Ga0272449_1004506_pt1 | contig 11301 bp, 10 predicted proteins | sample YNPCB0241_FD_198679 | JGI IMG/M metagenome (GOLD analysis project Ga0272449, IMG submission 198679) | Hot spring sediment microbial communities from Yellowstone National Park, WY, United States - YNP-CB-024-1 | ecosystem: Environmental > Aquatic > Thermal springs > Hot (42-90C) > Sediment...
CTCCCGGGGATTCTTCAGGCTGAACAGAAGGGGCTTATATGGGAAGTAAGTTCCAAAGATACTAGGGCGTATATTGTTGGTTCTGTCCACCTCTTTAAAGAGGACCTTTATCCCCTGAATGAACAGATAGAAAAGGCCTTTCAGGAATCTGAAGTAGCTGTATTTGAGATTGACATGAAAGAGATGGATTCTGGCCTTCTCCAGTTCCAGCAAAAAGGTCTCTATCATGAAGGAGACTCCCTTGATAAACACATCTCTAAGGAGACCCTGGATATACTCTTACCAAGGCTCAGCTCTTATGGCATCCCCTTTGAAATAGCAAAGAGGTTTAGGCCCTGGATGCTCGCAATGACAATACAGTCGATAGAATACCAGAAACTCGGTTTTAGACCTGAATTTGGAATAGATAGATATTTTTATGAAAAGGCTAAAGATAAAGAGATAAAAGGGCTCGAATCTATAGAATATCAATTAGGGTTATTTGATGGCTTCTCTGACCATGAACAGGAAATCTATCTCTTATATACCATACTTGAGATTGAAAAGACTCCTTCCTATGCTGAGACAATCATAAAAGCCTGGGTAGAAGGCAACCTTAAAATTCTTGAGGAGATCATATATCAACCTCTGAAAGAAAAACCTGAACTCCTGCCAATTTATAAAAGGCTCTTCCTCGACAGGAACAGGGCAATGGTATCAAAGATAGAGGATTTTCTTAAGACGGAAAAAAGATATTTTATTGTCGTGGGCGCTGGACATCTCGCTGGTGAAGAGGGAATTATAGAATTACTTAAAAAGAAGGGCTACAGGCTAAGACAACTCTGATAAGTCTTTATTCTGAAGCATCCTTTCAAAACATACAAGAGCCCCGAGGGTATCCCCCTCCTTAATCAATCTCTTACCTTTTTCAAACAACCCTGCTATAGTATTATCCATAAGATATATTTTAGACTAATCTGCTGAATTTTTGAAATGAGAAGACTTGGCGTCCATACATCAATCGCAGGTGGAATAGACCTTTCAATTTTGAGGGCCAAAGAACTTGGCTGTAATACACTGCAGATTTTCTCCCATAATCCGAGGACCTGGAAGAAACCTGAGTTCTCAGAAGAGGTCGTTAATAGGTTCAGAGAATACAGAAAACTTTATGATATGAATCCCCTCTATATCCATACCTCTTATCTGATAAACATAGCATCAACGAACAAACAGATAAGGGAACTATCTTTAAAGATGCTGATATGGGAACTCGATACTGCCGATATGCTGGGCGCTGATTATGTTATTCTTCATCCGGGTTCATCTTCAGGAGATAGCCTCAAGGGAAAAAGACTGGCCATAGATACACTGAAAAAGCTCCGGGATATGAAGAGCTGGAATGTTAAACTCCTTCTTGAAAACACTGCTGGAGAAAGGGGAGATATTTCAGCCACCATTGAAGATTTATGGGAATTAGCTGAAAGTTGTGGGGGGCTTTCAGGTGGTCTCTGCATTGATACCTGCCATGCCTTTCAGGCAGGTTATGACATTCGTAAAGATAAAGACATAGAGAAATTTGTTGACAATATAATAAAAGTTTCAGGTTTTGACGCGATAAAACTAATTCATCTCAATGATTCAAAAAAAGACTTTAACTCAAAAGTTGACAGACATGAACATATAGGATTGGGAAAAATCGGGTTAACTGGTTTTAAAAGCCTGTTGAATCATTCAGCCTTAAGAGAAATTCCCATTATACTTGAAACACCAAAAAGGTCTGAGAGAGATGATCTCATAAACCTTAGAAAGGTAAAAAGACTTATAAGTTATTATTGACGAAGCAATAGCTAAAGTAAGAATTACTCGCAAGTGATTTAGTGAGTTAGAATCTAAATCTCTAATTCACCAACTCATTGGTGGCGATAGTAACAGTTGTAGGAATTACTTGCCCTATCACTTTTGACAATTCGGGTGGATAACCTTTTTCTTTTAAATACTGAGCCTCTATGCTCTCAAGGTGGAACCTGTCAAACCCGCTATTTAAGAGGAAATCTTCCCTGAGTCTAAAGTCACCTGTGCGAATAATCTCGGGAAGAAGACTATTAATGTATAATGACTCTTTCTTCATATCCAGAAGAACCTTTTCAAAAAGAGCATCGGGGATATTCATGGCAATTCCCTTATTTGCAAGCTCTTTTGTTATTTCATCAAGGATTTGCTTCTTCCCCTCTTTTTGATTGAGAAGGGGATAAAGGCCTCTCAGATTTTCCTTCAAAGCTTCATAAATATGCTTGTAAAGAAAGGCTTCATTAGAAATAAGTCTTACCTGAGCAACAACATCTTTGATTGTTGCATTACCTTTAAGTATCTCTTTAATCCCATTATTTATTGCAAGGAGTTTCTTTTTGCCATAATAGGTAACATAGTTATTCCTTAAAAATTCATCAATAAATATTTTCTTCCAGAGCCCTGGCTCTAATTCCTCAAAGGCCTGTTTATTACCAATTAAACTCCTCAATGAATCCTCTGTAAAATCAGCATTCTCTGTAAAAGCTATTTTGCTTAAAAGTCCGTAAGTATTATCATACCTATCAAAATAGGTAATAATAGAACCAAGTTCCTCCATCGTACTGAAATCTCCTGTCTCCTTCGAGACCTCATCACAGCGCCTTCCAGCATCAAGGAGGATATTTTCGAAGCTCAGGTCCCCAAGCTGATGCGCCTTGTGTTTTGCGAGAATAAGTTTGACAATATCCTCTTTTATGATATGGCGTTTTAAAGAGGGATCTTTCAAAAAAAGATTTTCTATAATAATCCTTGCCTCTCTGATGTAGTCAGGTTCTTCCACCTCTGTAATCTTCCTTCCTTTAAGAAACATCTCATCAAGGGTATCAAAGAGTAAAAGTGGTATATTGTTTCTTATAGCAAGGGTCTTCAGCCTCTTGAGCCTTGCTATTCCCTCCATGGGCATTCTTTCAGTTTCCATCATATCAATAAGAATCTCTCTATATTCATCAACAATCCTCCTATTTTCGGGGTGTCTGTACATAACATCTATCTTTATCCTTTCTATCTGATAACTGTCGAGGCCGAGCTTTAATGCAAGGTCCTGAAGATAAAGTTCGTCATACTCATTAATGCTTCTTCCACTTGAATATAATTTTTCAAAGGTTCTGTAAAACTCATAGTTCTTCTTGTTAATAAACTTGAAAATAAAAATGGTTGTTTCATTCTCTCCGAGGGCTTTTGCAAATTCGTAAAGGAGATCCTCATCTCTGTCTTCAGCAATAAGCTCTGTCCTCTTTAGAAGCTTTCCCGTCTTTCTCAAAATCTGAGCTTGCCTTTCCTTTATAGGACCTTTAAAATCTGATGAGACTAAAAAATAATAGTTTTTGACTGCATGGCCTGATATGAAAAGTTTTTCAAAAGATTCTGAACCTTCTGTATCATTTGTAAAGATGAGGTTACCATTTTCATCATAATAGGCCCCAAACATGATGAGTCTATTAAGGACATCCCTCTTTATAGCATCCTTGAAGGGCTTTTCGACTCCAAACATATATTCACAAAAGCTTCCGCCTGCACCTTTATAATATATGTTCTGAGGAGTTATCCTGAACTCATTCCCTCTGGAGAAAAATCTTATTTCCTCAGGATTTTCCTCAAAAAAACAGGTATTATAGGCTACCCCTTTTATCAGGGCAATATATTCTACAGGACCGATCTCACCAAGAATTCTAAAGCCCTTAAGCAATTGCCAACCTCATCAGGCCTTTAATGTTAAGCGTTGGAAACGCCTACTATTTAGTAATAAGTCTTATAAGCTCCTCTGCAGGTCTATAGCCCGTCTCGAGCCTTCCATCAGGGAGGATATAAGCAGGTGTCCCGCTTATCCCGAGCTTTTTTGCAAGTTCAATATTTTTGTCTATTACATCGGTATTACAGGCCTTTCCCTTTAATTCCTTTTTCTGAAAGGCATCCTCTAAAAGCTTCAAAGACTTCTCACAGGCTATTATCTTTGACTTCTCATAGGCCCCTGGATGGATATTCAAAGGAAAAAGCTTTATGAAAAATACTATATCATTTCTTGTCTCTACTATCTTCTTCATCTCCTGATGAAGTTTTGCACAGAAAGGTCAATCAGGGTCATCAAATACTATTACCTTATATTTTGCACCCTTCTTGCCAAGGACAAGGGCATCCTTTATGTCTATCTTTGATGGATCAACCCTGTTAAGAAATGAGAGTCTTTCCTGTGTAAGATTTTGTTTTGATGAACTGGAGAAGATATTACCAGCAATTATAAATTTTTTTGAATAATCAATATAGACAAGGCCCTTTCTGCCCTGGCTCTCAAAGTTCACTTCCCATAATCCTTTAAGGGGTGAGTCAAGGACATTTGTCACCTTCAGGTCAGGGCCTCCGCTAAGGATCTGCTGGGCCTCTGACACAGTGAGTTTATGACAGGTCTTACAGTCGCCTTTTTCAGAAAAGGCATGGGCTTCTTCAGTGGCGAAGTAAGAGTGGACAAGAAAAGACAATCCAAGAATAAAAAATAAAAGAAGTTTCAAAAATTTGTGCCGATGTAACAGTGTGTTGCTGCTATTACTTTGATTACCGCAACTGTTACTTTCGCCACCAACTGCCTTCTCAGTATCAAGCAAACTCCTGAGATATTCCTTTAATTGTGATATTGCCTTCATCCTGTGACTCATGGCATCTTTCTCCTCTGGCGAAAGCTCTGCAAATGTCCTGTCCAGACCCTCTGGCTGAAAAACAGGATCATAACCAAAACCCTTTTCGCCTCTTGGCTCTTTTGTTATTATACCATCAACTCTTCCTGTGAAGGTTCTAACCTTGCCATCAGGGAATGCAAGGGCTATTACACAGATAAAATAGGCCTGCCTCGAGCTCACAGGAACCCCTGAGAGTTCCTTTAATAATTTTTCGATATTTCTTTTATCATCAGAAGGCTCACCAGCATATCTTGCAGAATAAACACCTGGGGCACCACCAAGGCTATCAACGACAAGGCCTGAGTCATCTGCTATAGCTAAAAGTCCTGTTGCCTTTGCCACAAATTGAGCTTTTTTTACAGCATTCTCCTCAAAGGTGAGACCATCTTCAATCACCTCGGGCAGTCCAGGAAAGTCCATGAGGCTGAAAAGTTCAATGGGAAGACCTTCCAGAAGCCTCTTTAATTCTTCAAGCTTTTTTTTGTTTCTTGTTGCAAGAACTATTTTCATATAATTGATGGCTCCCACCTGTCCAAAATCACGCCTGTCCAAAATAAAGTTTTGAATGGGCATAAGTAGGCTGAAGGCCATAGGCTGAAAGATTAGGTTATAGCGTGTAGCGAATAGCGTATAGCGTGTAGGGAGTAAATCTCTATTCTGTTCGCTACCCGCTATACGCTCTACGCTTACTTCAGCCTAAAGCCTGAAGCCTTAAGCCTATTTGAGGCCTTATGCCTATTTTAAAAATCCCTTCTAATTTATTTTGGACAGCAGTGGTCCAAAATAAAGTTTTAATGGGCATAAGGTTTAAGAACAGGCTACAAGTAAGCATTAGGGGGTAGGGATTAGGGGTTAGTCAACTCCCTACACCCTACTCCCTACTCCCTACTCCCTAAATCCTGACGCCTATTTGAGGCCTTATGCCTATTTTAAAAGTCCTTTCCAAGTTATTTTGGACAGCAGTGTTGATGGCTAAGTAATAATGCCCTTCCTGTATGAGATTCCTTCTTCTCGAATATTCCCTTAATAGGCCCCTGATAAATCACATAACCTCCCTCTTCTCCTCCTTCAGGTCCAAGGTCTATAATCCAGTCTGCCTCTCGAATAAGGTCAAGATTGTGTTCAATAACGACCACTGTATTACCAGAATGAATAAGCCTTTTCAGAACCTTTATAAGTTTATCAACATCAACGGCATGAAGTCCAACTGTTGGCTCATCGAGTATGTAAAGAAAATCCTTTATAGAGCTATCTATTTCCGAGCATATCTTCAACCTCTGGGCCTCTCCTCCTGAAAGGGTCTTCAGGGGTTGTCCAAGCTTAAGGTATCCGAGCCCTATCTCATCCATTATCTTTAAGCCACTCAATATCCTGAGCCTTTCAGTTGATACATCCTCATCTTTTATCTCTGAAAAGAATTGAAAGGCCTCCTTTACTGTAAGTTCAAGGATCTCACTTATGTTCTTTCCCCTGTATCGTATAGCAAGTATCTCAGGCCTGTATCTTTTTCCTCCACATTCACTGCATGTTACATAAATATCCTCAAAGAAATATAGCTCAAGCCTTTCATATCCTTCACCCTTACAGGCCTCACACCTTCCACCTGAAATATTAAAGGAAAAATGCCCTGGACCATATCCGTGTCTCTGAGATTCTGGTTGTTTTGCAAAGACCTTTCTTATTGGATCAAATATCTTCATGTAGGTAGCAGGATTTGCCCTTGGAGTTTTACCAAGAGGACTCTGGTCAATAAGTCTCACTCCCTTAAGGTCCTTTATTCCTTCAATACATTCATAAGGTAAAGGAGGCTCAAGTCCTGTCTTAAAATGGAGGGCAAGGGCCCTGTAAAGGGTGTCAACAATGAGACTGCTTTTTCCTGAACCTGATACACCTGTAACTACTGTAAAGGCCCCGAGTGGAATCTTTATATCAATGCCTTTCAGGTTATTACCCCTTGCATTCCTGAGAGTAAGCCAGCCCTTTCGCCGAGCACTAATCTCTGATATCTGACCTCTGATATCTGACATCTGTCTTTTAGTGGCGAAAGTAATAGTTGAGGTCAAGGTATCTGCTTTTTTAAATTCACTGAGGGGTCCACTGAATATCACATGGCCTCCCTGAGCACCACCACCGGGACCAAGCTCCACAATCCAGTCTGCAGACCTGATAACTTCTGCATCATGCTCAACTACAATAATAGTATTTCCAAGTTGAACAAGCTCCTTTATTACATCTATTATCCTCTTTGTATCTCTTGGATGAAGCCCAACAGTTGGTTCATCAAGAACATACATGGTGCCTGTTAGCTCTGAGCCGAGCTGGTTTGAAAGATTCAATCTTTGATATTCTCCACCTGAAAGGGTCCTTGCCTGTCTGTCAAGGGTAAGATAATCAAGCCCGACCCTTTTAAGGAACTCGAGTTTTATCCTTATCTGTCTGAGGACCTCTTTAACCGTCAAGAACTCTTCTTCAGAAAGGAGGAGGTTATCAAATATACTGGAAAGTTCTCTTATTGAGAGATGCGAAAGGTCTGCTATGTCAAGAGGTCCTCTCTCGGTCTTGAGCTTAAATATAAGGGCTTCTTTTTTTAATCTCTTTCCACCACATAAGGGGCATGTCTTCTGCGTTCTGTATCTTGAGAGAAAGACCCTTACATGAAGCTTATACTTTCTGTATTCAAGGTCTTCAAAAAAATCCTTTATACCGTAGAAATTCCCATTTCCCTCAAATAAAAGCCTCTTATGCTCCTCAGGCAGGTCTTTATAAGGTATCTTTGTATTTATCCCTGCCCGCCTTGCACCCTTAATGAGTTGTTCCTTCCACCAGAGGTTCGAAGGTTTTTCAAAAGGCTCAATTGCCCCTTCTTCAATGCTGAGATATGGGTCTGGTACAACAAGCCCCTCGTCAAATTCAAGAACATTTCCAAAGCCCTTGCATTCAGGGCAGGCGCCAACAGGGTGATTAAAGGAAAAAAGTATTGGTGATGCCTCTGGCACCTCAAATCCACAGAGGTCACAAACCCTTCCCTGTCTGAATATAAATTCTTCACCCTCTACAGTTCTTATCTTTAAAAGACCTTTTCCGAATCGCCAGGCTCCTTCTATGGAATCAGAAAGCCTCTCAGTGTCTTCAACAACAAGCCTATCAAAGACCACATAAGTAACTGTGTTTTCAAGATTGGTGGAGAAAGGAACAGTTCCCGGCTCTATTTCTAAGACCTCTCCATTAAGCATTATCCTTGTAAAGCCTTCTTTTAATAATTCTCCAGGTGGCTTTTCAGATGGAAAGAGTATATAGGCCCTCCTACCTGAAAGGTCTTGAATTAATCTATTCTTAATGGTCGTGGGATTCCAGTCCTTTATCTCAATCCCGCAATGAGGACAGAAAGGCCTTCCTATCTTTGCATAGAGTATTCTTAAAAAGTCATATACCTCAGTAACAGTGCCAACTGTAGAGCGGGAACCCTTTACAGGATTCCTCTGCTCAAGGGCTATAGCAGGCCTGATATTATAAATGGCATCTACCTGGGGACGATCAAGCTTTTCTATAAAGAGCCTCGCATAGGTGGAAAGGGATTCTATAAACCTCCACTGGCCTTCTGCAAAGAGGGTATCAAAGGCAAGAGAGGATTTCCCTGATCCCGATACGCCTGTAATTACAATTAGACAATCATGGGGAAGCCTTAAGTTTATATTTTTAAGATTATTCTGTTTTGCACCCTGTATAATCAGCTCAGAAAAGGACATCTATTATTTTAACAACTTATAGCAACAATAGGCTACTTCAACTGCAACCCCACCACTAATCGCCTGCCTTTATCAATTCTTCAATAGTGATAACCACTGCCCTTGAAAGAGCGGTAAGGTCATAACCTCCTTCAAGGCAGAAGATAGAAGGTATCCCCTGACCAAGGATGGAACGAATAATAAATCTTATTCCTTCGTCACTTATCCTTATAGACGAAAGGGGATCTTCTGCCATAAGGTCATAACCTGCTGATACAAGGATAAGGTCAGGAGAAAAATCTTTAATCAATCCTGGAAGGATATCTCCGTAAACCTCCATATATTCTCTGTCGCCAGAACCGGGTCTCATCGGCACATTGTGAGTAAAACCAAGGCCCTCACCTGAACCCCTCTCTCTTTCTGAGCCTGTGCCTGGATAATGGGGATATTGATGAGTGCTGAAATAAAAGACTGTGCTGTCCTCATAAAAGGCATCCTGTGTGCCATTGCCATGATGAACATCAAAGTCAATTATGAATACCTTTTTAAAACCTTTTTTCTGGGCATATCTTGCACCTATAGCAACATTATTAAAAAGACAAAACCCCATTGCCCTTTCTGGAGTTGCATGGTGTCCAGGAGGCCTCACAGCACAAAAGGCGTTTTTTAATCTTCCACCAGTTACTTTCGCCACCTCTTCAATTGCCTTTTTAACAGCTCCAACAGCATAAAGGGCTGCTTCTGGTGAATCCCTTGAGATATATGTATCAGGGTCAAGATAGCCTTCGCCATTTTTGAGAACTGTTTCAATATGCCCTGGTGTATGGATAAGTTTAAGGTCTTCTATAGAGGCTCTTTCTGGCTTCAAAAATACAAGTTTTTCTTTAAGGTCAGGCCTTGCCTCAAGGGCCTTCATGATAGCCACAAGCCTTTCAGGCCTCTCAGGATGCCAGCCATAAGGCCTATGTTTGAGAAATATATCGTCGTAAATAAAACCTGTACTCATATCCATAACCTAACCCCCCTCTTAAGGTAAGAAGAGGTAGTTGCTTTGCCACCAACTCTTAAAACCATATGAGAATAGAGTAACTTACATAAGGGAAAATCTTCAACTGTTACTTCGCTATAAAAACTTGAATTTTAGGAAGGGCGAACCCTTACTTTCCACCATAGGTTGACGTCGAGCCCCTGATAGGTTGACAAAGGGACTTGTGTTAGTGTATAAAATTCCCATGCCTGGAACTTATATGCCATCAGAGTATTTGCCAGTCCTTATCTTTATGTTGCTTGCCTCTGCTATAGGCATTGGTATCCTCATTGTTGGTTCTTTCTTCAGACCGAAGAGACCTTATGCTGAAAAACTCATGCCCTATGAATCAGGTATAACACCTGTTGGTGAGCCAAGATACAGATTCTCTGTGAGATTTTACATAATTGCCATGCTCTTTGTAGTCTTTGATGTTGAGGCAATATTCCTTTATCCCTGGGCAATCATATTTGATAAACTCGGGCTCTTTGCATTTATAGAGATGGTGATATTTATCATTATACTTCTTGCAGGTTATTTATATGCCTGGAAAAAGGAGGCCTTTAGATGGGATTAATTGTAGATACAGCTGTTGAACTTATAGAGGTTGAGGAAGGAATAAAGATAATACCCGGAGCAAATACAATAATTACGACCCTTGATAAGATAATCAACTGGGGGAGGGCCTCTTCTCTCTGGCCAGTAACATTCGGACTTGCCTGCTGTGCTATAGAGATGATGACAACTGGTTCAAGCCATTATGACCTTGACAGGTTTGGTGTTATATTCAGGGGTTCTCCAAGACAGGCTGATTTTATGATAGTTGCAGGAACGGTTACAAAGAAGATGGCACCTGTTGTAAGAAGGGTCTATGATCAGATGCCTGAACCAAGGTATGTTATAGCAATGGGAAGTTGTGCCTGCTCGGGTGGTATATACAATACCTATTCTGTTGTTCAGGGAGTTGACAGCTTTCTTCCAGTGGATGTTTATGTACCTGGCTGTCCTCCAAGACCTGAGGCCCTTATGCACGGAATACTCAAGCTTCAGGAAAAGATTAGAAAGGAGCATATGAGATGGAGCCCCTTCAGATAGCAGGCATCCTTAAAGATAGATTTCCTGAAGAGGTAAAGGAGATAAAGGAATTCAGAGGTCAGGTCTCTGTTGTTGTTAAAAGGGACAGGATTATTGACCTTATAAAGTTCCTTAAAGAAGAGCCAGAAATACAGATGGATTATCTCAGAGACCTTACAGCTGTTGACTGGCTTGGTAAAAAGGTCCCGAGATTCGAGGTTGTTTATCACCTCTATTCTATAAAGTTCAGGCATATGATAAGGATAAAGGCTGAGGTGCCTGAAGAAGACCCGGTAATAGATTCCATTGTGCCTTTATATGCGGGCGCAAACTGGCATGAGAGGGAATGCTTTGATATGTTCGGGATTCAGTTTAGAGGACATCCTGACATGAGAAGGATTCTTTTGCCTGAAGACTGGGAAGGCTATCCCCTCAGAAAGGATTATCCCCTTGAGGGTTATAGAGATGAAAGGGAATGGTCAGGTTTCAAAGAGGTTCTTAAGATTGCAAAGGAAAACAGAAAGTATGACTGGTATGGAGAAGAGAGATGAGCGATACAGTTATTAAAGATATAGCATCCAGTCGCAAAGAAGAGATACGCTCTGGTTTCAAGACAAAGGAGCTTGTTCTAAGCATGGGGCCTCAGCATCCATCAACCCATGGAGTCCTGAGGCTTGTCCTTGAGCTCGATGGAGAGACTGTTGTGAAATGTACGCCTTATGTTGGGTATCTCCACAGGGGCACGGAAAAACTCTGCGAG
>Ga0272449_1004507_pt1 | contig 11301 bp, 10 predicted proteins | sample YNPCB0241_FD_198679 | JGI IMG/M metagenome (GOLD analysis project Ga0272449, IMG submission 198679) | Hot spring sediment microbial communities from Yellowstone National Park, WY, United States - YNP-CB-024-1 | ecosystem: Environmental > Aquatic > Thermal springs > Hot (42-90C) > Sediment...
TCTTTGGCTCTTTTGAGAGAATGAAATTAGCCCTTGAGGTAAGGGACCTTGACGAGATTGGCAGAAGGGCCCTTGAATTCCTCGAACCAGAGATACCGACAAATATAATAGAGAAGCTCAAGATGCTCCCAAAACTGAAAAGGCTCTCAGACTTTCTTCCAAGATATGTGAAGTCAGGTCCTTGCAAAGAGGTCATTATAAAAGACTCTCCAAGCCTTGACATATTTCCGATCCTAAAAACCTGGCCCCTTGATGGAGGCAGGTTCATAACCCTTCCAATGGTCTTTACAAAAGACCCTGAAACAGGTGTGAGAAACTGTGGTATGTACAGGATGCAGGTCTATGATGAAAGGACCACTGGTATGCACTGGCACATGCATAAGGATGGTGCAAGGCATTATAGGAAGGCAGAGGCAATGGGCAAGAGGCTTGAGGTTGCTGTTGCTATTGGCTCTGACCCTGCAACCATCTATTCAGCAACAGCTCCTCTTCCTGAAGGCATTGATGAGATGCTCTTTGCTGGATTCCTTCGTGAGGAGCCTGTGGAGCTTGTAAAATGCGAGACTGTTGACCTTGAGGTACCTGCCAATGCGGAGATTGTCCTTGAAGGTTATTGCGAGCCAGGTGAAAGAAGGATAGAAGGTCCTTTTGGAGACCATACAGGTTATTATTCTCTTCAGGACGAATTCCCTGTATTTCATATCACCTGTATAACCCACAGAAGGGATGCCATATATCCAGCAACTATTGTGGGAAAGCCTCCTATGGAGGACTGCTTTATTGCCAAGGCAACAGAGAGGATATTCCTTCCCCTTATAAGAAAGCAATTACCAGAGATAGTTGACATGAATCTTCCCATAGAAGGTGTTTTCCACAATATTGCTATTGTCTCCATAGACAAGAGGTATCCAGGTCATGCCCGAAAGGTTATGTATGCCCTCTGGGGTATGGGCCAGATGAGTTTTACAAAAATAATAATTGTTATGGATAAGGATGTGAACATTCAGGACCTTTCAGAGGTCCTCTGGAGGATAGGCAATAATGTTGACCCTAAAAGGGATGTAGTGATCCTTGAAGGACCCCTTGATGTCCTTGAGCATGCCTCACCCCTTCCAGCCTATGGTGGAAAGATGGGTATAGATGCAACAAAAAAGTGGCCCTCTGAGGGATTTACAAGACCCTGGCCTCCTGATATAAAGATGTCTGAAGAGATTGTGAGGCTTGTTACTGAAAGATGGAAGGAATACGGACTTGACTGAGTTGAGAGCCCCACACTCCAACAACCTTCCCAGCAAGGTAATTGCCGAGTCTGAGACATTCCTCTGGCTCAAGGTTTTTAATCAGACCATAGAGGACACCTGCGCTGAAGGCATCTCCTGCACCTGTTGTGTCAATCACCTTTTCTGCCATTGAAGGTGCTTTAATAACCTTTCTACCATCACTTATAAGGGCTCCTTTTTTTCCGAGAGTGACAGCTATCAACCTAACACCTGTATCGTGAAGTCTTTCTAACACCTCTTTAAACTTAACTGTTGACTGTTGACTGTTGACTGTTGACTTTTTATGACTTCTGACTGTTGACTTCTTACCAGCAAGCATAAAAATCTCATCCCTGTTGAGAAAAAGGACATAGGTCTTCTTCAGCAAAGGCTCGAGGGTCTTCAGGCCGAGCTTTGAATAAAGGTTTCCTGGTGAAAAACTTATCTTTATCTCATCTGGAAGGCTCAAGAGCCATTCGAACTGTTTCTTAAAGGCCCTTTCTCCAACAAGGCTCGTTGCATGGACCCAGTTAAAGTCAAACCTTTCTAAGGATGGATAATCTATCTCCTCAAGCCTGAGATTCACACCAGGCATTACATAGATAGAGCGCCTTCCGAGCCTGTCAACAAAGATAAAGGCCCTTCCAGTGAACCCATGGACCTTCTTTATCTTTAACTCCACTTCTTTCCTTGCGAGGCAATTCTGGAAAAACTCACCATCTTCATCATCACCAAGAACACCAAAACATACTGTGGGAATACCAAGCTGTCTGAGGAGGGTAATTGTATTTACTGCACTCCCGCCTGGTGATTTATAAAATTCCAGTACTGCTGTCTCTCCATCAATTACAAGCTCCTCAACAGAGAATATATAATCTACATTAAGGGCACCAATACCTAAAACCTTAACTGTTGACTGTTGACTGTTGACTGTTACAGTGTTATCCAAGCTGGGCTGCCTTCCCACGAACTTTTCTCCTCATGAGCTTATGAATGGCAATAACAGAGTCTAAATCTTCACAGCCTTCTATAAGGGTGTAATAACATTTACTTTTTACTGTTGACTGTTGACTGTTGACTGTTTGTATAAACTCCTTAACACCTTGAGCTCCTTCTTTAAAGAATATCTCTACAGGTTTAACAACACCAAGAAGGCTCTCGCTTGCTACGCCAATAGTTGCATAAGGAACAGAGTATTCATTCCCATTGAATACTATGGCAAGACCACCTGATTTATTAATATAGTCAAGCATCCTGAAGTCTGTTATGCTATCTCCTATTGAGACAGTTCGAGATGGAGCTACCTTGAACCTCTCCATGAACTTTTTTAATGCAGAAACCTTCCTCCTTCCTCCAACAACCTTCAGGCCTGATATTCTTTTATAGAAACCCATCTCCGGGAGTTCTTTCAGATAAAATTGATCAAGAACCTTCTTGAGAGATTCGTCTTCCCCCGGGGATATTTTAAGGAGGGTTTCTTTCAGTGAAAGGAGCCTTTTCTTTTCCTCATGCCTTATCTCGACCCTTTCAGATGGAAAGGGTGTTGAGGCTATGCAGTCGGGTGTTATGCCAAGCCTTTCACCAATATAATGGGCATGGGGTTGGTAGCTTGTTGAGATTATAACAAGAGGATAGCCCAGCACTTTCAGGGCCTTGACAGTCTCCTCAGCACCTGGTGTGAGGGCAGCTTTTTTTGAGACATTAAGAATATCTTCCACGCTAATGCCTTCAGCAATAAGAAAGGGCAAGATGAGATAAAGGGTATCACCAGGTTCATAATCAGGCCTTTCTTCAAGGGTAAGGATATCGTCATACCTTGAAAGCCTTTCAAAGACCTCATATCCCTTTTCAGTCAATCCCATAACCTCATAGGCATTGTCCTGTGGAGAAAGGGGTCCTTCAAGGTCAAAGGCTATAAGTCCATAACTGTTACCTTCACTACCTCTGCCTGATATATTCATTGACCTCATCACTCAGATCTATTCCTCCTTTTAGAAATTTCAGACCTTCAAGGGATACCTTCTTCAGGGTAAGCAAAATAAGGGGTATCTCCCTTTTGAACTCCTCCTCTCTAATCTTTTTGAACAAAGGATGCCCTTCAGGTGTGGCCTTTCTTATCTCATCAAGGGACCTTTCCTTTAACTCCTCTCTTAAGGACCTCCATAATGGCTCAAAATCAGGAGTCTTTATGCTGAATTTACAAAAGCTTACAGGAGGACCTTCGTCAAGCTCAGGTGTTACGAGATGAATCTGGGCACCTGCATAACCTGCCTCTGTCCTTATCAATTCCCAGATTACCTCCTGCCATGAACCCTTAGGTCCCCCTGGTATTGCGGGATGGAGATTGAGCATCTTATGAGCCTCTATAAGAGACCTGCCCACAATTAACATATACCCAGCAAGGAAGGAGAATTCCACTTTATACTCCCTTATGATATTCCATACAGCCCTGTGATACTCTTCACGCCAGGCTTCTTTATCCCTTGTCCTTAAGTCGGGCATAAAATTTCGTGAGCAAAGCGTAAGGAGTTTTAATCCATTGTCCTTTACAAAATCAAGGAACTGATCTGTCACAGGAGATTCTCCATACTCCCTGTTACAGAATACAAAGGCAATATCGACCTTGAGACCCTTCATTCTTTCAAAGAGGACCACCTCAAGGAGCCTTCTTGCCTCCTCATCCCTTCCTGTAGAAAACCAGCCAATTCTCATATAGAATGATACAAAAATAACACCTCATGGTGCAAACACAGTTACTTCGCCACCAACTTGACAACCAATTCCTTTTCTGGTATGGTTTTAACACGGGGCTAAACTGATGCTACTTTCTTAAACAGGCTCTTGGTAATATTTTATTAGGTTCCGAAAAATCCCTGTATTAACTAAAGATGAAAAGGGAAAACAAAAAAAATTGACCTGGACATCTTGAAACCCCTATTCTGGGAATATGATTGGGGATCAGTAAAGGAGAATCTTACCAGCCCATTTGTAATCGCACGAATACTTGAATTAGGGAATCCTGAACAATTTCGTCTTTTTGCCGAACTGGTTGGAAATGAAATAATCAAAAAATTTTTATACAAGAAAGGGAAAAAACTTCTATCTCCTCAATCCTTCAATTTCTGGAGGTTGTACTATCAAAAAAATGAAACTACTAAGTAAACATGAAAAGGCTATAAAGTCAGTTATTCAATTTATTAAGGAGGGAGAATTTTATTTAGCAGGGGGTACTGCTGTATATTACTATCTCAAACATCGTAAATCCCTTGACCTTGATTTTTTTACTCAAAAGGTTTTTGACTTTTTCCAATACGAAGTTGACTGCTAAGTTGAGTTATGGTATCTTTACAAAAGGTCTTATTCATGAGGCTTAAGATTAAATTTAAACCTGAAAACTCTGCTCTGGTTCTACCCTGCCATTACAATGGCCTTGTACAGGCTTTAATCTACAGACATCTTGAGGACTCCCTTGCCCATCAGATTCATAATCAGGGATTTAAAGACCCTTCTGGAGAGAGGCAACTGAAACTCTTCACCTTTTCACGCCTTATACCAGAAAAAAGACCAGAGATAAGGGATAAAAAGATAACCTTCAGAGGACCAATTAACCTTGTAGTTTCCTCTCCCTATCATGAATTCATCCAGTCCTTTGGCTCAAACCTTTTAAGGGATGGAAGGCTCTATCTTGCTGGTGAGGCCCTTGAGCTAATCTCTGTAGAGGTAGAACCTGCGCCTTCATATAGAGAAAAGGTGATTGTGAAGACCCTTTCACCCATAACTGTCTATAGCACCCTCGAGACCCCGGATGGACGCAAAAAGACCTATTATTACAATCCCTTTGAGACAGATTTTGAGGAACTGATAATTAAGAACCTCCAGAGGAAGGCCCGTACATGGTTTGGTAAAGAATTTTTTGGTGACTCTATAATAAAACCCTACAAAGTTAGCACAAGAAACGAGAGGATAATTATTTACAAAGACACAGTAGTCAAGGCATGGGACGGCCTTTACGAACTTCAACTACCACCAGAACTCTTCCAGATGGCCTTTGACTCAGGCCTCGGAGCAAAAAACTCCCAGGGGTTCGGGTGCGTGGAGGTGTGGGAGTGAAGGTAATAAGCAAAATAAAAATTTTTGAGACGAACGCCAAAAAGGTTTTTGAAATGGTATTGAAACAAGGATAGACAATGGAGAAGGCGTTTTTTTATAACCAAGTGGGAATAAATAATATCAGCCCTCATCAAAATAATACATGGGATGCGATAGCTCATGGCAAATCGATTCTTCTGCGCGCTCCTACAGGATCTGGTAAGACGGAAGCTGTTGTTCTTCCCTTTTTAAGTTTTAAAGGCAACGCGATACCTTCGCGACAAATATATGCCCTTCCTTTACGATCATTGGCCAATCAAATATTGAAAAGAATTGAGGATTATGCAAGTAAACTTAATGAACCTTCGAGTTTTCATGTGCGATTGCAGCATGGTGAGAGACCTGAGTGCGTTCTTTTTACTGCTGATGCTGTTATAACAACTATTGATCAGGTGATTACTTCTTATGCCTGTACACCTCTAACATTACCTATCCGGCATGGCAATATCCCTGCTGGAGCTATAATGAGTTCGTTTGTGGTTTTTGACGAGGTCCATCTCTTTGATCCAGAACTGGGGCTTCAAGCCACACGCTTGATTTGTGAGCGTCTCCATCACCTTGGCATCCCCTACGCAGTGCTCTCGGCCACATTGCCGGATTCCGTTGTAGACTTCTGGCAAGAGCATCTCGGTGCCGAAATCGTTGAGGCATACACTGAGTTCGTTCAGCGACAGGTAACCGTCGAATGGAAAGAGGCTCTTCTAAGCCCTGAGAAGGTAAAGCAAACTTTAGGACGGTTCAATCGTATCCTTGTAGTTTGCAATACCGTGGACAGAGCGGTTGAGCTTTATCGCCAAGTTGTAACAGCGGCTCAGGCTCAAGGCTATGTGTGCAATCTCTTGCACTCGAGGTTTTTGCCAGATGATCGCAAGGAGAAGGAAGATTGGGTCATCCAGCACTTTGGGAAGAACGCTCAGCCTGACACAAAAGCTCTGCTTATCGCTACGCAGGTTGTAGAAGTGGGATTAGATATCTCGGCAGACCTGCATCTAACGGAAGTAGCCCCTGTAGATGCGCTTATTCAGCGGGCAGGGCGCGTTGCGCGGTGGGGCGGCGATGGCTTTGTATGGGTTTACAACGTAGAGAATGCTTCCCCTTACGAGACGGAGCTCGTAGAGAAAACCAAAGAGCTACTCAGCCAGAATTCCGGAGCTGTTCTGGATTGGGCAACAGCTAAGAACTGGGTCAATCAAGTTCTCAATGATCGATATCACCAGATTCTCCACGAAAGCAATGCCTATGAACAGGTAGTGGCCCAACTCAGTCGAGCCGCCTTTGAAGGAAGCCGCCCTCGAGCAGAGGCAGCCGTACGGGATATCAACACTGTGGAAGTGACGATTCACAGCGACCCGCAAAAGCTTGGGAAGGACGTCCTCCGCTTACCGACCATCAATGTCCACATCGGGATTGCTAAGAAGTGGGCAAGGGAGGCCGCGCAAGCAGAGACTCATGTCTGGCGAGTGGAGATTGACCGCCGACCGTCAGATGCTCAAGTAGTGGTGAGTCTGGAGCCTGTTGCTGATAAAAACATCTCTATCAGCGACCGACTGGTTTTCCCGTCTTCTGTTCTAAGCTATTCAAAAGACTTCGGCTTGCAGGGAGCGGCGGGCGGTTTTAATTTCCAGCCTCAAGCCGGGCAGTCACACCCCTTCCTACCTTCAGCTCTTCAACGGGAAGCTTGGATTGACCATAGCATATGTGTTGCACAAGAGATAGATGCAGTCCTTCGGCAAGAAAGCCATGCAGTTTTAGCGCTGGCTTCTATACTTGGCGTTTGTCGAGGAGAGATTGAAAAGGCGGCAAAAATTGTGGCCGTACTGCATGACTTGGGCAAACTGAACAAGGAATGGCAGGGAAGGGCCAGAATTCCCAATTCAGCGGGCCTGGCGGACCTATTGGCGCATACAGATGGGCGCAACTACATCACCTTCCCGCCACATGCCACTGTCAGCGCGTATGCGCTCTGGCCAGCTCTGGTAGATGGTGGCGCACTCCCGAGAATCCTCGCAAAAGCGGTTTGCTTTGCCATTGCTCATCACCATTCTGTTAGGGCAAAGGAGTTGCCGGCATACGAATTCCATCCGCAGTGGCGCAGTGCCGTAGACCAGACGCTCCAGCAATGTGGACTAGACAATGTGCTGAACTTGGACCGCATAATATTTACTCAGCCTGGTCCGACAAACCTGCGCGAACAGTTTCCACCCATTGAGTACGAGAAGCTCTACACGGCCTATGTTTTATTTTCGCGCTGGCTTCGGCTGGCAGATAGAATAGCAACAGGAGGACCCGATGCCGTACTACATTACGAAGACTGGTTTGGACGCATTTGACAACGCTCGCGTATGGGGTTTGGCAGTTGTGCTGAATGTTATTACCAGCGATGAAGTGCAAATAGAGGATACCGACTGGACATTTATTGTCGAGTCTACATCCCCTATACCCGGCGCGGTCTCGTTATTAAGGAACATAGCTTGGGGCTCTGTTTTTACTGAAACTGAAGAAAACTGGCAAAAGGTCTTTATGACGGCGAAGAGTGGTCGGAGCACTAAACGTGATAGGGTTAGAAACATACTCCAAAGGGGTATCAATGCGCTTTTTACAAGCTTGCAGAATCCCGCAAACACAGTTGTATTTGGTACGGGAGAAAGCCTTCCCGGCGGGTTGGATCCGACAGGCTTTAAGGGATTACGCCACATTACTCGTGCCCAATATAAGGAGGAGCAACTGAAGGTGCTTGAAGACCATTGGGCGCTTGCCTGTTTGGGAATGGCAACCTGTGGAACCTACCGCTACGCCAGGGAAGCGGGACAATCCAACTGGCTGGTGCTACTCCCTATCCCTCAAAGGACTCGTTTTAGTTACTTTCGAGATGTCAAGACCCTTTTCCGCTTACCCGGACTTATGTATCACGGCGTCCAGAATGCGGCTGCACATTATGCCGTTCAACTCGCGGAACGCCTGCGCCGTCGAGCCGCTGCCCAGGGAAGCTTGCAAGACCGCTATTCGGCAGTTTTTTACTTTCGTCTAATGAAACCAGACAAGCCCACTGCGAACTGGAAGCCTGCTCAAGGTAATCAGCTACGGCTGGAGCCTTTGATGGAGGCGATTGCCCGCGATCCTCATGAGACGCAATCTATGCTGGAATGGCTGGATTACTGTTTCCGCCTGGGCTCCACGAAAGGTGCTGAGGAGCTCGCGTTGGCAGCTACTGAACTTGTCATGCGATGGGACCTGGATGCCTATGACCGATTGATCCGAGTAGCTGTGCGTATCTTAGGACGAGAGCAGATCCGAAAGAAAAATCAAAGAAATTTTGATGCATTTTTAGGTAGTATAACAAACAATTCCATTCAAAAGACAATGGAGGTGATGAGCTATGCAGTTGTCTAATATTTATCAAAATCAAGCTGTTAAAGAATTTGGCGAGGCTTTAGGAAAGGCTATCGGAAAAGAACAGGATTACGCCTCACTTACAGATTTAGAATTCGCTCAGACAAAGACGGATTTCGCTGATGCGCTTCATCGGTTCCTGAGACGATTTCACACCATGGCATCTAAGAAAGAAAATCTGTGGTACTGTCCGTCAGATTCCAGAGTTGAGGAGCTAATGCAGCTTGTGGATGAGGTTGCAATAACGTTCTCTGGTGATGATAATTTACAGTATAGAGAGGCGATTCGGGTTGTGCGTGCTGCTCTAATAAGCCGAGCTCTTGCCCAAGCAACGTATCTCAGGGTTCAGGAGGCAAGGCAACAGCAGCGCGCTGCAATACAATGAAGTCAATCATAAAAAGGAGGTAAGACATGTCAAACGAGCAAGGATTGCAAAGTACTAATCAAGAGACTCAGTCGCAGGAGATACCTCAATCTCGTCAAAATGTCTTTGAAATTGCTATTTTGTCGCGAGTGAAATGGAATCTCCATTCCCTTAATAACGAGGGAACTATTGGCAATGTGACCGAACCTCGCACCATCGTACTCTGGGATGGCACCAAGACCGACGGCGTGAGCGGGGAGATGATGAAGCACATTCACGCTTATTGGACATGGTTAAATGCAAATACGGAGAATCTTCCTCTTTGTTCTGCTTGTCAATTATTCCAGCCCCAACGAGCTGATGCTGCTCCACAGGGACTGGACCGAAATGATAACTCTCAGGCAATGAGCACTGCAATTACGCGCTGTGTATTGTGTGATTTGCATGGCTTTTTGGTCCAGCGTCCAACCATTCATCGTCAGTCTGTTGTAGAGTTTGGGTGGATTGTTGGTATACCTGGAAAAATCAATCGTGATATTCATGTTCATGCGCGACATGCGGTGGCAGAACGTGGGGTCTCGGCAGAGGGAGCCGGCGAAGTGTCTGAAGAACAAAGCCAAGAGCAAGCCATAGAGGAAGAAGAACGGACAGAAGTCGCAGCGCAGATGGTTTACCATCGTCCTACGCGTTCCGGCGTTTATGCTCTTGTTACACTCTTTCAGCCGTGGCGCATTGGGCTGAATGAAGTAAATTATCGATACGTTCTTACCGACATTGAGCGAACACGTCGCTACAGATTGGCTCTTACCGCATATGAATGGACCCTCAATCGGCCTGATGGTGCTATGACCTCTACCCGTTTTCCACACATAGAGGGAATAGAGGGCATTGTGCTCATCTCTCGACAGGCCATGCCTGTACCAATGCTCAGTCCATTACGAGAGGATTACAGAGAAAAACTGGAGACGCTGGCAACAAGTCAGGGAGTCCAAGCTTTAAGATTTGATGACCTTGACAGTCTGGTGGATATCCTTTGTAGGCTTCGCGCGGACATCCCTCTCCAAATGCACTTCTCAGGAGCTCCTTCTGCTGAGGAGTTAACCACTACTGAAGAGTCCTCTGGACGAAGGCGTCGACGGAGGCGTCATGAGTAAGCGGATGCCTCTTAATAAACTTAATAAAACAGTGGAGAAACCGAGAAACTTGATGAAATGCGTTTTTCAATGCACACAGCAAACACAGAGGGAGATGAGATGTCAAAGGGTTCTCACAGCCAATTTCAATCAATAGCTCAACCGTCAGCTGGGTCCACAACTTGGCTGCGGGCAGATTATGAATTCCCGAGTGCTTTCTCCTATAGGATGCCTGATATTTCTGCACAATTTGCTATGGGGTCGCCTATTCCTTCACCTGCAGCGGTGAAGCTCGCTTTGGTAGATACAGCAATCAGATGGAGCGGGGATATAAACGAAGGTCACAGAATTTTTGATATAGTCAAAACCGTAGATGTCTATGTCGTTCCCCCGCCTCGAATAGTTCGATTTCGTGCGTTTATTAAACGGCTGAAGCCGCCTCATTCTTCCGCGGGTCAAGGAGCTCCTACGGTAGAGTCCACAGGCGTTCGTGATTACTTTTTACTGGATGGTCCACTATCGGTATTTATCAAGGTTTCGCAATCGGATGCTGGTGGTGTTGCCCGTCTGCTTCAACGGATTCGCCGATTCGGAACATCAGATTCTATATGCTGGTGTGCACAAGTGCGAGAGGAAGATCCTGATGAGACACTTTGCCCCAGGCAGTTTAATAGTCTATCAAATACTCAAAGGGGATTGGTGGTACGCTTATCTGATTTAACCCAGCAATCTAATTTTAGTGAATTTAACCCTTTTCGAGGTACTGCTCGGCAGGTGAAATTAAAAAAAGAAATCTACGTTCTACCACTTCAAGTGCATCGTAGTGGGGAAACTTGGGCAATCTTGAAAAGATTTGAATAAAACCTAATCATGACGAAGGATGAGGATTCAGTGATAATTTATACATTCAGGACTGCCTGGTACACAGGACGAGAGATTATAGGGATAAAGAAGGGCGGAGAGGAACTTATACTATGAATTCGTCTATGTCTGATAATGCAAAAAC
>Ga0272449_1004509_pt1 | contig 11300 bp, 10 predicted proteins | sample YNPCB0241_FD_198679 | JGI IMG/M metagenome (GOLD analysis project Ga0272449, IMG submission 198679) | Hot spring sediment microbial communities from Yellowstone National Park, WY, United States - YNP-CB-024-1 | ecosystem: Environmental > Aquatic > Thermal springs > Hot (42-90C) > Sediment...
CGTTGCGATGCTACGCGCGAGGCGCCTGCCCGCGAGTTGCTGGACGTGACGGTGCTGCCGCCGGCCGTCCCGGAGACCCGGCCAGCGCCACCGCGGGCGCCGGAGCGGCGCAAGCCAGCCGCGGAGCCGCGGCCGGCGGCACGGCCGGAGCCGCCGCGGCCCCACCTGCGGCGTCCGCCGCGTCGGCGCCGTCCGCTGCGACCAGCGGAAGAGACCCCGGTGGAGGCACCGCCCGCCGCGGCTGCCGAGATCGAACTGAGCGGCCCGCTCACGGTGGCAGAGCTGGCCGCCCGGCTGCAGGTCCAGACGGGCGAGGTCGTGCGGCGGCTGCTGGACCACGGCGTGCTGGCGGGCGTCAACCAGCAGGTGCCGCTCGAGCTGGCCCACAAGGTGGCCGAGTCGTTCGGCACCACGGTGCGCCGGCCCGCTGCGGCCCCCCGCGAGCCGGCCGCAATCAAGATCCAGCGGCTGCCGGTCACCGCGGGCGAGACAGCCCCGCCCCGCCCGCCGGTGGTCACGGTCATGGGCCACGTGGACCACGGCAAGACGTCACTGCTGGACGCCATCCGCCGCACCCGCGTCGCCGAGGGCGAGTTCGGCGGCATCACGCAGCACATCGGCGCGTCCATCGTCGAGACCGCCGACGGCCGACGGATCGTGTTCATCGACACGCCGGGGCACGAGGCGTTCACGGCGCTGCGGGCCCGAGGCGCGCAGGTGACCGACATCGTGGTGCTGGTGGTGGCGGCCGACGACGGGGTGATGCCCCAGACGGTCGAGGCGCTGAACCACGCCCGGGCCGCCGGCGTGCCCATCGTCGTGGCCATCAACAAGATCGACCTGCCCCAGGCCAACCCGGATCGGGTGAAGCAGCAGCTGGCCGAACTGGGGCTCGTCCCCGAGGACTGGGGCGGCGACGTGATCATGGTGCCGGTCTCGGCGCGCCAGCGGACCGGGATCGACCACCTGCTGGAGATGATCCTGCTGGTCGCCGAGCTCCAGGAGCTGCGGGCCGAGGTCGACCGTCCGGCCCGGGGCACCGTGATCGAGGCCAGGCTGGACCGGGGCCGCGGTCCGGTGGCGACCGTCATCGTGCAAGAGGGGACGCTGCGCGTGGGCGACGCCGTCGTGGTCAACGAGATCGCCGGCCGCGTGCGCGCCATGGTGGACGCCCGGGGCCAGCGCGTCGACGCCGCCACGCCGTCGATCCCGGTGGAGGTCGTGGGGCTCGACGAGGTGCCGACGGCGGGCGACCTGCTGGAAGTGGTGCGGGACGAGCGCATGGCCAAAGCCATCGCCGAGGAACGCCGGGAACGCCGGCGCGCCGCCGAACAGGCCGCGCGTCCGACCGTGGCGGCCGAGGAGGCAGCCGGCGGGCCGAAGGAACTCCGGCTGATCGTCAAGGCCGACACCCATGGCTCGGTGGAGGCCCTGACCGCCGCGGTGGGCCGGCTCTCGACACCGGAAGTGGCGCTGACGGTGCTGCATGCCGGCGTGGGCAACGTCACCGAGTCGGACGTCATGCTGGCCGCGGCCAGCAAGGCAGTGATCGTCGGGTTCAACGTCCGGCCCGACGCGCAGGTACGCCGGATGGCCGAGGAGGCCCGGGTGGACCTGCGGCTGCACCGGCTGATCTACGAGGTGCTCGACGACCTGGCGCAACTGCAGCGCGGCCTGCTGGCGCCCCGCGAGCAGGAGGTCACCCTGGGGCAGGCAGAGGTGCGCAAGGTGTTCGTGATCTCGCGCGTGGGGACTGTCGCCGGCTCCTACGTGACGACGGGCCGGCTGGTGCGCGGCGCGCAGGCGCGGCTGATCCGGGACGGTGCGGTGGTCTACCAGGGTCGCATCGCGTCGCTGCGGCGCTTCAAGGACGACGTGCGCGAGGTTACCGAGGGGTTCGAGTGCGGCGTGGGGCTCGAGCGGTTCAACGACATCAAGGAAGGCGATCTCATCGAGGCCTTTGAGGTCCAGCAGGTCCCTGCGTAGGGACGGCAGGCCGGGCACCGGCTCCCCCTGGTGGCCGCACGCGGCAGGGGGGGCGGTCGAGGTGGCCCGGGAGGGCGGACGAGGAGGCGTGGCGATCGTTGTGGGCGTGGCCCGCGCCGAGCTGAGCCTGCCCGGCGCCAGGGGCCTCAAGGACAAGCGCCGGCTCGTCAAGAGCCTGGTGGAGCGCGCGCAGCATCGGTTCCGGGTCTCGGCCGCCGAGGTGGATCACCACGACACGTGGACGCGGGCCGTCGTGGCGTTCGCCTGCGTGAGCACCTCGTCCCGGCACGCCCACCAGATCCTGGCGGAGGTCCACCGGTTCGTGGAACACCAGGGCGAGGTGGTGCTCGTGGACTACCAGGTCGAGATCCGGTAGGGGGGCACGGCCACCCATGACCCATGCGCGCGCGGCACGGCTGGCCGAGGTGATCCGCACCGAGGTCAGCCAGATCATCCGCACCCTTAACGACCCCCGCATCGGGTTCGTCTCGGTGACCGACGTGGAGGTGAGCCCGGATCTCCGGCACGCCCGCATCTTCGTCAGCGTCCTGGGGGACGACGCGGCCAAGCGGCGCACGATGGAAGGCCTCGAGCACGCCACCGGACACGTGCGCTCGCTGCTGGGCCCCCGGCTGGGCATCCGCCTGGTCCCGGAGATCGTCTTCCGGCTGGACCCGTCCATCGAGCGGGGGGCGCGCATCAGCGCGTTGTTGCGAGAACTGGCGGAGGAGACGCCCCGTGACCCCACGGGCGACGATCGCTCGGGTTCTCGCCCGTAGCCGGCGCACGCTGCTGGTCTGCCACGAAGGTCCCGACGGCGACTGCGTGGGGGCGGCCCTGGCGCTGGCGCGCGCGCTGGACGCACCGGCCCACGAGGTGGTGGTGGCGTGCCCCGATGCCGTGCCCGCTGCCCTCCGCTTCCTGCCCGGCGCGGAGCGCATCGTGGCCACGGTGCCCGAGGACTGGCGGGCCGACGTCGCGGTCACCCTCGAGTGTGGCTCGCTCCAGCGCGCCGGCGCGCTGGCTGGCGCCGTGACCCGGGCGGGGACGATCGTCGCCATCGACCACCACGCGCACCATGACGGGTACGCCCACCTGATCGACTGGGACCCGTCGGCTGCCGCGGTGGGGGAGCTGGTGGCCGACCTCATCACCCGCCTGGGGGTACCCCTCGACGCGGGCATGGCGCAGGCGCTGTTGACGGCGGTGGTCACGGATACCGGCGTCTTCCGGTACGCGAACACCACGCCGCGGGTCCTACGGCTGGCCGCGGACCTCATCGAGCGGGGGGCCGACCTGGGGCAGATCGTGCGGCGGGTCTACGAGGAGCAACCGGTGGGCGCCGTGCGCCTGCTGGGTGCCGCGCTGGCGGCGTGCGAACTACACTGCGGCGGGGCGGTGGCCACCGCGGTGGTGACGGCGGCCATGCGCGCGGCGGCCGGTCCCGGGGCCGACGAGGCGTCCGGCGTGGCAGCGGCCCTGCGGACCATTGCCGGCGTCCGGCTGGCCGCCGTGCTGGAGGAGCGTCAGGACCGGGTGCACGTCTCCTTCCGGGCGCGCGAGGGCGTGCGCGCCGACCTGGTCGCTGCCCGGCTGGGCGGGGGCGGCCATGCCGCCGCGGCCGGCGCGCAGGTATGCCTGCCCCTGGACGCGGCGCGCCGGCAGGTGCTGGCGGCGGTGGCAGCCGAACTCGCGGAGGCGTGCCACGATGCGGGCTAAGGCGCCGATCGAGCCCTACCACGGTGTCCTCAACGTCCTGAAGCCGCCCGGGATGACCTCCCACGACGTGGTGGACGCCCTCCGCCGGTTGACCGGACAGCGGCGGATCGGCCACACCGGCACGCTCGATCCCGGCGCCTGCGGGGTCCTGGTCCTCTGCCTGGGGAGGGCCACGCGCATCGCGGACCTCCTCACCGAACGGGACAAGGGGTACCGGGCCGAGTTCACGTTCGGTCTGGCCACGGACTCGGGCGATGCCTACGGGACGGTCGTCGCCGAGGCGGACGCCTCCCGGCTCGACCGGCAGGCCGTCGAGGCCGCCCTCCACGAGTTCGTCGGTGTGATCGCGCAGACGCCCCCGCTGGTTTCGGCCATCCACCGGGCGGGGCGCCGCCTGTACGAGCACGCGCGGCGCGGCGAGCACGTCGAGGTGCCTCCCCGACAGGTCGAGATCGCCGAGTGTCGCTTGCTGGCGTTCACTCCCGGGCCCCGTGCGCGGGCCCTGGTCCAGATCGAGTGCTCCAAGGGGACGTACGTCCGGGCGCTGGCGCGGGATCTCGGACAGCGGGTGGGCGTACCTGCCCATGCGTCGTTCGTGCTGCGCACCCGCTCGGGACGCTTCTCCGTCGACCGCAGCCTCACGCTGGAGGAGATCACCGACGCCGTCACCGCCGGCACCCTGCACATGCTGCTCGTCTCCGCCGACGAGGCGCTGGGTGACCTGCCGGCGGTGGACCTCACGCCGGCCCAGCGGCAGCAGGTGCTCCAGGGGCGCCCGCTGCTCCTGATGCACGTGCCGGGCTGGACGCGGCTGCCGCCCGGGCGCCCGATCCGGTTGCGCGATGCCCGGGGGCTGGTGGCCCTGGGCAAGATCGAGGCCGGCCGCCTGCGGCCGTTCCGCGTGCTGCGGGGGGCGCCGGGCGCGTGAGGGTCGTCTACGGTCTGGAGGCGTTCGGGCCCGTCGACCGGCCGGTCTACCTGGCCCTGGGGACCTTCGACGGGGTGCACCGGGGCCACCAGGCCGTGCTGGCGACCCTGCGGGCCGCTGCCGCGGCGGGCGCAGGTCTGGCGGTGGCGACGACGTTCGACCCGCATCCCCTGGCCGTGCTGGCCCGCCCGCAGGAGCCGTTCCTGCTGACCACGCTCGAGGAGCGCCTTCGGCTGTTCGCGCGCGCGGGCCTGGACGTCGCGCTGGTGGTCCGGTTCGATGACGACCTCCGCAGCCTGGACGCTGGGGCGTGGCTGGAGCGGCTGCGAGCGCACCTGGCCCCACGCCACCTGGTGACCTCCACGACGCACACCTTCGGCCGGCAGCGGGAGGGTACGGCGCAGTTCCTGCAGGCGTGGGGCGCAGCGCAAGGGATCGCGGTCACCGTGGTGCCGCTGGTGGAGCACGAGGGCGTGCCGATCAGCAGTTCGGGCATCCGGACGCTGTTGCGGGCAGGGGACGTCCAGGGCGCGGCCCAGTGGCTGGGGCGCTGGTACAGCGTGCGCGGGGTGGTCGTCGCGGGCGAGGGCCGTGGGCGGCGGCTCGGGGTGCCCACGGCGAACCTGGACGTGCCGCGGGAGAAGGTGGTGCCGGCGCGCGGCGTCTACGCCGCCTACGCCGCCGTCGACGGGTTGACCGCCATGGCCGCGGTGAACATCGGGGTGCGGCCGACCTTCGGTGGCGGTGCGGAGGGTGTCGAGGTGCACCTCATCGACGTGGAGCGCGACCTCTACGGGCAGCCTCTGGAGGTCGCGTTCGTGGATCGCCTCCGTTCGGAGATGCGCTTCCCCGACGCGGAGGCCCTTCGCCGCCAGGTTCGACTGGACATCGAACGGGCCAGGACGATTCTATCCGGCATGCGATCAATCAATGTTCATCAATTCTTGTTCGCATCTGAGTAGTATTATACTGAATATCTTCACATGAATTTCCGCCCCCGAGGTTTACTCCCATCCCCTGGGGGTGGTACCATGAGCGATGGCCCCGGCTGGGGGTGTCGTGCCTCCAGCGGACCCTCGGCTGCGGGCGTCATCATCGGTGCCGGGAAACCGGCGTGGAGGAACGCAATGCTGAAGGGAGAGGCCAAGAAGGAGATCGTCGGTAAGTACGCGCGGCATGCGAACGACACCGGGTCGCCGGAGGTGCAGATCGCACTGCTCACGCAGCGTATCACGCAGCTTGCGGAGCACTTGCGGGCGCATCCCAAGGACTTCCACTCCCGCCGCGGCCTGCTGAAGATGGTCGGGCAGCGGCGGCGGCTGCTGGCGTACCTGGAGCGCACGGACCTGGCCGCCTATCGGCGGGTGGTGGAGGATCTGGGGCTGCGACGCTAGGCGGCGAACGGCTGCCGTACGACGCCGGCGCGACGCGACGGGCTCGAGCACGAGGAAGGAAGGACTGACAGGCAGATGATGGAGCAGGCGATACGCGCACAGCGCGCCGAGGTCGAGGTCGGCGGAGAGCGCCTGGTGTTCGAGACCGGGGTGCTCGCCCGACAGGCCGGTGGCGCCGTCACCGTGACCCATGGCGAGACCGTGGTACTGGTCGCCGCCACCATGGCGGAGCAGGCACGGGAGGGCATCGACTTCTTCCCCCTGACGTGCGACTTCGAGGAGCGGATGTACGCCGCCGGGAAGATCCCCGGGGGGTTCTTCAAGCGCGAGGGCCGGCCGGGGGAACGCGCCATCCTCACCGCCCGGCTGATGGACCGGCCGTTGCGCCCGCTGTTCCCCAAGGGCATGCGCAACGACGTGCAGGTCATCGCCACGGTGCTGTCCACCGATCAGGAGCACGACCCCGGGGTTGCCGCCGTCAACGGCGCCTCGGCCGCGCTGCTGCTGTCGGGCATCCCGTGGGAGGGGCCGGTGGGCGCCGTGCGGGTGGGGCTCATCGACGGCAAGCTGGTGATCAACCCCACGCTGCGGCAGATCGAGGAACAGAGTGCCCTGGACCTGGTGGTTGCCGGCACCGAGGACGCCATCCTCATGGTGGAGGCCGGCGCCGACGAGGTGCCGGAAGAGCAGCTGCTCGACGCGTTCGAGCTGGCCCACGGCGAGATCCGGAAGATCATCGCCGCCCAGCGGGATCTGGCGGCCCGGGCGGGCAAGCCGCGCCGCACGGCGATCTTCGCCCCGACCCCGCCCCCAGAGGTGGAAGCCGCCGTGCGGGAAGCCGCCCTGCCGCTGGTGCGCGCCGCGCTGGCCCAGCCCGAGAAGCTGGCGCGGGAGGACGCCCTGCGGGCCGTCGAGGCCGACGTCAGGAGCAGGCTGGCCGACCAGTTCCCCGACCACGTGGGGCAGATCGGCGAGATCGTCACCGCGCTGACCAAGGAGGAAGTGCGGCGGCGCATCCTCGAGGAGCGCGTCCGGCCCGATGGGCGGCGCCCGGACGAGATCCGGCCCATCTCGATCGCCGTGGGCTTGCTGCCACGCACCCACGGTTCGGCACTGTTCCAGCGGGGGCAGACGCAGGTGCTGTCCATCACGACCCTGGGCACCGGCGAGGACGAGCAGCGCCTGGACGACATCGGCATCCTGGAAGCCAAGCGCTACATGCACCACTACTGGTTCCCGCCGTTCTCTGTGGGGGAGGTCCGGCCCCTGCGGAGTCCGGGACGCCGGGAGATCGGGCACGGCGCGCTGGCCGAGCGCGCCCTGGAGCCGATGATCCCGCCCGAGGAGGTGTTCCCCTACACCATCCGCGTGGTCTCCGAGGTGCTCGAATCCAACGGGAGCACGTCGATGGCGTCGGTATGCGGGTCGACGCTGTCGCTGATGGACGCGGGCGTGCCGCTGCGCGCGCCCGTGGCCGGGATCGCCATGGGGCTCGTCACCGGCCCCGACGGCCGGTACGAGGTCCTCACCGACATCCTGGGCATGGAAGACGCCATGGGCGACATGGACTTCAAGGTCGCCGGGACCCGACGCGGCGTCACTGCCCTGCAGATGGACATCAAGATCCACGGGCTCTCCCGCCAGATCCTGGCGGACGCGCTCCGGCAGGCGCGGGAGGCCCGGATGGGGATCCTGGACCTGATGGAGCGGGTGCTGCCGGCGCCGCGGGCGCAGCTGTCCGCGCATGCGCCGCGCATCTTCACCCTCCAGATCAATCCCGACAAGATTCGGGACGTCATCGGGCCGGGCGGCAAGGTGATCAACAAGATCACCGCCGAGACCGGCACCAAGATCGACATCGAGCAGGACGGCCGCGTGGTCATCGCCTCGGTCAACGAGGAGGGTGCGCGCCGCGCCATCCAGATGATCGAGGGCATCGTGCGCGAGGTGCAGGTGGGCGAGACCTACCGGGGACGCATCACGCGGCTGATGAACTTCGGGGCGTTCGTCGAAGTGCTGCCCGGCAAGGAAGGGCTCGTGCACATCTCGGAGCTGGCCGAGCGCGGCACGCGGCTGGAGGATGTCGTGAAGGTGGGCGACGAGATGGAGGTCCGGGTCAAGGAGATCGACAGCCTGGGGCGGATCAACCTGACCCGGCGCGGCATGCCCGGCGGACCGCCCGCGGCGGCGGAGGAGGAAGCCCTGCAGCCCGCGCAGGCTGGCGCCCGCGCCCGGCCGGGCGGCGGGCGCCGCGAGGGACGCCCGCCGCGCCGCGGCGGCCCTCGGTCCCACCGTCGGGCCGACGCGTAGACACTGCGGCGCCTGGCGCCGCCCGCGGGACTGACGGAGGCAGCGGCCATGGAGCTGGTGGCGAAGTCGGTACTCCCCAACGGGATTCGCGTCCTCACCGAGACGATGCCCGCGGTACGGACCGCCTCGCTGGGCATCTGGGTCGCCACGGGGTCCCGCTACGAGGACGCCAGGGTGCACGGCATCTCCCACTTCCTCGAACACCTGCTGTTCAAGGGCACCGGGCGGCGGACGGCGCTGGAGCTCGCCCAGGCCGTGGACGCCCTGGGCGGGCAGATGAACGCCTTCACGGACCGGGAGCACACCTGCTTCTACGTCAAGGTGCTGTCCACCCACCTGCCCGAAGTGGTGGAGTTGATGGCCGACATGTTGCTGAACTCGGCGTTGGACCCTGACGCGATCGAGCGCGAACGGCAGGTCATCATCGAGGAGATCAAGACCTACGAGGACTCCCCCGACGATCTCGTCCAGGACCTGATCGTCCAGACGATCTGGAACGGGCACCCGCTGGGTCGGCCGGTGATCGGGACGCGGCACACGGTGCAGCGTCTGGGGCGTGCCGACTTCCTCCGGTACATGGAGGAGCGGTACCGGCCCGACAACACCGTGATCAGCGTCGCCGGCGACGTCGGCCACGACGAGGTCGTGGCGCTCCTGGAGCGGTTCCTCGGCGGGTGGGACGGCCGCACGGCGCCGCAGCCCACCTGGATTCCCACGCTGGAGCCGACCATCAGCCTGCGCGCCAAGGACGTGGAGCAGGTGCACCTGTGCCTGGCTACCCGGGGGCGGGCGCAGGCGGACGACGAGCTGTACGCCCTGGAGGTGCTCGACAACGTCCTGGGCAGCGGGATGTCCAGCCGGCTGTTCTACGAGATCCGGGAGAAGCGCGGCCTGGTCTACACCATCGCCTCGTACGCTCCGGCGTACCGCGAGGGCGGGCTGTTCGTCGTCTACGCCGCCATGAGTCCGGAGGCCGGGCCGGAGGTGGTGCAGCTGACCCTGGAGGAGATCGCCAGGCTGGCCGATACCCTGCGCGACGACGAGGTGGCGCGCGCCAAGGAGTCCCTCAAGGGCAACGTGCTGCTCAACCTGGAGAGCACCGGCAGCCGGATGAGCAAGCTGGCGCGCTCCGAGCTGTACCACGGCCGGCAGTTCACCATGGACGAACTCATCCAGAAGATCGACGCCGTCACGCCGGAGGCGATCCGGCGTCTGGCCCGCGACATCTTCACCGCGGACCAGATGGCAATGGCCGCCATCGGCCCGCTGACCACCCACGACGGGCTCGGTGCGCGCCTGGAGAGCACGTTCACGCGGTGCCTGGGCCTCCTGCCGAAGACGGCGGCGGCCCCGGTGGCCACCGCCGTCGGCTGACACCCCCACCGCCTTCGGCCTGTCGCATCGCGCGGCGGGGCCGCCGCCCGCCATCGCGGCGTGCGCGCCCATGTCCCCGGCCGGAGGTCGTCGCCACGGCGCCGCCGTGTCCTGCGCCCGCGCCCCGGCGCCTGTGTGCGGTGCACCGACGGCCGGCCAGCGACGACGGCGGCGGCTGCCCCAGGTGCCGGTCGGTCCCGGGAGGCCGAAACTGGGCCCCCGCTAGGGAGAAACGCCCGGGCGCGTCGAACGTTGTGCGGGGAGGATGAGGGGCGTGGGCGACGGACCGGTACGCATCGCCGTCAGCGGCGCGGCAGGGCGGATGGGGCGGGCCAGCGTCCGGGCCATTCTCCGCGAGCCCGACCTGCAACTGGTGGCAGCCGTGGGACGACAGCACGCGGTGGGGCGCGATGCCGGCGAGGTGGCCGGCGTGGGCCCCGTGGGGGTGCCCATCGTGGCCGACCTCGACGCCGTGTGGGCGAGGGCGCCCGACGTGCTGGTCGTGTTCGCGCCCGGGGCGCCGGCCGTGGCGCATGCCCGTGCGGCGCTCGCACGCGGGGTCCGTCCCGTGGTCGGCAGCACCGGGCTGGGCGCTGGCGATCTCGAGGCGTTGCGCACGCTGGCGGCAGAGCGCAGGACGGGCGCGGTGGTGGCGCCGAACTTCGCCCTGGGCGCGGTGCTCCTGATGGAGTTCGCCCGGGTCGCCAGCCGGTTCTTCCCGCATGTGGAGATCATCGAGCTCCACCACGACCGCAAACGTGACGCGCCCTCGGGCACGGCGCTGAAGACGGCGCGGCTCATCGCCGACGCGCGGGCGGCGGTGCCGGCGCCGGCGGTGGCGGAGGAGGAGCTGGTCGCTGGCGCCCGGGGCGGGGTGGCCGAGGGCGTGCGGGTGCACAGCGTGCGGCTCCCGGGGCTGAACGCCCACCAGGAAGTGCTCTTCGGAGGCCCGGGACAGGTGTTGACGTTGCGCCACGATTCGCTGAACGAGGAGTCGTTCATGCCCGGGCTGCTGCTGGCCGTCCGGCGGGTCGGGGCCCTCGAAGGGCTGGTGTACGGGCTGGAGCACCTGCTGGATTTGCGCTAGGGTAATGGGCAAGGCCGCATCCAGGGCCGCAAGGGGACGCGCGGGCGAGCGGCCCGGGCGGCCCAGCGGAGGAGGACGTCGCGGCGGTGCAGAGACGCCGGGCCGCGCGTCCCCGGACGCGCAGTGGAACGGCCGACAGCAGGACGACTTCACGGAGGTGCGGAGACGGTGAGCGCGGGCCTGCGCGTGGCAGTCGTGGGAGCGACCGGGATGGTAGGGCGGACGATGGTGAAGGTGCTGGCGCAGCGGCGCTTCCCGGTGCAGCACCTGCGGCTGTTCGCCACCGCCCGGTCGGCCGGATCCACCGTGACGTTCGGGGACGTGCAGGTTCCCGTGGAGGAGACCGGTGACGGCGTGCTGGAGCACGACCTGGTGCTGTTCGCAGGCGGCGACGACGCCAGCCGTCGGTACGCCTGGGCGGTGGCGACGCGGGGTGGGGTGGCCATCGACAACTCGTCCACCTGGCGGCTCGACCCGCGCGTCCCGCTGGTGGTGCCCGAGG
>Ga0272449_1004510_pt1 | contig 11299 bp, 12 predicted proteins | sample YNPCB0241_FD_198679 | JGI IMG/M metagenome (GOLD analysis project Ga0272449, IMG submission 198679) | Hot spring sediment microbial communities from Yellowstone National Park, WY, United States - YNP-CB-024-1 | ecosystem: Environmental > Aquatic > Thermal springs > Hot (42-90C) > Sediment...
GCAAGGGGGACGAGGGCGCCTGGGCCCCAAACCTCGGAAACCTGGATGCGCTCGAGGTCGTGGCGCGGGCCTGCGAGGAGGTGAGCAGCGAGGTTGGCTTCAAGATAAGGCCAGGCATAGACGTAGCCGCCAGCGAGCTCTACGACGCGAAAAAGGGAAAATATGTGTACGAGCGTGAGGGCACGGCCCGCGACACGGGCGAGCAAATAGAATTCATGCTCGAGCTCATCGAGACCTTCAAGCTCTTCTACGTCGAGGACCCGTTGCGGGAGGATGACTTCAGGTCCTTCGCCGAGCTCACCCGAAAGGCGAGGGGATGTTTGATATGTGGAGATGATCTCTTCGTCACTAATGTCACCAGGATAAGGCGGGGGATCAGAATCGGGGCGGCGAACTCCGTGCTCATAAAGCCAAACCAAGTGGGTACCCTGAGCGATACCATCGCCGCCGTTAGGTTGGCAAAAAGGTATGGCTACGTGCCCGTGATGTCGCATCGCTCCGGCGAAACCCCGGATGACGCGCTGGCCCACCTAGCCGTTGGCCTCGGGTGCCCCATCATCAAGACCGGTGCCGTGGGCGGTGAGCGAGTGGCGAAGCTCAACGAGCTCATCCGCATCGAGCTTGAGCTCGGCGAGAACGCGAGGATGGGTGAGCTACCATTCAAATGAGCTGCCATGAGGACCCGACTCCGATCATGGCCGACGGAGCCACGATAACCTTTTTTTGCGTTGAGGTATCAGTGTGTCTAGGTACAAACGTGTGCGCTAGAAGTTATGAATTCGATGGTTGGAGGAAAAAATTCGAGAGAAATGAGGTTTGTTCGTATGGAAGCTGGCGAATTAACTGAAGGAGAGGCGCTAGTAGATTTGGACCTGTACCTGTCGAGCGGGGTTCACATAGGCACCAGACAAAAGACTGGCGCGATGGTGCCCTTCATCTACCGTGCCAGACCGGATGGACTTTACGTGTTGAACGTGCGCAAGACCGACGAGCGAATCCGGTTGGCCGGTAAGCTCATAGCGAAGTACGAGCCCGAGAAAGTGTTGACGGTCTCGGCTCGGCAGTATGGGCAACAACCGGCCTTGAAGTTCGCCGAGGTCACGCGCGGGAAGGCAATCGTGGGTAGATTCATTCCAGGCACCCTTACAAATCCCCTTTACCCGGGATACATGGAGCCTAGCATACTTATTGTAACTGACCCCATCGCAGACGAGCAGCCGCTGCGAGAGGCCGCGGAAATAGGCATACCGGTGGTCGGCCTCTGCGATACGGACAACGAAACTGCTGATGTGGACTTGGTCATCCCCACCAATAACAAAGGTAGGAAGGCACTGGCGCTCGTCTACTGGTTGCTCGCGAGGCAGGTGTTGAGGGAGCGGGGCGAGCTGGCGCCCGATCAGGATCTCAACATCCCAGTGGAGGAGTTCGAGACCAAGCCAGAGCGGTGAGCCCTTGATGCGAAGACCCGCGGTAGCTGGGACCTTCTACGAGGGCGATGCCAGCTCGCTCAGGGAACAAATCGAGTGGTGTTACACCCATTCCCATGGTCCAGGCGAGGTACCTAGGCCTCTGCCGGGAAAACGTTCTCTAGTGGGCTTGGTGTCGCCGCACGCGGGTTATATGTATTCTGGCCCCGTCGCGGCCCACGGATTTGCCTACATGGCTAGGGATGGGAAGCCCAACTCGGTGGTGATCCTAGGCCCCAACCATACCGGATTGGGCTCGGGCGTCTCGACGATGACCTCCGGCGAGTGGCTTACACCTTTGGGCAAGGTTCGAATAGATCGTCAGCTGGCGGAGGCGATCAGGAAAGAATGTGATCTGATAGATGTCGACGAATTGGCACACATGCATGAACATTCCATAGAGGTGCAGCTTCCTTTCCTTCAACACTTGTTCGGGCAGGATTTCACCATGGTACCGATATGTATGATGATGCAAGACGAGGAGACCAGCGAGGAGGTCGGGCTCGCCATCGCTAAGGCAGCCAGAGATAGGGATGTGGTTATCATCGCATCCACCGATCTCACCCATTACGAGCCTCAGGCATCGGCGAAGGTGAAGGATAAGAAGGCCATAGATAAGATTTTAGCTCTCGACTGGCGGGGCCTGCTGAGGGTCGTCCACCAAGAGGGCATAAGCATGTGTGGCTTCGGACCTGTGGCAGCCATGCTGCGCGCGGCGAGGGAGCTCGGAGCCGAGAGAGGGGAGCTTTTAAAATATGCGACCAGTGGCGACACCGCGGGGCCGATGGCCCAAGTGGTCGGATATTGTTCCATCGCGGTGACTAGGTGATCTAAACGAAGCCCCTGATAGTGAAGCTCGGTGGAAGCGTGATAACCGACAAGCAAAGAAGGTTCTCGGTGAGACTTAAAACGCTCAGACGGATCGCGAAAGAACTGGCTGCGGTCAAGGAACCAATGATAATAGTGCACGGAGGGGGATCCTTTGGACACCCAATCGCATCTAAGTACGACATAGCCAAGGGATACTTGTATAAGCGGCAGCTAATGGGTTTCTCCCTCACGCATCGAGCCATGGAAGAACTAAATGGCTACGTTGTCGATGCCCTTAAAGAGGCGGGTATACCTGCGATGAGCGTCCAACCCTCAGCATGCACGGTGGTAAGGAACGGCAGGATCGTGTCCATGGAGCTCGCGCCCATTCGAAAGTTGCTGGAATTGGGCATCACACCCGTGCTCTACGGTGATGTGGTGCCCGATTTGAACAGGGGCATGAGCATACTATCCGGCGATCAGCTCGTCATGTATCTCGCCCAAAAGCTAAGGGCATCGCGCGTAATCTTGGGCGTGGATGTGGACGGTTTCTACACCGCGGACCCCAAATCGTATAAGGGTGCTAAGCTCATACGCGAAATAACCCCTGAGAACTGGAGAGATCTGGCGAAATCCGCGAGCACCAACAAGGTTAGGGACGTGACGGGCGGGATGAGCAAAAAAATCGAGGAGCTACTACCCCTTGCCAAGCTGGGGGTGGAGGCGGAGATAATCAACGCTACGAAACCGGGTATCTTGAGGCGCGCGGTGCTGGGCGAACGAGGGCTCGGGACGAGGATAATTATGAGGTGATATCATTGGGCGAGATTGCCGATCGCAAGCTCGAACACATCGAGATCTGCTTGACCAAGGACGTTGAAGCTCGCAACAAGCGGACGGGTTTTGAAGACGTCGAACTAGTACACAACGCGTTACCTGAGTTGGATTTGGAGGATATCGACCTTCGCACCTCATTTTTAGGGTCGGAACTAGCGGCGCCCGTCATCATATGCGCGATGACGGGAGGACATAAGAGAGCGAGAAGGCTTAATTTGACCTTGGCTTCGGCGGCCCAGGAGCTGGGCTTGGCCTTCAGCGTGGGGAGTCAACGCGCGGCGCTTGAGGACCCAAAGCTCGCTGAGACCTACAACGTGCGAGATGTCGCGCCAGATGTCTTCCTGATAGGTAACTTCGGCATGGCCCAGATAGCGCAGGGCTATGGTCCAGAAGAGGCACGCAGGGCTATGGAGATGATAGATGCAGATGCCCTCTCCATCCACCTGAACCCATTGCAGGAGGCCGTGCAACTTAAGGGTGAGCCATGCTATCGAGGATGTATCGAGAAATTCGCCGAAATCTGCTCAGCGCTCGACGCCCCGGTTATAGCTAAGGAGACCGGTGGAGGAATAAGCGCGGGCGTGGCGAAGAAGTTGGCCAGCGCTGGGGCCTCCGCCATCGATGTCAGCGGTGCCGGGGGTACTTCATGGGCCGGCGTCGAGGCCCTTCGAGCGAGGTCCAGGGGGAACTTGGGCGAGATCTTCTGGGACTGGGGGATCCCGACGGCGGTCTGCGTAGCGGAAGTGGCGAGGGCAGTCGACTTGCCCGTGGTGGCGAGTGGGGGGATCAGAACCGGCTTGGACGCCGCTAAAGCCCTAGCGTTAGGTGCGGACTTGGTGGGCATTGCCCTTCCCCTCCTGAGATGTGCAGCCAAGGGTGAGCGAGCCGTCATCGCTTGGTTGAAGAACTTTCTCGATCAGCTTCGCGCCGCCATGTTCCTAACGGGTTGTGCGCGAATCGAGGAGCTCCACGAAACTGAACTGGTTATCTTGGGTAAAACGCGGGAGTGGCTCGAGGCGAGAGGGTTGAACCCGGGTGAATTCCGGAGGTAGAGAAATGGTCATCGAAATAATTCCCTTGGGCGGGCTTGGCGAGATCGGTAAGAATATGACCGCCATCGGCTTCGACGGTGAGTACGTGGTAATCGATATGGGGATCAGGCTTGACACCATCCTCGGGTTCGAGGACGTCGACATCGGCAGCATGAGCAGGGAGGAGTTGATAGGTATGAACGGCATAGCCGACGACACCCCACTGCGCGGAAAGGATGTGAAGGCAATAGTGCTGACGCATGGACACCTAGACCATATTGGTGCCTTCGCTAAGCTCGCCTACGCGTACGATGCGCCAGCCTATGGAACGCCATTCACGGTGGAGCTGACGAGACACGTCATCCGCGAGGAGCGCATATTTAACGTCGAAAATGAACTGAAGCCGGTAATGCCTGGCGACATCGTAGACATCGGCGATATCAAGCTGGAGTTCATAGGCGTAACCCATAGCATCCTACAAACTGCGGTGTTGGCGCTCCACGGCCACGAGGGCACGTTGCTCTACGCGAGCGACTTCAAATTCGACGACGAGCCCTTGCTCGGCTATACCACCGACTACTCGCGCTTGAAACAGCTGGGCGATGAGGGGGTGTTGGCGGCGATGATCGGGACCGTTAGAATGAACGAGCCTGGACCCACGCCCTCGGAGGCCCGCGCGAGGGAGATGCTACGCGAGGTCATGGAAAGCGCGATCTCCGGTGGAGGAGGGGTCCTCATCACGACTTTTTCGTCGCACATCACCCGTATCAAGTCCATCGTGGATCTCTCCTACGAGTTCGGGCGCACGCCTCTCATCCTCGGGCGATCCCTCCACAACTATTGCACGATCGCCTCCAAGTTGGGCCTAGTGGACTTTCCGCCGGAGCTACACATCCACGGACGCCCGAATGCGGTACACAACCTGCTTGAGGAGGTCGAGGCCTCGAGGGGTGATTACGTGCTCATCGTCACAGGGCATCAGGGAGAACCCACCTCCATCCTCACAAGAATAGCAAATGGTCAGTTGCCATTGAAGATCAGGAGGGGGGACGAGGTGATCTTCTCGGCCAGCACCATCCCGAATCCAATAAACGAATCCAACAGGGAGTTGCTGGAGGCAAAGTTACGTGCACAAGGAGCCCACGTCCACAAGGACGTGCACGTCTCGGGCCACGCCGGACGGCAGGAGACGAGGAAGTTGATAGAACTCGTGAGGCCGGAACACCTCATACCGTGTCATGGCACCGTGGACAGGTTGGAGCTGATGGCCGAGATGGGGCGTCAACTCGGGTACCAGGACGAGCAGATACATATACTCCAAAATGGTGAGTGCCTAAGGTTGGGCGAGTGAATGGAACTTGATGAACACCTAAGGGAACTAGCGGAAAGGGTTGGGGAAGAGCTGGATAAATGGTTCCCCCCCGACACGAGACCAGAAATACTTGCAAGGGCCTCTAGACACCTGCTGGAAGCAGGAGGAAAACGGCTACGACCTTGTCTCACGCTTCTCTCATGCGAAGCGGTTGGGGGTAAAGTCGAAGACGCGATCGAGGCGGCGGCGGCACTCGAGCTCCTACATACCTTCACCCTTATCCACGACGACATCATGGACCGAGATGAATTCAGGCGCAACGTGAAGACCGTGCATACCATCTGGGGAGAGCCGATCGCGATAATAGCCGGAGATGCGCTGTTCGCTAAGGTGTTCGAAGCATTGGCCGCGAACGCGAGGAGGCTTGGCCTCACTGCGGACAAAGCCTTGGACCTCTTCGAAACGGTGAGTAGGGCAAGCTTTGAGATATGCCAAGGGCAAGCTTTGGACATGCTTTTTGAGGGCAAGCGCGACGTCGGAGAAGCCGAATACTTAGCAATGGTGAACGGCAAAACCGGCGCGCTCATGGAGGCCTCCGCCAAGGTCGGGGGACTTTTGGGGGGAGGAGGGCCCGAACAAATAAGGGCACTCGCCGATTACGGCAGGCTCGTGGGAATAGCCTTTCAGATCCGAGATGATATATTGGGCTTAACTGGGAACAGGGACAAGTTTGGTAAACCCATCGGCAGCGATATAAGGGAGGGCAAGCGCACGCTGGTGGTAGTCCGGGCACTTGAAGTCGCTGGACCTAGCGATCGAGAGAAGTTGTTCCTTGCTCTAGGCAATGAACGGGCAACGACGGCGGAAATCGCGGCGGCGATTGAAGTGATCAAACGAACGGGCGCGATCGAATATGCTGAGAAAAAAGCCGAAGAATTCGTTGCGTCTGCGAAGTCTAAGTTAAAGGTATTACCAAATTCCAAGGCCAAAGAACTCCTGCTCGAGCTCGCGGATTTCGCGGCGAAGAGGGAATTTTAGCTGCTGCGCGCTCGCAAATCGGGATCGGCAGAACCTGCTAATTCGCGGATGTCGTTGACCACATCTGCGATCGCGCATTCCAAAAGTTTTTCACCCAAGAACAAATCTACGTAAACACCGCGTTCTAACACTTCTCTCGCGTGCTGCTCCGCCCAATCGTAGCGCTTTCTGGCGGCCCGAAGTCCGACGAAGCCCACCTCAGGATGACGATCGAACTCGACGTGTTCAGCAAGCTTTGAGGTATTGGCTATCCCAATCGCGGCTGCCATGCTCAATTCTCCGGTGGCCGCATGAGGACCTTCGAGTTCGACGATTGTGTTGTTGAACGACAAGCGCATGCAGAGCTCGCGTTCCAGCGTGCCTATGCGCGCTCGCAGCGATTCGTTGCCGCCATGGCCGTTTACCAACACGACCGCGTCGATGCCAAGGGTCGATCTCGCTTCCAATAATCTGGTCCTCACCTCTGCGATGAGTCCCTCGAGAGTTTGATGACGACCGGTATCTATCTCTGGTAGCTCGTAGGATGAGAAAACCACGCCTAAGAACTTAGCACCGGCTCGTTTCGCCGCCTCCAAGGCAACGTGGGAAGCTAGCTTGATATCGGTATCCAGCGGTAGAGCAGCGCCGTGCCTTTCCTCATATGATCCAAGCGCAAGGGTGCCGACCAGCGCCGACATGAGCTATGCCCTTCCCAAGCGCCCTGCCATTTTCACCGCGGCTTCCACGGCCCGCCTAGCGTACTCATTCACCCTCTCCAGAGCCTGCACCCGCGACATACCCGGACCTGAGACGCCCAACGACACCGGTTTACCGTACTGCACCGCTAAATCCATGAGCTTCCGCGCGGTCTGCTGCATGATGACCTCATCGTGTTGCGTCTCACCCTCGATGACCGCCCCTAGCGTGACCACGGCGTCAACGTCCTGGCGCTCGATGAGCACCTTCGCAGCTAGCGGTAGCTCGAAGACCCCTGGCACGAGCATTTCGGCCACGATCTCTGCGCGGAGGAAATCGGCGTGTCTCCTTGCGAATTCCAGCATGGGGCCAACTACTTCCCAGTTAAATTCGCTGGCGGCTATGCCCAACTTCACCATTTTGCTCACCTCCTTAGGGGGCCGGCATCTGGACCCCCCTCGCGCTGCCCAGTGCCGGCCAGTTTGGTCAATTCCTCCGGCTTGAACAAAAGCCGGTACACGTTGCGAGCATGTTCGCGAGCCCTTTGCTCCGCAAGTGTGGCCAACTCCTTCTCGTCTGAGGCCTCGTCCTCGAACACGAAGACCTCAATCACATGCTTGTTCGTCAGAAGCTGAACTAGGATCAAACCAAGCGAGGCCTCATGGGCACATTGTTTATCGATCGGCGCTTTACCGGGCATGCCGAACGCCATCGCGATATCGCAACCCTCGTCCAGCAACTGTTTCACGGCGACGGGAAGATCCTTGATCCCGGGCACGGTCTTACGCGAAAACGTGACGTTACAAAGTTGCTTGAGCTCGTTCATTGCTACCCTTGCCATGTCATACCGCGCGAAAGTCGTGTCCACCATTGCAACCCTCATGTCAACCCACCACCCCGCGGTAAGCGCGTACCACTTCCTTCCCGCTCAGGCACACGAGTCCCCGCGCCTCGGCGTACTCGATCGCCGACCTTAGGCTGAGGGCGCGGTTCGTTCGCGCATCCAACATCTCGCAGATCGCCACCACGGGCGTGATGCCCGCCATCTCAGCGAGCGCCACCGCCAACTCCGTGTGGCCCTGACGCTCGTTCACGAGCCCGTCGGCCGCTCGGAGGATCGGCACGTGACCTGGACTGCGAAAGTTTCGTCCGAATTCCTCTACCGCTCGCCTCCAGAGGGCCATGGCCCCCAGCCTGCCCAGCTCGCTGATGGTGAGCGCACGGTCGATATCGGTCACACCAGTGCGAGTCCTCCGATGGTTGACCGAAATCGAGAAAGCCGATCGCTCATCGTACGGTAAATCGTTGGGCTCGACTGCGGCCAGCACATCGTATTGCTTAGAGGCGACGGCGTAGATGTCGGTCATGTAAGGCAGACCCAAGTTATCCGCGATGCGTGGATGCAAAGCGACGCAGATCAGCCCGCCCCCGTCCAGCCTCATGCTGGCGACGTGTTCTTGCCTCGTTGCCTCGGCCGCGATGACCATGTCCACTTCATCCTCGCGGTTGAAGGCGTCGTGGATCAACACGAACTTGCCCGCGCGGAGGTCATGTAGAGCTCGTTCGATGCTCAAACGCTCACCTCGATCTTTACGACATCACCATCCTCAAGCTTAAGACTTCTGCGTAAATTTTTCGGCGCTATCACCTCTATGACATCCGTGTGGTGACTCCTAGCGGGAAAGACAACCGCAGCCCTTATCCCCTGCAGCGTGGCCGGAAAGCACTTTACGGATCCAAACGTGCGCTCAGGCGCCCTGAAGCCCTCGATTTGCTTGCCAGGTAGTTCTAGGAGCAGCGACCTGAGTTCCAGCGAGTGAACGTCCAGCTTGACGTCTAAGGTCCCAGGATATGGATCGAAACCCAGCTCTCGCTTGAATTGTCGTCTGTAGCCCTTTTGGCTCATGTAATAACTACCCTCGCCGTAACCGGAGACAACTCTTCCTGTGAGCTCGAGGATGCGGGGCTTGCCGTTGAGAATTGAGCTAAGTTCTTGATGCAAGGAACGGAGGGCGGCTAAGCCCGCGGGGGTTAACTGTATCCTTTGACCTTTTGGTCCAGGCGATCGCGAGATCAAACCGCTCCTTTGCAACTCAGCCAACCTCCGCGCCACCGTGGGCTGTGAGACGCCCAGTTTGCGCGCCAGCTCTACCGTGGTGAAGGTACGCGGCATCATATGTGCTCCCGAGCGCGCCAGCTCAAGCAAGATAGATAAATCGCGCATCTCCCACACCAATTCAAATTTGATTAGCTTTTCAATAATGAATAGTATTTAAAGCTTGCGCGCTATTTCGCGATTTTTTTATAGAAGTTCATGAAACTAAGAAGGGGCGTGAAATGGCGAAGGTCAAGGTCGGCGTAAACGGCTACGGTGTGATAGGTAAGAGGGTAGCGGACGCCGTCTCGCTTCAAAACGATATGAAATTGGTGGGCGTCGCGGACGTTGCCGCCGATTATAGGATTCAGGTCGCGACAAAGAAAGGTTACCAAGTCTATGCTTCCGTCAAGGAGGCCATCGAGGAGATGCGAAAGGCCGGAATAAAAGTTGCCGGCACGCTTGATGACCTCCTGGACGAAGTTGATGTGATAGTCGATTGCACGCCAGCGGGAATAGGCGCGAAAAATAAGGCAATCTACGAAAAGGCCGGCGTCAAGGCGATCTTTCAGGGAGGGGAGAAACACGAACTAGTACAAGCTTCATTCGTGGCCCAATGCAACTACAGGGAAGCCTTGGGGAAGGATTTCGTCCGCGTGGTCTCCTGCAACACGACGGGCCTCTGTCGCGTGCTGGGGGCCATCCATAGCGCCTTGGGCATAAAGAAGGCTAGGGCAGTGCTCTTCAGGCGAGCGGTCGACCCATGGGAAAGCCACAAAGACGGCATAATCAACACCGTCGTGCCGGAGACACATGTACCTAGCCATCAGGGGCCCGACGTCAAAACCGTCATGCCAGGGCTCGACATCGTCACCATGGCGGCGAAGGGGCCATACAACCTCAGCCATATTCATTTCGTCGTGATCGAGCTAAAGAGATCGGCCGAGGTGGAAGCCGTACTGGAGGCCTTGGAAAAAGCCCCGAGGATCCTGCTGGTCCGCGCGGCCGACGGGTTCAGGGGGCTGAATAGCGCCATCGAGCTCATGCGCGATCTCGGCAGGCCGCGAGGCGACCTCTGGGAGGTAGCGGTCTGGGAGGACATAGCCTCGGTTGTTGGCGATGAGCTCTACCTGGTGTACCAAGTGCATAATGAGGCGATAGTCATCCCCGAGAACATCGACGCTATCCGCGCGGTCACCGGGATCGAGCGCGACCCGATGCGATCTATACGCAAGACCGACGAGGCGCTTGGGATTGTCACCTGAAGGGCTAGGATTGGAATTTCCGACGCTCGACGACGTGGATGTCACCGGCAAGACGGTCCTCGTGCGAGTTGACATGAACTCGCCGATAGACCCCCAGAGCGGCGAGATATTGGACGATTCCCGTATCCGCGAGTGTGCGCCGACCATCGAGGAACTCGCAAGAAAGGGTGCGAGGGTCGTCGTCTTAGCTCATCAAGGGCGCCCGGGAGACGAGGACTTCACCACCCTCGAACGCCACGCCAAGAAGTTGGAGGAAGTCCTCGGCTTGCCCGTCAAGTACATCGAGGACATCCTTGGGCCCGCGGCGCGGGAGTCCATAAAGGGGCTGCGACGGGGCGAAATCTTGGTGCTCGAAAATGTCCGCTTCTGCTCCGAAGAGAACCTCAACCGCCCTCCAGAGGAACAGGCCAAAACTCACCTCGTCCGAAAGTTGGCTCAGCTCGTCGATATTTACGTGAACGACGCGTTCGGAGCCGCCCACAGGTCACAACCATCGCTGGTGGGTTTCGGGGAGTTGCTGCCGACGTTCGCCGGGCGCCTGATGGAACGTGAGCTTAGGGGGCTGAGCCGCGCACTTTCTCCGGAAAGACCGTGTATCTACGTGCTGGGGGGAGCGAAGGTTGACGACTCGCTCAAGATAATCGAAAACGTGCTAAGCAAGGGTATAGCCGACGAGGTCCTCACCGGAGGTTTGGTCGGGCAAGCATTTATGGCCGCGGAGCGCGACATAGGCGAACCCAACCTTAAGCTCCTGGTCGAGAGGGGCTTCA
>Ga0272449_1004512_pt1 | contig 11297 bp, 6 predicted proteins | sample YNPCB0241_FD_198679 | JGI IMG/M metagenome (GOLD analysis project Ga0272449, IMG submission 198679) | Hot spring sediment microbial communities from Yellowstone National Park, WY, United States - YNP-CB-024-1 | ecosystem: Environmental > Aquatic > Thermal springs > Hot (42-90C) > Sediment...
TTCTTTTCATTTGGATCCCATCCAACAATTGCACCAAGAGGTTCTGCTACCCATCTAATTGGAAGAAGTGTCCTTCCTTCAATAATTTGAGGTGGAACATCAATTTCTTGAGGTGTATCATTTACATACATAATTTTGTTTCCTATTTGTAGTTTTAAAACTATTTTTCTTATGTAATTAACATAATATTCCTTTACTAATTTATTTCCTCTATTATCTTCTGCTTCTATAGTAATTTTGTTTGTTCCCTCAGCAAGGGTTAAAGTATATTTAAATGAACCATCTTCTTTAATTTGAACATCCCTTCCATTAATTTTCAAATATTTTACTCCACTTTGATCAGTAACTTTTCCAATAATTTCTAATTGAGGAGTTTTTACCTCAGTTGGTATTGAAACTGAAAGAGTTGGAGGATTTTTATCTGGTTCTACAATTTCAATTTCATTTATCTCTAAATTTGCCTTTATTTCATTTAAATCTAGATCTTTAAGCACGAGATTCGTAATTTTTAATTCAGTTTTACCTAATTTAACAGCTTTGAATTTAAATTTAATTAAATTTCCAGAACCACTAATTCCTAAAACTTTTCCTGTCCTTGAAACTCCAACAATAATTTCAGCCTTTTCTTTATTAATATTTTTCAAAAATAGAGTTGAAACTCCATCTTTCTTTAAAAAATTACCTTCAACAACATCTTCAAAATCAAGATAATCTTTATCATAAGTTAATGTAAATCCAAATCCATATAAATTTTCAACTTCTTCTATATTAATATTGACTTCAAAAGAAGAATTAAGATCGGCTAATGTTTTTTCAACATATAATTTTGTTTTCGTTGCAATAATAACTTTTATTGAAATTGTTTTTATAAGAGTTGGATCACCTTTAGATTTTACTTGAATATCAATTTTTAACTCATCTCCAATTTTAGCTTTTGATGGAGGTAAGATCTTAATCTCAAAACTCCTTTTTTCTTTTGAATTTAAATTTATTTCTTTTGGTATATCTACTTTCCAATCATATAAATCCGAAGTGATAGATATTTCATAAACATCTGATTTCGCTCCTTTATTTGAAATTGTTAAATTAAAGGAAATTTCTTGTCCTGGTCTTGTAGATTTTTCAATTGCATCTGATGTTAAAGAGAAGGCATAATCTTGAAGTTTTTCTCCAAATGGCGAAATTATTCTAACAACGTTATGGAATAAATCTGCAGCATATATCATTCCATCTTGTGCGATAAACAAGTGTGCCAATTCATAGAAACCTCTTGGTGTAGAACTTAAAAAAGTACCATCAGATTTAAACATTTGAATTCTTCCATTTTCAGTATCTGCTACATAAATAACTCCCTCTTTATCAACAGCTACACCTGTTGGAAACCAGAATTTTTCAATAGCTCTTCCACCACCTTTTCCAATTTTTCTTAGAAGTTTTCCATTTTCATCATAAACATCTACATAATGATCAAAAGTAGCAACATAGATATTATTGTTTGAATCTACTGCAATTGCATTTGCTTCACCTTTAATTTGAAATTCTTTTAATATTGTTCCATCTTTTGGTGATATTGCGTAAACCATAAAGTTTCTTGTTACTACCCATAATCTACCTTTCGAATCAAAAGCCATTTGATATGGTTGAAGAATTGTATCTTTACAATTTTCTAAAACTCTCAAAAAGTTACCTTGTAAATCGAAAACTGAAATAGGAGCACTTTCAATACCTGATGATACATAAACTTCATTTTTACCACAAAGTACTCCCCCAATTGCACCGAAAGGTTTGTCTTCTGAAATTCCTCTTATTTTTTTCAAAAATTTTCCATCACTGTTAAATATTGCAATTTCACCAACATCACTAAAATTAGCCCAATGAGCAACCCAAATATTTCCTGTGGAATCAACTGATACTGAGATAGGATTAATTAATCTTCCATCTTCTTGAGGATCGTAATCAATTTTATTTTTTACATTTCCATTTTTATCAAAAACAGTTAATCTTGTAGTTCTTGGCCATCCAAATGGATTTCCAGGTCCATAGAAATATCCTGCATCAAATGTATAAACATTTTCATCATCATCAACAGCAACTCCTGCTGGAGTTAAAAATTCGCCTGGTTGAAGAGGAACCTTTGTTCCTCTTTTTCCAATTTTTAAAACAAAATTTTCATTCTTATCAAATTTTTTGATTGATGGATTTAAGGGTGTACCCAATCCTCTATCAACTACATAAATATAATTATCAGTAACTTCAACGTCAAATGGATAAACAAATTGATTGTCACCTCCTCCTTTTCCTCCAAATGAAGATAAAACTTTACCATCTTTATCTAATTTAAAAACTTCACAACTTTTAGCATCAACAACCCATAAAAATCCATCTTTATCTATAGTAAGTCCTTCTGGATTTCCAATTTCATCTGTTTTAATTAAATTTAAAAATTTTCCATCAGAATCAAAAACTTGAATTCTTGAATTTAATTGGTCTGATACATAAATTTTTCCATCTTGTGACACAGCGATTCCAGATGGTCCATTAAATTTTCCATTATCATTACCTTCTTCCCCAAATTGGAGTAAAACATCACCATTTGGAGAAAATTTAACTACATAATTATTAAAGAAATCTGCAACATAAATATTTCCTAAATTATCAACATCAATATCTGATGGATATTGTAATTTGCCCTCTCCATAGCCAAGTTCACCAATTACCTTAATATGCTTTAAATTTTTATCAAAAACATGAATTCTGCCATATGATGTATCAAGAACATATAAAAAACCATTTTTAAATTTCATACCCTGCATCGGAAATGAGAGTTCAGATTTAAAATCACTTTCTACTGTATTAGCCCATATAAGTGAGAATGCACCAATATAATCTTCTCGCATTGTCCCGATTACACCAATTTGTACAACATCTCTCTCTTGAGCATTAGTTGATTTAAAAGAAAAATTAAAACTTAAAACAATAGATAAGATAATAAAAAGAATTGTAAATTTTTTTGTTAAACTCATAACTCCTCCTACCATAAATTATGTTATTTATATATAAAATGAACCTTTAAAACTTAAAAATGGAAAGGCAGGAGAACTCCATAGAACCTGTGTCTTAGAACCCTTAAAGGAGTTTGTTCCCTGCCCCTTTAAGCCATGATAAGTTGGTTGGGTTATTAAACCCTTGTCACATTGGAGGATAGGCTTTAGGGCATCTCCTGCCTTTCTTAAATATTTTATCATGGAGGTAATAACATGCATGAGGTATTTGTAGGTATTGATATTAGTAAAAACTTTTTCAATGTATCTATAGTAAATAGAAGAGGTGAAGAGATTAAAAGGTTTAAATTTGATATGGATATCTATCACTTTAATAAACTTCTTGAAGAACTTAATGGTTTCAATAAGAAATCTATCATAATTGGTATGGAATCCTCTGGAGTTTATCATATAAATCTTTACTCTTTCCTTAGAGAAAATAGTTTTAATGTCTCTCTTATAAATCCACTCATTATCTCCTCTTTTACTAAACTCTCTTTGAGGAAAAGTAAAACTGATAGAAAAGATTCTAAAGAGATTGCTAAATATCTTCTTATGGTTGATGAGAATATAAACTATTTTGAATCTAATGAGATTAAATATCTTGTAAGGGAAAGAGAGAGAATATCTAAAGAGATTGGAAGGATAAAAAATGATATTGAGAAGGTTATTATAGTTACATTTCCTGAAATTATTAAGTTTTATAATATCTATAATAAAACTCTCCTTAATCTTATTAAAGATTATCCATCTTCTAATAGAATAAGAGATGTTAGTTATGAAGAGATTGAAGAGATTCTTAATAAAAATAGAAGGGGAAGAAAGAGTAAAATATCTTCTAAAAGAATTGTAGAACTTGCTAAGAGTTCTATTGGAACACACTCTGAGGTTAAAGAGAGAATTCTCTCCTTTAAGATATCTCATCTTCTCTTTCTTATGGATAAAGAGAAGGAGATTGAGGAGATTATAAGAAGAAATATTGATTGGGTTATGAGAAGAAATATTGAGATTGTAACCTCTATTAAAGGAATAGGAGAGGTTAGTGCAATTCATCTTCTCTCTGAAATTTGTGATATAAATAGGTTTAGTAGTTATAAGAAACTCATTGCTTATTCTGGTTTTGATCCAACAATCTATCAATCTGGAAATTTTGAAGGAAGAAGTAGGATATCTAAAAGAGGAAATAGACATATAAGAAGGATTCTTTGGATTATCGCTAATAGTGTAATTAGATATAATGAAGTTTTTAAAAGTTATTTTATTAAGAAGATAGAGACAGGAATTCCTTATAAGAAAGCAGTTATATCTGTTTGTCATAAACTCATCAGAGTTATCTATTCTCTTATCAAAAGTGGTTCCTATTTTGATCCTAATTTCCATCTTGTTCATAATTCCTTATAGTTGAATCCTTTCATATTTTTATTTAAAAATTCATTTATATATTATAATTTAAACTTGACACTATTTCAAATTAAAAATATAATAAATAAGATAAAAGGGGCAGTAGCTCAGTTGGGAGAGCGTCTCTATGGCATGGAGAAGGTCGCGGGTTCGAGTCCCGTCTGCTCCACCATATTCCTTGGAGGAATATTAATGGAATATTTTTATAATTTTAAAGAAATAGAAGAGAAGTGGATAAAAAAATGGCAAGAAAGAAATTTATATGGTCTTTATGATTATAATAAGCCAAAATATTATGTTCTTGAAATGTTTCCATATCCTTCAGGACCACTTCATATGGGACATGTGAGAAATTACACACTTGGAGATGTTGTTGCAAGATATAAAAGAATGAGAGGTTATAATGTTTTACATCCAATGGGTTGGGATGCTTTTGGTCTTCCTGCAGAAAATGCTGCAATACAAAGAAATATATCTCCAAAAGAATGGACATATAATAATATAAAAATTATGAAATCTCAATTAATAAAACAGGGAATATCATATGATTGGGATAGAGAGATAGCAACATGTGATCCAAATTACTATAAATTTACTCAGTGGTTTTTTTTAGAACTTTATAATTCTGGACTTGCATATAAAGATAAGGCTAATGTTAATTATTGTCCAAAATGCAAAACCGTTCTTGCGAATGAACAAGTTATAAATGGTAGATGTTGGAGATGCAACACTATTGTTGAGAAAAGAGAACTTTATCAATGGTTTTTTAAAATAACAAATTTTGCTGAAGAACTTCTTGATGATTTAAATATTTTAGAAAATTGGCCAGAAAAAGTTAAAATAATGCAGAAAAACTGGATTGGTAAAAGTGAAGGAGTTGATATATTTTTTCCAATTTTTGAAAGTGATGACACTATCGAGATATTTACTACTAGACCTGATACAATTTATGGTACAACATTTATGGCTCTTGCTCCAGAACATCCACTTTCAGAAAAACTTGCAAAACTTAAAGGAATTGAAATTGAATTTAAAAATTTTAAAGATAAAGTTTTAAAATTAAGTGAAATAGATAGAGTTTCTACTGAAATTACTAAAGAAGGTCTTTTTCTTAAAAGTTATGCTTTAAATCCGTTAACAAAGGAGAAGTTACCAATTTTTGTAGCAAATTATGTTGTTTATCAATATGGAAAAGGAGCAATTATGGGAGTTCCTGCTCATGATTCAAGAGATTTTGATTTTGCTAAAAAGTATGGTTTACCAATAAAAATTGTTATAAAGCCAAAAGATAGAATTTTAGATGAGAATAATATTGAATGCGCATTTGAAGATGAAGGAATAATGATAAATTCAGATATTTTTACAGGTTTACCATCAGAAGAAGGAAAGAAAAAAGTTGGAGAGTATTTAGAGAGCATAGGTATAGGTAAAAGAGTTGTTAGATATAGATTAAGAGATTGGTTGATATCAAGACAAAGGTATTGGGGCGCTCCAATACCAATTATATATTGTGATAAATGTGGTATTGTTCCTGTACCATATGAGGATTTACCTGTACTATTACCAGATGAAAATGAGGTTAATTTTGGAGTAGAAGGTAAAAATCCTTTAGAAACGGCTGAATCTTGGGTAAATACTACATGTCCTAAGTGTGGCGGTAAAGCAAAAAGAGAAACAGAAACTATGGATACATTTGTATGTTCATCATGGTATTATTTAAGATATACTTCACCCAATAGTTTAAAAAATCCTAATGATTTTCCATTTGATAAAAGAAATGTTCATTATTGGATGCCAGTTGATCAATATATTGGAGGTGTAGAACACGCTATACTCCATCTTCTCTATTCAAGATTTTTCACAAAATTTTTATATTCTAAAGGTTATATAAATTTTAAAGAACCATTCAGGAATCTATTTACTCAAGGAATGGTTCTTTATAATGGAAGCGCAATGTCTAAATCAAAAGGAAATGTTGTTTCTCCTGACGAGATAGTAAATAAATATGGTGTTGATGCAGAGAGGCTTTTTATTCTTTTTATTGCTCCTCCAGAACTTGATGCTGATTGGACTGATAAAGGTATTGAAGGGATGAGTAGATATGTTAATAGAGTTTGGAGGCTTTTTAATAAATTCTTAGAATTAAAAAATGGAAAGAATCAATTTAAAATAGATACTAAAAAAGATAAGCAATTAGAAGTCAAATTACATGAAACTATTAAAAAAGTTACTGAAAGTATTGAAAATAATTTTAGATTTAATACATCAATCGCTTCATTAATGGAATTAACGAATTCAATTCAAGATTATATGGAGGATAATTTAATAAATTTAAATCTTTTAAATGATGTATTTGAAAAATTCATTTTGATTTTAGCTCCTTTTGCTCCTTTTTTATCTGAGGAAATGTGGGAGAGATTAGGTCACAAAAAGAGCGTCCATCTTGTGAATTGGCCTTCTTATGATGAAAAAATTTTGCAAACAGAAATTGTTGAACTTATTATAGAAATAGATGGTAAGGTAAGAGGAAGATTAATTATAGATAGAGATAAAGAACAAAAAGAAATAGAAAAACTTGTTTTAGATGATTTTAAAATTAAAAAATATCTTATGGATAAAAAAATTAAAAAAATAATCTATATAAAAAATAAATTAATCAATATCGTTACTGAATGATGAAAAAAAATTTAATTATTCTAGTTATTTTAAGTTTATTTTTTATCTTTCTTTCTTTTAATTATCAAGAAACTATAATTTCTTTTGGACAATCAAAAATTGAAATTTTACCTAATGAAGAGAATTTAGTTCCTGTAAAAATTGAAAATGTTAATAATTTATATGGTTATTCAATGCATATTGAATTTGAACCTGAAAATTTAAAAATAGTTGAAATAAAAGAGGGTGAATTTTTAAAAAAGGACGGAGTTACAACTTTTTTCCTTTCGAAAGTTGATGTTGAAAGAAGAGAGGTAATTATTGGAGGTGCAAGAAAAGGCAATGTTAAAGGTATAAGTGGCTCTGGAAATCTTTTTTATATAAAATTTTCTCTGAAAGAGAAAGTAAATACTTCGATAAAATTCAAAGAAGTTGTTTTAAAAGATAACAATCTTAATGAAATAATGTTTAAATCATTTGATATAAACATATCACCAAAAATTCAGGATATACCTCAATTGAAAGTAGAACCAACAATTCTTGTTTTTAGAAATTTAGATGAAATTTTAGAAATAAAAATTACAAATGTTGGAAAAGGCACAATTAAAGGAAGAGTTTACACAAATGAAGATTGGATAGTTTTAAATAAAAATAGTTTTGAGGGGTCAACAACAATTTATGTTGCAATTAAAAAATTAAATGATATTGAAGGTACAATATTTGTTGAAAGCAATGGAGGAAATGCTCAAATAAAAGTTAAATATGAAAGAATAACATCTGTAAATATTGTTTTGCAAATTGGAAATCAAGTTGCTTATGTAAACAATATTCCTTATCTTTTGCCTTTTCCACCTTTTATTGAAAAAGGAAGAACAATGGTTCCTCTAAGATTTATATCTGAACATAGAGGCGCTCAAGTACTATGGGTTAAAGAAGAATCAAAAGTAATTATAATATTTAATGAAGTTTTTATTGAGTTATGGGTTGACCAGAATAAAAATTATGTTAGAATGAATGGTGTTTTTTATACAATTGATGTTGCACCTTATACATATAAAGGTAGAACTGTTGTTCCAGTTAGATTTATTTCTGAATTTTTAGGTGGAACGGTTGCTTGGAATGAAGAGAAGAAAACTGTAACAATAACTTTTTAATGAGTTAATTTTCAAAAGGAGGTATAAAGATGGGAGTTCCTAAGAAAAAGAAAAGTAAATCAAGAGTAAGAATGAGAAGAGCATATTTCTATAAACCTCTAAATGTTAATCTTGTTGAATGTCCACATTGTCACGAATTAATTGTCCCACATAGAGTTTGTCCTTATTGTGGATACTATAAAGGCAGAGAGGTAATAGCAAAAGAGGTTGAAGAGTGAAAATTTTGTTAGATGTAATGGGGGGAGATTATTCCCCCCAAGAAGTAATTGAAGGAGCAAAATTAGCAAAAAATGAATTTAATGTTGATATAATTCTGGTTGGAAAAAAAGAAGAAATTGAAAAATATTTAAATGAAAAAGAAAGAAAAATTTTTGATATAGTTCATGCTGAAGAAGTTGTCACTATGGATGATAAGCCGGTAATGGCTTTCAGAAGAAAGAAAGATTCATCAATAAATAAGGCTTTAAATTTACTTAAAGAAGGTTATGGAGATGCTTTTGTTTCTGCTGGAAATACAGGTGCAATTTTAACATCATCATATTTTATTCTTGGAAAAATTGTTGACTATATAAGACCTACTCAGTCAGCAATAATTCCAACTATTAAAGGTTTTTTAGTTCTTGTTGATGCAGGTGCCAATGTCGATGCTACTCCACAAAATTTAGTTCAATGGGCAAAAATGGGAAAAATTTTTTCAAAAATTTTAACCAATAAAGATAAAATTAAAATTGGTTTATTAAATATTGGAGAAGAAGAGGAAAAAGGAAATGAAATAACTAAAGAAGCATATTCTCTATTTAAATCAAACTTTCAAGATGAATTTTTAGGAAATATGGAGGGTAAAGATTTTTTATATGGTGAATTTGATTTATGTGTAACAGATGGTTTTACTGGAAATATTGCTTTAAAAACTCTTGAAGGAGAAGCTTCTTTATTTTTAAATTTAATAAAAGGTATATTTAAAAAGAATATAATTACAAAAATTTCATATTTACTTGTTGAAAAGGAATTTAAGAAAAATTTTGAAAAATTTAATTATGAAAAATATGGTGGTAGTCCTATTTTAGGAGTAAATGGTCTTGTTATCGTTTGCCATGGAAGATCAAAAAGGGTTGCTATAAAAAATGCTATTAAGATGGCAAAAAATCTTTTTGAGTTAAAACTTGTTGAAAAAATAAAAAGTGAATTCGCTCAATGAATTTGTTGAATTTATTGAAAAATTATTAAAAATAAAAATAAAAGATAAAAATTTAATCAAAGTAGCTTTAACACATACATCAAAAGAGATATTAAAACCACCAATTAATTTTGAAAGATTAGAATTTCTTGGGGATTCTATAATTAATTTTATAATCTCAGAAAAAGTATTTAAAAAATATAAAAATGTTAATGAAGGTGTTCTTGCAAAATATAAAGCAATTCTTATAAGTAAACAAGTTTTAACATTATTTGCTAAAAAATTAAAAATAAATGAATATTTAATCCTTGGAAAAGGTGAAGAGAAGAATAAAGGGAGAGAAAAAGAAAATATACTTTGTGATGCTTTTGAATCATTTATTGGTGCCATTTATCTTGATTCTGGAATTAGATGTGTTAAAAAAATATTAAATTTTCTTGTTAAAGATATACAAATAGAAAGATATTACGATTCAAAAACACTTTTACAGGAATTAACTCAAAGTAGATTTGATACATTACCAAAATATTCAGTGCTTGGGATTAAAGGTTTAGAACATGAAAAGACTTTTATTGTTGGTGTATTTGTAAATGATAAAATTGTCGGAATAGGTGAGGGGAAAAGTAAAAAAGAAGCAGAAAAAGAAGCTGCCAAAGCAGCAATTAAATTTTTAAATAATAATGAAGGTATTTAAATTTTTTTTAATATTGTTAATTTTTGTACCATCATTTTATATTAAAATAGAAAATAAAATTTTTGACGATATAGGTAATGGAATTTGGGTTCATATAGATATATTTGAAAAATCTTCAAATTCTGAGATTAATTCTCTGTGTAAGTTTCTATTTAATAGAAAAATTAAAAATGTTTTCATTCTTGCGAAAGATTTAAATGGTGAACTACTTTATAAAAAATATGAAAAAACACTTTTTAAAACTATTAATATCCTTAAAAGTTACAACATAAGAATTCATTATTATTTACCAATTGGATATGATATGAAATTTTTAAAAGAAAATCCATTAGAAGTATCATATCATTCTCCTGATAATGAAAATTTTAATCCTTATCCTGATAGAGAATTAAAAGTTGTAAATTTAAATAGCAAGAAATATTTAAATTATATAAAAACGGTAATAAAAGAACTTGTTTATTATTATGATGCTGATGGAATTCAACTCGATTATATAAGATATCCAAATGTTTATTATGGTTATGATGATTGGGTTAAAAATGAATATAAAAAAAGAGGTGGAAATTGGGAAAAAATTATGAATATTTTTAGAAAAGGTGAAAATATTTTTAATCTTTTCGATCAAAACGATAGAGATGTAATTCTATTGTCTTTAATAAGAAGTGAAGTTATCACAAATTTTACAAGCGAGATTAAAAATTTCATTTCATCAATTTCAAAAGATTTGCTTTTCTCTATAACATTAATTCAAAGTGGCTCTTCGTTTTTATCCTATAAGGAAGGAGGAAAAGATTCTTTTCCATATGGATTTTTAAATTTTGGACAAGATTATAAAAATTTATCAAATCTATGTGATTTTGTTTCTCCCCTTGCGTACCATAAGAATTATGAAAAAGATATTGAATGGGTGAGGCAGATAATAAAAAATACAAAGAAAAGAGTGAATTCAAAAATATTATGTGGAATTCAAGCAAATGATTCAAATGAAAATCTTGAAAAGATAATAAAAATAACAGAAGAAGAAAATGTGAATTTCTCTATCTTTAGATTAGGAACATTTATTCCAATAGAAATTAATATTAAAAGTTTTGATACATTGAAATATAAAGTAAAATTTATCCCTCTATATGCATTTTATGAAAATAAATCTCCAAATTTTGTACAAATAAAGATAC
>Ga0272449_1004514_pt1 | contig 11296 bp, 2 predicted proteins | sample YNPCB0241_FD_198679 | JGI IMG/M metagenome (GOLD analysis project Ga0272449, IMG submission 198679) | Hot spring sediment microbial communities from Yellowstone National Park, WY, United States - YNP-CB-024-1 | ecosystem: Environmental > Aquatic > Thermal springs > Hot (42-90C) > Sediment...
TTAGTTATTCCTATACAACAAGAGGGAAGAGAACTTTCGGAGGATGAAAAAAAGATAGCGGAAACTGCCTTCAATAACTTAAAAACTTTTTTGGTTAAGAAATTAAACGACTTATTTAAACAAGACTCGCAACTAGAGAGCGAATTTTTAAAAAGCGGATTCAGTGCAGAGTTCTTAAAGAAAATTGTAGATAGTTTAGACGAGAACGAGAAAAAAGAGTTTTTTGATAATCTAACAAAACTAGAAAGCATTGTTGGAGAAAACCTTCCAAATATTGTTTCTTCCATTCTTGAGGAGATTGAAAATGTTAGTGAAGAAGAGCAAAAACAGGAAAAGGAAGATACCTCTGTAAGCTACGAAGATATAGTTGATAGGTTGGCCACAGAATTAAATATTCCAAAAGAGAAAAGGACCAAGTTATCTAAAAAATATGTGCCATATGAAACAATTTTGAGAGAATTATTAAGATATGCATTAAAAGAAAAAAGTGTTTCTAAGGAAAATGTAGCCGAATTGTTTGACAAGATATCTATAGCTGAAAAAGCGCAAAAGTTTGGAGTTATTGCTAGAGATAACAAATCCGGTGATATAGTTCTAGTTAAACTACCAGACGTTCTTCAGGATGAGGAACTTGAAAGCGATCTTTTGGCATCAGGAAACGCTAGAGTATTTGAAGACCCATTTACAAAAGATCCAAGTCTAGTAGATGTACTTTTAAAGAATTATCTTTTCCTTTTCACAGACAAAGTACCTATTGTAAGCGAAAAAGGAAGAATAACCGTAGACAACTGGGATACCATAAAACCATACCTGAACTTCCTATTTAACGTTCTTTTGAGAAATATAGATGCCGCCACATCTAGAAATGTTAGAGATTATTTGCGTGAAACATCGTCAGTGTTCGCAACCAACCCAAATCTTTCTGAGGGTAGTGAACAATATCATGGAAGAAGGTTGCCAGAATTTCCTGGTGATGCTTTAAATCTACTGATTGATAACCTAAAGGAAGCAGGAGTTAAAGGTGTACCAATTTCTCTAATGCTCGGCTTTTCTTCGGGAGAAGAGCTTAGAATCAAAGAAGGATCTTTAATAGATAGACTCATTAAAGAGGGCATATTAACAACTAACGAATCTGAGATTAGAGAATTTTTTAAAAATCTTTCAGAAAAACTTAAGGGCCTCGAACAAGACCTTGAACAAGTGAATAGCAGGCCTGCGAATCCCTCTGAAAGGGCTCAATCACTAGACAAGATTATTAGAGATGTGTCCTTAGTTCGTTCCATCCTTTCTCGGGGGGCCGTAAGTACAGGCAAACTTGAGGATTTCTTAAAAGGTATGGATGAATTTAAAAAGTTAGTGGCCCGTGGAGAATATGTTCGTGTTTTACATAGTTTTGGTGATGAAGATGCGAGAACTATAACAAAAGAATTTATTCAAAAACAAGAAGAATTTGCGGACCAAGTAGAGGCAAAAGCTTACGGAGTGTTCTTTGATGGACGGAATATATATTCTGATTCAGAAATAAAAGATAATCTAAAAGATTATGTTGACTACCTATTCCGTGAAAGAGGAGTAATATCCGAAAAAATGGCGTTACAACTAAAAAAGGACATAGATTTAATTTTTGGACAAAACGGAATAGTAAGAAGCTCAAGAATTACCTTCCTAGGACTAACTGGCCAAAACCTTGAAGAAAACAAAAAAGCTTTTTCTAGAGTTATATCTCTTTTAATTCAAAACCCATTTAAAAACGAGTTTGAAAAGTTAAACAATCCATCGAAATTATCAAAAGAAAATCTAGACAAACTTATAGAGGAGGATGCGAACAAAATTTTAAATGGAAGATTTTTAAATAGCCTGGCAAATCAGAAAAATAGTATTTATCTCTACCAGTTATACGGAACTGTATTCTCCTTGAACAAGGCGCTTAATAGACACCAAGGAGGATTTTCTGAAAAAGTGGGGTCTATTCTATTTTGGGAAGGGGGACTTGGAAAAACTGTTACCCAGGTAGGTACGATTCTTCTGGGAAAGGATTTAGGAATTATACATCCAGATAAACCAGTTTTGGTTTTTGCTCCAGAAAACGTTATTGGAAACTGGGTAAGGGATGCGCAAAATGTTTTTGGACTTTCTGGAGGATTTATTGTTCCCAATGCTGATGTTTTGGTAGTTAGAGATGTTGACGTTAACAAAAGAGAGGCTTCCTATAAACTTCTTACTTTGCTTTACTCTTTAAAGCAAATTGAACGCAAAATAAGTGAACTTGAAGCGCAAGGGGCGAATTTACTAGATAGAAATTCAGAAAAAGGCAAAGAGTACCTAGAATTAGTAAAGAAAAAGAACGAATTAGAGTTGGCGTACAAGGAATTAACTGGAGCGAGCGTTCCAAGAAAATTACCAGATATGGTTATTGTTGGTACTTACAAAACTCAGAGAGCGTCAAAAGAAACTACTGCTGATAGGCTTTTTAGCAACGATTCAAGAGCGTTAATTACAATGAGTAAGCCGGTTAGAATAAAATCATTAGCTATTCCATATGCCAATCAAAAGCAAGGATATTTTTCCCCAAACATTAGAAAAATTGTTGACGTAAATCTAACTTTAAACGATAGCGTTTTTGGGGGTATGGTAATTGACGAGGCTGGCATGGTAATGAACCCGGCAACTTTGCGGCATAGAACTATGGCGGCTATCAAATCTGGTATTACATCAGACACTAACAAAGGCCTTGTATGGTTGCTAAACGCCGAGGAAGTGTCTACTTCTCCCCTAAACACCGCCGCATTGTTAAACTTGACTCACTATTACGGAAACATTTTGGATCCAAAGTCTGTTTATCTATATAAGGTTGGCGGAAGAAATATTTATCTATGGAAATCTGGATCTCTTAGGGTTTTAAGAGCCTTCTCTTCAAAGCTAACGAATGATACGATATATGGACAAAAAATCAAGGGGTATATAAAATCAGACGCTGATGGGGTTGATTCTAAAAAAGTTAGTGCGGTAATTGGAGAAAAAAATGCATTATTGGAGTTTGATATTCCCCTGGTAAGTGATAATTTTAGCAATGAAGAAATAAGAGTATTACCTCACTCAGAAGATGTCATGTTAAAACCTTTGGTTTTACACACGGCCCTTGATCAAGTTACTAGAGCTAAGGCATTATCTGGCGAAAGAGATATTGCTATAACAGCACCTGGAATTTTGTATTCTCCAAAAGGAAGGGGTAAAGGATCTAGAGCAGGATACAAAAGCAATAGCGAGATTGATCTTACTTACTTGTCAGAAAGCTACAGACCAGCATTTCTCCAAATGCAACGAGAAGCGTTGTTAGGAATTTTCCCTAGGGATCGTGCTTTTGAATATGGGTTTGATAAAACAATGAACATAAAGGTTCCTAAAATTGACATTGTTAAAGAGATTTTTGGTAGCACAGAATCTGAAGACAAAAAAGATAAGATTAGAGAACTTTATAGAAAAGTTGCAGAAGGTCAAACTGAAAGTAGCACAAAAACTGTTCGTGAACTATATCTTGATATAGCTTCTAGTATGGCTACTCACCTGTATGGAGTAGCAAATGAACAGGAGTTTAGACAAAATTTTGAAAAGGCCCTGGATAAGTTGTTAGAAGGTTTGAGGGTATCACTAGGTTCTGCTGGAATAACTATTGAAGATTTATCTACTACTCTTAACAGAGTTGCCGGAATTGAGTTTAGTCCATTTTACGCCAAAACTAGTGATGGTAGAATTTATGGTCTCACAAGTAAAGATATGATTTATTTCCCTAACTATGCTGGTGTTGTAGGGAGGGGGGATGATTTATCTGCTGATGTAGAGGATGTTGACGATATACAGCGCCAAGAATCTCAAGAGGATCAAGGTGTATCAATGCTTGGTGTGGGTCAAAGAGATGAAGAGTTTAACTTGCGCAAAAACTTTATTCGTGCTAGAAATATGGCGATGTCTGCCATCTTTAATATCGCCATGAAGCACGCACAGAAACTTATTGAGCTTGATTTAGATTCCGATGAACCTCCATTTGAAATAGAACTGAAACGCAACGGAGATGAAGTATATTTCCGCATAAATTATTACGTAAAAGAAGAGGGAAAAAGGAAAAAGGTTGAGTACGATCCAGCTAACTTCCAATCGCCATTTAATTTATCCCAAAAGAAAGAAATTAAGCTACTATTAGAGTCCCTTTCTGATCCCAATACTGAGTATGACCTTGAAGGAGAAACAATTAAGTTAGACCCCCATACTCTGCTTAGTATGTTTGTCAACTTTTATCAAGATGCGAACGTTTACGAAAATAATAGGGACAAGCTTACTGATGCTTTCTCCCTATCTAATAAACCAGTTATTGGTTTTGAACACAAAGCCATAATTCTTTCCCCCTCTAGAAAGCACGCATCATCTATTTATAGGTTGGCCAAAAATCTGCACGATCCAAATGATACTGCAGTTGGAGCGATTATAGGTGGAACCCCAGTGGAAAAACAAGAACAGATTATTAAACAACACACAAATAGACACGGTTTAAAAACAATTACCGTTCTAACTACGAGGGCCGCCGGTCGTGGTTTAAACTTGCCTTCTTCAAAAACCTTAGTTTTCTCACCTTATTCTTATGAAGAATTGCGCCAGGCTTCAGCTAGAGGTGTACGTAGCGCCCAACTTTTTACAGATATCTCCAAAGAAATAGAAGACATAGAAGCTAAAAAGAACCTTTTGGCAAAACTAAAAAGAAACAAAGCGAAGCCAGAAGACATTAAAAAGCTTGAAGAGGAAATAAGAGAGAAAGAAAAGTATCTAGAGTCTTTAAACGTCAAACAAAGAACAGTACTAGATGCCGCAACAGTATTTCCAGTACTACAAAGAACAGTTTTAGCAACTTTGCAAGATGTGGCTAGTAAACCCAAACTACCATCGGCCAAGGAAATTCAAGGAAAGAGAACTGCAACAGAATTGGATGAAAGAGAAAGATCTGAATTGCATCTACTTGCAGAGCAAATAAATACTTGGCTTGGATTAGAAAGAACAGAAGGATACTTACGTAGGTACATGACTCTCCTTTCAAGGGTTAATAAAGGACAACAAGGAAGAATTTTGGGTGCGTTAGAAGGGTGGCTTGGAGGTTTTGAGAACTATAGCACTATCTCCGATGACTTGGCGGCGCAAAGAGAAAAAATAGTTGAAATGTTTAAAGGCATCATGCAAAAACGTGCAAAATTTTCTAACTTAACTGATAAAGAGATAGAAAAGCTTGTTCATGGTATATTCATCTGAGGAGGAATAGCCTATGTATTTAGATTCTGAAAGAGAAAGCATTGTCAAAGAGTTTGTTTTGATATTTTTGAATAACCTACAACCTTGGGAAAAAGATAAAATCATACATTCTTATCCACGTGTATTTGAAGATGAGAATGGGGAAGAGTTTGAGAAGTATATTAGAGATATTCAAATGTTGTCTTATCTTTTCTCTGATGATGATTTAGATGATGAAACGATTTGTGCCATGATAGATAATATATCTGATAATCCTGTAATTGATAATTTATTTGGAGATGGGTTATATAGGATATATAATCAAAAATGCCTATAAAGTATGAATAACAACGATAATGTAAGATACACAGAAGAAGGACCAATATATACTTATGTGCCAGATGGGTATGTAATTTATAACCCCTCTGGAGAAAAGAAACATGGACCCTTAAATCCATATTTTCCTGGAGAAAAGCTACCAGGTAATGGTATTTTGATTGATGACGTTGAGTGGGTTTTGCAAGATTATGATTCTTGGTATGCAACTTATGGAGAACTAGCTATTAGAAAACCTGGGGAAGAACTTACTGAACAAGAGGAAGAGAAACGAATTGAAGAAGCTAAAAGAAAGCTTAACCAACTTTTAGAACAGGGAAAAGGCAAAGAGGAACAAGAAAGTGATATTGAAATTAGTTTTGAAGACGGGGAAGAGCAACAAATAGAAGAATCAGAAGAAGAACTAGATGAGGTAGAAGAAAAGGAAGGAGAGAAGCTAGAAGAACAAGAAAAAGAAGGGGAAGAGCAAGAAGAAAGTGGAGATGAAGAATTAGATGAAGACTTAGACCTTTTAGATGAGTTTGAGGAAAGCCTTAACAATTTTTTAGAAACTTTTGATATTGATGATATTTTAGAAGAAAAAGAAGAAGGCGAAGAAGAGGACTGGATTGATATAGATATTTCTTTTGAAGATGACGAAGATCTTTTAGAAGAACCTCAAGAGGATATTAAAGAAGAATTTCCAGAAGATATTTTCCAGATAGATGAAGCGGAAAGAAAAAGGTTAGCCATTCTTAAACTCTTAGAAGACTCTAGGACCGCTATAGGAAGAATTCTTAAGCGGTTTGATGGGGCGCTTAAAAAAGACTATTATGTACCACTAGATAGGCTGGTAGAGCAGGACCAATTAGAAGAAATTTTAAGTTGGGTAAAAATAGCAGAAGAGTTATATAAAAAACTAGGCGAATATTATTTTGAGGAAAATCTGAATGAAGAAGCGCTCAGACGACTTTTCCGTCAAGTAGAGGATGTTAGTTCTTTCCTTGAAAAGTCCTTGAATGTTTTCGAGGACGCTCATTGGATGATGCATGAATGGACAGAATCTCGCCCATTTGGCTTTGGTAAATATTTGTTTTCCAAAATGACCGGATTTTTGAAAGATAGATTTGGAAAGTTATCAGATGCTTCAAAGCAATTTAAGTGGTGTATAGAAAAATATCCTGACGGTTCGGGCAAATGTAGGGAAGAAGTTTTTAATTCCATAGAAGAAGCTTCTAAATTAAATTTAATTAAAGGAAAATTTCTAAAATCACCATCATATCACAACTTATTTGCAGACGTTGCCTCAGTTGTAAAGGCCACAAATAAAAAAACTACAACCGCATGGTCAGCGGCACAAGATATACCGTATTTGGCAGGAAACTTTTTGCTATATTTGTTGAGAAATTTTGATTTAAAACATTCTTCAGATGGAAGCCTCGAGTTAACTATTTCCGATGATACGGAAGAGATAACTTATCGCTTTTCTCCTTTAGCTTCAAAATTTTTGACTCTGATTAAAGCTTTTTCTGCCCAAGATAAGAGTATAGACGGGAAGCTTTTGTTTGAAATGTTGGCAAGACTTTCTGCAGAGTCTAGCGTTTCTTATTCTACTTTTAACTATGAAGGTAAAGTTGAATATCAAGAAGAAGTTTCTTTATTTGAGTTTTTACTTAGAAGCTTAGGCTTTAATAAAAATGATGCGAATTTTATAATGTCTGAGACATTTAGGCCTGGAGGAATTCTTGACATTTCCATAAGCAAAAAAGATTCAATCATAGATGCGTTGAGAGACGCTTATGCGGTCAGAATGACTAAGCAAGTTAGTGAAGCATTTTTGTCTAGAAATAATTCGTTAGATCTCGATCTTGTTAAAAATTCAATTAGAGCTTGGGAAGCTAGATTGAAGGAAAAGCTTGAAGATGAGATTAAAGAAGATATAGATCAAATACACACTTTTGAAGACGAAGGGGATTATGAAGATGTTGATGCAGGGAAGGTTTTAGAAGAAATTCTAGAAGTTGAAGGCCAACCAACACACCAAGAGGAAGAAGAGAAAACTTATGTAGAGGTTACAAAAGGACTAGAGGAAATAACTTCAGAAATTTTGGATGACCTAGAAGAAACTTATGGAATAAAAGCAAAGAACTTAGATGATGCCATAACCAGGCTACTAGATAAAAATCCATTAGATGAGTCTATTACTTTTTCAGTACTTTTAGATTCTCTGGGAACAAGATCTTTAATGCTTAAAAATGGCAATAAGGTATTAAAACTTTTTTTAAGACTAATCTCGTTGCTTGACAAAGATGGGGAACTTCTTAATCAAATTAGTAATGATGTTAGAAGTGGGGTAGATAAAGCAGTTTTAGATTTAACTGCGGCCCTCGGCAGTGGAAAAGAGGATGAAGTAAACATCCTTCTTAGGAAAAATGCGGAAACTCTTAATGATTTGATAGAAAGCTTATATTACGCTTCCAAACAAGTTAGGGAAAATAAGGATAGTATAAAGGATAATAGCAAATTTATTGCTGACGCTTTAAAAAATATTATTGTTCTTTCATCTGTATCTTCCTCCTATATACAGAATAATGGGGATATTTTAAGCATGAGTGTTGGTTTAAGAGATCATGCGAAAGAGGTTTTGGATAAGGTATTTGGTTTTGGTAATCAAACAGGCGAGCTTTCGACAGAAAGCTTAGAAGAATTTAAAGATAACAGAACGATATCTTCTTTTATAAAAGACCCCCTTCTAAAAGCTTATATACCTTTAAATCTTAATAATGTGAGAAAAGCGGGTACGGAAGAGTTGCCTATAAGGTTTTCTGAAAGACCCGGAGATTTTTCTAAAATTAGAGAAATTTTAGAGTCTGTAGAAATTGATGGGAAAAATTTTAGGTTTAAAGCAACAAAAAATGTAAGCATTTCTGGTAGTCCAGAGGAATTTTTTAAAAAGATAGTTCTTTTATCTACAAAAGACATTTCTGAAACAAAAGATGAAGATATTGACGATTACAGCTCTATTAAATTTAATTACGCTGGAGATCAGTATGAATTGATTATTACAAAGACGGCGGGGGAGGAGGGTGATGAAGATTCAGTAGGAAACAAGGGATGGAAAGTAGAAGTTACTAAAGGAGACGATATAGTCGTTTCTAGGCAATTGAATAACGAAGAATTTAACATCATTAATCGTGCTCCAGGTTTATCTGGCAATGAAGCATCAAAGGCTTTGAAAACACTATTGAGGAGCGTATTAGGTTACTTAGAAAAAGAAAATATAAAGGAACAAATTTCTAATGTTCCAGTTATAGAGAATATAAGTGAAGTTGAAGAGGAGCCGCAAAAACTAGAAGTAGAAGAAGAAACTGATGCGTTACAAGAGGCTACCCAAGAACCAGAAGAACAAAAATTAGAGCCAGAATCTACCCCCGAAGGAGAGCCTGTGGAAAATTTGGAAGAATCTAAGATGGAAGGCGAGGAAGAAGAAATAAAAAATATTGAACAAGAAGTGCCGCAAAAAACCCCAGAGGACGAAGGAAAATCAACTAAAATAACCAAACCTAAAAAGGAAAAAAAGAGAGCTTCAAAAGATGAAAAAATAAATGAAGAACTAGAAACTATAACAGAAGAAAGCATTAAAAACGTAGTTGAAAGGGCTGTTAAAAGTAAGCCCTCCAAAGCCAAGAAGGCTAAGACAGTATCTAAACTTCATGAGGTAGAGCAGAAGATAAAAACAGGAGTGTTGTCCAATTTTAGAAAATATGTTACTCCCGATGGAGTTTACTACTCTACATCAACCGATTTTGAAAAAGCAACTTTTGCTGACATGCTAGAAGCGCTTAATCAAAAAAATATCCCATCTTTATTAGTGTATGGAGAAAGGGAAGACGATTTTGATGGGGCAGTTATTGTTGAAAAAGTTAATAATAAAAATTATAGAATTACTCTAGCTCCATCTATGGATTTTGCTGGAGCAATCTTCGGCAATAAAGACAGACCAAAAACTGGAAAAAAGATTGAAAAAATTGCATCAATAACACTTTCTTCAAAAGATTTGGAGTCCTTGAAGGGCGCAAATATACACAGCGTAATGAGTGAACTTTTAAAGACTAATAAGGTTCTGGACAGGCCAGTCTTTGAAGGAGGGGGAGGATTTGAAGACCTCCCATTATTAGCTAGAACCCAAAGAGATATTGAAAAAATGACCTTAGGGGATGTTTTGGAAGAAGACGAAACCACGCAAATAGGAACGAGGCTTAGTTTTTCCTTGGATGAGGAAGCTGGAGAGGATATCTTTGATTACAATTTGTATGTTGATAAAAATAATGCTAGGTTGGTTTTAAGAGATAGTTCAGGAAATGTTGTTTATGAAAAGGTACTTTTAGATAAAGACCTTGAAAATTTAAGGAAACTAAAAATAAAAGACATTTTTGACACCGAAGCCATACAAAGAGAGGTTGCAGAATATTATAGAGAAAAAAGGAAAAGAGAAAAAGAAGAAGAAAAAAAGAGAAGATTAAAAGAGTTTTTGACTAGCGAAACGAAAGACCTATCTTTTTCTGGACTTGGAATAAAAGGAAGCTATGAGGTAAGTGGTGATAAAGTTATTTACTACTTTGAAAAGGGCGGAAAGAGGTATTCCGTAACCGCATCGCTTGGCGCTCTTCAAGAAGCAGAAAACTTTGAAGAAGTCTTCAAAGAACTAGCAAAAAGAAAAATAGACGAAGAGCAAAAGCGATTGGAGCAATCGTCCTCAATAGGAGAAGAAGACTTTAAATTTGCCTTAGAAGATTTGTTTAGTGGGAAAATCAATGACTTAAGGGTAAAGACAGAGCGTGGCTTTGTTATGAAGTTAAAAGAAAAAGGAAAGGACGAAGTGTCTTTTGAACTTTATGATTCAAGCGGAAGATTTATCAAGTCTATATCTCAGGATAAAAAATCGTTGTTGTCTGGAGGACTAGCTACCTTGGCTCGTGCATTTAAAGTTCTATCCAAACCAACGGGAGTAGGCGATTCTGATAGATTTGTGTCTTTTGTAAATTACAAACCAACAAGGGAAGTTGCCGATCAAACTGGTACAGAAAAGCAAGCTGAAACCAATGAAAAAATAAGCGAAAATGCGGGGGTAGAGGAGCAAAAAGAGGTTGCAAACAAAGAAGAAAATCTTGAAAAAGAACCTAGCGAAAAAGAAAAAAAGAAAGAAGAGGATAAAATTTCTATTGACAAAGAATCTCTTAAAATCGCTGTGGATGAAGTGCTTGCAAGCTCTTCTACAACTTTACAGGCTCTTTATGGAGGAAAACCTGTATCTATTTCGCTAAGCTTTAATGGGGAAAACATTTGGACCATTGTTCTTCCTCCCAAAGGTGGAGAAAGGGAGTCAAAACGCATAACGTTTAATGTGAAAGAATACTGCAAGGACTATGACCCATATGAGATTACAGATGAGTTACTTGAGTGTATTTCTGGTGCTATAATGGAAAAGATTCTAAAAGAATATTAGAAGGTATGAGCAACATAAAAGAGGATATTGTAGAGAAAATATCAAGATTTTTAGAATCTACAGATGAGACATATTTATCTTTTGAAGTAGATTCACTGACATTTTACTTGCAGAAAATTTTAGGAGAAACTAGTGTTAGTATATGTTACTACGGTGAGTGTATGGACCTAGAGTTTTCTAATGCAGAAGAAGTAGCGGAAAAAG
>Ga0272449_1004515_pt1 | contig 11295 bp, 6 predicted proteins | sample YNPCB0241_FD_198679 | JGI IMG/M metagenome (GOLD analysis project Ga0272449, IMG submission 198679) | Hot spring sediment microbial communities from Yellowstone National Park, WY, United States - YNP-CB-024-1 | ecosystem: Environmental > Aquatic > Thermal springs > Hot (42-90C) > Sediment...
AGGAGTTAAGAAATAGATTAAATCCATTTGTTTTAGGTGAGATAATAGATAAAAAACTTGAAAAAATATGGGAAAGTGCGAATAGAAAGATTAAGTCAGTGATATCTAAGAGAGAAACAAAGAACGAGGAAATAATAAAGACGATTGAAAAATTATTAAAAAAGAAGGCAAATCTTGGTTAGCTTTATTTTGACAAGACGATTCTATCTATGGTTAGATTTATTTTTGACTTGACAGGTAATTACGAATTAGATCACATAATTTTTGTTTCTAAAGAAAATATGGGATGTTTAAAATTATGACACTAAAGAAATATCAAAACATCTCAATTATAAATTAAATCTCCTTTATTTTTCCTGCTTTATCAAAGGGGGATATAGGGGATTTAATTTGTTTTTACTATAATTTTACTGTCCCTTTTCCATTAGGTCCTTTGCAAGTTGATTTTTAGGATCATACTTTAATGCAAGAGTAATACATTTTTTTAAATTCTCCTTTAATTTTTCTTTTTTTCTTTCATCTATACTGGACTCAAGTATAACCTTTATCATACCGGCTTTTAATGAGTAAAGTCGGGAGATGAATTTATCATAACTTACAAACGGAAAAAAAAGATTATTATAAGAGCTTATTATATCATCAATCTCTGAAAATTTTTCATATATAAAATTCTCAAGTTCAGTCTTATCTCTTTTCATCAAAGATAGGGATAAATGGTTTTGAAACTCCGCCTCTATTAATGCTTTTTTAGTATAGACAAAATTTTCATCAACAGTAAGTGCTGCTTTGTAATATATAATAGCATTGGAATATTCTTTTTTTGAAAGATATGAATTTCCACTTATAGTATACTTTATAATTTTTTGAAAATCCTCTGAGTTTTTAATCCGATTATATATCTGACAATTATATTTTATCTCATTTTCTTTTTGAGTGAGGTCTGAAAGTATACTATCAAAATAATATTTTAGAGACGAGTTTATACTATCAAAAAATTTATTATCATTTAGAGATTTTACCTCCATAATATTTCTTGCATACTCACAGTACTTACTAAGCCATCCATATACATCATCATAACTTGAATTCAATGATAGTTCTCCATAGGCAGCGCTCCAGTATAAGATATTCGTTTCTATTATAAATGAAAGCGCTTTGAAATTTTTATCATCGATAGATCTTTTCTTGACATCCTCATCCAATCTATAAAGATTATAAATATCCCCTTTAATAGAATATATGTTTATTATATCAATGTATGCATCCCACTGATAGGGATTTTTTTCAATGTATTTCTTTAAAAATCTTAGTTGTTCTTCATATGCCTTTATATATCCAGCTCTAAGGCTTTGTGTTGTAACATTATCCACAAGTTCAATACTTCCTTTAAGGTTATTTTTATAATCAAGCGCTTTAATGAGATATCTATAAAAGTTATCTATTTCTTTTTCACTTACCTCTTCCTTAGAGGCAATCTTTTTTGCCTTATTGAAATAATAATCCCCTATCTTCTCTTTAACTATATTACAGGAACTCAAACTCAAAAAAAACACCAACCCTAATAAATATCTCTTCTCACCTCTCACTTCTCACCTCTCACCTTATCATTCCCACTCAAGTATCACCTTTCCTGAGTTTCCACTTGCCATTATCTCAAATGCCTCTTTATAATTATCAATCTTAAATCTATGTGTTATAATAGGTTTTACATTCAGACCGCTTTCAATCATTGATGACATCTTATACCATGTTTCAAACATCTCCCTTCCATATATAAACTTCATAAAAAACGCTTTAAATATAACCTTACTCCATGGTATCTGAGTAGTATCAGGGAGAATTCCAAGTATCCCAATCTTTGCACCCATTCTCAAAACCTCAAGCATATCATTAAAAGCAGATGGACTTCCGCTCATCTCATAACCAACATCAAAGCCCTCAGTCATTTTGAGTTTTTTCATAACATCAAAAAGATTTTCTTTTTTTACATCAATTACATTTTTTATACCACATTTTTTTGCAAGTTCAAGGCGATAATCGTTTATATCTGTTATAACCACATGTCTTGCACCGATATGCTGTGCAATTAAAGCACCCATTATCCCTATAGGACCTGCTCCTGTTATTAAAACATCCTCACCAACAACATCAAAAGAAAGAATAGTATGCACAGCATTACCAAGAGGGTCAAATATACTTGCCTCATCATCGCTTATATTATCACTCAAAGGAAAAACATTTTCTTGTGGTATTACAAGATACTCAGCAAAAGCACCTGGAATATTTACACCAATACCTTTTGTGTTTATACAAAGATGTCTTTTTCCAGCTCTACAGTTTCTGCAATATCCACATGTAATATGTCCTTCACCGCTTACTCTTTGACCTATCTTAAATCCCTTAACATTTTTACCAACCTCAACTATTTCACCTACAAACTCATGTCCTATAACCATAGGGACTGGTATTGTTTTAGATGCCCACTCATCCCATTTATAAATATGAATATCAGTTCCACATATTGCTGTTTTTTTAATTTTTATTTTAACATCATTATCCCCGCATACTGGCTCAGCAATATTATCCATCCATATACCCTTTTCCCTAAATTTTTTAACAAGAGATTTCATAGAATACCTCCAAGAATTATTTTACAAAATAAATTGATTGTTTATTAATTACAGGGAATTGAATTCTTTTATGAACTCCTCAACACTATGGTATCTATCATTAGGATTGGGTTCAAGAAGTTTTGAAATTACATTATCCAGACCTTTTGGAAGTCCAACAACCAATAAAGAAATCGGAGTATACAGCTTTTTTTCCTTCTGATAGTGATAATCAGGACCTGTAAAAGGAATCTCACCTGTTAACATCTCGTATATACATATACCAAGCGAATAAAGATCGGACTCTTTAAAATACATACCCTTATCCTGTTCCGGAGCCATATATGCAGGACTCCCAACGATTTCAGAATGCGACTCCTTTGCCCTTACCTCCCTTACAACCTTAGCAAGTCCAAAATCCATAACCTTTACAAATCCTTCCTTTGATATCATTATATTTGAAAGTTTGAGGTCCCTATGAATGATACCTTTCATATGAGCATAAGAAAGTGCTTTTGATACTTCGTTTACAATATGTCTTACCTCATCAAAAAGCATTCTCACTTCCTTGTCAAGTTTCTTATCAAGGGTCACACCATTAATGTACTCAAAAACAAGATAAAGGTCCCCTTTTTCTTCAAAGATAGTGTATATCTCTATGATATTTGGATGATGAAGCATTGCCACTGTTCTTGCTTCCTCAATAAATCTTTGTTTCTCTCTCTCACTAATCCTCAAATCCTCATTCATCTTCTTTATCGCAACCTCTCTATTAAGTGTCTGATCCACTGCCAGATAAACACTTCCCATACCTCCCTGCCCAATCTTCTTTATTATCTTATACTTACCAGAAGCAACACCTTCATAAAAAATACTTGGAGCAAGTATATTGCTATGCGATACATCCTGTGTAGCGGTGGTATGGGTAGTAAACTTAGGGGATAAAACATGCAATAGTGAAATTCCTATAAAAATCCCGCCAATGACTGTTAAGGCAAGAAGGATCAGAAATCTTTTAAGATTGAATGCCTTTTCATCTTCCTTTGCAATCTTTAAAAGATCTCTATTTCTATCATAATATCTCAAGAAACTTTTGGTCTGCATAGCATAGGATGAGAGTGCATCATGAAAGTAAGGTGTATAACTGGAATTAATTTTACTGGCTTTTTCAAGGTCTTGTAGCATTTCATCGTATCTTTTTTGTTTTTCATATATAAGCGCCCTTAAAAAAATAGCATCGGCATAGTTAGGTTTTATCTCTATCGCTCTATTTGTATCATAAAATGCTTCGCTTAAGTTTCCCTTCTTATACATTGCAAAAGCTCTAATGTTTAAAGCAACTATATTGGTTGGATCATTCATCAAAACATAGGTAGTATCCTTAATAGCATCATCATATTTTCCTATAAGGTTATACACATTAGCCCTTTCTATATACGCACTTAAATTATCAGGATTTTTTTCTATGGACATATTGAAATACCTTAATGCTTCATTGTAATCTTGCATCTGAGACTTTGAGATTCCAATCTTCAAATAGTAATTTGATTTTTTCTCCTCCTCGGTTATACTATTGTTTAAATCACCCTTCATATTCCTACCTTCATCCTTATCCTCTCTAATACCACCCCCCTTCACACTAACTCCAATATCAGGTCCCTTAACCTCGCTATCTCCAAAACTGTTTTTCAAATAGGATATATCGGAATTAGAAAATCCAGAACTTTTAACTAAAAATGAGGAAAGAAGTTTGGTCGTTTCATTGGTAGGATCTATCTCACTTGCCCTTTTTATATCCTCTATGGCACCCTTTATATCCTTGAGAGAATATCTTGCTTCAGCCCTCATAGTATATGCATCATAATTATTCTTATCAATCTCAATAGTTCTGGAAAGATAATGTTCAGCCTCTTTATAATTGTTATTATCCATCAATAATCTGGATATACCATTATACAGCGATGTATTTGTAGAATAATTAACTACTATCTCATTTGCAAGGTCCAAAGCCCTCTTAGGATTTTCCTTAATAATTTTACCAAACTCAATAACCTTATTCAAAGGATTCTCATAGTTAATACTGGTGGTTGAAATTACAACCTCATCTTTCCTTATACCATGTGGCACTTTTTTTAGATTTTCTAATAGTATCTGACCTGCTTCACTTCTGAAATTATAAAAATTATCAGGATTAATAAAAAATCTGTGAGATATTACAAACCTAAACACATCATCAAAGAGTTCAGAGTTTCTCCTATCAAGATAGATAAGAAGATAACCTATTTTAATTTCATTCTCCCTTATAATTTTTTCTTGCTCTTCGGGGGATTTCTTCTCCATCAATTTTAGGAATTCTCTTGCAACACCATCAGGATTTCTTTTTATCCTCCACCAGTTTATAATCTTATCAATAGAACCATCATAGTGTTCATCGTGTTCATAACTATTTTCCAGATAGATGGTTATACTCTGTGTGGATAATTCAAAGTTATGAGGACCCGCTGGTTTTGAATAAGAATCTTTTGCAAATAACAATAAAATAATTAATATTTTCATACTACCATCTAATTATATATTACATAACTACGAGATTTTGTCAAGTAGCCAAAGGACCTATTTTAAAAGAACTTTTTTCCTAACTCCTAAACTAAATTTTATATCAAATTATGTAAAATATTACTAATGAGATTAAAAAGAATACTGTTTTTATCTTTACTTTTAATACCATTTTCAAATCTATCTGCAACAAAACTTAACATAACAGAGAATGTTTATATTACATCCATAACATATACTTGGGATAACTACTCAACTCAATACATCGCGGTTCTTTCAACCAATAATTTTCTAACATATATTTCATCTAACACACTTTCAAACAATTCCACAACATATATCTCACTTAAAGGCAATACAACATATTACTTCAAGGTAAAAATATCAACCGAGGATGACAGTAAGTTTAGTTCAATAACAACACTAACATATACTCAAACGCCTCAAAATTTAGAGATACTTGACAATCTACCTGATTTATTAAACAGGGCACAGATTTCTATTGACTTTCAGACACCAAACTCATATGATACAACCTATCAGATAAGATACTCAAGTTCTGATAACACTCTTGAAACAGAATACTATTTTCAGTTTTTCACAGGCTCTCCATTCTTTCCGATATCAGGACTTCTAACAAACACCACATACTACTTCAAAGTAAAAGCATATGACAAACTAAACCGCCCTACCATCCCAAATGATTTCTCAGAGATAATCTCAACCCAGACACTACCTAAATTTCCAGATACCTTCAACTACAGTGTTTTTGAAACAAGTGTCACCTTTAACTGGACACCAGTAAATGGACCAAATCAGGAGGACTCATCTTATGCTTATGAGATATTTATCACAACCACTGATCAAAATCCATTACCTCAACTAACCTATTATTTTACATTAGATGTATCAGAAAGTTCTCATACATTTATTTCTTTAGATAGAAACACTTTATATTATTTTTCATTTTCTGTTCTTAACTCTATAGGTGTTAAAAATGAAAAAAAAGAATCATTCTCCACATTAACCCTTCCACCAAGCAACTTCAAACTTATCTCATACACATCCTCCACCGCAACATTGGGATGGGATGAATATCCTCGAACCCCACAAAAAGATTCTTCACAAGGATATATTCTTGAGGCATCAACCTCTACCGATTTCACAAACCCTATAGTACTAACTACAAACACACTTTCAGTCTCAACATTAACGCTCACCAACTTAAAACCAAATACAACATATTATTTCAGAGTTGGAAGTTTAAATATCTCATCAATAACCAACTACTCAGAGATTCTCTCAACTATTACACTTTCAATGGTTATAGACAAGGATACAGTAAAATATACAATAACCCCAAGAACAATAAAAGCAGAGTTTATACCTCTAAACAGTCAGGAAGACCCTTACAGATCCTATGGCTATCTATTTACTCTTTCAAAAACATCAGACCCCTACAACATTGATTTTTCAAGTTATACACCAAATCCAGATTCAAATTCTCTTGAGATAACAAACTTGAGACCAAATACCACATACTACTCAAGGATATATACATATAATTCGGCAGGTGCTCAAAACTATGATGAAACAACAAAACTCTTAACTTCTCTACCTACTATAACTCAGATCGTAAATGTATTACTCTACACCAGCGATACAATAAAGATTGAATACTCAACTGTTGATGCTGATGGATACATACTTGAGGTAAGCACGAATAGATTTTTTAATACAATATCAAAATCATCTTTCACAAACTCAAATGATATAAAGATATTAAGCATCTCGGGACTTGAAAATGATACAGAGTATTTTATAAGATTAGGTTCATTGTTTGGAGATACAACAATCTATACAGATGCAAATCCATTTTCGATAACAACCCTTTATCCTCCCCCTCAAAATCCCTCATTTTCCAATATATATATAACAAGCGCTACATTATTATGGGATAGTGTTATATCCAATGGATACTCCCTTGAAGCATCCACATCATCAAATTTTGAAACCTATTTATCATCAGTAACTTTTGATTACAACAATAATACACTCACCATAGGAAATCTTCTACCAAATACAACATATTATTTTAGAGTTGGAACCATAAACTCAAAAAATGAAAAAAACTATTCAGTTTATTTAACAACCCCAACTCATGCAAACTATCCAATTGAAAAACCACTTTCAAACCTCACAACATACTCATTGCAGATAAATTGGGATCCAAACTCAAATCCACCTGATACCCTTTATATCGCTGAGATATCATCAACAAATTTTGCCGACTCAATAATCTCATCTCAAACATATAATAATTATGTAAGATTTGAAGGACTAAATCCAAACACTACATACTATCAAAGAATAACAGCAATAAGCAGAAACAATATTACAACAGGTCCTATATATTTTACTCCTACTGCAACACTTGCATACAAACCAATAAATCTAAAAGTATCCCCATCCACACATACACTTACATTAAACTGGGAGGATCCAAACAATGCATCTGGAACACCTTACCTCGCTGAAATCTCATCAACAAACTTCTATGACTCAATAATATCATCAACAACACTATTAAGATCAGCAACATTTTATAACCTAAATGCAAATACCCCATACTATCTAAGAGTTTCAGCACTTAACTTCTCAAATCGTCCATCAGAATACGAAAAAGGTATATCAACCACATACGTTGAAACTCCCAAAATCAAGGACCCTACTTTCATAAACATACTTTTAGATGGTTTTACAGCACAGTGGGACAACAATACAAACTCTACACATACCATCTATATAGTTGAAGCATCAACAATAAGCGATTTTTCAATCATATTCAAATCAACACAAACAAAAAACACAATATTTGTATTTCCTGACTTAACACCTAATACCGAATACTGGGTTAGAGTAAAAGCAAAAGGGTTGATAGAATCAAATGAAAGTGATTATCTGGTCTTAGGTTTGATATCAACGCTTTACAGAGAAGAAAAAAACATAAACAATCAGATAAATCAGATAGTATCACTACCTTATTCTTACGGAAGTATCGAGGTTGAAATTCCTCCATATTCACTTGGAAGTCCGACAAAAATATTTATTGAGCCTGTATTATCACCTCCACCACCAAATTCAAATGTAGGAAAACTTATACCAACACTCTTTGCTGCAAGGATATGGATGTATCCTCAGGTTGTCTACAACGGGAAAATAATTATAAGAATACCATATAAAGACCTTCCTCAATCAATCAAAAAAGAAAGACTTGTTATAGCAAGATATGACGAGCAAAGCGGTTTATGGGTACCACTCAATTCGGATGTATATAATAACTATGTGGAGGGCGAAACATATCACCTATCCATATTTCAAATAATGGAACTTTTACCATCTTATGATATATCCAACATAAAAATATATCCAAATCCTTATAGACCTAATTCTAGTTTGGGTAAGATGAGTTTTTCAAATATGCCACCAAAAACCGAGATTTACATATATACGATAACAGGTGATCTTATTATAAAAAAGGTGGCAGATGAAAATGGATTTATACAATGGGACGGTAAAAACTCAAGCGGAAGGGATGTTGCAAGTGGAGTTTATATAGTTCTATTTAAAACTCCAGATGGTAAAAAAATAACAAAAAAGATAGGAATAGAAAAATGAGTGTTGTAATCTTCTTAATATTGTTTTTAAATATTAGCAATTTTGCATACTTTGATTCATCATCACACGGAACCACGGCGATGGAGGTTTTAAAATTAAATACAAACCCAAGATGTGTTTCTATGGGGGAGGCATGTGCAAGCGATATAGATGACGCCTCATCTATAGAGATTAATCCAGCAAATCTTGTAATGATAAAAAGAAACTCCTTTTTTATCTCACATTCAGAATTTTTTAGCGATATAAAAATGGAGAATATCTCCTATGGAAGAAAACTTGCCAAAAATGTAGGTAGTTTCGGTTTTTCAGCAAAAATTCTTAATTGGGGAAGTATAGAGGAAACAAATGACTCTGCAGCCACTCTTGGGAGTTTCAGCCCTAAGGATGTTATACTAACTCTTGGTTTTGCAAATTATATAACAGGTTTAACTAAAGATATAGAGGAAAGAATTGTCTTTGGTGGAACGGTTAAACTTATAAGCACCAGAATAAAAAACTCAGCTACTACAGTTTCATCCGATATAGCTTTAAAATTCCCTTATCTCTTTGATAGAAGGTTTATAATATCGCTTGTGATGCAAAATCTAATTGGAACAATCAAAATAGATAAGGAAAGATATGGTATCACAAAAGTATTTAGAATTGCAACATCAACCCTTGTATCAAAAAACATAACAATAAACTCAGATATAATAATGCCGGAAGATAGTTTCTTATACCTGAGTTTAGGACTTGAAGAGAAGATAAATCTCTCAAAAATATCAAACATAGCCCTAAGAGCGGGAATAAACACAAGAAATATCAAAGATTTAGATGGAAATAGAACAATAAATCTTGGCTTTGGAATAAAATACATTAATTATAAACTTGATTATTCGTACTCACCTTTTGGAGACCTTGGTAATATCCACAGAATATCCATCTCAATAAATTTTTAATTATAATCCCCTGCTCATAAATCATTCAACACTCATAATTCAAAATCCATAATTTATAATTCATCATCCATAATCCATAATTCATCATCTAAAATTTCAGGTTATTTTGGATTACCATATTCAGAGTATGGGACACCTTTTAAATCAAGACCTGTTTTATTTATCGTAATCAGTCCTTTTTCATTATTATAAATCCATGTTGTTGAGTTATCAATATCAGCCTCGGTGATATGGTCCAAAGGAGTAGGATCCAGTTTCCATGTATTTTTGCCATCACCTGCCCATGTTTTATCCCCAAGGGTTATTTTTGGAATTTCCTTGATATATTTTGGGATGAGTTCATCAAGGGTTTTAGGAAAAACACCTTCATTATCACCATAATAGACATTGATAGCAGACATAAGAATAAGAGCATTTCCCCTTGCAGAACCTTCCCTTGATTTAATAATAAGTTCTTTATATCTATCACTTTCTAAAAATAAAAGAGCACCCAGATAACCCACAATAACAACAACTCCTAAAATAGAAAGCACAACCGCAAGCCAGTTATTAGGAAAACCTGCAAAATCTTCGGGCATTGATTCTTTAATCTCCGATAGATTTTTATAAATCAGAAAAAGAAATACAAATAAAAATAGCGGCCAAAAGACATTGATAACCACATTAAAAATTAACCAGAACAGGTTAAAAACCGACAGTTTCTTTTCAAGAAGATCTAATCCAGCAAAAACTATTATACCTATAAAGAATAAAACAGACAATCTTCCAAAGACATTCCACCAATAACCTTTTATTAAATATTTTGAGCGAAGAAGGGCTCTACGACCTCTCATATTTTCGCAAAAAAGAGCAAATGGTGAGAGAGAAAACCACACCACAAATAGTATTCCTGGTATTATAAAAAATAGAATACCACCCCCAACAATAAGTATTGACCAGATATAAACCGAAAGAAGTGGTAATACCATTTTCCATCCAGTTTTTATTGCCTCCTTTACTCTAATCTCCGCATCCATATTAACAACAATCGTAATAAGCGAAGCATGTAACCATACTACAAAGTAAAATCCTACCGCAAATATAAATGCTAACAGTATTATTAAAGGACTTAAACCAGAAAACTTTTGAATCAAAAATAACAACACAGTTCCAACAAAAAAACATACGAATACGCAAACCCCTGGAACTATCAGAACCCCAAAAGCTTTTGGAAACAGTCTTATTGAGTAATTAAGCGTTCTAACAAATAACTCGCCAAATGTTGCAAGTTTTAGAGTTTTTTGATTTTCATCTTCCATTATTCCCCCTTGTATGTTAAAATTTAGTTATAATATTTTAAAATTAAATTTATAGAGAGCAAAAGTTCTCTTGAAAACTAAAATATATACAGAGGTATGGGAATTTGTCTCCCCCTTGAACTTTAAAGTTCGTGAAAAAGCATAAAATCCCATACCTCTATCTCTGACACTTAATTCCGAATTCCTGCATAGGCTATAAAGCCTCAATCTATCGCA
>Ga0272449_1004516_pt1 | contig 11293 bp, 10 predicted proteins | sample YNPCB0241_FD_198679 | JGI IMG/M metagenome (GOLD analysis project Ga0272449, IMG submission 198679) | Hot spring sediment microbial communities from Yellowstone National Park, WY, United States - YNP-CB-024-1 | ecosystem: Environmental > Aquatic > Thermal springs > Hot (42-90C) > Sediment...
TGGCGCCGCCCAACCAGGTATACTGCGCCAGGCGCGCATCCCACTGCACCCGTCCCAGCGCCGTTAACATCACATAGCCCGGCGTGAGCGCCAACGCCGGCAGGAAAAGAGCCGCCGGCCAGCGCCGTAGATCAAAACGGTTCAGGCCCAGGTCGTGCCCCAGGGTGCGCAGGCGCAGGTCGCGGGTCAGGATCAGCGTCAGCAGTGCAGCCAGCGCGGGGGAGAACATATAAAAGGGGGTCAGGACGGGAAAAACGGCAAAGCCCACCCCCAAGGCCAGCACCAAGAGGATGAACAGCCCCACCTGGCGGCGGGTGGGGGACAGGGTGAAATGCGAGGTAGTCGTCATGGTTCGTCTCCGTGGATGCAAGATACCACGGATTAATACGCATCCCTTTGCCCGCAGGTTGCGCCGGGGAATCAACGCAAAACGGGGCACCTAGATGGGTGCCCCGGCATGCCTTATTCGGCGATGAACCCTAGCGGCGGGCCTGGATGGTGCCCCCGCCCACGGCTTGGAGCGCTTTCAACTGCGCCTGGCGGGCCAGGTCAATGGACGCGGCCAGGATGCGCAGGGCCTCTTCGGGGTTGTGGAAGCCCATGCTGTTCTCGGCGGCGATGAAATCCCAGCGCAGTTGGGCGGCGCGGTGCAGGCGGCGCGCTTCCTCCAGCAGAGCCGGGTCGGCCTTGGGGTCGGCGGCAGCCGCGGCGATGGCATCAATCGCCGCCACCAGCGCATCCTCGCTGGCGCTCATCGTCACCGCCACCTGGCGCTGAATCTGGCCCACCCGCGCTACCACGTAATCCACATTGGTGTGGCAGGCGCCGCAGGACTGGGCCGGGTTGAGCAGGGGACTGCGGACGTTGTGACTGCTGTATTTGACCGCGCCCTCGCGCACGTAGGGCATGTGGCAGTCGGCGCAGGCCACCCCGGCCTTGTAGTGGGTGCTGTCGGCGGTGTAGAGTTCGTATTCTGGGTGCTGCATCTTGATCATCGCGGCGCCGCTCTCGGCGTGCTGCCAATCGCTGAAGCCCAGTTCGTCATAATACTGCGCGATGGCTTCGATGGTGGTGCCGTGATCCCAGGGGAAGGTGAGCACCTTCTCCGCCCCGGCGAAGTAGTATTCCACGTGGCAGTTGGCGCAGACCACGGTGCGCATTTCCTGGCGGGTGAAGGTGCGCCAATCCTTGCCCTGCTCTTTGAGCGCGGCCTCCAGCGCGGGGTTGGTGACGATCAGGCGCATGGTGCCGGCCTCGTGACAGTTGGCACAGCCGATGGGCTGATCAATGTGCTGGCCGAGGTCTTTGAAGGGCGTCTTGGCGAATTCCACCGGCCCCATTTCCACCCATAACTTGGGCGCGTTGGCGGTCTTGCACGAGTAACAGGTGCCGGGGGTCTTCTCGTTCACGCGTTGGGTCTCGCGCACATCTTGCAGGGAATAGACATGCCCGCGGTCTTCCTTGTAGTCTTTGCTGAAGGGGTTACCGGCGAAGAGGCGCTTGAGGCGCGGGTCGGCCTCGACCTTCTGATACGGCTCCGAGCCGCCGTATTGGGTGCGGGTGACGTTTTCGCGCGTTTTGAGGAACGAGGTGTATTGATTGGGGAAGTTCAGCCCCCACTTACTGCTATCCGGTTCCAGGGGATCAATGGCCACCAGGGTGGGGATGCCGCGGGTCTGCACCGGCTGGTTGGCCAGGAAGAGCAGGACGCCCACGGTGGTGGCGGCCAAGATGAGGATGATGACCGTCAGGGCAATCGGGAGCCATTTGGCCGATTTGGGAGATGAACTCATAGAAAACTCCTTGTCCTGGCGTAGGGATTAGGGTTGAGGCGGGCGGTAGATGCCCGTATCTTGGAAGGGTAGGATGCTGATGCCGCGCGGGCCGTGCGCCACCTCGCGGTGGCACTCGAAGCAGTAGCGCCCGGCGTCCATTTGCCCATCGGCGACCATGGAGACGGTTTCGGCATGACAGCGCAGGCAGTTGGCCTGAACGATGCGGCGGGTGGATTCCTTGGCGCGGATGGGCTCAGGGATGTGCCCGCTGACGAACGCGGTGACGTGGTTGAAGCCGGAGCGGGCCTTGACGATATATTTGGGGATGAAAGCGTGCGGGGTGTGGCAGTCGTTGCAGGTGGCCCAGCGCTGGTGGCTGGCGTGGTACCAGCCTTCATAGGCGGCATCCATCACGTGGCAGTTGTTGCAGGCGACCGGGTCATCGCCGAGGTAGGCGGTGAAATCGGTGACGACCGCGCCGACCGCCAGCACGAGCACCAGAGCCACCAGGCCGATGATGAGGGGTAACCGCATGATCCTTCCTCATAAATTGGGGATAGGGAATCGGGCACGCGCGCACCCTTTAACCTGGCATTAATTTACCATATCCGATATTGTAAGTCAAAATGATAACCGTCACCGTTTTTTTGTGACGAAGGTCACGCGAGGGGGGAAGTGCTCCCCTGGCGCCCTTCTTGGGTGTGGGCCTGGATTTCGAGCATGATTTGTTTGCGGAAACTGAAAGGGGCGCGGATGGCGGGGAAGACCTCGCGGGTGCCGCCCGTGCCGACCACGACCAGGGTGCCGTAGTCGAAGATGCGCCCGCCCAGCCCCTGATTGACCCCGAGGCTCTCGATCTGCTTGAGGGGCAGTTCCAGCGTGCGGCGGCGCAGCCAGCCCTTCTTGGCGATGATGCGCTGGTCGGTCACGGCGAATTCCGTGGTCAGGTAATCGGTCAGGGCGCGGGTAAAGCGCAGTAGCCCGGTCAGGCCGAAGGTTAGGATCAGCAGGACGGCAGTGCACTGCAAGACGCTCGCGTCCGGGACGGTTTGGATCACCCGCACCATAAAGTAGCCCGTGATCACCAGCGCCAACCCGGTGAGCACCAGTGGGAGCAGGACGTAGACCCAGTGCAGTTGAGCGCGGAATTTAATCCGTTCGTGGGGCATCAGGCTCTGTTCGATATATCCCATAGCTGTCCTCCCTGTGTGTACGCAGAAACGTTTCTTCGCATGGTTATAGAATAATTATACAACCGATATCTTCCATAGACCTGGCGGCGAGTCGCAAACGGTTCAGAGGGTCAAAACTTGGGCGATGATCCTCGTAATTGACGATTACCATAACCGATGAGGTATCTTGGGATGAGAAAGTCGGCTTATGTAATGACCAAGAATTTCTTTTTAGGCCGGTCTTTCCCTAAGCCATCGAGATGTGATACTATATACAATACTACTACGGTCGAGTGAAAATGTTCTCGAAAGTATGCTTGATTAAAGGTGGTTACCATGAACAAGGATATCCATTACTACCTGAGCCTGCCCTATACGCGGGAACTGATTCCCGATCCCGAGGGGGGATGGTTTGTGCGCATCAAGGAATTGCCCGGCTGTATGAGCCAGGGCGATACCCCAGAAGAAGCCATCCAAATGATCGAAGATGCCATGCGGGGATGGCTGGAAGCCGAATTGCGTAAGGGTTCTCCCATTCCCGAACCCCGCGTTGAAGAGGAATACAGCGGTAAATTCGTTATCCGCGTGCCCAAATCCTTGCACCGGAAACTGGCCGAACTGGCGGAGCGCGAAGGGGTTAGTCTCAATCAATGGATCAATACAGCGTTGGCCGAAGCGGTCGGACGGGCTTATGCGCGCGGCTTCGCATCGTCCTCCCCGCCTGCGGAGACCAATTCAGAAGGGTTAACCTCTGCCTTCCACGGCGTTAAGCAGGGTCAGTAGAGTGGGGAGCGGCCAAATTTGTCTGGGCTACCCACATCCCGGCGCGTAAATGAGCGCAGGGGACGCCATTTTCTGCGCCGCACCTTGGATGAGCCTTTTGCGCGTCTACAACCTTTACTTACTTTTGGCGCTTGGGGCTGAGGCTCTGCCCCCCGCAACTTCCCCCTTATTCCCCGCATCTAAACAAATGGTCATTCCATACCAATCGCTTTATTCGGGAGATGCACCCATGCTTAAACTGGCTTTTCCGACCACCGAGGGTGAGACGATCAGCGCCCACCTCGGTTCTGCGCCTTACTTTGCCGTGGTCACCCTGCACGAGGACGGCCACACCACCCGCGAACTGCGCCCCAAGCCGGCCCACGCGCACGACCAGCACGAGGCGCATGACCCCTCTGCCCACGCGCCCGGCGGTCATGCCGCCGCCATGTTCGCCGTGATCGCCGACTGCCAGGTGCTCATTGCGCGCGGGATGGGCGAGCCGGCCTACCAGCGCGCCCGGGCACAGGGGTTGGAGGTCTATCTGGTCGCCGAGCACACCATCGAAGAGGCGCTGACGGCCTACCGCGCCGGGGCCCTGCGCTCCGACCCGCGGCGGGTGCACCGCCACTAGCCGCATATCCCTTTGTTTCACGTGAAACACCTTGCGCCGCGGCAGGGCAAATGTGCCGCGCGGAACACCCATCAGCGCCGTGCTCAGGTTTCACGTGAAACGCACCTCGCCGGTGTGCCTCGCCGTTCGGGCCCCGCACCCCGGGTTTCACGTGAAACGCCCGTTATTCCAAAATCTCCGGCAGGGGAGGCTCCGACTCGGGTTCGCGCGCTACCGTCACCGCCCGCGCCGCCGCTAACCGCCCGTTGTGCTCGGCATCGGGGTGCAGGAACGCCACCGCCACCCCTTTCTCGTCGCTCATCACCAGGTCGAGGTGATGCTCCGGGCGGTAGTCGCTGACGCGGATCAGCCGCAGGGCGTCGCTCAAATGGTGGTGATTGGGCAAAAAGTCGCTCAGGCGGTTGGGTGTCTCGTAGAAAAAGGCGCGCGCAAAGTGGGTGTTGCGGTCATCCAGGTCAATCGCCAGCGGGTAAATCTGCGATTCGAGCAAATCCTGGAAGAAGTGCGTCCCCAGCGAGGGCTCCGGCGGCAGGCCAAAGTGCTGGCCGGTCAGTTCCACCAGCGCCCGCGCGTGATACACATCCCCATACCCCACCGGCACCCCCAGATCGGGGTTGGAACTGCCCCAGCGCCCCGGCCCGACCATGATGAAGCATTCGCCGGCCAGGGCGGTGTTGAGCCGCCCGATGGCGCGCGCCAGTTCCTGCCGCAGAAGATAGGCCGAAAGGGCAAAATAGGCTTCCGGTGGGATGAAGACCACATAGGCAATGCGTTCCACCGTCCCCTCAGGAACCACGAACTGAGTGCGGAAGATGATATCGTCCTCGGGCAGGGTGGGGGGCAAAGCCGCCGCGGCGCGCGGCTGTAACTGGCTCTGGGGTCGGCACTGCAACAGCGTCAGATACAGGTGCGGGCCGCTTCCGGTTTCCTGCACCTGAGCGGTGAATTCCACATCCACCGGCACGCCGTAGTGCGTCTCCAACGTGCGCAGCAGACGGCGCATCGCCTCGGCGAAGGGCGTGCGGCGCAGAAAGTCCTCAAAGGTCAGCACCAGGCGGCGCGAATCGCTGGCCAGGTAGCGCGCCCGCAGGGAGGTGAGGAAGCCCTCTTCTTCCACCTGCGCCAGATAGCGCAGGGCGGGGTAATCGGCTTTGAGCACCTCATGCACCGGCAGGGTCTTGAAGGCATTCTCTTCCAGGTCAATCACATCCACATACTGCTGAGAGTAGCGGCGGATCATGCGCACGTCTTTGGACGGGTGCAGTAGGGGATGGCTGAGCGCCACCAGGCGCGGAAAATCGTTGCCCACCCGTTCCACCGCGCGCGTCCCCAGCCCCCACACCAGGCGCACGAAGCCGTCCTCGCGCCGGATCTGCGGCGCCCAGCGGTAGAGGTTGCGGCTGAAGGCCACCCCCGCCGCCTGGGGCAGATAGTAGCGCCCGTAGCGCTCACCCTGCACCACCTGAATCAGGATCGCCATGCGTTCGTCGTAATCCAGCAGGCCGCGCTCGCGGCGGTAGAGCAGGGCATTGGGATTGAAGGTTGAAGCATAGACGCGTGCGATCGCCCGCGTCAGCGCGCGCAGGTTCTCTTCCGGCGTGCCCTGGTTGGGCAGGAAGATGCTCTCGTATTTACCGGCGAAGGCGGTGCCGAAGTTATCTTCCAGTAGGCTGGATGAGCGCACGATCAGCGGCTGTTTGCCCACATTGCTGAGCAGGATTTCCAGTTTCTGCAACACATCCGGTGGAAACTCGCCCGCCTCGCAATCGCGCACGATCTGCGGGTATTCAGCGCGCATCTCGGCTTCGGTCTTGTATTTCTGGTCGTTCCAGTGGTAGAGGTCGTTGATCGCCATGAAGGCGTAGTGCACATCGGCGCCGAGGAAGTAGGATTCGGGGATGCCGAGCGTGACGTTCGGCCCCAGGTCGGCCACCGATTGCAGGATGCGGTGCGCCAGGATCATCCCCGCCGCCTTGCCGCCGATGCGCCCCGGGCCGATCTTGCGGCGGCGGATGTGCAAAAGATCGCTCACGGTGAACCAGCGCCGCGCGATGGTCACGTAGGGCAGTTGATCGCTGATCAGGTGGCGGATGAGCACCACCTTGGTCTCTTGCAGGCGCGCCTCGTAACGCGCGCGCCGCGCCGGGGGTAGGCGCTCGATGGTCAGCGCCTGCTCAAAGACCAGGTCAATCGGCGCCAGTTCGGGGTTGATCGAGAGCATCAGCCCGGCCGCGTCCACGCCGCGCTCGCTCAGCACCTCGGCGATCAAGCGTTCCAGGTCGTCCAGGGTGAGGTATTGGCTGAATTTGAGGTCGGTGAGTTGATCGCGCACGCGCGAGAGGCGCATCTCCCACACTTCCGCCGGCTCTTCGCTGAACGGATCGCGCAGGCCCTCGCGCGCCTGTGACCGCACCGCCATCTCGCGCACCTCGGCCTCAAACGCCGCCGGGGTGATCAAACCGCGTGCAAATAATTCGCGCCGCATCCGTTCGCGGATGCGGCTGCTGAGGATCGGGTACTGCCCAAGGGTGAGGTAGATCTCGATCAGGCGGTCGGTCTGACTGGATGGAAAGCCCATGCCTCCTAACCTAAATGCATCGGCATCAGCACGTGGATAAAGGATTCATCGCCAATCGGGCGGATGGTGACCGGGGCGTTGTTGGCGTTCATTTCGAGGGCGAAACTGGGCGTCTTGATCACGTCCAGCACCTCGCGCAGGAAGCGCACGTTAAAGGCAATCAGCAGGCCCGGGCCGTCAATGTTGGCATCCAGGCTGACCTGGGTGGCGCCGGTCTGCTCCGACTGCGCCGAGACCTCGACCAAGCCGGGGGCATCGGCGCGCGGTTGGATGTCCAGGCGGACGACGTTGTTGCCCTCGCGGGCGATGATCTCGGCCTGGCGGCAGGCTTTGGCAAAGGCGGCGGTGGAGAGCACCACGTGCGTCTTGGCCGCGCGCGGGATGATGATCTTGTAATCGGGGAAGTTGCCCTCGATCAGTTGCGAAACCAGTTCGATCTCGCGCTGACGGAAGACCACCTGGCCGCGCCCGGGCGGGATGAGCATGGTCACCGTTTGTTCGCCGTCACTGAGCACGCGCACCAGTTCGTTCAGCGCCCGCGCCGGCACGATCAGGCGCAGGGGCTGCGATGTGGGGGTCTCCAACGTCATCTTGCGCACCGAGATGCGGAAGCCATCCGTAGCGGCAAAGGTCACCTCGCCATCGGTCATCTCGATCAGCACGCCCTGGAGCACCGGGCGGTTTTCATCGGTCGAGGCGGCGAAGACCACCTGCTGGATCATCTCTTTCAGTTCGGCGGCTTTGAAGACCAGGCCGTCGGCGCTGTCGGGGGCGGGCATGGGCGGAAATTCGTCCGCCGAGATGCCGCGAATCTCGGCCTGACTGCTCCCGCAGTGCAGGGTGAGCGTGTTACTGCCTTTGAGGTTCAGCGCAATCGCCTCATTGGGGAAGACGCTGACCATATCGCTCAGCGTGCGCGCCGGCACCGTGAGCGCGCCTTCTTCGGCAATTTGGGCCGGGATCCAGCACGAGATGCCCAGTTCCAGGTTGGTGGCCGAGAGGCGCAGGCGCCCCTCATCGGTGGCGAGCAGGACATTGGCCAGCACCGGCAGGGTGCTGCGCGTGGCCACAGCGCGCGAAACCAGGCTGAGACCATGGGCAAGATGAGGTTGCTGAACGGTGAGTTTCATGTGGATGCCGCCCTCCCGCAGGATATGCTTGAAAAACCTTGCCAAAAGTATACAACGAGAGCGCCCAAATGACCAGTCTCGGCGGCGTGTAAAATTCGTGTCCTTCAAAGAGGCCCCCTTGTCAGGACAGGCTGTATAATGAAGGTGTCCAAAGGATGAGATACCTCATGCCAAGGGAGGTCGCGCGATGAATGCCAAAGCCTTAATCCAGGATTTAGCCCACGCCGGTGAAGTTTTTTATCATCTGCTCATGGAGTTTTCGCCCGCAGAGGCGCGCCAGCGTCCCGCTCCCGATGCCTGGTCGGCGCTGGAGGTGTTAGGGCATCTGATTGACGAGGAACGCGAGGATTTTCGCCCGCGCTTGGAGATTGTGCTCTTTCACCCCGAGCGGGCCTGGACGCCGATTGACCCGGCCCATGCGCCCGAAGCCCGTAATTACAACGCGCGCGACCTGGAAGACGCCCTGCGGGAGTTTATGAACGAGCGCCAGCGTTCGGTGGTGTGGTTGAACGGGTTGGGTGAGGTGAACTGGGATGCCACCTACCAAGCCTCATTTGGGCCGATTCGGGCGGGTGACCTGCTGGCAGCGTGGGTGGCGCACGACACCCTGCACCTGCGCCAGTTGGTGGAACTGCGCTATGCCCGTGTGCGCCGCCTGGCCGAACCCTACCGCGTGGACTACGCCGGCGAGTGGTGAGGGGGAGGGCGCTCCCGCGTTCAGGTGCGGTAGGCGGTGATCAGCGCCGGCATTTCGTTATAGCCGCGGCAGAGATCGCGCAAGGGGCAGTGGGGACAATCGGGCTGATCGTGGTTGAAGCAGTAGGTCGTGCCGACGTGGATCAGCCCATCATCCAGATGCCCGGCGGCGAGGGGTGGGGTGTAGGTCGTGTTCCAGCGCAGTAGTGCCGATGACGATGGCGCAGAAGCCGCCCGGCCGGGTTACCCGATAGACCTCGGTAAAGATACGCGTCAACCATTCCAGGTAGTCTTGATAATCCTTATAGCCATTCGCGTAACGCCGTGTGCGGTAGTATTGGCGGCTATCGGTGGCGTGAATGTCGTAATCAATGGCGTTCCAATACGGGGGTGAGGTAACTGTCAAAGCCACGCTGTCATCGGCCAGTTCGGGCATCCGTTCACATGAGTGACCGAAAATCGTATCCAAAGCGACCATCCTTTCGCCTATGTCTCCGGCCCGGGTTTGTTCTCAGCTTACCCGCAGGTTGGGGGCGTGTCAAGTTCGTGCGGGTTTATAATGATCTTAATTCTGTTGCGAAAGGTAACCTCATGTCCCCTCGTGTCCTGGTGGTCTATGCCACCAAATACGGCGCCACGCGCGAGATCGCCGAACGCGTGGCACATACCCTAGCCGCAAACGGTTTGGAGGTCGCCCTGCAGGCCGCCGACCACGCCGAGGCGCCGACAGCTTACGACGGTGTGGTGCTGGGCAGTGCGGTTTATGCCGGGCGCTGGCTTGCTCCCGCCGCCAATTACCTTAAAACCCATGCCGCGGCCCTGGCGCAGCGCCCAACCTGGCTCTTTTCCTCCGGGCCGACCGGCAGGGGCGACCCGGTCACGCTGATGCAGGGCTGGCGCTTCCCCCAGGATTTGCAGCCCCTGGCCGATCAGATTCGCCCGCGGGATATCGCCTCCTTTCACGGCGCAATCTGGCCGGAACGGCTCAATTTTGCCGAGCGCCTGATCCTCAAAGCGCTCAAAGCGCCGACGGGCGACTTTCGCGATTGGGCCATGATCGAGGACTGGGCGCGCGGGATCGCGGCGGCCCTCGTCCCGGCTTGAGTGCGGGACACCCGCCCTTCTTGTCTATATAATTTAATAAGGCTGTTCACACCTCACCCGGTGCACGGTTAGCCTGGTCAGACCGGTGCCGAGCCGACAGCAGTGCCATTTAAGGGCGCATTGGCGTGCCGGCGGCCTGCGGATGGGTTGAGGCGCGAAATCCGCTTTACACCGCTTGGGTCTCAGCCGGCGCAATGGGGGCGTGTGGGCCCGGAGATGACGTAAGCGCCTGACTACCGCCCGCAGCAAGGTGCCCCTAGCGGATGATGCCCGCGCCGTGTCGCGCGGGATAGATGAACGCCCACTGCCTGCCCTATTTTTGTCCGGGGCTTCAGCCGCGGGCGACAGGCACAAAGCCCCCCTGCGGGTGCTGAGCATGGTTTACCGGCAAAGACAAAAAAACGCCCCGGTAGGGGCGTTAGCCCGTAGGGCTTCGTGGCAGTAGCGCGGGGGTTTACCCCCGCGCGGGTGGGGGCGTGGTTTATGCCCGCGCAATACCCATCACCACATCAGGATTTGCGCTTGCCCATCCCTGTATTTGCCCGGGGTGGGGCATCGCCTTTACGTGTTCGCCCGGGGTCATCACCCCGCCCGGGGCTACGGGCACAAAGCCCCCTGAAGTGGGCTGGGGTGCACGGTTGGCTTGCCATGGACATAAAATGCCCCGCAGGGGCATTAGCCCGCCAGGGCTTCGTGGCAGTAGCGCGGGGATTTATCCCCGCGCGGGGACGGCGCGGTTGAACGCGATCCTGCGCGACCGCCAGCCCTGGCGCGGTTAGGCCGGTAGGGGGCACGGACAAGTGAGGCTCAGGCAAACCCCCACGGGCAAGCACTCCGGCCCGCGGGGATGGGGGTGATGTGCGCCCAGGGACAAAAAACGAGGGTTACGCCGTGATCACGTAACCCTTGACAAAAAGGACGGTGGCTTAATGCCCTTCCGGGCATTCGATGATTCTGACTTTTTGCAAAAACACGAGAGGGGAAAATCTTATTCCCCGATAAAAGTCTTAATGCCCTTCCGGGCATTCGATGATTCTGACTCCAGGTCGCGCGCTCAGTATTGAGCGCTCGCGGGAAGATACAGTCTTAATGCCCTTCCGGGCATTCGATGATTCTGACATAACGCCGTATCCGGCGTAGCGCCACAGTGCACTGAGTCGTCTTAATGCCCTTCCGGGCATTCGATGATTCTGACCGCGAACCCCGTCAGCAGGAGGCGCTGGATTTTGAATCTGGGTCTTAATGCCCTTCCGGGCATTCGATGATTCTGACATACTGCCCAGTTTACGCTTGAGGATGCAAAGAAAGCAGGGTTGGTCTTAATGCCCTTCCGGGCATTCGATGATTCTGACTGCAGACATCTAGACAACTGAAAGTGGGAGAAACTTCGCGTTTTTACCCCTGTTTCCGGGGTCAAAGTGGGAGATTCGGTGCATTTTCAG
>Ga0272449_1004517_pt1 | contig 11292 bp, 8 predicted proteins | sample YNPCB0241_FD_198679 | JGI IMG/M metagenome (GOLD analysis project Ga0272449, IMG submission 198679) | Hot spring sediment microbial communities from Yellowstone National Park, WY, United States - YNP-CB-024-1 | ecosystem: Environmental > Aquatic > Thermal springs > Hot (42-90C) > Sediment...
AATTTTTATAATAAAAATTTTGCAAGGGTGCTTTCTTACTTGAATACTTACACCAGCAAAATGCCTCGGCGTAGAAATAAATGCTTATAACCCATATATGGAAGTTTTCCTAAAATGTTTAATTTGAATGACTAAAATTCAAGCAAAAAAATGAAAGAATTACAAAAAACAGTCAACTTTTTTAAAGAATTTCTAGACTTAAAGTGATAGAATACCAGTTGAAAAGGAAAGTCCCATATCTGGCACGAAAATTGCCCTAATAATATTATCTTTAATCTGGAGGTGAAATATGCAAAAGAAGAATCTATTTTTGATACTTTTCTATCTCTTAATTTTTGTTACAAATGTAACTTTCTCCGAAGAAATGCCGACGTTGGGAGTGTCAACAAGTCTTACAGTTGTTATTGACACTGTATGGGTACTTCTTACAGGTCTTTTAGTGTTCTTTATGAATACTGGTTTTGCTATGGTGGAAAGCGGGCTTATTAGGGCAAAAAATACTGTAAATGTTCTTGCAAAAAACTTCATAGTTTTTGCAATTACGTCTCTTGCTTATTGGTTTATAGGATGGGGACTTATGTTTGGTGATGGAAATGGTTTTACCGGGCTAACAGGTTTATTTTTTGTGAATAACGGAATTGATGAAGGTTATTCGGCAATTTCCTGGGCAAGGGTGCCCCTCTGGGCAAAATTTTTTTTCCAGCTTACGTTTGCAGGCACTGCTGCAACAATAGTTTCTGGTGCGGTAGCAGAAAGAATCAAATTTTTAAGCTTCTTAATCTTTTCTCTATTACTTGGAATTTTAATCTATCCCATAGTAGGACACTGGATATGGGGTGGAGGATGGCTTGCGAAGATTGGAATGTTTGACTTTGCAGGTTCTACAGTGGTTCATTCTGTAGGTGGATGGTCTGCATTAGCAGGTGTTTTATTGCTTGGGCCAAGAAATGGAAAGTATAAAAAGAATGGTGGTGTAAATCCAATTCCGGGACATAATCTATCCCTTGCGACCCTTGGTGGATTTATTCTCTGGTTTGGATGGTTTGGATTTAATCCCGGCTCTACAATGGCTGTAGGAGACGGGAAAGCTATAGCTCACATATTTGTTACCACAAATATATCTGCTGTCATGGCTATTATTTCTTCTACAATAACCTCCTGGATACTACAGAAAAAGCCGGATCTTACTATGATTATAAATGGTGCACTTGCTGGCCTTGTAGCCATAACGGCCCCGTGTGCCTATGTAACAGTAAATGCTTCAGCAATTATCGGAATGGTGGCCGGGATTCTGGTTGTAATCAGTGTTATTACGTTTGACAGATTGATGATTGATGATCCTGTAGGTGCTTTATCTGTTCATCTTATCAATGGTATATTTGGTACTCTTTCCGTAGGTCTATTTGCAAAGGATGGTATTACAGGGATAGCGACCGGAAATGGTTTATTTTATGGAGGTGGCCTAAAGCTTCTTATTGCCCAGCTTACAGGGATATTTGCTGTTGGACTATATTCTTTCCTTATCGCAATGTTGATATGGTTCATACTGAAGGCTTCAATAGGTATTAGAGTAAATAAAGAGGAAGAGGTTTTGGGCCTTGACATTGGTGAGCATGGACAAGAAGCCTACCCTGATTTTCAGAGCTTTATTACCAAGTAAAGGAGGTGAATATGAAATTAATTATTGCAATAGTAAGACCTGAAAAACTTACAGAGGTAAAACAGGCTTTATTTGAAGCAAAAGTTGGAAAGATGACAGTTACAAATGTTATTGGTTGTGGACAACAGGGTGGATATGAAGAAAGCTATAGAGGTACAATTTCAGAAGTAAATCTTTTAAAAAAGGTAAGATTTGAGATTGCTGTAAATGATGACTATGTACAACCCACCATTCAAGCCATACTCACAGCCGCAAGGACAGGAAAAATAGGTGATGGAAAGATCTTTGTGCTTCCTCTTGAGAGGTGTATTCGGGTTAGAACAGGTGAGGAGGGCAAAGAGGCCATTTGATAACGAGAAGGGGCTGTCCAAAAAGTTTGTATCCATTTTTCCTTGTAAAATTACCCTGCATTTTTTGGGCAGCCCTTACTCGCTACGCTAAAAGCCGTCCCCGCTGGACTATAAGGGGTGCGAAAAACTCCCTTGCAAGAGGCGTAGCCCAATCACAAAAACTTGACCTCCTGTCTTCGTAAGTTTAAATCACTCTAACAGATTTTATCAGCCCATCCTGAAAACAAGAAGTAGTGCTGGTAAACCAGCACCACCAGCTACCGCTAAAAACTGTCCCCGCTTGGTGGGTAAAAGCTACGGCAATTTTTCTGTAGCTTTTTTCACAATCTGGCGGAACTCCACATCCTGTGGTCGGTAGTCCAATCGCAAACCTAAATTTTACTAGCCCAGCACTACTTGATAATACTTACATTTCTTTAGATTAATTTACATCTTTAATAACTTAATTTTATCCTTTTTTTATCCTTAAATGTGCTGGGTTTCCACTGATAAAATTTAGGCTTGCTCATTAGTAAAAGCAACAAGCCGCCCTCAGGGAAGTTTAAAAGTCTTTGACTTTTAAACTTCCCAATGAAAGGGGGTTTTTACCCCCTTTCAAACCCCATTAAAAATCAGATAATTAATTTTTAAAAGGTATGTGATTACTTAATTTTTTATAACTAATCTCAGAATAAATACAAAATCACAAAGGGGTTCAAGGGGATTTTTCCCCTTGATTTGATGCAATCCAAGGATTGGATTGCATCAAAAGCTACAGAAAAATTGCCGTAGCTTCTAAAGTAGTTAGACCAGCGGGGACTTTTTGGTGGAGAGATAAAAATAAAAAAAGAATTTTTAATAAAAATTTTGCAAGAAAGATAAAGAGAAGTTTTGGTGGCAAGATAAATGTTAAGGATAACAAAATGGGAAATTATGTAATATCAAGTGTTAAAGAGAGAATAAAGTTATAAACTTTTTTGATGAAGCTGGAAAAACTAATACACTTTTTCATTAATAACAGGTAAAAACACAATTATTTCCGTAATAAAGTATATAATTCTATTGATGCTTACAAGTAAAACCAGGACCGGCAATTCTATAAAAAAATTGGAAAACCCAAAAACCAGTATTGATTCTCGCACGCCAATACCTGCTGGAGCAAAAGGGGTAATGAAACCAATTGCATAAGCCACACAATACACACCCATACAATATAACCATGAAAGATTCTTGTTAGCAAAAGGTAATATTAATACCCAGAATGATGTAGAAAGAAATACCCAAATAAGGATCAGGACCGCCAAGGGTAAAATGGAAGGTAATAATTTTTTTATCTTAATAAAAGTTTTTTTGATGTGTTCAAATAAAAAGTAAAAGACAACAACAATCATTATTAATAAACTCAACAACAACCATATTAACCACAAATGTTTTCTAATATATACAAAAATGATCGAATGATAAAAAAACAAAAGAATTACACCTCCTGTTAAAAAGGCACTTGATAGAATCCATATAACCTCGGTGATAAGAGAATCTCTGATAATTCTATTATCTACACCAAGCTCCTTCATTATACCAATTCTTCCAACAAACTGCCATATCAACCCGGGAATATATTTTGCTAATTGAGTTTTGTTATAAATTGCAAAAGCCTTTTTAAAAGGAAGGATAATATGATATTTATTTAAAACAAGTTGCATATTTAAGGCAAGGAGAACCTTTGCAATTAAAATCATTAGAAAGGAAATTAGAATTTTATCTATTGTTAATATTTCAAAAGCCTTAATTAAAACATTAAACTTTTTATAAAAATAGTAAGAAATAAAAAAAATTACACTTAATACCCATATTAACTTTATAAAATATTTTATCTGTTCTTTATCAAATTTCATAGGTTAATTATATCCTTTAATATTTTAAACTGTAAAAAGGCTGATTCTTTTGACTTAGGAAGAAATTTGTTTATTTTTGCTGTTAATTTATCATTTTCTTTTAAGGATGTTTCAACCTGATTTACTACAAACACTGAAGTTATATTTTTAAAATCGATGACAAGATTTTCCATTTGGAATAAACTCATTACCTCCAGATACTTATGGCTCCAACCTATTACAATAGGAACAACACTGCATATAAGTGAAAAAATCATTGAATGAAATCTTGATACAACATTTATATCCAACATTTCTATTAATTCCACTATTTGTTTTGCATTAAGAACATCATAAAAACATATACAGTCTGATAATTCTTTATTAGATAAACCATTTAAAATATCTTGAATTAAAGGTAAATCGTTGTTATGTTTTTTCTTTGAAGTCAAATTTTTTGTGGCATTAGGGAATATTACAGGTGTGTAACCTTTTTGAATTAATCTTTCGATTATTTCTACAACAATATTAACATAACTTACCCCAATTTTTTTATTGTATCCTTCTATAACAGAGCTTGGACAAATACCTACCAATGTTTTTTCATTTAACTTTAAATTCTTTAAGAGAAGTTTTTTTGCTTCAAAATCACCATTACTCTCAATAGAATATGAAAAAATCTTTTCATACAAAAAAACAATGTCATCAGCCCTTATGTAAAAATTTTTGTCAGGAAAACTTTCCTCAAAATACGAGTGAGTTATATTTCCACGAGTGAAAATTTTAGTGCATCTTGGCAAAAAAATATTTGCGAAAAACTTATTTACTGGATTATGAAAAGGCCCTAAAGCTTGAGAAAATTTTAATAAGGGAACTTTTAAAATTAAAGGCGGTAACAATGAAAAAATGTTATAAATTAAAAACTTCTCTCTTCCATCTATAAAAGAAATGCCTGCAATACAAATCACTGCTTTCGATTCTGCCATACTTTTTACACTTAATGGTAGAATTTTTTTTAGAATATTTAACTTAAGCAAATCAAAAATCGCATATAAGAGAGAAGAAAATAAAAATATAGTTGCAAGATAAATTGGTTTGTAAGAAAAAATATTTATAAAAGGCATAGCTTTTTCCAAAAGAATCTTTTTATCTTGTTCAGGATAATATGAATACACATTAAATTTGGCTTCTGGAAATTCTTTTTTCAATATACCAATGGTAGTGCTTAGCATAGCCTCTGCACCTCGATTTCCGTAGAAAGCCGCTCCAATTATAGAAAAAGCTATCATTTTATTACCTCTAACCCTTTTTTTAAATAAAGATAAACTTTTAGCAAAAATCTTGGGATCAAAAATATAATTTTTTTTCCAACTTTGCTTTCACTTAATTTAATATTTAATATAGTAATAAATGCATTGATAAAATGATTCCATCTTACTTTTTCATTTACATTATCAACCAATTTTATACCAAAAATTTTTCCTGCTTTAACCCTTGAAGAAACATTGTAATGAAATGGGGCTATTCTGGATTGTCCATCAAGTATTAAGTCTGGATTTACTTCTTCCGAGGTAATAATTTTATTCTGGATTGCTTTACTGAATAATTTTTGTCCAATCTCAGTTCTTATTATCACTGCATTTCTTTTAATATCTTCATTTTTAAATTTATACAACCATACATCACCTATGCTAATATCAGCATTATAACCAAAATGGTCATTACAGGCCAAACACTTTTTCTGACAGAAAAAAAACAAGTTATGATATAGATTAAAAAAAGAGGAAGATAGCTTGAGACAAACTCCATTTTCGAAACTTATATACATATTTCCTCGCCATTTTCCCTTACGAAAAACAAAATCATTAACCTTGCTTTTAACTTTTTTTTCAAGTTTTTTTGTTATATTATCCACCAATTCTCTTCTGGAATTGTGTCCACAGAAAAGTCCAATTGTCAATACTATCTTTGAACTTATCTTATGATCTTTAGACATCATATATTTTAAAAAACTGATATCACAGGGTAAACCTACAACAACAAGCTTACCATTAAAATTCCTGATAATATCTGGAACTACTTTAATAAAATCTGTTTCAACATATTTACTTCCCTGTGAAGTTAAAATCTCTTCTTTTGATTTTGCAATAAAAAATTTTGGCCTTACTTTTCCATCATTAATAACTGTTCTACACAAGATAACTCCATCACATAATCTTTCTTTTATAGCAGTTATTAGAAGGCTTGTAGTTGTACCTCCAGAAGCTGCCCCTTCTCTTATTTTTTCATTATTTGAATAAGCTAAAAATGTGGATTTAAAATTTCCCAAGTATTTTTTTAATTCTGCATCAGACCAATTTTTTTTGAAAATTTTATCTATTATTTTTCCGAACATTATTTTTTCTCAGTATTTTTATTTTTATCATAAATATCTTTTTTTACTTGATATCTAATATCTTCTAAAAGTTTTCTATTTGCAGCTAACAAATCAGCTGTTATAGCAAAAAGAAATGTTTGAAACCCTATGCTTACAAGAACACCAGCAAGTATTAAAGATTGAACATGTCCACTTCCTTTACCGTTAAAGTAGAAAAACAAAAATCTTATAATAAAAATTAACCCAGTCAAAGAAAAAGCTCCAGCAATGAAGGAAAAAAATATAAAAGGCCTGTATATTATAAATATTCTAATTATTGCAAAAATATTTTTTCTTACATAAGAAAAAATATTTTTTACCAGCCTTGATTTTCTAAATGTTTCATTTACCCTTATAGGCACACATTCTACTTTAATTTTATTTTTGCCAGCCTGAATTATAGTTTCAAGGGTATAGGTATAGTTATTATATACCATAAGCTTCATAGCGGTTTCTCTACTGAAGGCTCGAAAACCACTTGGAGCATCTTCAACCTTTGTCCCGCTGATGACTCTTACTACCCCGCTTCCAAACTTCTGAAGTATTTTTTTAAAAAATGAAAAGTGCTTTATATTTTTTATGGGTCTACTACCTATAACCATATCGGCTTTTCCTTCAAGAATGGGTTTAACAAGTTTCGGGATATCATTCGCATTATACTGATTGTCTGCGTCAGTATTTACAATTACATCTGCACCATATTTAAGGCAAGCTTCTAAACCGGTTAAAAACGCCTCAGCAAGTCCTTTGTTTTGAGTATGTTTTATTATATAATCCACACCGTTTTCTTGGGCTATTTTTACTGTATTATCTGTACTACCATCATCTATAACTAACCATTCAACTTTATCAAAACCTTCAACTTTTCTTGGTAAATCCTTCAAAGTATCTAACAGGTATCTTTCTTCATTATAACAAGGGATTTGTATTATAAGCTTCATCGATAAACTCCTTAAAATATTAAAACTCCTTGATAGCTCAAAACTATTATCAAACAAAATTAATGTAAAATAACATTTTATTAAAATTAATCTTTTACTAATTCTAAACTTTTTATTATAATTCCTAAATTTCTTGTATCACCATTTTTCGGCACAAAGGTCTTGTTTACTTCAATTTTAACATAAACATTTTCCTGAAGTTTTTTATTTACTCCACATTCTACTGTAAATTCCCCGTCTTTAGTTATTTTAGTTTCTTTTATTTTTTCACCATTAAGATAAACTGAAAGTTTTACATTTTTTATGAAATATTGTGATACTTTTGCCCATCCCTTGATTATTAATTTGAAATTTGTACTATTTGTATCAGGATTTTTTAACATCGCTTCTGCTTCTTTACCTATCCACCTAAAGTAATCCTCATATCTATACCATCCTCTTCCAAGTTGATTGTCAAAACTGGATTTAGAGAAGTCGATTATAGGAGATAGAAATTTCAAATCTTGAACCTTATTTGCTAATACGATTTTTCTTGAATAAGGAATTTTATTGGTTGTTAAAATTAATCTTGGATTAATCCATAAAGCCCAATCAGACATGTTATTTTTACCCTTATCATTTTCAACAGAAAACTCAAAATTAAAAGTTTTGTTTTTATAATCACTTATATCTAAAAAATATTCTTCTTCTTCATCATCAGGGTATATATACTTGTTTAAAATTTCATAAGTATTATTATTTTCTACTATATTAACTTTCATTCTGAAACCATCGCATAAGTAAGTTCCATTTTTAGATTTGAAATCTTTAATTTCTGGATGAGGTCCAAGTTTAGTGTAGAAATAAAGTATTGAATTTGACAGGTTGTTTAAATTAACCTTGTATAATACATTCATTTCACTCATACTGTAGATCATTTTTTTTGTTCTAAAAAAAACAGGTAAAATTGTAACTCTTTTACCCCATGGATTCAAACCCTTAGCATTATTATTTCCTACTATTTTAGCTTTTTTAAAGTTATCATAGAAATCGTAAAATACTGTAAAATTACTAATATTTTCTTTGACTTTTTTATTTTTAAGTCTTAACAGACTGAAAAATTCACTCTTAATTAATATATAATCTGAATTTTTCTCAAAATACTTCAAAATTGGTTCAAATTTTATTTTTTCATTATCTATATAATCTTTTTCCGGCGGCCAGTAGTAACTTGCCCATCTCATATTAAAATATGGGAATATTAGGGCATCATACAAGTTTTCGTTAAATCCTTTTTTTATAAATAAAATAATATCTTCTACTTTATAATTACTATATTCTCTCAATTTTTTTATGGTATATGGAAGATACTTATAAATTAATTCTATTCTCTTATCACCTCCTTTATTATAAGTTTCAATATCAAGCCTTGAAGAAATATAATCTGCCATAAAATCATTTTCCTGTGATAGAAAAAAAATAACCTCTTTTTTAATTAAATATTTTTTTAATTCTGAAATCAGGTCTTTTTCTATATTTTTGTAAAAGGTATACCTTTGATAATATTTATCAAAATAGTACGGTAGATTAGGGAAGTATTCAAAAAATATCATTATTAGTAAAAAATATCCAATCTTATTAAATTTCTTGTCTCTTAATAGGTTATCTATAAAAATAGCGGAGGAAAGCAATAGAAAGAACTTGAATAAAACTAAAAACCTATAAATAGATCTCATATTTTTAATTCCAGGAATTTTGGTAAAAACAAAATCCATATTTAAAGAAAATAATGCCTTATCTTTTGGCATTAGATAATCTTCGGAGGTAATATTTCCTATAACCTCTATATTTTCAATATTCCTCTGATTGTTAAATTTTATAGAAGGTCCAAGTGAAAGCACAAAAGATATTAAAGAAGCTGCCATAATTACATAAAAATACTCTCTCTTTTTTTTAAAAAACAAAAAAGAAAGTATGGAGGTAATTAATATAAAATATCCAATGTAATTAAAATATACGCTACTCCCATCACTATAAAAAGCTAAAGGATTATATAATACACCAATATTTAAATTTCTGAATATTAAAAAGAGAGCTTTATGAGGAAGAAAAAGAGTTACTAAATCTACTCCCATTGCCCTAAAAAAATTTATATCCATTACATTATATTCCGATTTACCTATGTAACTTGAGTACAAAAAGTATGTAAGAATATAAGAAATAAAAAATAATAATCCTAGAAATATTGAATTATAGTATTTCTTTTCTTTAATATTTTTTATTAAAAAAAACAAAAAAAAGCAACCAGAACTAATTGAAGAAATTACAAACCCATAACCATTCATAAACAAAGCAAAAAGTTTGGTAATGAAAAAAGCAAAAAAACAAAATAGAATTAATATAAATTTTTTAGAATTATAAACCACTTCAAAAATTATAATGTCTATTAATATATATAGAGGAATTAAAGCAAGATTAATCCCTATTACTCCATAAGAACTAATATGTGCTTTTATAAAGGGTTGTAAAAGAAAAAAGAAAGAAAATGTAATAGAAATAAAATTGCCAATATTAAACTTCCTATTTAGCAAATAGTAAGTAGAGTAAAAAGAAATTAATATAAATAAAGTATTTGTAAGGACTAAGGATAAATATGAGTTTTTAAAAACAAAATAAAAAAAATACATAATAAAATAAAAAGAAACACCATGATGAATTTGACCAATAACAGGATTTTTTATAGAATTTATTATATATTGAAAAAATCCACCATGATTTGAAATATTTTCGACAATACTTGAAGTAAAAATAAAAACATTTAAGTGATAAATATAATTAGACTGAATTAAACCATAATAATACAATATGAAGAAAAAAAGCAGGGTAGCATAGCAAAACAAAAAAAATTTTCTGTAGTTAACTTTTAATTTCATAATATAAAATTTTCCCATATATATTATTATTTCCTCCTTCATTTTAACTAAAGCCGTTTTAATAAAAACAGCAAAAATGGAATTAAAGACAAAAACATACCCCATTTTATAAAAATAGATAATGCTATTAATAAACCCGATAAAATAACAAATTTTTTATTATGTTGATTAAAATAAATAGATATCCCCCGATAATTGCAATTACAAGCGCAGGCATTTCTCCATACCCAGCAAAGCCGAAAAGCATAAAACCAAAATTAAATGAAGTGGCAATAAAAGCTAATAAAGGCAAAATAGATTTACTCCTTTTACTCAAAATCATTGTAAAAACAAAAAGAAAAAAATAAAATAAAATATTTGGAATATTTGCCGTTATTAAGCTTTTACCAAATAACAAAAAAATTAAACTTGCAATTACTTGAAAAGGTAAACCTATAGCCAAAAATAGATGTTCAAAATTATCAAGTATAGGCTTGCCTTTTTTAATTAAATTAATCGCAGCCTGATAGTGGAGTGCTCCATCAAAGCTTAACTTTACAAAAAGTAAAACATAAAAACAAATAAAGAAAAAAGTAATAATACTTATTATTAGAGCAAAAATTTTAATAAATTTTAATATTTTTTCAAAATTCAAATAAAATTTTTTATATGAATTTTCTATAAACTGAAACATATAAATATTCCCAATAAACTCAAAATTTTCTGTTTTAAATTTTAACTGAAATGGTATTAAAAATCAATTTTCTAAAAGGGATAGGTGAATATATCTCATTATTACTTTCATAAATTCCTACATATCAAATAACCTCATTATAGTATAAATCAAATTTACTACGCAATTTTTGTTTTGTATAAAAATAATAGTTTAAATATTTTCGATCATTTATTACTTAACAACAAAAATCTCCGGTGGTTGATTTAATAAATTCTCATCATAATCTAACCACAAGAATTGAACTTTTGGTGAAATATCATAATAAAACTTTATCCAGTTTTCTATATACTCATAGTTATCCATATAAGGCAACGCCTCTGCGTAAAGATCATCCTTTAGCTTAATCAAATAAATTTTTTCTACTTTTCTGCCATAACTTATCCTTCTTGAAGCATATTTTAAAATTTGGTGGTTCTTTGTATTAACAAAGGAGTTCCTATAATAA
>Ga0272449_1004518_pt1 | contig 11290 bp, 15 predicted proteins | sample YNPCB0241_FD_198679 | JGI IMG/M metagenome (GOLD analysis project Ga0272449, IMG submission 198679) | Hot spring sediment microbial communities from Yellowstone National Park, WY, United States - YNP-CB-024-1 | ecosystem: Environmental > Aquatic > Thermal springs > Hot (42-90C) > Sediment...
CCTTGTTTATGTCATACATATTCACGCAGACGAATGGCGTCACATCAAAATGCGCCAAAAGCTGCAGAGCCCTCTTAAGATCATGGATCCCGGAAATTGTTGGTTCAGCAACAACCAAACCCACGTTTGCTCCTGTAACTGAGGCTATGACCGGGCATCCGATTCCAGGAGGACCATCTATCAATATCAGGTTGATGCCCTCCCTTTCCGCGATCATCTTGGCGTTCTGCCTCACCAGCGTGACGAGTTTTCCAGAGTTTGCCTCGCCTGGACATAGCATGGCATGCGCCATAAACCCATACCTTATCTTTGAGATGTAGGCATACCCAGATATCCTCTCCGTCAACTTTACTGCGTTGGCTGGGCAAACAATGGAGCAGACCCTGCACCCCTCACATGAAAGGGGGTCTACGGTGAAGTTTTGCGTTATGGCGCCGAACCTACACCTCTCCAGGCATAAGCCGCATTTAACACACCTCACCTCATCGATAACCGCCAATTTTGAACCCTTGAATTCCTGTGTTTCGATGATTCTTGGATGTAGGAGGATGTGAAGGTCTGGGGCATCCACGTCACAGTCTGCCACCATTGCCCTTCCAGCCAAAACCGCGAATGAGGCTGTTATGGTCGTCTTGCCGGTTCCGCCCTTACCGCTTAAAACTGTTATCTGCTTCACTCCCCGGCGAGCCTCCCCGCCTCATAAAAAAGCGCTCTGAACCTCTCCTTCCATTCCTGCATCTCGAGGCTGAAGGGCACCCCTTTCGAGTAGAGTTCAGCTATCCGCCTATCATAGGGGATCTCAAGTAGGATTGGGATATCCCGCTCTTCGCAGTATTCATAAACTTTCCTGTCGCCCAATCCAGCCCTATTAATAACAACGCCCAATGGAACTTTCATGTCCTTTAAAACCTGAACAGCTATTTTCAGGTCATGCAGACCAAATGGCGTGGGCTCCGTTACGAGGATGCAGAATTCACTACCCCTCACAGTTTCAATCATGGGGCACGATGTCCCAGGAGGAGAATCTAGGATCACATCTTTATCTCTGTCTATACGCCTCTTAACTTCCCTTATCAATGGGACAGCCATCGGCTCGCCAACCTCAAGCTCACCGTAAACGATCTCCACGTCGCCGGCGATGCCGGTTTTCAACAATCCGATCCTATGTCTATCCTCTGTAATTGCATTTTTTGGGCAGATTAGTGCGCACCCGCCGCAACCGTGGCAGAGCTCTGAAAGAATCAAGACCATATCGGGGATGACGAAGAGGGCGTTATATCGGCAGAAGTCTGCGCATTTGCCGCAATGGTCACATAGATCCTCATCTACGCGGGGGACCAGGCTGTAAACTGGTTCCTCGCTCTTTATCTTAGGATGGAGAAGCAGATGGACGTTCGGCTCTTCAACATCACAATCTAACAGCTGAACATCTTCTATGGATATCGCCATGTTAACTGCGACAGATGTTTTCCCAGTTCCCCCTTTCCCGCTTGCAACTGAAACTATCATTATTAAAATCCTCCCATTTTCTCATACTCTCCATCACTTTTTAGAGTAAATATTGCAGGTCACAAAATCAATTTCCTCTTTCGGCAAGCCACCCATCTCATTCAATATGTCATGCTCTGTCAGTTTCTTCACTTCATTGATGGGTTTGCCCTTTATAAGCTCAATCACCGCGGATACGGAGGCGGAGGCCGGACAACCTACATAGTGAAACTTGCCATTTTTTATGATGCCAAACTTATCGATTTTTATATGTGATTCCAAATCTCCATATGGACCAAGATAGGCTGTGAAAACATCCGGTTTCTCCGATTCTCCGTTTACATTGTTTATGTAGAGCTCTATGGATTTCCTAGAATAGCCCAACTCCCATCAACCTTGGCGTTTCCTCTTTCAGCTTTCCTCTCAGTTCCTATGAACCGTATATCGCATCTTTAGTGGTCCATTAGCGGTGGCGAGCTTGATGGCAACCCTCTGTGAGCTCTTCGAGCCTATCCTCCCTATAGGCCTCGACAACCTCTTTAACCGTGTTTGCGTTCGCCCTTAGCACCGCCACTCCCGCTTGTTGGAAAATGGCTAACGCCCTTGGTCCCATCCCATAGGTGATCACGGCGTCGGGATTGAATTGTAATATGCGGTGTGACGGTAGTCCAAACCCGCCGAAGTGCTCGCTCTCGTTCGAGACCGACTGAACGCTTAGTATATTCCGGTCTTCGTCCAGGTCGACAATTATGTAGTATGGTGCCCTACCAAAATGCTCCGAAAGCCTTGCATCAAGCCCATTTCCATCTTCTGTTGAAACAACTATTCTCTCTTTCAAATTTTCACCTCCATTTCCCCACTTAGCATCTCAACACCATTAAGCTTTCTCCTCCCGGGCCTTTCAAGCCCCTCGGCACCTGAATCTCCTATGGTTCCCACCATCTTTGCCTCCATCCTCGGCCTCTACCCGCGCCCATCCCGAAATGGCCGCCAACTGTAGGAGCTCCTATCGCTCTTAGCTCTCCCCTTTTGTATTTTTCAACCACTTCCCTAACGGTTCCACTGGCACCTGTAACGATCTCTATCCCTGCAGCTGACAGTGCTTGAAAGGCGTTGGGTCCGACATTTCCAGTTATGAGCGCCCTCACCCCCTTACCCGCTATCATTTGGGCTGCTTGTATTCCGGCTCCTCCCATGGCGCCGGAGGCGATGTTTGGAACCGCCTCGAACTGCATTGTTTCAGAGTCCACGATGAGAAAGTCTCGGCATCTGCCGAATCTTGGGTCCACAGGCGCGTCTAGAGTATTCCCCGTGGAGGATACGCAGATCTTCATTTAACTCCCCCCTTCAACAATTCTTTCATTTGAAACTCCCTCTTTTAATGATCTTAACAATTTTCCTTCCTCATTCAACTCCCTTTCCCCCATCTCCAAAAAACGCTCGATTTTCCTGACTATTTCTGCGAACGCCATCGCGGCCGGTGAGTTGGGATTCTCAATAATGAAGGGTTTACCGTTATCTGAGTCTATGCAGATCTCCGGATCTATTGGTATACCTCCCAGAAATGGAACGTTCAGCTCTTCGGCGATCTTCATTCCACCGCCGGTTCTGAAAATGTTTATTTCGGCCCCGCATTTCGGACAGATGAAGACGCTCATATTTTCGATGATGCCTATCACGGGAACATTGAGCTGCCTGGCGAATGTCACAGCCTTCTTCACAACAAGCCCGGAAACCTCCGAGGGTATGGTGACCACGACAACGCCGTCCATGTCCGGGATCAGCTGCATGATGCTTAGAGGTTCATCTCCGGTTCCGGGGGGAAGGTCGATGAGGAGGATGTCAAGCTCACCCCAGGTTATGTCTGACAGGAACTGGCGTATTGCCGTCATTTTCAGTGGCCCACGCCAAATAACAGGAGTGTCGTCGCCTGGAAGCAGAAAATCCATCGAGACAACCTTAACACCCAGAGGGCCCAAGACGGGGAAGATCATCCCAGCCGGAATGGCTTGAAGCCTATACCCCCTCAGGCCGAGCATTTTGGGCACGCTCGGCCCGTGGATGTCGGCGTCGAGTATACCGACTCTGCCATATCCATGAATTGCGAAAGCCATAGCTAAATTCACTGTGACAGTGCTTTTGCCAACTCCTCCTTTACCGCTTATAATCGCTATCTTATGCTTTATCTTGCTTATAGTCTGTTTAAGGTTCTGTTCCTGTTCCCACCTCTCCTTGCGCGGATCGGTGCAATCGCCGATCCTCGAGCATGAGCCGCAATTACCGTCGCATTTCTCGCCCATCCATCTTCCCTCCGTTCAATATATGGTCCATGATTCTGGACCTATAGTTTTAGAGATAAACTATATAAATAGTTTATGTTTAGAAAATAAACGGAGAGGGGAGTTTGGACAGGGTAGATAGGGAGATCATATCCCAGTTACAGTTTGATGGAAGGGCAACTCTGGAAGAGCTGGCAGCGCGTGTTGGATTTACGAGCATGGGGGTCAGGAAAAGGCTTCAGAAACTCATAGGCCTAGGCGCGATCCAGGTCTCAGCCCTGATGAACCCCTTCTCCTTCAAGCTTTTCCCCGCGATAGTTTTAATGGAGATGGAGAGTGCGGAGGCGATGCAGAATCTGCTCGAACGGTTCAAAGACTGCCCAAGAGTCGTCCAAATATTCAAGACAATAGGGGGCTACAACCTGATCGCCCTCGTCATCGCAGAAGACCATGAAACCCTAGAAAGCATATCCATAGAGAAATGCTCGATAAGAAGCAGCGCAGGAATACGAAGATCAGAATTCTATCCAATAGGCGACATCTATTTCACAAAATTTCTCCCCATAAGAGAATATCTCACTCACAAAGATAAGCATATAGCGCCATGTAATGTAGACTGCAAGCCCTGCACAAGATATGTGAAGGGAAAATGCGTCGGATGCCCCGCAACAATCCACTACAAGGGAACCCTTTAAACAGCAGGCTACGTCCTAGAAAAAGGGGTTTATAAGAAGGGATAAACGCAACATAAAACCTTTAAAACGGTTAAATCGAAAAACGTTCTCACTTGTTGCGAGAGATTGAAACTCCTGAAAGAACGCTATACAAGTTATTAACACATATCTCATATCCCTACTGGAGGAATGAGGTTGAGGGGAAGAGGTTTTTAATTTGGCCTTCTCTAGGCCGATGAACCCTTCTTTTTTCCGACTATGAGATACATGCTTGCATATCTCTCTTCATTGGTTTCAAATATCTTTTTATCTTTTATTCCGAGGAAATATTCCTCCTTATTTATTTCGAAAAATTCTGAAATGATTTTTCTGATCTCATCTAAATTATTAATCCTTATTTTTCTAAAGTAGTCTTGCGGGTCTTTTATCTCTTCATTAAAATATTCTGATTTTGGGTTCAAAATCATTGCCAAAATTTTTCCATCATTCTTTAAAGCTCTATGAATTTCTTTTATAGCTTTGTAGGGGTTTTCTAGAAATTCGAGCGTTGCCACAGAGAAGATGGCTTCAATTTTTGATTCTCTAAACATAAGATAACCTGCATCTCCTATAATAAACATATTATTACTCCTAACTCTTGCCTCTCTTATCATCTCCTCCGAAATATCTAAACCAATAATACTTAATTTTGAAAGATATTTTTCAAATTCACCGATTCCACATCCAATGTCGACGATCAAATTAAAATCCCCAAATTCCTTTATGATATATTCGGTTTCCTTTAATATTATTTCCCTCCCAAAATCACTCTCATAAAATCTAATGAACCTCCTTACCACTTCCATAAAACCTATCTCCCATCTCGTTTAGTTGGATGGATGTTTTAAATAAGTGGGCCGGGCCGGACTTGAACCGGCGACCTCTGCCTCGTAAGGGCGATAAAAATGGAGATCTTGAGCCGAGGGGCGATAATTATGTGAAAATCGATTGGGAGAGCTTTGAAAAATGGCTTGAACGAGATTATAAGGCTGAAACCGCGAGGGTTCGATACTCTTATGCGAGGAAATACTCATCCCTCCTGATCGATGGGGATCTCTCGCCCCTATTAAGACTGACCCCGGAGAAACGACTCCATGTTTTAAAGGGGCTCTCGGCCCTATCAAGGTTTCTGGGGAAAAGAGACCATTTCAGGGCTCTCATGGCCAATTACGGGTTAAAATGGAATGGGAAAGGAAGGGGAGAGATGATTATTGCCCGTCTCTCCAGGGAGCCTGATGATAAAGCCATTCTCGCCTGGACGGCCGAGGCCAAGGGGGTCCTGGGGGATCTCGGCCTCTTCGTCGACTTCGTCCTCGCCTCCGGCCTGAGGCTCAATGAGGCCGTCGGGGCCTGGAACCTCATCATCCGATTGGGGCGGGAGGGGAGGCTGAACGAATATTTCAACGAGAAAACGGGAGCCCTGGAGCATTTCAGATTCAAAAAAGACTTTATCCGGAGAACCAAGGCCGTCTATATCTCCTTTGTTCCAGAGGCCCTGATATCGAGGATCCTGAAGGAGGGAAAGCCCACCACAAAGGATCAAATCGGGTGTCGGCTGAAAAGGGCCGGGATAAGGCTTCGGTTCTCCGACTTGAGAGAGCTCTGGGCCTCAAAAATGACGCGGTTCCTCCGAGTTCCGGAGATCGACCTCCTCCAGGGCCGAGTGGGGGCCTCAATTTTCATGGCCAATTACTACAATCCGGCCCATATCGGGGACCTTAAGGAGAGAGTCCTTCTAGGGATAGAGGAGCTATTGGGATTACAGGGAGGATGAGCTTTTAGATCTTGCCGACTTAATTCGCTGAGTTCCCTTAGGCCCTGAACATAGATCTCAGTGTTCAATGTCCCGCTCCAGGATCTCGCTTGACAGCCTTCTCCTCAACGCCCCTGAGGAAAGACTCCAGCATTAGTAGGTCCCCCCTGAGCTTTGAAAGGCTGCGCGCGCGTTGAAGAGCAGTGGGCGGAAGCCCTCCGACTTCTTGCCATTCCTGAGCTATTCTCTAGGGCCTAAAGACGAAATTCATGGGGATTATAATTACCTTTTCGCCCTCCATTGTGAACCCTCCCCACCCCTCCCCATAGGCCCACGCCCCGGAAGAGACTGAATCTTAGGATCATCCCCAGGAGGCCCCGGCGCCTCCCCAGGCTTTACCTTCGATTAAGAGTTAAAGAAAGGGGGAAGGATGGTCATCGAGGATGATCCTAATGGAGGGGCGGATACCCAGGGCGGGAAAAATATAGGGGGAAGAATAGTAGGGTAAAAGGCCCTATTTTACCCCCCTATTCCCCCCTATATTTGTTCCAAATGGAACCATGGTATATATAATAAATACCATCATAAATGAGGGCTTCAATTAAAAATATGAGAGAAATGGTCCCTATAGCGGATCGTCATCGAGCTGGCCGAAATAACCCTACTATTCTTCCCCCTATATTTTGATGAGGCCTCATTCATTCTCCTCCGCGGAGCCTGATGCTAGGTGGATTCGCATGATGCGTTTGTCGTTTGGGTCGGGCTCTTGGATTATTAGGCCTGAGCTTTCTAGTGCCGGGATGATCTCGCGGTTCAGCCTTTCGAGGGAGAGGGGTCTGAAGTAGAGCTTCCGATATGCTTGGAGGATCTCTTTTCTTGTTATTCCTTGGGCTGGGAGGATGTTGGGATATATCACTTCCTTGTATATTTCGAGGATCGTGGGGGGAAGGCCTAATTCGTTGGATTCCGCGATTTCCTCGTATAATTTGAGCCCTTCTTCCACATCGCTTTCTTCGGCGATTATCGTGTGATCATCTGCCTTTGCCCTACTGAAGCAATTCAATAATGCTATGGCTTTTATCAGCCTCAATAGTCGCGGCAGGTCTCTTAAATGGCGTGGCTGGAGATTTTTTCTACCCTCGAGGAATCTTTCCAGTATCTTGTTGCTTTCCGGGATCTCGACTTCCGTTATCCTCGACTTTCTAATTTCCTCAACCCTCATTTTGAGCCATTTTCTCTGTGGATGTTCTTCTAACCACTTCTTGAAGCTTGATCTGTTCGACTCTCTGAAGGCTAAGAGATCCAACCCCTCTCTGATCTTCTCCTCCGTCACCTCGGGGCTTAGGATCCAGAATCTGCTTTTTTCTTGCTCCTCTGTGGTTGTCCTTGTTGTGCAAAATATGACCGTAGGGTATCCTATGAGCTCGACCGTCTTGGTGATGAGGCCCCTCCTCTCTTTTTTGTCGGTTATCTTTATGGTCAATATTTTGCGATCATGGCTCAGCATCGGCCTCATCCTCTCCATCAAGGTCCAATGTGGCTGATCTAGAAATATGAGGATTTTTTTCTCCAGGTTCACCCTGATGACTTTCCGCTCCTCATCCCACTCGCCGACCTCATGGAAAAATGCGGTGGGGCTTGCGCCCGCCAGGATTATTCGTTCACCTTCAGGATAGTATTCCATGATCTCCAATGGAATATAGCTTTTTCCCGTGGAGCTTTCGCTTGAGAATGCGATGTTGATTTGATCTTGCTCTGTTTGGGTGAGGAGCATTCCGAGAAAGGTGATCAATTTGGCGGTTCTGTCTCGCTTTATCGTGGTCTCCAGGATCTCCGCCAATCCGTCGAGGCTGAGGGGGCTCTGATATGATTCTAGAATGGCGTCGTAGACGATTTTGGGGGTGACCCCCAGCTCCTGGGCCACCCTTCCGATTGGCGGCTCTCCCCAGTATGGCCCGAGGCTCCTGTCGCCAAATAGGAAGGTCCATCCCTGGGGGCCGCAGAAGGCCTTCACCGGCGGGGTTTCGCCAGCTTTATCCCGTGGCCAATAGAAGGCCTTCATGAGTGGCTCTGAATGGCTCTCTGCCTCCTCCACGCTGGAGGTATTCACGACGCTCATGAACAGGCTCTCGATATCGTCAATCACCCTGACCGGCTCCTGGTTAAGGAGGCGATAGCCCTTGCTGGGGAACACGATGCATATCTTCGGGCCCGCTATCAATTCGAGGGCCTTGGAGTCATGCGCATCGTTTATGGGCCGAGGCTTTATCCTGCTTAGGTAGATTCTATGCTCTCCGCCTGAGATAGTCCCTTCAGCCCTGGTGGATGGGAACTTCTTTAGGAGCCCGGCCCCCCTTTCCCTGGCCTCATCCGAGACTCCCTTAACATCATAATCGATTACGGCGATATATAGCCCGTCATGATTAGGGAGGTTGCACACCACCCCGAAGCCATCGGCCCTATCCCAAGGCTGCGACTCAAACTCCTCAACCGTCTGCCTCCTCTGGTTCCACTCACGCCATTCAACCAGCGGCCTCTTAACGATCTTCCCATCCCTATCGATCCTGAGGTTGAAAGCGACAATGTTAAAGCCCTTCTCGAACCAGGCCTCAGCCTCTGCCTTTAGGCCATTGGAAAAACTTAAATACTCAGCGTTATTTAAAATAGCTTGGGATTCCAATCCCCTTATCCCCCTACCTTCTCCTCACCCCTAAGATCTTCACATCTTTGCAATCAATTTTTGGATCACTGTGAAATCTACATGTAGAGCACTCATTCGGCGGTATCGGATTCTTCATTCCAATACATCCTGGAAGGCTCTCCTTTAAACTCTTTTTATTCATATATCTTTTCCTCCCAATTTATCGATATTAAAAATTTTATCTATTAACTCCCGATTTTTGTTTATAATGTTTTCTAATTTTTTGGGAAATATGATTATGAAATCATTATATAGGACTTTTACTTTGCCTCCATTTTCCAAGCCATAGAACCTTAGATATGATTTTGGTAGGGCGACGACTCGGCTTGTTCCATGCTTCATCAACCTTCGCTCGAGTTCTCCGGGCATTCACCAATCACCCCGCCCATATCTTACCGAAAATCTTATATATAGTCTAATGTCTAGACTATTGGTCTAGTTGATGAGGTGTTAGGGGTTGGACGCATTTGAGAGGAATATGAGCCCAGAGGACATATTAGAATTCATTTACATAAAGGGGGAAGCCGGTTACACAGATTTGGTAAAGGAATTCGTTGAATCAAAAAGGTGTGCGAAGCAAACCCTAATAAACTATAAAAAACAATTAGAATCAAGTGGTTTAATTAAAAAGAGAATAAGTGAAAAAACGAATAGACCGTGTTATCATATTACAGAAAAACACACAGATAAGGTATCAAGCATTCTATTTAAAAGAGGAATTGAAAAACTTTCAACACCAATTCTTGAAGAATTTGTTAAACGCTATAAAAAAATGGTAATCGATTTAATGAATTGGTGGATGGTGGAGGAACTAGCTCAAGATGGTATTATTCGTAATTTTCATCCAGCAACTGACGAAGAGATAAAAAAGATGGAAGATGAACTTAGCAAAGTGGGATTTACAAAAGACGAAATTGTAAAAATGTGGCTTTATTTTAAGGGAGATGATTATAAATGTTTACCACATTTTATTATGGAATTGTTTTATATGAGATCACCTGAAACATTAACTGAAGAAGAAATACAGAGAGTGAAAGATGACCTCAAAAACATCGAGATTGCCCCGCTTAATCCTCCTAGAAGTAAGAAAAAAGGATTTGAGCCATTATAGCTAGATAGGGGGAAAGGGGTTGGTTGGATCCCGCAGGATCCGGGCCCGGATCGGAATTGACCGTGAACTTTACCAAAAAGGGAAAGAACTGGGCTTAGATTTCTCAAAACTACTAGAATATAGCATTAAACGCATCCTTGAAGCCCTGGAAGGGGCCTATTCGGAGAATGGGGCAAATAAGTGGGCCGGGCCGGACTTGAACCGGCGACCTCTGCCTCGTAAGGGCAGCGTCCCGACCATGCTAGACGACCGGCCCTCGTTTCGGCTGCTATTTATATTCCCCCGAGGTTATGAGCCTCTGCATCTCCTCGTGTAGGGCCCTCAGCCTCTCTATCGCTGGGTGCTCGGCTCCGAGCTCCTCTTCGAATTTTCTTATGGTCTCCTCGATGGGGATCCTCCTGTCCCCCTCTATGAGCTTGTCCGCGTACGCCACGACCTTCTCCTCAAGCGTCTCGGGTATATAGTTTCCCCTCACTAGGCCTAGCCTCTCCGCCTCTTCTTGCGTGATCCCCCCTCCGACGTGCCTCTCTATTATCCTCGCCAGTTGTTCTGGGAGGCCCATCTCTCTGACCATCTGCCCGCCTATGGCTCCGTGCTCGACTGAGTGGGTCCTGCATCTCCCTATGTCGTGGAGCATGGCCCCTGCCTCTACTAGTCTCACGTCTATCTCCATACCCCTCCTCCTCAGCTCCTCAGCCAGCTCCAATGCTATCCTGGTCACGCCCATGCAGTGCTCTATGATCGGCTGGCCGCATCCGGCCCTCTTCATTATGCATACGGCCTCCTCTCCACTAGGGATCTTCAAACCTTCAACTCCTCCTCGAGCTCCGCTATCTTCCTCTCCAGGAATTCTATGGAGGCCCTGTTGTCTATTGGGTGTAGGGTTTTACCGCAGGATGGGCATTTGAAGACGGTCTCCATCGCCTCCTCGAAGGTGACCTTCGGGCAGCCGGATGAGCCGCAGTGGTAGAACTCGTGCTGCCTTTCATACTCGAGCCTTGTCTTGAGCTTCTTCAGGATCTTCTGCTTCACCCCCTGGATGTAGGCGTCGACGAGGTCGGGCTGGAGCCTCCACTGGAAGATGTACCAGCCCGTATCCTTATCCCTGGACCTCCTGCTCGTGACGAGGCTGTGGTTATAGAGCTTATAGAGGATCCTCCTCACGGTGTTTATCTGTATGCCGGTCTTGGATGAGAGCTCTTCGACGGTGATGTCTTCACTCTCCCTCAGGGCCTTGACTATCCT
>Ga0272449_1004519_pt1 | contig 11289 bp, 9 predicted proteins | sample YNPCB0241_FD_198679 | JGI IMG/M metagenome (GOLD analysis project Ga0272449, IMG submission 198679) | Hot spring sediment microbial communities from Yellowstone National Park, WY, United States - YNP-CB-024-1 | ecosystem: Environmental > Aquatic > Thermal springs > Hot (42-90C) > Sediment...
AATTCATATCTATTCGGAAGAATAAAACATTTATTTTCTACACTATTTAAATAATCTACACTAAACCAGCTTTTACCAGGATCTAGAAATATAGGTATATCTAAACCCCTTACTATGTTCATTAAATTCAAAGCTGTAGCTCTATCTATGTTAGCAACAACCAATGCATTAGCATCACCTATATCAATATATCTATCTCTATCCGGTGGATATTCATTAGCTCCTGGAATAGTCACTATAGTTGCCTCACATCTCTTATCTATAAACACATATGCTCTTCCACTCATATAGCTATATATAGACATTTTTGATGTATCTACACCTTCAGAACTCAACATACCTAGTATATAATCTGCGTAATCCCTACCTATACTTGCAATAAGCTTTGGATTTAACTTCTTATTAAACCGAGCTATAGCTATAGCTATATTCGCACCTGAACCACCAATACATTCAGATACAACTCTACCTACATATTTCCTACCACTTAGAAAAATATCGTCAACTTCAACAATGGTATCGATATTTACTCTACCAGCTATATAGATAGCCAAAAACATCACACCAAAAATCTCCACTATATAGACAGATATACAGACTTGTTATAAAGCCATATGCATATCGTCTAAATAGAGAACATCTTAAAACTCTAACATTAAAGCTGTTGGTAATGAATTTTTAATAATATAAGATAGAAATATAATATAAATGAAAATCAAATTAAATATTATATCTATTTATCCCACAGTTATACTATTTAAAATCGTTTACTGTATTGTGTGTATAGCTATTGGGACTTCTACAGAGTATTTCTTACTACCTCTAACAACTTCAAGCTCTATATACCCTCTATCTATAGACTCTTCAACAATCATTCTCAACTCTCTTGGAGATGATATCTCTCTACCATTAGCCTTAACTATTATATCTCCTCTAGTTATACCCACCTCATAAGCAGGGCTACCCCTAACAACACCAACAACTATGAGACCTTTTGATATAGAAAGTCTAAACATTTTTGCTTGCTCATGTGTAATAGGTGCTACATATACACCTATCCAAGCTACTATAGGCTTGCCATACCTAGATATCATTTCTAGAAATCTTTTAACAGTATTTATAGGAATAGCAAATCCTATACCTTGAGCGTATGGGATAATAGCTGTTGTAACACCTATAGCCTCTCCATTAACATTTATCAACGGGCCTCCACTATTACCTGGGTTTATAGCTGCATCCGTTTGTATAAGATCCTCTAAAATTATATTCTCACCACTTATAGTTCTTCCAACAGCACTTACAACACCCATAGTCACAGTTGCTCCTGGTAGCCCTAGAGGTGAACCTATTGCAAATACAATCTCTCCCACCCTAATTTTATCAGAGTCTCCTAAAGCAATAGGCTTTAGATTATATGCATCAACCTTTACAAGCGCTAAATCTCTATAAGGATCTGTAGCAATAACATCAGCCTCTATAGTCTCTCCAGATGATGTAACCACATATACTGTTGACGATCCCTGTATCACGTGATTATTCGTAACTATGTATCCCTTGCCATGGATTATAAAACCTGAACCAACACCTCTAACCGGTGCTAAACCAAAGAACTCATCTATAGCTATTCTAACAGTTGATATTGTTACAACACTTTGCATAGCTTTTGAAACAATCTCTGTAACACTATCGCTGAATTCTTTTATATCCAAAGGTTTCACCTATATATCTTTTAGTAGAAAGAGATTATAACTGTTTTTTCTATAAATATCTATGTGGTTAAAATGTATAGGGTATTATACGAGGTAATACTTCGTGGAATTCCAGAAGAGCTTGAATGTCTCTCGAAACTAAACAGCATCTTGAGCTTAGATGGTATATGTATAGGCTCACAAACAATGTTTATATGCAACTATAGAGACTCTGCTATCATAAAGATGTCTCCACATACATCAAGGCAAAGCCCTGGCACTCAACCATATAGAGAGATAGTACAGCCAATATCCATAGCTATCTCTATAGAGAGCAGCAATGCAGATGGGATTATCAAAGCAGCTAGAATTGTTTATGAAGCTGTAAAAAGCTGTGGACTATCTATAAAGCTTATAGCTGAATAGATATTCATTTAAAAACTTTGATATATAGCACCTCCTATGATAAGTATATCACAATTCTATCAAGTGTTGCATCTAAAATAGCCCAAACTCTGTTTACCTATTAAACAGCTTAGCAACTTCGCTATCAACACCATCTAAAAAGGAAGACAACAAAGCTAAAACATCTCCTAAAATATTCTTGTTTAAATATGTGGCTATGAAGCTGGGTATACCAATTATAAACATCATAGCTGTTAATATATTTGGATATAGCTCCAAACCTCCCTGCCTTAGCGGGAACCCTCGCCCTTTAGGGCAGGGAGGAGGTCAGCGATATTTTATTGTTGGCTTAGCGATAAAGATATAGTTTAATTAAGTTTGTTTTGGCTTTATATTCTCTATAAACGTTGGATTTAAAGAATTCTGAGATCTATCTACAACAGTTTTATTTTAAGCTAAAGATTGATGGTTTTAATATCCACTTTAGAGCTTCTCTATTGTTGTGAACTGCTTTATATAGTTACACTGTCTTTTTAGAATTGTATCAATACTTTCCCTAGAAACACCTGTTGTAGCACCAGGCATTGTTACACATGCCGCTCCTGCTGCTTGTCCGAATATCAATATATCTATTAACATATCTACATCAATTTTCATCAACATGTTTTTATCTATGCTATTCTTATACAACATATAGAGTACCCCTGCATCAAAAGCATCTCCAGCTCCTGTAGGGTCAACTACCTCAACATTAAATGGCTTTTGCCTTATCTTTAAACCATTTCGTGTATATAGAACTGCACCTTCTTCTCCTAGCGTTATAAACAATAGCTTAACATTTGATTTTCTTAAAATCTTTTTCGCACCTTCATCAACATCCTCCTCATTTGTTAGCATCTTAAGCTCTAGTTTGTTGCAGTGAACTATGTCAGAGTATTCAATGGCTTTCAATATATATGGTATCTTCTCTTCTTGCCCAAGTGCAAAATCTAAAAAGGTTAAAACACCATCGCTATTCACCTTTTCAATAACTTTATAAACCATGTTATCAAAATCTCCTAGAGCGCCCATAGCTATAAAGAAATATCTAGGCATCACCTCATTGTAACATCTAGTAACATGGTCTATATCTAGATAGGCATTTGCACCTATGTAGTTTATAAATCTTCTATCTCTACCCCTCTCAACAAGTATAAGTGTTGTAGATGTATATATACCATCCACAATCTTTGTACATAGCCTTATATCATAGCTTCTCAAAGTTTCAATAATAATCCTCGAAAACATGTCATTACCCATAGACCCACAAACAGCGATGTTAAAGCCATTAAAACCAAGTTTAGCTAAATCGATAGCTATATTTAATGGATGACCACCTGTAGATATATAGAAATAATTCGTCCTAACGATTTCACCTGGCTCTGGAATTCTATCCAGATTATATGCAATAATATCAACAACAAAAAACCCTGTTAACATAACCGACATTTAAAACACCTAACATCTCTTTTATTTCATAAAATAAAGATGCTGTGGTATATAAGTTGTAGATAAATGTATTAAATGTTGAAATATAGAGATTTAAAACAAAACCTTCATATCTATACACAAAAACTTTATTTCATAAGATTAAAGAAGATTGAGTTTAATATATAAAGAGCTTCGCGCTTTAGCAATACCATTATCTATCCCAAATTTAGTGTAAGCTAGAGAACAATCGGTATGTTTGCTTTTCTTAATAGCTCTCTAAATTCCTCGATATTTAAACCTGCTAATCTAGCTGAAAATCTAATGTCGTTGTTTTCTATATAGTATTTTAGTGCTGTTTTTATCCTTGGTGGCTGTTTTTCAATGAAATTCCAATCAGCCTCTCTCCTCCTAATCTCTCTAGCCTCCTCCTCAAACCTAACGCCACTTATCTAATTTATCTTTTAAGCTCATTTAACACCACTTCAAGTTCTGTGCATGGAAATCTATGCTTTGTATCTACCTCATATCCCTTAAAAATCTGTTCTGGTTCTTCGCTAAGAAGCTTCCTCTTTAAAGCTTCTCTTATCAATTCTAGAGATCTCCATACATCCACACCAGAAAGCTCCTCTAAAAAATCTACAGCCATTAAAGCTCCCCTATTTTCGGTAAGCACTATATAGCTTCTTAGCTTGCCAATAGCTAATTAAAACTAATTAACGTTGCTTAGCGTAAGTCTGGTTAACGTAAGGTTAAATACTTTATTAAGTTTTAGTAGGTTTTAGGGGTGTTTATGGATGAGTTTATCTATTGATTGGTCTAGGCTTGAGGAGGTTGTTGAGAGGGCTGTTAGGAGGGCTAGATCTGAGGAGCTCAGAGAAATGGCTGAAGCCATTAAGACACTAGCAGATTTTATGAAGACTGGCTTCAAGGAGATGCTTGATAGAATTGATAGGGTTGAGAAGAGGTTAGAGGAAATGACTAAGGTTGTTCAAGAACATACAAAGACTTTGCAGGAACATAGCAAAAGGTTAGAGGAAATGAGTAAGACCTTGGCGGAGCACAGTAAGAGGTTAGAGGGGCTTAGTAGAAGGGTTGAGAGGCTTGATAGAACCGTTATGGTTGTTGCTCATAGGTTTGGTGTTTTGAGTGAAGAGGGCTTTAGAGATGCTATGAAGTTTGTTGTTGAGGAGATTTTCGGGGTTGCTAGGGTTGAGAAGTGGGTTTATAATGATGTTGAGGGCTTTGTTCATGGTGTGCCTTCAATTATTGAAGTAGATGTTGTCATTAGGGACAAGGAGTATATACTGCTAGAAGTCAAGTCTAGGGTTGGTCGGGGAGATGTGTATGAGTTAAGTAAAGTGGGAAAACTGTATGAGAGGGTAACAGGTGTAAAGCCAAGGCTTGCAATATTGGCAGGATTCATGGATAGGGGTGTCAAGGAATTAGCAGAAAAACTAGGCGTTGAAGTAATGCCTATTGCAGCATCTTTCTCGACATAGATTGTTAGACATATCTACTTTTCATTGAGTTTTCCTGTGTTGTGTCCTTAAACGCTGTCTCTATAGCTGCTCTCACGTACCTGTTGTATGTGGACTAATTGTGTAGGTCTGACCTCCTCTCCACCCCTAGTGTGAGCGGTTCATCAGTTCCCTCATCTATTCGAGGTTACATCTGTCATTTGAGGAGCATTCAGGGGGTCAGAACTCCCCACAACTTTCTCAAATACTTAATCAACATTTATACACCCGTACAGCACCTCGCATAAATGGCCCTCTCCTTAGGGTAGCACGAACGGCTTTAGCTAGTCAACATGTGATAAAGCCTACAAGAGCTCTCTGGCGTGACTATTGTAGCTGTTATGACGAAGCCCTTTCCCTGCCCGCATGAAAAGTGCCTCTACTGCCCCCGGGGTCCAGAGTTTAGCACGCCACAGAGCTACATAGGTAATGAGCCTGCGTTGATGAGAGCTATTCACGCTAATTTCGATCCCTATGAGCAGATTAGGCTGTTACGGGTTTGAGGTGATTTGTGGATATCTGTAAATTTTTTATGTGTTTTTCTGGGTTGTGGGGTATGTCTATGCTGGGGTGATTCTCATTGAGGATGTAGTTTAGCAAGGCTTATAAAATCTACTATATAATTGACGATGCCTCTGAATTTACAAGACCCACAGAGCTTTAAAAACCCTAGCAACATGGGTGAGCCACTACGATGATGAGACTTAGAGGTAGCGCGATGAACCACTCACCAAGCAATTAAAAATATTCACAGATAATTACAAATCTTGGCAAGTGGTGAACGCTGTAGAAATCTTCTTTAAAAAGGAATGGATGTCTGGGTCTGGTGCAGTATTTTATTAGATACTCTAAAGCTTTCGCAACTATGTGGGTTTCTCCTTCTATTCCTTTTCAAAAGCTTCATAGAATATAGATATAAGTTCTGGGTCATGGTCATAAACAACACGTCTCTCTAGCTCAAGCATAGAGCTAATGTATTTTCAACGCATTGCTGGGCATAGAAGATGGCTTGAGGATGGTCATTGGCATCCATAGCTCTTCTAGCTTTCAAAATCTTTTAGAGCTTCATAGAAATACTTTATAGCAAATTTATCAAAATCACACAAATCAACAGTGGGCTAAGCAGCTTCTCAAGATATAAAAAAGATAGAGGTTTTATAAAGCTATTCTCTATCTATTCTAGATCCTTAACACAGTTTCTTATCTATCTGATCTATGTCCGGCTAATTAGATGTGTTGTGGGGTGTTCTGGGTTTGGCGGGGTTATAAGCATTTCATAGACTTTTGGAGGGTATCTAAGCCCTATGCTCTTCATCCTCTTAATAGAGGCATCTAGATGGTTTATCTTCATACCGATCCATATCTCATCATCTTGTGCTTCTGCAAGTCCTCTGGCTCCTCCACATGGTATTGTTAACCATGGCGATTTCCCATCAGCTATAGCTGCTATGAATTCGCATGCTGCATGGCCATTGAAGCTTGAATATGGTTTATCTCCAGTTGTGTCGAAGTAGCTGGCTAGAAGTAGATATGCTTGTGTTGAGTTGCAGAAGAGTAGTGCTCCATCCGGGTCTAAAACAAGTTTTTTGAATTTAGATAGAGGTGCTATTACAGCGGCTCTATATCTATTGAGTTGAACTCTATATATGTTTTCAACAAGTTTTTTAGCTATGTCTTCAGATATCTTTCTAAACTCTATATATCTTCTATAGAAGTTCTGAGGAAGTTCTCTAAATCCAAGGATATAGCTACCAATAACACAGCCATCTACATTCTCAGCTCTAATCCAAACAGTTTTGCTATATATGGCAGCTAGCTTGATAACTTGGCAAAGAGCTAGGTTTTTATCTAGATAAGGAACATCTTCTCTAACCTCTTTAAAAAGTTTAAAGCCTACTGGATCTGCCTTTAGCCTCAAAAACTCTATACAATCTCTGTGAAGAGTCTCATAATCTAGAACATCCATAAAACCACCAGATATATGCTGTGGATTATGGGTATAGAAGTGTCTAGCTAAAAAACCTTCTATATAAAATAAACTATCTCTTTTTAATCTTCATATAATGTTTAACCTTTGCTAATTTATCTATTAAATCTTGCCATATCCGGTGAAAAGCATATAGATAATTCGCAGCGACATCTATCTCCATGCTATAAGCGGGTAAAAGAACCATATAATCCCAGGGTTGTAAAGCTCATTAACTATAATCAGCATTGTGTTAGCCAATGTATATACTATTGAATGTGCTGTGAATCCTCTTCTAGACTCAATCTTCTTGAACTCTATACAAGTTATTTTAAACCCCTTCGAAACATTCTCTTGAGACGACAAAGCCACTTCTATGATTAATGTCTAAAACGTTTATATGCTTATTCCATATCTCATATAGCTTTATATTGTTTGGAGGTATATAGATTTTAATGTAACGATATATTTTATGTGTGGTGGGTGTGTTTGGAGGGTTTTGTTTATGTAGATGTGGGGTCTGTTTTACATTCTCTAGATAGAAGGATTTATGGACAGTTTATAGAGCATTTGGGTAGATGTATCTATGGGGGTGTTTGGGTTGGTGAGAGCTCTAGAGTAGCTAATGTGAAGGGCTATAGATTAGATGTTTTGAATGCTGTTAAGGGGATTAGACCTTCGGTGGTTAGGTGGCCTGGGGGAAACTTTGCTTCACAGTATCATTGGCTTGATGGTGTTGGGCCTAGGGATAAGAGGCCTAGGAGATTTGATTTGGCTTGGGGTCAGGTAGAGTCTAATGAGTTTGGAACTGATGAGTATATCGAGTGGGTTAGGATGGTTGGTGCTGAGCCTTTTATAGTTGTTAATGCTGGTAGTGGTTCTCCTGAAGAAGCTGCTGCGTGGGTTGAGTACTGTAATTTGGATAGGGATACATTCTATGCTTCTCTGAGAAAGAGGTATGGTGGTGGAAGGCCTTATGGTGTAAGGCTGTGGGGTATTGGGAATGAGTTGTGGGGTAGGTGGCAGGTTGGTTTTTGTAGAGATGGTGAGGAGTGTGCTTGGAGAACAGTTCAGTTTGCTGATCATATGAGGAGGGTGGATCCATCGATAAAGCTTGTAGCTGTTGGTGTGGATTATGATCCTGAGTGGAATGTGGATATGGTTAGAATAGCTGGTGAATATATAGACTATCTATCGATACATACATATATATCTGTTGATAGACAGGGTAAGAGTTATGAAGAGTTGGTTGCATGGCCTATAGCAATTGAGGAGAATTTAAAGCATATCTATATATTGATAGAGCAGACAAGGGCGAGGTATGGTGTGAAGAGGGATATTAGGATAGCTTTTGATGAATGGAATGTGTGGTATCCGGAGGCACAGCCACCCTACTTAATACAGATAACAAGTGTGAAAGATGCTATCTTTACGGCACTAGTGCTAAACTTGCTTCAAAGGCTTTCAAAAATAGTGCCTATAGCCACATTTGCACAAACAGTTAATGTGTTGCCGCTAATAGTTACAGATGATGATGGTAGAATGGTGCTAACACCACAGTACCTCACATTTAAGCTATATACAGAGGCATGTGAAGGCGATGTTGTTGAGGCGAAGGCTATATCAGATGTCTATAGATCAAGTGAACTCGATATCAATGTACCATACATAGATGTATCAGCAGTGTACTCTAGAGATGAAAAGAAGCTAAGACTCTATATAGTTAATAGAAATAGAGATGAAGAAGCAGAGATAGGGCTAAAGATAAAAGGCTTTACACCCACTACACTAATACACAAATGGATCTCAGGAGAGGATATAAACGATAGAAACACATTTGAAAACCCAGATAAAATCAAAATAACAGAGAAAAAAGAAAGCTTCACAACAAAAACAATAAAGCTATCCCCACACTCAATCAACGTAATCCATCTAAGCTAAACACACTACAAAAAACCAACACCAAAACCAATTACCTCTCACATTTATACCAACAAAACCATATTTACCCCAAACAAAAGAGATTTAAAAGAAACTAGCACTTAAAAACCTTAGAAACATGTTAAACCCCTTTTCGAAAGTTTCATGAAACATTTATGATGTGTAGCACACCAGACAGCTTTAAGCTTCTCTTTATACTCCCTTTTGGAAGTTTCTGTATCGCTGTAGCTGGTCGCTGTGTCCACAGCAGCGATAAAAGTCTTAGATTTTATCAGTTTAATTTTCGGCTAGCTCAGCATGCTAACTTATATGACAGTTACAGTTTTTGCGAGGTTTCTTGGCTTGTCGGGGTCCAGCCCCCTTGCAACGGATGTGTAGTAAGCTATTAGCTGAAGTGGTATAGCATAGGTAACTAGCCTTGCCTCTAGTGGCGCTCTAGGCATCTTTACAACAATGTCACTGTATTTAGCTATGCTTCCCAAAACAATGTCTCCCTGAGCCACTGTCACAACATGGGCTTCCCTCGCCTTCATCTCCTCTACATTGCTCTCAATAACCTCGTCAAGAAAGCCTAGGTATACAAAGAGTATAGGAAAACCTTCTTCAACTAGTGCTATAGGGCCATGCTTAGACTCCCCAGCTGGGTAGGCCTCGGCATGTATATAGGCAATCTCTTTAAGCTTCAATGCTCCCTCCATAGCTATAGGCACTCCAAACACTCTCCCCAGGTAGTAAGCTGACTGCTTAGAGGCAAGTTTCTGCGCAACAGTTTTGCAAACATCTGTACATGTATTGAGCACCCTCTCTGCCACATCATGGCTCATCCTCAGTCCCTGAACCATAGCTCTGTAGTCAATGTCTATAGCCCCGACAAGTTCAGCTAGCTTAGCAACTATGTAAAGAAGTGCAAGGACCTGTGCTGTAAACGTCTTGGTCGCGGCCACAGCAATCTCCGGCCCAGCCTTCATTGCTATGACGTAGTCAGATTCCCTAGCTATTGTAGAGAACTGGTTATTGACTAATGCAACAGTCTTGGCACCCCTTGCCCTAGCCTCTCTCAGCGCTAAGAGGGTGTCTATGGTTTCGCCAGACTGGCTAACACCTATAACAATGTCGCTCCACTTAACAGCTCTTGAGAAGACTCTGAACTCAGACGATATAAGTGCCTCAGCGTCTATACCTAGAAGCCTCTTAAAAGCTGCTGCACCTAGTAGAGAAGCGTGGTAAGAGGTGCCAGCGCCAACAATGTAAATCTTCCTAGCCCCATCCAGAGCCCTTAAAACAGCTGAGAGGTCTTGCGTTTGCAGAGAAGAGAATGTCTGGGCGAGGGCATATGGCTGCTCAAAAATCTCTTTAGCCATGTAGTGTGGGTATCCACCCTTTTCAATGCTCTGGGCATCGGGCTCAACAACTCTAATCCTCAATGATATGTCTATGGGTCTTCCATTGTGCTCTACATAGACTTCTGAAGATGTTGTGTAGCCCACTTCCCCATCTTGAAGGACAACTACACTGTTTGTGTGCTTCACGAAGGAGGCTATATCGCTAGAGACAAAGTTTATGTCATTGCCAAGCCCTACAATGAGTGGCGACACACTTCTAGCGAAAAACAGCTTTTCAGGGTCATCTAGGTCAATCACAGCTAGTGCGTAAGAGCCTTTGAGCATTGCCACAGCCTTTTTAAATGCGTCAAAAGGTTTGCAACCCAGCTTCTTGAAGTGTTCTATCAAGTGGGCAACAACTTCAGTATCAGTTTCACTCACAAACACATGGCCTTCTTCAGCTAGCATTCTCTTCAAGTCCATGTAGTTCTCTATGATGCCATTATGAACAACAGCAACCCTACTGCTGCAGTCTGTGTGGGGATGTGCATTTTCTTTAGAGGGCTTTCCATGTGTAGCCCACCTAGTGTGCCCTATAGCTACACTACCGTTGAGCAAGTCAAACCTTGGAGCACTGACAATTTTGTCTACAGGGCCCACATCCTTAAGCACAACAAGGATGTTGCCAAGAGCAACAGCAACGCCTGCAGAGTCATAGCCTCTATACTCTAGCCTCCTAAGCCCCTCCCTCAAAATATCTGAACAGCGCAGAGCTGCTCTATCGCTCTTAGCAAACCCTATAATACCGCACAAGCTCAGCATCCCAGCTCTAAGCACTCTGACATTGTAACATTACTGAGGAGATATAAAACCTCTATGCTTTTTCACAAACACTTCTGAGCTATTTTGAGGATGCTCATGTTGTTAAGAATGTTGTTTTGGATGGTACTGTCGTTATCTATACTAATGCTAAGGATTTT
>Ga0272449_1004521_pt1 | contig 11287 bp, 8 predicted proteins | sample YNPCB0241_FD_198679 | JGI IMG/M metagenome (GOLD analysis project Ga0272449, IMG submission 198679) | Hot spring sediment microbial communities from Yellowstone National Park, WY, United States - YNP-CB-024-1 | ecosystem: Environmental > Aquatic > Thermal springs > Hot (42-90C) > Sediment...
AGGCCGCCTCAGCTAATGGGGCCGTGATGGCGGTGTGCGCCAGGCGCCGCTCCAGGCTGGTGTGGAGTTCCAGCTGCTCCCAGAGGTGGTGGAAGATGAGGTCCGTGCCCCACTCTTTGGCCGAGGTGACCAGCAGCTGGGCGGCCTCGCTCCTGACCCACCTGGTCTTGGAGAACCTGGTCAGGCTGGCGATCAGGCGGTCCAGGCTGCCGTCCTGGAGTTCTTCCAGCCGGCCCAGGTTGGCCACCACCTTCTGGCGCACCCGGCCTCCTTCCCGCACGCCCTCGACGATCTGAAGGTAGATTCTCCTGGAACCGTCCTTGTTGGCGAAGGTCTTGGTTCTCACATACATATCACAACCATTGTAACCCGGCAGGGCCAGCATGTCAAGCCAGAAAACGGAATAACGTGGCACAACACTTTTGACCTCTCCCCGGTATCCGCCCCTTGATTTTGTTGCCTTAGAACACCCGGAAGAGGCCAAAACCGGGGGGTGGCTGTCAAACTGGAGGCTTAAGGCGGCGCGGTGCAGCTATGAGGATGCCATTGTGCTATTGCGCAACTGGAATCTGCCTCGCCAGCAGCGTCAGCAGCGACTTTTTCCAGCTATGAGGATGCCATTGTGCTATTGCGCAACTGGAATCAGAGGAACCTGCCGCCACTGAGCGAGACTGAGGTGGTGCGTACGGTCCACAGTGCGTATTCTGGGCGGTACCACGGGCCACGGGCGGAAATGGTGCGCTACCTCTCGGGGCAGGAGTTCCGGTACCGGATCTTTTCCCCGCGGGAGCGCACTGACCGTCCACGCGGAAGACCACGCAAGCAGGAGACGGTGCGGGAGAAGTTTTTGCAGCTGCTGGAGGCCGCCGGAGGTGCTCTTACAACCCGCGAAAGTCGGGCAGAGCTGGCGCAAGGAATAGGGTGTTCAAGGTGTACGCTGGATACCGTCGTAGCCAGCCTTGTCCGTGAAGGTCGTCTGGATGTGCGTATCCGGCGTCTGGGGAGGGGCCACGGAGCGGAGGTAACCTACAGCCTTACTGCGCGGGAACAGGCAGCTAGTACCGAAAACTATAACACGCTGAAAAATGTGATACATGTTGGCTGCGGTGGGCGGGTGGGCCAACGCGCGGCTGACGAAGCCCTAAACGAATATGCCAGAAACGCTGGAGCGGCACAGAACACGATAAGCGAACCGGCCGCTCAGGAAGTCTAACGGGAATGTGTCGTACGTGCGACTCAGCTGGATTCTCGGGCCCAATTCCGGCCCGTCCGGTCCGGCCGCCGCCCCTCCGTCCGTCTTAACCGTCCCCTACTACCCCTCCGTGACGGTGCAGGTCTCTGGCGCGGTGAAGTCCTGGTCCCGGCGCCTGACCGAAATCCTGGGCTACCCTGCCGGCAGGTGCGGTCGGGCGGCGGGTGGGAGGGCCCACCCACGGACGCCTGCGCGGCGAGGCTGTAGTGTCCGATCAACTGGTTCGTGAACGTTTCACCGGGTGAAAGTTTTGGCAGTTTATTCCCAATAGGGCGGTAGACACCGCTGTACATACTGACGTAGATCTGCTTTTTATATGTACTTTCTACATGCCGCCTTCCGCCGCGGGCCGCCCGGCAAGCGCCCTCCGCCGCTCCCTCTCCTCGCGCGCCTGCGCCCGCTCGTCGTCCCCGCCCCCGCCCCCTCCACATCGCTTCGCTCGTTCCGGTGGCGTGGGCGGGGACCGGTCGCGGCTCCGGGCTCACAACGGCGGCCCTTTGCATCCACTGGCCAATCGGCTGATACCAAAACGCAAGGGGTGAGAAAATTGCTCACAGAGCGGGACAAGTTGATAGTGCGCCAGCTGGCACGTTTTGGCTACCTGCGTGCGGAGCAGGTGATGCGGATGTTCGGCATGAGCCGCATCGTGGCGTACCGCAGGCTGAAGGCGCTGGCGAGGTTGGGTTTCGTGCGGCGCGTGGAAGTACCGGGCGCGAACTGGGGCGTGTATATGGTTACCGAGCGCGGACTGGCGGAGGCCGACGCCGCTTTTGCACGCGCTCGCATCCGTCCGGCGACGCTGATGCACCATCTCACTGTCGCCGAGGTAGCCATCGCGCTGACAGCGGCCACCGGCGGCGTATGGGTTACCGAGCGCGAGCTCAGGCGGGAAGCTGGACAGCGGTTCGGCGTGGGCTATTTGGGCCACGTGCCGGACGGGGTGCTGGTCCTTGGGGACGGCCGAAAGGTGGCAGTCGAGCTTGAGAATACCTCCAAGGCGCCGCGGCGGCTACAGAAGATTTTGCGCGACTATTTGCGGCGGACGGACTACGCGGAGGTCTGGTTCGTATGCCGGACCACCCGCCAGGCGGACAAGGTACGCCAGGCGGCTAGGGGCATGGACTTCGTGCGCGTGATGCGGCTGGAAGAAGATGTGTTACGTCCCGCAGGGGGTGGCGGCGATGGAGCCGGTGCGGCGTAAAATGCTGTCCGTGGCACTGATCGTGTTACTTCTCCCCGTCGCCGCGGTGGCCATCGGTGTCCATGCGCTCATTGAGCGCACGGGACGGCGGCCGATGGGGGGTCTTTTGGCTTGCGTAGCGGGGGTTGGCCTGCTGGCGGCCATCGACGGCAGCATCGCCGGGCCCGCCTACGTGCCGTTTACCGTACTCAGGTTTGTCGGCGCGCAGGTCGGGCAGGCCGTAGAAGAGACCAAGAAAAACTGGCGTGAACTCACGGGCAGTACTCCGGTCGCAGAGGCGAGGCCCGTCCCGCGCGAATGGCAGGCGATAGTGGACTACTTTAGGCCTTGGAATGTCGTGCTTTCGTCGTTGGGGTGGGGCCTCCTGGTCGGAGGCGCGACCGCAGTGGTACGGCGCCAAGCCTCCTTTGCCGGCAAGGGCGGCGTATTCAGGACGTGGTCCGGAAGCGGACTCCTCGACCGATTTGGCCCGTTCAGGGGCGCAGCCGGCGGGACGGAAATAGATTCCTTCCGGAACAAGCTTTCGTGGACCGAGCGCCGGGCTCTTCGCAAGATCGGACGAGAGGACCACCCGGCGGACGGTGTGCTCCTGGGCGTGGAGCAGGGCTCCGGTCGTCCGGTGGCCATCACAGACCGGGAACTGAACCAGCACGTCTTCTTGGTGGGCACCACGGGTAGCGGGAAGACCACGACCATCATGAACTTTGTCGAGAGCGCCCTCCAGCGCGGGCTGCCGTTGGTGCTGGTGGACGGAAAGGGCGATGCGGAGGTGGCCGCCGCCCTGGAGGCCCTCGCCCGGACCTGCGGCCGCACCCTGAAAGTCTTCGCCATGCGGGGTGACTCCTGCCGTTACGACCCGCTGGCCCAGGGAGGGCCAACGGAGCTTAGGGACAAGTTGCTCTACCTCAGCGAGTGGTCCGAACCCCACTACGAGGCCCTGGCATCCCGCTATCTCCAGTTCGTTCTGCGGGTCTTCGAACGTGCTGGAACGCGGTCGGACCTGCCGGGGCTGGCGCAGCACCTGGACCCCGACCGGCTAGCGGGACTGGTCAGGCGCATCCCAGACCGCCGGGAACAGGCCGACCTGCTGGACGTGCTGGACGGCTTTAGGACCAATGAAATCCGAGGTCTGGCGGCCAGATTAGCCGTGCTGGCCGAGAGCGAAATCGGCCACCTCTTCCGGAGGGAAGGCGACGTGATAGACCTCACGCGCAGCATCGCGGCCAGGGAGGTGGTGCTCTTCAGCCTTGACTCCCTCGGCTTCCCGGAGTACTCGCGGCTACTCGGCCGCCTCATCGTCACCGACCTCAAGGGGGCCGCGGCCCGGGCGTACCGCCAGCGGTCCGGCATGGTATATTGCATCTTCGACGAGTTCAGCGTCTTTATAAGCAAGGCCGTGGTGGACCTCATCGGCAAGGCCCGCGGCGCGGGCTTCTGTGCCCTGATCGCCACCCAGTCGCTGGGCGACATTGAGACCGCGGCCGGGTCCGCGGTGGTGGACCAGATCATCGACAACTGCAACACTTTCATCATTCACCAACAGAACTCCCCCGCTGGCGCGGAGAAGCTGGCGGGGATAGTCGGCACACGCCGGGCCCTGGAGCTAACCAGACAGGTGGAGGAGACCTTTTTGGGCCGGTGCTGGACGGGCCTCGGCACGGTGCGGGAGGTGCGGGAGTACGTCGTGCACCCGGACGAGATCAAGGCATTGCGAACCGGGGAAGCGGTGGTGGTCAGGAAGGCCGCCGGAAGCGTCCAACGGGTGTGGATCAGGAAAGTGCTATTGTAGCACGAGGTTAGTCTGTGGGGTCGAAGGAGCAGGCGTCAAGCCTGCTCCTTCGGCTTCAGGAAGGAGCGTGAAATGTTGACCGGCTACGAGAAGATCAAAGCCCTGGCGAGGGAGCGCCGCTGCCTGGTCACGGACCTTTTGGTGCTGGCCCGGCAGCACGACCCGTTTTTTGCGGGGAGCGAGACCTGCCGGGAGATGGCCGAGTGGTTTGCGGAGTTGTGGCGGAGGTTCGGCTATACCACAGGAGTGCACCTGCGGCGCGTGCACTACCAGCTGGTAAGCCAAAAAGATGCCCTCAAACACAACGGCACGCCGTACGAGAACACCCAGGGTGACTGGGACTATCTCTGTTCGGCCGGGAAGTATGCCCGCTACCTGGGCCTGGTGGATCCGCTGGCCTTTGTTGACCGCCGCAACCCGGAGCCTCATCTGTTCTTCGCGGCAGAACCTCCGGACCGGCCAGGATGGTATGCCGGCGGGGTCCACTGGGCCATGCCGGAGATAACCGTTGACCTTGCGGCCGATTTGGACTGGGAACTGCCAGATTTTCACGTCACAGGCTACGCCTACACGGAGGCCCTCCAGCCGTACCACCTGGAGGTCTGGGTGGAAAAGAGCACCATGGACGACGTACTGTTGCCCTTGTGCCGCAGGTACGCGGTAAACCTGGTCACCGGACTGGGCTTTATGAGCATCACTTCCGTGGTGCAGCTGATTCAGCGGGTACTCCGGACCGGAAAGCCCTGCCGCATCTTCTACATCAGCGATTTCGACCCGGCCGGCGACGGCATGCCTGTGGCGGTGGCGCGGCAGATAGAGTTTTGGCTGCAGAAATACAACCCGGACCTGGACGTGAAAGTGGAGCATACGGCCTTGACCAGAGACCAGGTGGTGCAGTACCGGTTGCCGCGCATCCCGATCAAGGAGAGCGACAGGCGGAAGGCGGGCTTCGAAAAGCGCTACGGCGAGGGAGCCGTAGAGCTGGACGCCCTGGAGGCCCTGCACCCCGGAGAGCTGGCCAGGCTGGTTAGGGAGCGCATCCTGCGGTTTCGGGACCAGTCCCTGTGGGAGAAAGTAGCCGCCGCCCGCCGGGAGGCCAAGGAAAAGTTGGCCACCGCATGGGAGGAGTACCTCGGCCCGTACCGGGACCGGCTGGAGGAGTTGCGGCAGAAGGTGGCCGCCGTGACGGCCCGCTACCAGGCCTGGCTGGACGAACTGTGGGCGGCCCTGGAGGCCGACCTGGAGCCCTACAGGAAGGAGCTCGAAATGTTACGGCTTGCCGTGCAAAATGCCGTGGACCAGCTGGACATTGAGCTGCCGCCGTTGCCGGAACCCGAGACCGTGCCCGAGGACCAGGACTGGCTCTTCGACTCCCGGAGGGACTACTTCGCACAGCTGGCGGCCTACCGGGCCAGGCGGGGGGACACTTCGTGACCCCCCGCGCCCCCGGAAGCGAATAGGCCGGACCGCAGGAACGCCGTCCGGCGCCGGCGGACCGGGAAGAGCGGGGAATTCGGCCGTCTTTCCCCGGCCTATTTTGTTGGCACGCCTTCGTGCCTTTCGGGCGAGGGTAGACCCTTGTCGGGGTCGGGTCGCCCTGCGAAGCGCCCCGAGCGGCGGATGGAGCGCCGCGCGGTGCCTTACGCGCTGACGCAGACGTGCGTTTTGGCGCAATTGCTTGCAGAGGAGGCACCGTTGCCTCTACCGGCGGTAGAACACGCTTGCGCCTTTTCATAGGTGGTCGTAGGAAAATATCCCGCCGGTTATTTGTCCCGGGGGAAGGTAAAACTGCACGCTTTGTGGCTGCATTGCTTTGCCGGACCCGGTGAGCTCGCCCGTCTAAGGGTCGTCCGTGGGAGCGTAGTGCGGGTTGCCCAAGCAGGGGCTTTGGGTTGCGGCCGGAGCGCGGTCGATATGCGGTACTTGACAGGAACGAGAGTCTTTGTTACGCTTTAGAATAAAGAATCATTGATGTTACATATATACAGGAGGGATCTCCGGTCGGCGGCCGGAAAGGTCGGTCCGGCCGGCGGGCGGCCATGAGAATCCTGCTGGTGGCGCCCAGCGTTTTGCCTTCGCGTAATGGCGGGAAGCGCCGGGCACCCTTCCCGCCCCTGGCGCTGGCCACGGTGGCCGGACTCACCCCTCCGGAGGTTGAGGTGCGGATCGTCGACGAGGCGGTCGAGGACCTCGACTACGGTGGTTCCTGGGACCTGGTCGGCGTGACGTGCAACACGCCCCAGGCGCCACGGGCCTACGCCATCGCGGCGGCCTTCCGGCGCCGGGGAATTCCAGTGGTGCTGGGGGGCATGCACCCGACGGCGCTCCCGGAGGAAGCGCTGCGGCACGCCGACGCGGTGGTGGTGGGCGAGGCTGAGGGGAGCTGGCCGCGCCTGCTGGCCGACCTCCAAAAGGGCCGGCTTCAGCCGGTGTATCGCCAGGAGGGCTACCCGGAACTGAAATGGGTCCGGGCACGCCGCGAGCTGTACCGGTCGGGAGCCTATCTCGTCCCCAGTACGGTGCAGACCACGCGCGGCTGCCCCTACAACTGCGATTTCTGCTCCGTCACCAGATTCTTCGGAAGCACCTACCGCGCACGGCCGTTGCAGGAGGTGGTGGAGGAAGTCGCACGGTTGCCCGGGCGGCTGGTGGTTTTCGTGGACGATAACATCACCGCACGGCCGGCCTACGCACGCTCGCTGTTCAGGGCCCTGAGGGACCTCAATAAAAGATGGGTCGCCCAGGCCTCGGTGAACAGCCTGAGAAGCGAAGAGATGGTGCGGCTGGCCGCGGCCGGCGGCTGCCGGGGGCTGTTCATCGGCTTCGAATCGCTTTCCCCGGAGGGGCTGCAGGGTCTCAACAAGCAGATCAACGATGTGCGCACCTACCGGGAGGTGATCCGGCGCCTCCACCATTACGGTATCGGCGTCATCGGCGCCTTCATCGTCGGCCTGGACCAGGACGGGCCGGACGTTTTCGACCGCATTCTGGAATTCAGCTTTCAGGCCAAAATAGATCTGCTGCAGGTGTCCATTCTGACCCCGCTCCCGGGCACGGCGCTGTGGGCCCGGCTGGAGAGGGAGGGCCGGATATTCGACCGCGATTGGAGCCGGTACACCGGCAATCACGTGGTTTATTGGCCCCGCCGCATGACGCCCGAGCAGCTGCAGGAGGGTTTCCGTTACGTCCTGCGCGAGGCCTACTCGTGGCGGGGCATCTTGGGACGGCTGGTGAGGTGGGGCAGGCAGAGCCTGTTTTTCTGGACCGCGAACGGCGTGTTCCGGAGGGGGGTGCGGAATTACCTGCGACGGGTGTGCCAGGAACAAGGAGTTGTGCGCGGCGAGGCCTGATGAACAACACTTTCGGGAGGGAGCGGCATGGGACTCCTGGTGTTGCGGCGTCGGATGGAAAAGAAGGCTGACTACCTGCGCTTTAAGTGGCTCCTCGAGAACTTCGCAACCAGGAAGACGGTACGCGTTCTGCTGGAGCCGGAGCCGGACGGACGGCTCCTTGTGGAGCGGGTCCTGGACGCGTACGCGGACACCGGCGACGTGCCCTCGCTGTCCGGACTGAGGCGGGCGGCGCTGCTGCGCTTTTTCCGGGTCGCCGCGGAAGGGCTGGGCATGACCGAAGAAACCCTGCGGCAGAGCCTGCGCCGGCCCAGCATCCGCCGGACCATCGTCAACGCCCTGCAGACCATAGACCGCTTCGGCATTACCTTTCCCCAGCGCTTCTACGCGCCCCTGATGGTGGTCTGGAACTTCACCTGGGCCTGCAACCTCCGGTGCGCCCACTGCTACCAGAACGCCGGGCCGCTGCGGCCGGAGGGTCTAACGCGGGAAGAACTGACCCTGGACGAGAAGCTGGCGCTCGTGGACCAGATGGCCGAGGCCAACATCCCGACCCTTTCCTTTTCGGGCGGGGAACCGCTGATCCACCCCCACTTCTGGCCGGTGGCCGAGCGGGCGCGGGACCGTGGGCTCCATCTCTCCGTGAACACCAACGGCACGCTGATCACCGAGGAAGTGGCACGGCGCCTCGAGGAACTGGACTTCGCCTACGTGGCGGTCAGCGTCGACGCACCGGAGCCCGGCAGGCACGACGTGTTCCGCGGCGTGCCGGGAGCCTGGGAGCGCACGGTGACCGGGATCCGCCATCTGGCCCGCACCCGCGTCAGCACCGTACTGTCCTTCACCATCACGCGGGACAACTACCGCGAGCTCCCGGCGATGTACCGCCTGGCCGAAGAACTGGGCATGGACAAGGTCATGGTGTACAATTTCATCCCCACCGGCCGGGCGCGGGAAATCATGGAGCAGGACCTGACCCCGGAGATGCGTGAGGAGGCCCTCCAGATGATGTACCGGTACGCCGCGGGTGGCGGCTCCCTGTGCAGCACAGCACCCCAGCTGGGGCGCCTCTGCCTGGAGCACGGCCGGCCGGACCTGGTGCCCCTGGCGCACACCGGCCCGGGCCGGGCCAGGGAGCTGGGCGTGCTGGCCCACCTCATCGGCGGCTGCGGCGTGGGGCGGGCCTACCTGGCCCTGCAGCCCGACGGCCGCATCACGCCCTGCGTGTACATGCCCGACATCACTCTGGGCCACGTGCGGGAAAAGCCCTTGCTGGCCATCTGGCACACGAACGCGCTGCTCCCGTACCTGGCCGAGCGCCGGGACCTGAAGGGCCACTGCGGGGTTTGCGACTACCAGGAGGTCTGCGGGGGCTGCCGGGCCCGGGCCTACGCCTACTTCGGCGACTTCAAGGCCCCGGATCCGGGCTGCATTAACAACCGCGAGGCCTACCGGTCCTACTGGCAGGAAAGGCCAGTGAGCAGCATCGCCACCTGATACCCATAGTGAACCCGCTGAGACAGGCGGGGTTTGGTCCGGCGACACTCCAAAGGCCGCGCGGGCAGTGGTGAGGCCCGGGCAAAGTAACCCTTGACGGCGGCTCTTTGTTGGCTTAATATAAACGGCAGTACATATATTTATCCATAGGGGGAATACTACCGTGGAACAGAAGGTACCGCTGGAAGAGATGCTGGCCAGAATGGAACGGCAGCTGGGCGCGGAGCCCAAGCCCATGAAGCTGCTGGCCAAAGTGATGCCGGAGGCCGTCTACGACCACGCGCGCATGCGCCAGTTCGTGGACGCCTGCCCGGCCATTCCGCAAAAGTATAAGCTCCTCATGTTCGTGGCCATCGCGGCCGCCCTGGGTTCCACCTACTGCACGGAGACGTACGCCCAGCTGGCCCTCAACAACGGGGCCACCAAGGAAGAGGTCATGGAGGCTTTGGTGGTGGCCAGATTCGTCAACGCCTCCACCGTGTGGGCCACTGGCCTGACCACCCTGGAGCGGCTGGCCTCCCTGTAAGTCCACGGACGGGCGCCGCCGGGCGGGCGCACCGGTCCGATGAGGCGCGGCGTGAAACAAGTTTTTTCGGGGGAGGAGAGGGTCGTGCTTTACCTGTGGCTGTTTCTGGTCGGCATCCCGGCCGGTATCATAGGCGGCCTGCTGGGCACCGGGGGTTGCGTGCTCATGATGCCCGTGATCCGCTTCGGCTTCCACTTCGACCCCGCCCTGGCGGTGGGCACCACCCTGACCGCGGTGGTTTTCACGGCCGGTTCCGGGGCCTACCAGCACATGAGGATGGGCAACGTGGACCGGGAAACGGCGCTGCTCACGGGTTACAGCGGGGTGCTGGGCGTCATCATCGGGTCCATAGTCTTTGCCTACGTCAAGCCCTACGGCAACCTTATTGACCTGATCATTGGCGTCGCTTTCGTTCTGCCTTCGGTGCGCATGCTGTACGAGGGGCTCATCCTGCTGCCCCGGCAGGCGAGGCTGGCCGGGGGTGGCGGCACGGTGGCCGCACCGCAGGCCGGCCAGACCGTGCCCGGAGCGCCCATCAGCAAGAGTATTCTCGGTTCGGCCATCGGCTTTCTGACGGGCATCATCGGCCTGGGCGGTGGCTACGCCCTGGTGCCCTCCTTCATTTACGTGCTGAAGGGGCCCATGAAGCTGGCCATCGGCACCAGCATGGCCTCCTTCATCTGGATGGCCCTGGTGGGGGCCATCTTCAAGCTGGCCCAGCAGGTGGTGAACGTTCCGGCGGCGGTGTGTTTGGGCATCGGCGCGGTGATCGGAGCGCTTTACGGCGCCAAACTGGTGGCCCGCGTGAAGGTGGCTACGTTAAAGGCGCTCTTCGGGGCCATTTTCCTGTACGTGGCGGCCAAGTACATCCTGATCTACTTCGGGATCGCGATCTGAGCGGCGCATTGCGAATCGGCGGGTGCCACAGGAGGTGAGTATCGTGTTCCGACATTATACCCTGAAAATGGTGCGTCCGCAGTGTCACCCCTCACGGCCCGAGCTGGCCGCCATCGCCGAGGTGGACGCGGACCTGCGGGAGGTCCTGCCCTATCTGAACGCGGAGCTGGGCAGCTGCTACTTCCACCCGGACGCGCCCTTCCTGCGCTTCATTCAGGCGGGTAAGGCCATCACCATCCACCCGGACCGCATCACCATTACCGGGCTGGCGGACGAGGAGGAGACCCACCGCGTGGTGCAGGGCCTGCGCTGCCTGCTGGAGGAGGTCTGGGCGCGGCGCGACCAGATCACGCCCAGCTACCGCCGCGGCACCGAGGTCAAGCCCCTGGACGTCTACAAGCTGCTGCCGCGCACCAACTGCGGGGCCTGCGGGGAGCGGACCTGCCTGGCCTTTGCCGGGCGCCTGGTGAAGCAGGAACTCAGCTTGGCCGACTGCACGCCCCTTTACGAGCCGGCCTGGGACCAGAAGCGGGAGGAACTGGTGCGCCTGCTGACCGCCGCGGGCTATCCGGCGTGAGGGCAAGCGGGCGCGCCGGCCGTACCGGCGCCTCCGGCGGGAGGCGGAGCGCCGGGCGTGGACCGGCAGGTGCCGGCGGCAGGGAAGGCGCAGGAGAGGAGAGAAGTGTCTTGAGCATGAACGAAAGAATCGTTCTGGCAACCTGCGCCGGGGCGTCCAACACCGGGGCCCTGGCGGAGGCGGTGGCGGATTACCTGG
>Ga0272449_1004522_pt1 | contig 11283 bp, 12 predicted proteins | sample YNPCB0241_FD_198679 | JGI IMG/M metagenome (GOLD analysis project Ga0272449, IMG submission 198679) | Hot spring sediment microbial communities from Yellowstone National Park, WY, United States - YNP-CB-024-1 | ecosystem: Environmental > Aquatic > Thermal springs > Hot (42-90C) > Sediment...
TGCCGCAACACCAACACCATGTCTAATCCACGGTCTCTCCGTAGACGCTCTTTTCCTCTCACGCCATACCTGATGGTTTCTTATCGTCTCCAGACACTTCGCTATTCCTACACTTCCTTCAAGCCTGTTCCTAAAGACGCCCAAGTCACCCTTCCGCACCACGTTGATAAGGCGCATCTCCAGCGGATCCATACCTAATTTCCCCGCCAGCCGGTCTATCTGGCTCTCTATTGCAAAAATCACTTGGGGGCTTCCGAAACCCCTGAATGCTGAGGCCACGAGATTGTTGGTGTATACTAGGTATGCCCTGATGTCAATGTTGGGTATCTTATAGGGTCCATTGCAGTTCTCGATGGCCACATCTAGGACGGCGGGGCCTAAACACGCGTATGCTCCCGTATCATATATGATCTCGGTCTGGTTAGCTAGTAGCTTGCCATCGGATGCAGCGCCCGTCCTCATCTTCACGTATGAGGGATGCCTCTTTACACCCGCTATATTGGACTCTTCACGTGTCCAAACCATCCTGGCAGGCCTACCTGTCTTGAGCGTGACGAGGGCCAGGTGGATCTGGACGGTTATATCATCCTTGCCGCCGAACGCACCGCCTACATGGGGTATAATTACCCTTACACGCTCCTTGGGCAGGTTAAGGGTGTGGCATATCTCCTCCCTATCCCGATATGGTGACTGTCCACCGGCGATAACAGTTATCCTCCCCCTCTCATCCATGTAGGAGACTCCAGCCTCTGTCTCGAGATATGCATGTATCTGCGTGGCTGTTGTATAGCTATCCTCCACCACAGCATCCGCCTCCTCTAGTGCTTTTTCAACATCTCCATATGTGATTCGGGTTTGCCTGCAGATATTGCCCTCGTCATGGATGGGTGTGGAACCTGGTTTCATGGCTTCGAATGGGTTGGAAACCACCGGCAAAACCTCATAGTCCACCTTCACCAGTGCAGCCGCCTCCTCGGCCTCTTCACGGCTCTCAGCAGCCACTAGCGCCACAGGGTCTCCTATGTATCTGACACGGTCATCACATAGCACAGGCCTATCCTTTACAAACACACCATACCTATTATTGGGCACATCCCTGTGAGTTAATATAGCCACAACACCATGATACCGCTGGGCCTCAGCAATATCTATCGACTTTATCCTGGCATGGGGATGCTTACTCCTGACAGCCACAACGTATAAAGTGTTTTCGGGGAAGAGGTCGGATGCGTATTTTGCCTCGCCGGATGCCTTCTCAAAAGCATCCCTCCTCGCCAATGGTTTTCCAACCCACCTATACTCTAGCAAACCACTCTCACCTCGCTGCTAGGAGATCATGGAGCGTCATGTAGACATAGTTGACCGCCATCTCCCGCCTATATTCGGCCGTACCCCTCACATCTGTTATCGGGCTGATATCCTCCAACACAGCCTTTGCAGCCCGCCAAAACAGGTCCTCAACAGGCTTAGAACCTTTAAGGACACGTTCACAGGCCCTAGCCCTAACTACTGTCGGAGCAACAGCTCCCAAAGCCACCCTCACATCCTCTATAATTTCTCCATCTCTCCTAACCCATATGGATCCGTTGACCACGGATATTGCGTCGCCAAGTCTGAGGCCATGTTTGAAGAAACCACCTATCTCCATCTCACCCATGGGTGAGAAGATTACCTCCGCCACGATTTCACTGGGTCTAAGGTCCAGCTTCTTATACCCCATGTAGAACCTCTCTATCGGTATTGTCCTAGAACCGTCCTTACTGACAGTCTTAACTGTGGCGTTGAGTGCGTATAGTGGTGGGAGTGAGTCGGCTGCAGGGGATGCGTTGACTAGGTTGCCGCCAAGGGTCGCCTTATTCATTATCTGTATGGATCCTATTGTGTCAGCCGCCTGGGCCAGCATCACGGCATGGCGTCTTATGATGGGCGACCTCGATATCTCGGTAAATGTAGTTAGAGCTCCCACCCTGATCATGTTATCATCATGTCGAATGTACTGTAGCTCTCTCAATGCCTGGATGTTGAGGAGGTCCATCCTTGGTATCAACCCATTCTTCATCTGGATGATAAGATCGGTGCCGCCGGCCACCAGCTTCACCCTCTCCCCTCTTGATTGAAGTATCTCCAAAGCCTCCGTGAGGCTTGAAGGAGTCCAAACCCTTATATCATAGAGGGAGACCATTGCTAACCACGCGCAGCCAGTCTGACGGCCTCCAAGATCTTCACATAGCCTGTGCATCTGCAGAGGTTTCCTCGAAGCGCCTCCCTAATCTCATCATCCCCTGGACTTGGGTCCTCCCGTAGAAGCGCCTCAACCGCCATTATAAAGCCGGGTGTACAGTAGCCACACTGTACAGCGCCTGTTTCCGCAAAGCTCCTAACAACCTTTGAGGATACAACGCCCTCGATGGTGGTGACCTCCCGACCGTTTACCTGGGCCATGAGTGTTAGGCATGAATGTACAGCACGGCCATCTAGGAGGACTGTGCAAGCCCCACAGTCTCCACTGCTGCATCCATCCTTCACGCCCGTGAGATGTAGTACCTGCCTAAGAGTCTCGAGGAGAGTGTATGCTGGGGGCACTTCTATGGAGGTCGTACGTCCGTTTAGTTTGAAGGTTATCCTCTCCTGAACCCTAGTCCCCGCCATCGTGGGGAAAACATGAGAGTAAGTATTAAGGCTGACCCAGCTACTTCAAGCATAAATATGTGGTGGGGGCGGGTTATGGTAATGAGCAGGCCTTTTGGTAGGAGGATAGTCAGGTATCTCATCAAGGGTGTGGGAGCAGGGCTGGCGGCCGCCTCGATATACGTCGGATATCTCTATTCCACTGTATCCCTCGCATCCTACCCGATAATATCGGCGCTTTTCATCCTCATCATAGCGTTCATGATCATAGGATCCATCTTGGCGCTCCTCTTCTAGACGTGAGAGTCTTGAGTTTGGAGACGGTGCAGCGATGCATCGTATGCGGTCGGGAATATCCACCAGACGCCGTAGTCTACTCCTGTGAAAACTGTGGCAATCTCCTCGATGTCATCATAAACAGGATTGGAGAGCTTTCGCCAGCGGCGTTGAGAAGCGCATGGACGGGTAGGAGCCCGGGTGTCTGGCGCTATCGGGAGCTGATACCTGTTAAGATTAATCCTGTGACTCTTCATGAGGGTGGAACACCTCTCTATAATGCTGAGAGGGCTGCCAGATGGGCTGGCGTTGAGAAGCTCTACATCAAGTATGAGGGTGTAAACCCTACGGGTAGTTTCAAGGACCGGGGGATGAGCGTGGGCATCACCAAGGCTTTGGAGCTTAAACGTGGAACAGTGATATGCGCATCCACAGGCAATACTTCATCATCTATGGCTGCGTATGCGGCGGCAGGTGGGCTGAGGGCTGTTGTCCTAGTACCCCGTGGGAGGGTTGCAGTGGGAAAGCTGTTCCAGACAATCCTCTATGGGGCCGAGACGTATACAGTTGATGAGGGATTTGACATGGCTCTCCAGACGGTTATCTCCACCTCCAGCCGCTCCCAAGCCTATATTCTCAACTCTGTCAATCCATGGCGTATAGAAGGGCAGAAAACGCTGGCCTATGAGATATGGGAGGAGATGGGTGACGGCGACTATCTTGTATCTGTCCCGGTTGGCAACTGTGGTAATATCTCCGCCATATGGAAGGGGTTCAGGGAGCTGGCGGAGATAGGGCTTCTCAAGACCCCGCCACGCCTAGCCGGAATCCAAGCCGAGGGAGCGTCTCCATTTGTCGATGCTGTGGAGAGAGGTGATGGCCGGCTGATACCAGTGGATAAGCCCTCAACCATAGCTTCTGCGATTAGGATAGGGAGGCCTGTAAACTGGCTGAAGGCGCTACGGGCTTTGAAGGAGTCTTCGGGGCTGGTGGAGAGGGTGAGCGATGCCGAGATAGTTGAATCTCAGAGGGTTCTCGCCTCTGGTGAGGGGATAGGCGTTGAGCCCGCCTCCGCGGCATCCTTGGCAGGTGTTAAGAAGCTTAGGGAGAGGGGTTTAATAGACCGCTCCACAGTAGTTGTCTGCATAGCCACCGGCCACGCGCTCAAGGACCCCAATCCTGAACTTGTTGACTTCCAACCCAAAACCATCCCAGCCGCAGCTGATGAGCTGATCAAGGTGCTCAATGTACTGTGACATAGTAGTATTCGCCCCGTTCCTTCTGGAGCATATCCAGTTGGGAGCCTATCTTGTTAACCCTAGGTCTCCTGGTCTCATGATCCCTCCTAAATGTCACACCCATCTCCCTGAGAAAAGTATTGAACCCGGTTCTCAGGTCGGTGGGCGGGTCGGCTATCCCTGATCTTCCAGGCTCACCCCTGAAGACCATCAGGCTGGTGGATGCGAAGTCCAGTACGGTGAAGTCATGCTCTATCAGGAGGACGTAGACCCTCATATCAAGGGCTAGTCTTCTAATCAGCTTAGCCATATGGTATCTTTCCTCAACATCTAGGAATGCACTAGGCTCATCCAGAATATATAGCTGGGCATCCCTTGAGAGGGCCTCGGCCACGCTGACCTTCTGCAGCTCGCCTCCACTCAGCTCCCTCAACTCCCTCTCCATCAGCTTCTCAAGCCTGAAGGGCTGGATAATCTGTGAAATGTAGAGCTGGGTGTCGAACTTGGAGCCAGCAGCCCTTCTCAGGGCTTCTTGAACCGTTATCTCACCGGCTTGGGGGTACTGGGGCTTGTAGCTTACGATCTTAGGGTCGAAGGAGAAGCCCTCATCCGAGCTCTCCCTACCGGCTATGATCTTGGCGAATGTTGTCTTACCGATGCCGTTGGGGCCTACTATGCCTAAGACCTCACCACGTGCCACATAGCCCGCTGAGATGGAGAGCTTGAAACCCTCATATGAACGTGTCATCTCCGGCCAGTAAATCCTCTCCTCTACTTCCTCAGGTCTCGTGGGCGGTTTCACCTGGAACTCAATCCTATCACTCCTAAAGCGTAGGTTCTCATCCGGTATAAAGCCGTCCACAAATATATTGATGCCCTCCCTACATCCATAGGGGCCTGCCACAACACCATAGACTGATGGCTCACCGTAGAAGACAAATATGGTGTCTGACAGGTAGTCTAACACCGCAAGGTCATGATCTGCCACCACGACCTTAGCACCGCCATCTGCCAGCTTCCTGATCTCGGCTGCAACTCTCATCCTCTGCCTTATGTCCAGAAAGCTTGACGGCTCGTCGAATAGGTATAGATCGGCCTTACGCAGTATTGAAGCTGCTATCGCAAGCCTTTGTAGCTCGCCACCACTTAAGGCCTCTACCTCACGTTCAGCCACACTCTCTAAATCTAGCGCCTTTATGACATACGTGACCGTTTCAGGATCTCCTATTTTCTCCAACACCTGCCGGACGGTGCCACGCACAACCTCCGGTATTCTTGAGATGGACTGGGGCTTGAAGGCTATTTTCATCGTTTTCTTCTCCAGCTCCTGTAGATGCTCCTGTATTAGGGAGCCTCTGAAGTGCCTTGCAGCCTCCAGCCATGAGACCTCACCTTCAATCTTTCCAAAGTTGGGCTTGAGCACGCCGGCGAGGATCGAGATGGAGGTTGACTTGCCGATGCCGTTCTTCCCCAGCAGTCCCACAACCCTACCCCTCTCTGGATAGGGAAGCCGGAATAACTTGAACCTGTTGACGCCATATTGGTGGGTTAGGCTATCATTCAGCTCTGTGGGCAGGTTTATTATTGTGATGGCTTCGAAGGGGCATTTCTTGACGCATATACCACAGCTTATGCAGAGACTCTCATTTATTATCGGATAGCCATCGTCACCCATCCTAATTGCCTCTACATTGTTTCTCACTGGTGGACAGTAGGTGATGCATGGCCAGTTGCCACATTTCTTGGAGTCACACGACTCCCTATCCAGTACAGCTACTCTGTGATCTTCCAACATCTACCAGCACCCATGAATAATGTCTCCAACGCTAAAAGCAGATGGCTTCCATCCCAGTCATGCGTGCAACGTCTATCTAAAAAACCTTTGAAGAACGGGTTATACCGCCAAGAGCCATTATCTTGAGGAGTCTATCCAGCTCGGCTTCTTTGAGTTTTTCACCCCAGTCAACGAGGTCGCCTGCAGCCCCGTCCAAGATCTCAAGAGCCCTATCAACACATTGGCCAAGTGTTAGACCGGTGACGTCCAATTGCCTAACCCTATCTCTTCCAAGAGCATTATATGCCTCTATGACGCATGATCCGACAAACTCGGCCTCCAGGTTCTCCACTATCTTTCCGATCCCATAGCCCCTTCTCCTCAATCGTCTATAGAGGCTTAGTGGGTTGATTCTCAGTACTATACATTTCGCCCTGACTTTGGGTAGCCTCACTACAATATGACTGGCCAGGATATATCGGCCACCTCCTATGACTAGACGTTCCAGACTGTGTCGCAGCCTCGTAGGATCAACTATGGCTGTATCCCGCCCAGCATCATAGCCTGCCACCAACCTCTTCAACCGCACATACTCTGGTATGTCGAGAAACTTGTATTCAAGCCTCCGAGCTAGAACTCTTCCTATGGATGTCTTACCCACACCCGGAACGCCTGAAACCCAGACCACCCTTGCCACATCAAACAAAGCGTATAGGTGCTTAAAAGCTGCTGTGCAGGTTTTACAGCCATGCTGTGGGTCGCATCAGAGGTTGAGGATTTGGAGATGATCGAGGAGATTATCCGGGCTCTCCATGAGGTTTACGGGCTTGAGGTGGGGTATTCGATGATTAAGCTTGAGGGAGCTGAGAGGTTCTATGACCCCCATAGGAGGCAGTATCATGCCGGAGGCATAATCTCCCTCCTGAAGCCTGAGAAAGATAAGCTGACTCTCATAATAACAAGTAGGGACCTCTACATACCTGGGCTCAACTATGTCTTCGGATATGCGCCGGGCGGGGTGGGAGTCGTATCGACTAAACGTCTTGATCCAAGGTTCTATGGCGGATCATATGACCGTAGGCTTTTCCTCGAGAGGGCTGTCAAGGAAGCCGTCCATGAGATAGGCCATCTCATGGGTCTCGGCCACTGCCCTAACCATGACTGTGTGATGCATTTCAGCAATAATATCCTCGACACCGATAGAAAATCCTCCCAACTATGTGGGGATTGCAGACGTCGTCTCTAGCGTCTAACAACCATCATAGCATATTGGCTATAGGTTTGTTGGGTTAATATCCTCCTTCTTCCTGCTCTTCTCCCTTTAACACTACAATTATGACATTTCATATTCTTCCAAGAGATACCGCATACACTACAAAAATAGAACCCTCTTATAATCGGGTCTATTCATGGATGGTGGATAGGTAGCTTCCTCATCCTGTTTGTAGAATAGCTCTACCGATCTATTAAAGACCTTTAAAACCGCTTTAATCCTATTATCCTCTCCAACAAATAGTGGTGTATAGGCTGATCCTCTTTTCCGAAAGAGGTCCATGAGACAGCTTGTCCAGAGGCAGGGTAGACATATACGGCCTGAAGACAGCTATGACTAGAGTATGGTATACTTGTTGAGGGGTATCATTAGGGGTTTAAATAGGTGTCCGAGGTCGGACAGGTATTACCGCCAATTAGTTGCTTCTTAGCCCTGTTTACCCGATTTTTACCATGAAGGGAGATGATCGCTACTATGGCTATGCTGTGTCATAGCTTCTCAGCTGTGGCCGAGTAATTCCCTCCGGTCTTGGAGAGCATTAAAGCCTATCCATGGGTCAAAATCAACAATAATGGTGTCCAGTAGATCACGTTTCGTTGGTTGCCATGGCCGGCCACGGACTGGCATATTTAGATAGGCATGGTGGTTAATTGTGGAAATGTGGTTAGGGTCTTAATGACTTATATATTTGTCCTGTATATGGTGTGTTAAGACGGTCATGTTCCATCGGATGGTGGAGCTGGGCCGTCGAGGCTGGCTGCCTGCATACAGTGTATGTGGGTATGCCAGCCCTCCCATAGGAGTCCCGATAAAGGCACATCGAGGTGCATCCAAGGGTGTTACAACACACCCTAGAATATTTTTTGTGGGATAGCGGGGGAGGGGGTTTGGCTTCTAGGCTGTGGGCTGTATCTCCGGCCCCCTGGGGATGCCGTGGAGTATCCCGGGCTCCCCATGTCTTCTTGTCCTGTGTGGAGAGCTAACCTGGTATCCGCCACGGGTCGCCCGGACACATGTACACGGGTCTCCCGGTTCATGTATGGGGGTGTAGGTGCCATCTGGTGACGTTGTCCTTCGGTGATGGAATAACCTCCTTCTATCTGAGGCCCCGATGGGAGGCCTTCCGCTGGAGTATATTCTCCGGTGGGAGGTTTATCTCCTGTCGGGGGGGTATGCTCTGGTGCTGGGGTCTTCCGGGAATGCCATGACTGGAGAGGTTGTGGCGGCTCCTGCTCCCTGGAGCCTAAACACCACTAATCTGATGTCTGGGGGGGCGGTGGATGGTGGGTGCCCATCCTCCGACAAGGCCCAAGCACCCTGGGAGAAGGAGGTTAGAAGGTTCTTCTGCGACATCCACAAGACAAAGAAAAACAGAGAGATAGGCTTAGACCGGTGATTGAATCGTTGGTGGAGCAGATGGATGAGATGGAGGAAGAAATAGCTGAGGAGGCCGGTAGGAGATACCCGGCCTATAATAAGATCGTTGATGTCCTGGGGATAAATAGGAATGCTAAGGCTATGGAGGCTTTAGCGGAAGTCTTGACCTTCCCGGAATGGTGTTCATGGAGTAGAACCAGAAACTACTTCGGACTATGGCCAAGGGATAGTAAAACCCACTACCAAAAGTCTAAGACAGCTAGACAAGCACTTGAAAGACTTACAATAACCATCAAAGGATACAGGGTAAAAGGCAGAGACCTCGAAAAAGTCCTGAAGACTATATGGATAACATTGAAGACCCAGAAGACCGGCCATCCAGCCTGCCGGAGAACAAACCCAGAAGGCCGGAGTGGCCCCATAATATCACCTGCCACTTCATAGGGATGTTCTCTATGGAGTGGTGTGGCCAGCTTAATACACCTTCCGGTCTTCTGGGTTTCTCCAGTGTCATACTGTTGAGGCCAAGCCAAACCCCTTCCCCTCATTTCCCCGTTTTAAAGTAGTATGGCCTTAATAGTTTATAGGTGTAAATGTTTAGTGTTATGTTATGCTCCGCCTAACATCACGTCACAAATCCAAGTGGGACAGTTTTGACATCCTACTAGTCTTGTCTTTGTCATATTAAGCTTAGAAAACAGATGCCGAAAAAGATCAATATACCAGTGAGATATCGGATGGGAGATGTCTAGACTCGCTATAGCAGGCGGCAGCCCGGTCAGGGCCAGACCATATCCAGCATGGCCGATCTCCGACATCTCGGAGGAGAGGGAGCTTCTCGAGGTGCTCCATAGCGGTAAATGGTCGGTCGGCTCCGATAAGATTAGGCAGTTTGAGGATGAGTTCGCTGTTTTCCAGCATGCCAAGTATGGTGTGACATGCTCAAGCGGGTCCACGGGTCTTCTCATCTCCTTGAAGGCGCTTGGCGTCGGGCCCGGCGACGAGGTTATAGTCCCGGCATATACATTCCTGGCAACCGTTACATCTGTGATAGACAGTGGTGCCACGCCAGTTTATGCTGACATTGACAAGGACACCTATTGTATCTCATGCGGGGATGTTGAACGACTTGTAACAGAGAGAACAAAATGCGTAGTTCCCGTGCATATAGCCGGCTGCCCAGCCGACATGGATAGGGTGATCAGCTTGTCCAGACGGAACGGATTGTCTATCGTGGAGGACGCAGCCCAAGCCCATGGTGCTGAGTGGAGGGGGAGAAGGGTTGGGGCGATAGGTGACTTAGGTGTCTTCAGCTTCTACCAGAGTAAGAATATGACGTCTGGGGAGGGTGGATGCATCACAACCAACGATGATAAACTAGCGGAGATGGCCAGGTCTCTCCAGAATGTCGGGCGTGATCTGAAGGCTGGATGGTATGAGCATGTTAGATATGGCTGGAACTTCAGAATAACAGCCTTTCAGGCAGCGGTATTGCTGGCACAGCTAAGGAGGATGCCCAAGCTCATGGAGAAGAGGGAGAAATCCGCCGCCTACCTAACATCTAAGCTCAGTCATATAGATGGTGTGAAACCCCTCCGACGGCCCGAGGACGTGACCAGCCATAGTTATCATCTATACATCTTCCGGATAGAGCCAGAGGCCTTCGGATTCCATAGCAAGGAGGAGTTTGTAAAGGCTTTGAAAGCTGAAGGGATACCCTGCAGCAGCGGTTATAGACCCGTCTATAGCTACCCCTTCATAATGGAGAGGACAGGGCCGCCTTCACACCCTCTCACCAACACGGAGAGGGCGTCATATGGAGAGGCGGTTTGGCTTCCCCAGAATGTGCTATTAGGTGAGAGGGAGGATCTTGATGATGTTGTGATGGCTTTGGAGAAGCTTAGAAATCATGGCTAGGCTAGATCTCTCACTTCCAGGTCAGCCTTCACCACCCATGTAGGACTTAACCAACCTAGTGGCACTATATCGTCTTCCGACATCCTCCACGTTCTCAGCCACATCCTGGCCACCATCCACCTTAATGGACATGGATACAGCCTTCTCCAGAAACTAGAAGAAACCCACGTATATCTGGAGAGCGCCTTCAAAGCCGGGCGAGAACTTGCTCATACATACTATTGTGAATTCCCGTTCCTCTCTTTTGAGGAATCTCTGGGAGAGTTCTGTAGGTATTGTGGCTATGAGGCTGCCGCCTCTCCGCCTCACCACACCCCTGAAGCTGACCGTATTCTCATTCATGACTTGGTGGATCTACATTCGGGGTAAAACATACTAGTGATATCGTCGAACCTTGAAACAAGCCATGGTCCCCTCACACAGCCAATAAGACGTTTAGCCGTATAATAGGAATAGTATCCAATAGACCCGTGAACCATAGCTGCTATACATCAATCCAAACCCTTCAACCCCACATACTCCATAACCCTCGGTATAAGCCCTGTAAAACTCGGATCCTCACCTGACAACTCTATAAAGGATTTCCGCTCATGGATGGTAAATGGTTGAATGAGGCTTATAACCCGTCAAGGCCATAAGGAGTAGGGTGTCCGACCTCGGACACCTATTTAAACCCCTAATAATCCCACTCAACAAGTATACCATACTCTAGTCATAGCTGTCTTCAGGCCGTATATGTCTACCCTGCCTCTGGACAAGCTGTATCATGTACCTCTTTCGGAAAAGAGGATCAGCCTATA
>Ga0272449_1004523_pt1 | contig 11283 bp, 7 predicted proteins | sample YNPCB0241_FD_198679 | JGI IMG/M metagenome (GOLD analysis project Ga0272449, IMG submission 198679) | Hot spring sediment microbial communities from Yellowstone National Park, WY, United States - YNP-CB-024-1 | ecosystem: Environmental > Aquatic > Thermal springs > Hot (42-90C) > Sediment...
GATTATGGAAGATGCCTGTGTGAAAGAGGTGGGGAATAACCCATTTTCAAGGGCAGTTCTGGTAAAGAAGGAAGGAGTAAGGTTTTTTATTATACTGAATACAAGCAGGTATTATTCTTATACATCCTCTAAGAGTTATATTAAATCTAAAAGGAAGAGATTTAATGTTTTAGATTGGGTGATAATTTCTCTACTTTTACTAACGATCGCTTTTTCAATAATTTTAACCATATACTTTAGCATTTGAAGAGCCTGTATCTGCCGGCTCTTCTACTTTCGGAGATAGGAAAATTGGTTTTTAATTCTGGTTCTTCTCTATCTTAGTTGCAACTTACAGAGCTATTTCTGATTATTATAGAATCATATTCCCCTCTAATTTTCACATAAATCTCAACTTGTTTCTAAAATTTGTGCATAAGTAAAATTACCTGGAAAATTAGACAATACTTCATAGGCTTTTCCCCTACTTTGATGGGGGTAAACCTATGAAGTTCAATCTAACTATCAACCTAACAGTGTATAAAGGGTTTCGAGACAGCTATAAATGAAATAGTAAGAGGAGTAAAAGAAGCTATGAGTGAAGCCTCAAAGAGGGCACTATGAAGCATTTCTATCTGGCACTTTTGCTAAAATGTCTCGTTAAATCAATGGGTTAAAGTTTTAATCCCATATCGGGATAACTGGCACCGAATGGGTGTATGTTCAATTGCTGGTAACTTTGTACTTGATATAAATGGTTTATCGCTTATGTATATTTGGTGAATTTTAATTTATAACTTTGTTCCATCCTCAGTACAGAACTTTGTACCCGTATCATATTCTTTTCCACACTTGGGGCATTTGACCTTTGCCGGGGCAGCAAGGGGTGCTCCACAGGATGGGCAGAACTTTGCGCCGAGTACAACCTCGGAATTACACTTTGGGCAGACTGGATTCGTAGATAATGGTGCTCCACACTCAGCGCAGAATTTACCAAAAGGTACACTCTTCTTACAGGATGGGCAGGTGACCATACTGGTTGTAGAGGCAATTGGAGGTTGGTTTTGAACCTGCTGTGGCTGATGCATCTGTGCCTGATTCATCATCATCTGCTGGGCATATGCAAAGCCCATACCGAGTCCTGCTCCAGCCATTGCTCCATTTACGCCAGCACCACCACCCTCTCCACCACCCCCCTGAGCAAGCCCCTTACCAAGACCAAATAATGGTTCTGCTGCCGCAGCTTGTTGATAACCACCTGCCAGATTTGAGAGTGCCTGTCTCTCCGAGAAAGCCTTGAGCCTCTGTTCATCCTCTTCCTTCATTGATATTACAAAGTTACCGAGTCTTATTATTTCTACACCGTAGTCAGTCATATGCTTTCTTACACCTGCTATCACCTCCTCTTCTATCTCCTCTGTATAAGCCCCCGAGGTTACTTCAAGGAGGGGCCATTTCTTTTTTACTATGAGCTCTGCAGAACGGTCCCTTATCACCTTCAGAGTCTGTTGTTTGAACCAGTTCACAAAAGCCTCGTTGTCGGCCCTCCCCATACCAGCCAATCCTGTTATGAGTTTGTCTGGTTCTTTTACCCTCAATGAGAAATCCCCGTATACCATAAGACCAATGGCAAGCTTTGTCTCTGAATCCCTTACATCTCCTATAGGCCCCCCAAACTTGATATTTGGGAACTCCCTTGTTGAGACAAAGAATATCTCAGTTATGAACATATTCCCACCTGAGGCGGCATCTACCAGAAGACCTATGAATGGTATATTTGAGGAGTCGAGGGTATACCTTCCTGGCTTGAAAATCCCCCTGACAGTACCATCTCTGAAGAATACAGCGACTTCATCCGCCTCTACTGTCAACTGAGACAACATCCTTATGTTTGAGTCGGGGTGTTTGTAGATAATAAGATCCTTTGCCTCATCGGGCCTTGCTATAAATTCCCGTCTTACCTCTTTTGAAAAGATGCCCATTTTAACCTCTCTTTCTTAAAAAATTAGGTTTAAGCATTAACATAATGATTGTTTCTAACATATTATTGTAAATAAATCTACAATATTTTTTTGCAATTTTCTCTTTTATATGTTCGCTTGAGACTCTATGTTTGTTATCCAGTTTTTTAAAACAAATTGTCTTGCAAGGATAGTAAGGCTTTTTATCCTCTTCTATCTCATTGGAATTACTACAGCCGCACACATCTTCTTCTTCTCTGAGACCTTCTTCCCCCTGAATCTTTCTATATTCACAAAGAGTCTTCTGATAACTGTTTTTATCCCAATCGCAGGGATTTTTGCAGGAATGTGGATAGATATAAAATTGAAAGAGAGGAATAAATCTTTTATCCTCGTCCCATATCAGGATTCAAAGGATTTGAAATGGTATAAGAGATACGACTGGTTGATATACGGGATTGTGATGTTCGGGATTTGGTCTGGGCTTTATTTTTATATAGCTCGGACGAGGATAAATGCGGAAAAGCATTCTATGTTTGTCGAATTTGATAAAATGATCCCTTTTATCCCTGAATGGGTCTGGGTATATCTTACTGTTTATATGATATTTCTGATTCCCCTCTTTGGGCTGAGTGATAGAAGACTCTTAAAGACTGTTATGAGTTCATATATTACTGTGATGCTCATATGTTATGTATTCTTTTATTTTTATCCTGTGGAGTATCCGAGGCCGGAGTTTGTGGTTAAGGATTTTTCCACCTGGGCATTGAGTCTTGTGTATAAGAATGATAAGCCCTGGAATTGCTTTCCTTCATCTCACTGTGCTATGGCGATGATGGCAGCCCTTGTTCTACTGGAGATAAACTGGTTCTTCGGGCTCTGGGGGATGGCTGTAGCAATATCCATAGGTATCTCTACACTATTTATAAAACAGCATTTTATAATAGATGTTATATCGGGCTTCTCTTTATCGATTCTTGTATATTATGTATTCTTCAAGAGTAAACTGATTGAATTACTGGGCAAGAAGCAGAAGGAGTTTTATGATAGAATATATTCTGCAACCGAAAGGGTAATCGAACATAGGCTTGAGGATATGGTGAGGAGAATAGTCAGGGAAGAGATTGATAGGGTTTTGAAGAAGGATATAAATAATGATGAAAATAAATAGGCAATATGTGTTTTGAAATTTCATAAAAATATCTTATAATATATCTAATTATGCGGGGTTGAGGTGCATTATGAATAGAATAATAGTAATTATTGGCTGTGTTCTTCTGCTATCAATATCGTGTTATTCTCCATCCAGCAGTGAGAGTGAAGATGTCTCAAGGGAAGATATCACTGTTGATATAGTCGTTTCGGACGCGGGAGTTGATAAACCTGCACCAGTTATAATCGACATAACTCCCGGTTATGGGTATGAGGATGGGGGGATAGATGTGACAATCAATGGCAAGAATTTTGAGAACGGTTTGAAGGTCTATTTTGCTGATAAGGAGGCTACTGTAAAATTGATTGGTGGTAGTACTACTGTTGTTGTAGTGAATCCTCCCCATAGTGCAGGTAAAGTGGATGTGAGGATTGTGAACCCCGATGGTAAATCATCGGTCAAAAGGGAGGGGTTTGAGTATAAGAAGAGAGAAGAACCGATCAAATCATGCGAATTCAAGAGGTGTGAGATCAAGCCAACAATCTTTAAGTTTGATAGTAATAAGGCAGGTCAAGGGGTATTTAAAGTAGAACTGGCGGGGCAGTTCACAAACTGGGGGGATAATCGACTACTTATGAATGATGATGGAGTAGATGGGGATGAGATTGCTAAGGATGGGATATTTTCCAGACAAGTAGTATTGAAGTCGGGAGTATATGAATACAAATTTATTCTGAATACCAGCCAGTGGGTAAATGACCCAGATAATGCTGATGTGGAACCAGTGTTTAAGAACTCTGTAATAACTGTGAAAGATGGTTGTACACCTGAGATAGTCTATCAATCTATAAAGAATGGAGATATTATTAAGTCCAGCACAGTCCCAATAGAGGTTGGTTTTTCGATGAATGGCAGGGGTGTGGATAAAACGGGGACATATTTTATAGTTGATGGGAAAAGATTTGATGGGGATATTTCAGATAAGGAAGAGAGGATGAGTTTGAGTATCAATCTGGGGGAGGGGATGCACTGGTATGCTGCGGTATTAAGGGATATGGAGTGTAATTCTACTACTGTGCCATCGACTATGTTTATAGTCAAGACGGGGAAGAGGGCACCGATCGCGAATGCGGGTTATACTCAGATAGTGGAGGCAAAGAGGAAGGTTATTCTCGATGGAACCCTCTCTGAGGATCCTTATATGCTCGGGATTGATGATTATGTCTGGGAGGTCATATCCTCCCCTGAGACGGTCGTTTTGCAGGATGAATATGCATCTGATTGGGCGGGTTACAATTATGACCCTGCCGCTGAACCGCCAAAGGTGAGATCCCTTGTGAGCTTTACACCAATTAGAGAGGGGAGGTATCGATTCTCCTTAAAGGTAGTCAATCAGGATGGGGTGAGTAGTCCCGATGAGACAGATGTCTATGTACTAAAGGAGTCTGTGTCGAATTTTAAGCCTCTGGTAATAGTAGATATAAAAGTAGAATCTAATAGAGTGAGAATAGATGCAACTAATTCAAAAGGTGCGAATTCAGATAATCTGGAGTTTATATGGATCGAGGATATCAAAAATCCTGATAGATTCAACCTGACTTCAGGTTCTGTGCAGGAGATATCCATTGATAGAGATGGGATTTATTTTATCTATCTTGTAGTAAGTGATGGCTTTGCCAATTCTGAGCCAAAGAAGATATTTATTTACAAAAAGGGTGGAAGATTGATAGCCCAGGACTTCTCTCTGGCTCCAGAGTGGTTTAGGGGGTCTAATATTTATGAAATATTTGTAAGGAAGTTTTATGACGGGAATCAGGATGGAGTAGGGGATCTGAGTGGTCTTAAAGAGAAGATAGGTTATTTGAAGGATCTTGGTATAGAGACGATATGGCTGATGCCCGTTTTTATGTCTAATGATAAAGACCACGGGTATCATACGATAGATTACTACACTATCGAAAATGATTATGGTGACAATGCTGCATTTTTTGAACTTATCAAAGAGGCACATAAGATGGATATTAAGGTTATAATTGATATGGTAATTAATCACACCTCTCGCCGTCACCCATTCTTCCTTGAGGCAATAAATGAAAACCCGTATTTTAAGGATTTTTATATCTGGTTTGAAAATAGTAGCACCAATCTTTATGATAAGTATGGTTATGGCAGGGAGATGGGGGGGAGTAGATTGAGCTTAGAGAATGGCTGGGCTGAGATCCCCGATCTGAATTATTCAAATCCAAATGTGAGAAAGTATGTGTATGATATGCTCAGATTCTGGATCGATCCTAATTCGGATGGGGATTTCTCAGATGGTGTAGATGGATTCAGGATAGACCATGTAACAGGTCCATCCCACAGTGTCTGGATGAATCTCAGGAGATACTTAAAGTCTATGAATCCCGATCTCGTCCTGATTGCAGAGGTATTCAGGGACTTTGACAATGGCAATCAAGGATATGGTATTAAGGACTATTATGATGGGGAGTTTGATGTCGCATTTACATTCCCTTATTACTGGACCATTAATTCCATAGTGAATGGGACAAATAAACCCGCTGTCCTTGAGGATTTAAGGGCGGATCTAAGAAAGAAGTTCCCACCTGCCAGTACTCACTCCTTTTTCATTCAGAATCACGATATCCCATATAAAAGCACCGCCCTGAATGAGTATGGTGGATACAATGATAAGGGTATTGCAAAGCAGATTTCGGCTGCGTCTGTTATGCTATTATTCCCGAATACACCGCAGATATTTTATGGTGAGGAATTAGGTTTGACGGAATATCGAGGATTTATGCCATGGGATAAGTATGGAGAGGAGAATATTCTATACAAATTCTATAGTAATTTGCTTGCATTGAGAAGAGAGATACAAATCTCGTCTGATTCGAAGTTTTATTATGTCCCCAATTCTATGGAGGATTATGTGTATTCGTTCGTGCTGGTTTCCGGTAGTAATCAATTGCTTGGGGTGATAAATATGAAGGATACATATATAGATACTGTCAGTCTGAATATAGGTGTTTTGAGAGGGAGCGAGTGTGGGAAACTGAGATTCGAGCCCCTGTCAGGTGATGATGTGAAAGAGGCAGAGGAGGAGTATAATTCTATCTTTGTTGGCCCTTTATTGTCATATGAGACGAAGTTTTACAGAATTAGTTCAACAACAACTAAGCCACCTGTTAAGGTGAAGTTTGAACTGGATACACAGTTCCGATCACAGGATATTCAGAATGGGATGTACGCATTCATAAGTGGGAATATCATCCAGCTCGGCAACTGGTCGCCAATGGCAGTCAGGATGAATAAGGTAGACAGCCTTCGGTCATATCTTGAGACCTCAATCTGTAATGGTACACAGATTGAATATAAATATCTGATAAATTTCCCCGCTATTGACAGCTGGGATGGGGTGGAGTTTGGTGGGGAGAACAGGAAGGTGACCATATCAGGAGATATAAACAATGAGATGCAGATTACAGATAAATTCGGCTATCGTAGCCGTTAGTTTTTTGATTGCCTCATTATTGAGCCATTGCAATTGTGGAGATGAGGCAAATGGGGATGATAGTAATTCCTCAGTTGAGGTAGTGCGGATAAACAACGGATATGCTACAAAGTCTGCCGATGGTAATCTTAGTTTGAAGAGGTGTGACAAAAATTATGCTGATTGCAATGGTGATATAGATGATGGCTGTGAATCTAATCTATCGAGCGATAGAAATAATTGTGGGAGATGTGGTAAAGTATGTATCGCTCCTAATGACTATACCACTGTAGATTGTAAAAATTCTGAATGCGTTGTAGATTTTTGTGCAGAAGGTTATATAGACCTCGATCAGAAATATGAAAATGGATGCGAATATAGATGTAAGAAACAGTCTGATAAGGAGATAGCATATAATTTTACTGATGACGACTGCGATGGATATATAGATAATGTCTGTAAATATGCAGTAGATAGCAGGACATATATAGTTGCACCAGATATGAGCGGTAAGGTCGTTGATATTGTCTCATCTTCAAATAATGATTATATTGTGGTTACCTATATAGAATTAAAACCGGATAACAGAGAAAGATTAAGTATAGGGGCACTAAACAGAGAATATGAGAATCTATTTTCTGTAAATGTAAAAGATATAGAAGAGGGGTGCAGCGCAGGATATTTAAATAACTTTCTCAAAGATGATTCCATATTCGTCTTCTGGTCTGAGAACTGTCCCGGTGAATCAAAGATTCTGTATGAGGTATTGAATAATAAGGGGATTGTTATTCAGAGCGAGACGGTACTATATAGTGGTTACGAAGATATCTATAACATAATTGTGACTGAGGCAAATGATATGTTATATCTTTCATTTGAGACGACTGAAAACACAAAGAGAGTAATTATCCTCCTTGAGTTAGATATAAGTAAGGGTATGGTGTTGACTAAGAGGCTGGTATCTACTTCGGGTGTAGATTGTTATGGGCATAATATTTACATATCAAATGATCGAGCCTATGTCTCTTACTGGGAGGTGAAGAATGGGGTACTGGAGCTGGTGATTATGGCAAACGGTCTTGCTGGAAATGATAAGAGGAGATACTCAATCTATCAGACTACCAGAAATGCCCTGGGTACAGCGATTAGTTATGGGAATGGGTACTTTGTCCTGATGTGGACGGAGACTCAGTCCACTCTTGGAACACTCTATCTTGCTATAATCAATTCGGATATGCAGGTTGTTGTTCAAAAAAGTGTAGACATTTCTTATGACGAATTTGGACTACCTGTCATTATATATGACAATATCTTCGGGTCAGTATTTGCGGCGATGAAGAATAACAGGGGATATATCCTCTTTTCGGATATGGATGTGGAGGGTAAGAAGATCTCAGAACTCATTGTATCCCCGGTGACATTTGTAAATAAACCATTTATGTCAAAGAGAGGGGATGAATTCCTGGTGTTTTATGCGGATATCAATAGTAAGATGAGATACTACCTCAATATGAAGAGGGTCTACTGTATAAAGAATTAGAATTTCAGGCATACACCAGAGGAGATTACATGTCTATCAAATCGGGTGGTGTAATTGGAGAACTCCGAATAATAGTAAGAATACCTCAATTCCAAAAAGGTCTTTTTGAATATTTCTCTTGAGAGTTTCAAGATAATATAGTTTCTATTTTCGTTGTCATTCAATAAAAGGATCTCATCAGATACAAGTATACCATCTTTAAAAGAGGAGATCATAACTGAAAGCAAGAGATTGAGGTAGATTTCATATATAATCTGTGTAGCGAGGGTAAGTTGAAATCTCTGCCTGATTACAGACTCTCCTGCGGAGTTGGATAGATTTATTTCTGGATTATAGGCGAGAGAGATGAGTATATCTGATTCATAGTTAAATCGTACTGATATGTTGTGATTGTTATCTCTCCTCTTATTTGTTGTGACTGTAAGGAGAAGGCTATCACTGTCAAGATTACCGACCTTTTTGTATGCATAAGAGTCATAGATTGAGTATTTGTAAGCATAATTCAATTGGAGGATGACACTCTCATCCGGTCTTGTGGAGATGAGTATTCCCGCGACCGGGGCAAGGTATGAGTATTTGCTTGAATAATCAAAGACAAATTTTTCGAGACCACACATCACCCTGAAGAGGAATTTATCAATCGATATAATGGCGGCTGTATATGGCATAAAGGTGGTGTAGTCCTGAATTGTATTGACCGTAGTTGTATCTTTAAAGACAATTCCTGATTCAGGCGAGAGGTGTTTCAACCTGTAATTATAGATGAGTTCTAATTGATTTACTATGGCATTGGCATCACTCTCATTTATGAATAATTTGCCGCCGTTTAGTAGATTTATTCTTAAAAGATTCTTGTCAGCCAGTAGTTTAAGGTTCAGATCAGATTGTAACTTAAGATCGAAGTCCGAATATATACCCTCCTCTGAGTTTAAGGTGCTTCTATATACATTAGAATCGTACTCATATGAGAGGCTCAACCTCTCACTAATAGATAGGTTTATACTGAAAACAGATAGGTATATAAGTAAAAGGGTATTCAATTCTGATTCTTATCCCCTTTGGCGGCCTCCACATACTGAAGCATCAGGTTGTATATACTCTCTTCTAAAAACTTACTTTCAGAATCGTCAAGATTCCCTTTTGTCTTCTCCTTTAACATCTGAAGTATCTCGATAGTCTCCTGTGCAAAACTCAGGTTCTTTTTCTTCTCTTTGGTTAGGGGATCGGGGAGTATTCCCATAGCCACAATGGCACTCATATAGAGGGAACTTACAAAGGTCTTGAAATCGATCTTCATCTGAGACGGCTGAGAGTTGGTTTTCTCATCTGCCATAGTTACCTCCTCGTCGATTTATACAAGGATGTTCTTATAACATAAAACTGAGTGAAAGGAAAACAATATTATAAGAAAGTAGCTCGAATTGGGGCCTTATTTTTATTTTACAATCTGAGCAATATCTGTTATAAAATTTTTGTTTCAATACTGTCAAGGTGGAAGGAGATGAGTATATTATCCAGATATTTTGAAAAGCTCAGATATTTTTTATTTTTGCCTTAATCATTATAGCCTTCTTTGGTTGTTTTGTATGATATTCGCTAAACGGTAGTGAAGATATAATTATCAGGAAGAGTTGTGGAAATTTTGGGGATAATGCTGCTTGTAATGGTATTAATTGTGAGTGTATAAATGTATTCGAGAACTGTAATGGAAAATGGGAAGGTGGTTGTGAGAAGCAAGATGATAAAGGGTATATTTGGAGTAAGAAATTTGGGGGTAGTGATTGGGATGAAGGTTATTCCGTCTATGCAGATAGTTCGCGTGGTGTATATAAAACGGGATATCTCTCGGTTAGTAATGTTGATTTTGGAGGATGCCCGCTGTCTAATGCAGGAAGTAGAGATATTTACCTTATAAAATACGCACCATAAAGAAGACAGAAGAATACAGAGAACAGACAAACAGACTACAGACTTTAAGATATGAGATATTCGGATTTTTGATTATTAGGTTTTGATATTTTTTTGAGGTGTAGAGGCGAGAGGTTTTTCGCCCCTACATAATAACCGTCTATGTGGTACATCCCGAACCATCGGTTCTATTGTATGGGGTTTCAAAATCGTATGCTAAAATTTATTTGCAATTATCCAATTGTATTTATATATTTTTTGAGTCTTTTTTGAGGGACTGATTCGGGTGATTTTGCCGGATCAATTTGGTTTTAAGGGCAATAGATCGACACATAAGGAGATTTGATGGAAGAGAATAACAAAGAAGTCAACGGGAATGGTTCTATCACAGTAAAGATTGAGAACGAGGTAAGACAGGCTTATCTCGATTATGCGATGAGTGTTATCATTGGCAGGGCACTCCCCGATGTCAGAGATGGGCTCAAGCCTGTGCACAGAAGGATACTCTATGCTATGTACAAAGAGGGGCTCTTATCTGATAAAAAGTACTCTAAGTGCGCAGGTGTCGTAGGAGAGGTCCTCAAGAAGTATCACCCCCACGGAGATGCCGCCGTCTATGAGACCCTTGTCAGGATGGCTCAGGAGTGGAATATGCGTTACCCTCTGATAGATGGTCAGGGTAACTTTGGTTCTATAGATGGGGACCCGCCTGCGGCATACAGGTATACAGAGGCAAGGCTCACCAAAATAGCCGAAGAGATGCTCAAAGATATTGATGAAGAGACAGTCGATTTTATGCCCAATTTCGATGGTTCTACGGAAGAACCTACTGTTCTCCCCTCGGGATTCCCAAATCTACTTGTAAACGGTTCAAATGGTATTGCCGTTGGAATGGCTACAAACATTCCCCCTCACAATCTCGTGGAGGCAATAAATGCCTGTGTGGCTTATATTGACAATCCCCAGATTACGATAGATGAGATTATGAAATATCTCCCGGGACCCGATTTCCCGACGGGTGGTTTCATCCTCGGCAGGGAGGGGATATATCAGGCTTACACTACGGGGAAGGGGATTATCAAGATAAGGGCGAAGGCTCGAATTGAGCAGGAGAAGCACTCTCATCCCGCTATAGTTGTGGAGGAGATACCCTATCAGGTAAATAAGGCAAGTCTTATCTCAAAGATTGCAGACCTGGTAAAGGATAAGAAGATAGAGGGGATTACTGATATAAGGGATGAGTCAGACA
>Ga0272449_1004525_pt1 | contig 11281 bp, 12 predicted proteins | sample YNPCB0241_FD_198679 | JGI IMG/M metagenome (GOLD analysis project Ga0272449, IMG submission 198679) | Hot spring sediment microbial communities from Yellowstone National Park, WY, United States - YNP-CB-024-1 | ecosystem: Environmental > Aquatic > Thermal springs > Hot (42-90C) > Sediment...
ATCCATCGGATATTAAAAATCCACCCTTGGCCTTTTCCCCAGCCTTCTCGAGGGCAACCTTAACCGCGGAAACCCTATCCACCAAACCGCTACCCGTACCCAAGAGGGTTTTGTTCTTAACTACCACCGCGGCGTTTGACTTTGCCCATTTCACCATCCTTAAACCGAAAATTATCTCCTCCCTTTCCCCCTCTTCCTCATCCCCAACCTTGTAATCTATGTAATCGTAGGGAAGGGTGTAATCGTTGGTTTGTATAAGAACATCGTTCCCAAGCATAACCATGCTCAGATACGGAGGTTGATACTTGTATGGATCCACCCTTAGGATCCTTAGGTTTTTCCTCTTTGAGAGGATCTCTAATGCTTTTTGTGAATAATCCGTAGCTATAACCACCTCGTAAAAGTGTTCAACGAGAAGTTGGGCAAGCTCTTCTTCAACCGCAAAGTTGAAGGCTATTATCCCACCAAAGGATGCCTCCATATCCCCATTTAGGGTTTTGTTGTAAGCCTCCAGCGGGGATTCACCCTCCGCACCCGCACATGGGGTCATATGCTTAACTATAACGCAAGCGTGGTTTTCAAACTCCGAGACGCAAGAGAATGCGGAGAAGGAATCCAATATGTTGTTGTAAGATAGTTCTTTGCCTCCAAGCTGTTCTATTGCGGATAAAAAGGAATTGGGGTTTTTCTTTATCCAGGCAAGCTGGTGGGGGTTCTCTCCGTACCTTAAGGGTTGTGGATCGGAGATGTGTATAAAAATATTCTTGTGGAAGTTCGCCCTGTCAAGGAAGGATGCCAAAACCTCATATATCTTAATATCGTAGCTTGCGGTCTTTGCAAAGGCCTTCACAGCCAACTTTTTTCTAAGTTCCTCCGAAATCTCCCCCCTTTCCATCTCATCCATAACCGCCTTTATATCGTCAAGGTCCGTTAATACCAAAACCCTCCTAAAATTCTTTGCGCCCGCCCTTATTAAACTGACCCCACCTATGTCTATCATCTCAATTATCTCCTCAAGGTCATCCGACTTTTCCGCAACCTCAGAAAACGGATAAAGCTGAACGAAAACTATTTCTATTTTTGGTATCTTCAACCAGCTTAATATCCTTTCATCCTCTTCCCTCCCCAAGATCCCCGCAAATACATAAGGGTTTAGGGTTTTAACCCTACCCCCCAAGATTTCCGGAAAGCCCGTTATTGATGATACATCAAAGGCCAAAACCCCATTCTCGTTTAGGAAATTTGCGGTTCCGGTGGTGGAAATTATCGTATATCCCCTTTCAAGGAGGAATTTTGCAAAGTTTAGGATCTCGGGGGTCTTCTCGTAAGAGGTTATCAAGGCGTATGGTGGCCTTTCCTTAAAGAGGAATTCCACGATGGTATCAAAATAGAGGGCGTGTTCCACCGAATGCACCCTACTTTCAAAACTTTCAAGGGATTCCCCTTCAAACGTTGGAATCACCTTCTGGGCCAATATTGGACCTTCATCCACCTTTTCCGTCGCAATATGCACCGTCACGCCGGAAAACCTCACACCACTTACCCATGCCCTCTCTATAGCATTCATACCCTTGAAAGATGGCAGTAAGGAAGGGTGTATGTTCAAAATCTTTCCCCTAAATTCCTCTATTACCCTCTGTGGCAATATCCTCATAAAACCCGCCATCACCACCGCATCAATATTCCCGAAGGATCTTATCGCATTTATGAGTTCTTCCCCAACATCCGAAACAATCTTATAGGGTATTCCAAGATTTTTAGCCCTCTCTATCGCGTACGCCTGCGGATTGTCCGTTATCAGACCCAAAACCCTCAGGGGAAATCTGCTATATTTTGCCCTTCTTACTATAGCCTCAAAGTTTGTACCACTTCCCGATGCCAAAACAACTATCCTTTTCTCCATTAAGCCTGTATTCTAAATGCGGCGTTAAAATTTTAGGATGTACAAAAGGTTTGTTGAAATGGTGAGGGAGTTTATGGAGAAGATCGGGAGGAAGGATGAGGTACTTATAGTTGCGGTGAGCAAGGGGGTGGAAATTGAAAGGATCCTAAAGGTTTATGAGGAAGGTTGTAGGGACTTTGGGGAGAACAGGGTGCAGGAGGCGGAGGGTAAGATCCCAAAAATAAACCTACCAGATATTACTTGGCATATGGTGGGGCACCTGCAGAGAAACAAGGTGAATAAATTTTTAAGGCTATTTAAGGTCCTCCACTCCTTGGATTCCATAGATTTAGCATGGGATATATCAAAGAGGGCGAAGGAAAGGATTAAAGTTTTCGTTGAGGTGAATACGAGCGGGGAACCGCAAAAGCACGGGATAAAGCCGGAGATGGCGGACGAGTTTATAAGTCAGATTAGGGAGATCCCAAACTTGGAACTTATTGGGGTTATGACGGTGGGACCATATCCTCCGGAGGAATACAGGAGCAGAAAAGCCTTCGCCCTTTTGAGGGAGATAGCAGAGAGGAACAATTTAAAGTATATTTCTGCGGGGATGTCCGAGGATTGGCAATATGCCCTTATGGAGGGGGCAAACATACTGAGGATCGGGAGGGCGATATTCCAACCTTAAAATTTGATTCTATGAAAAAATACGAAAGGAAGATACCGAAGAATAAGGAGGAGGCGATAGCGGAGGCGAAGAGGTTTTTGAAGAATGCTAAGGAGATCCTATCAAAGGCGGAGATTGAGTATGGAAGGATATACAAGGATCCGAAGATCACGAGGGAGGCGGCGGGTATAGCATACCTTGCGGCTCTTATGGCTATAGACGGATATTTGCTTTCAATGGGTGTTCCACCCGATAAACTTCCAACATCAATAGAGGAATATATGAGTGCGGTTAAGAAAATACCGAGAAATGGAAAACTTATGGCAAACCTTATAACCGCTTACCAAAACTTGCATATTTTTGCTTATTACAGGGGAGGGGTCGGGGTTCAGATGATAAAGGAGGGGATAAAGAGTGTTGAGGAGATCATAAGGATCTTGGAAAAGTAAGATGAAAAAGGATGAAAGGAAGATACCGAAGAATAAGGAGGAGGCGATAGCTGAGGCGAAGAGGTTATACAAGGATCCGAAGATCACGAAGGAAGCGGTATGAAGGCGATTAAGAAAATATCAAGAAATGGAAAACTTATGGCAAAAAACTGTCACCCAAAAATCAGGGTGTCGCACATAAGGTTCCCGTGTCTGTTTTTACGTTTTTCAATGAAAAACGCTCCCTGCTCCCCAAAAGTCGCGGCACCTATGAAGGGTATATTATTTACAATCTCACCCAAACTATCTATAACGTTTAGAACGCATCCCGCGCAGTATATTAATATTCCGCCTTTTAAAGGTCCCCTATGTCCCCTCAATGCCCTCCTTGCCACATCTTCCGTCCTACTTATCAACCCCTTCTTGCTCCCCCTCAAAAGTACTACCTCCTCCCCTTCCTCAAATTCCGTGAAAAACGAAATGGCTTTATCCTCCTTTATGACCATATGCGGATGGGAAAGGAGATAAAGGGGAACTCCCACTGCTTGACCCACAACCCTAGCCAAGGGATACAAAGTGGTTTGAGCCAATATTACCCCTCCCTTATCAAGGTAATCCGATATTAAACCCTTTGTCCATTCGTTGTAAACTTCCGCAGCTGGTCTTCCGTCTATCTCATATATTACCCTCCCCTTCGCCTTCGTTATCTTACCCTTATATTCCGTAGGGAAGTATCCGCTCACAAAAGCCCCGAATATCCCCCTTGGATTTTTAAATCCCACCAAAAGGACACCCTCGTTTATTTCTTTCCCCTTATCAAACAACTTCCATTTTCCCGTCAGATCGTTATCCCCCGCGCTCCCACCAAAAACCCTTATATCATCACCAAACACATCGTAAATCCCCTCAAGGATCCTCTCCTCGTACCCTGGAGTTGCATGCATAAGTATAACATCGGGATTTCCACCAAGTTCTCCCCTTATCTCTTCTACAGCCTCTTTTGCCCTTTTCCTAGCGTTGTTTTCCGTCGTTTCAACAAGCCTGTACGAAGTCTTTATATCATCCCCATCCTCCGCAAGGAGTATTGCGCCATCAACAAAACCTTCGGGTGAAAAGGCACCCATAAAGCTCGTTGCCCCAAACACTTTTAGTATATACAAGAGCCCATTCGCCCCTTATCCTTTCTGCACCCTTTAAATTGCCCTGCTTGTCAAATACAAAGTACCTCATACCCCTATATTATAACCCTTTGAATTTTCCCATCTATAAGGATGAACCAGACCCCCCTCTTAAGCCGAATCTTTTCTCCCTTTACAAACTTCCCCGAGATATAAAGTTTTCCCGAGACATCAAAAACCCTTACCTCCGCATCCTTATGTAATATTATCCCATCCCTCCCTATCCGAAAGCCCCCAACCTCTCCCCCTTCCGCTACACCCAAGTCATCGTCCGAAGATGCGGGACATGGATCGGATGTGTAATAAACCTCCCAATCCCCCCCTTCGTTTGATGACCAAACTATGTGCCACCTGGAATTTGTGGGATCGTAATCCAAGCTCACCATAACGTCCTTTGCGGTATTATTTGTCAATCTGTCGTTTGCAGACCAGCTTGAACCGTTATCCGTGGAGATCTTGCACAGAACCTCGTAATCCCCATCGCTCTTATCCACCCAATAAACCCTAACCTCCCCCGAGTTGTTCGTTAATATATAAGGGCTCCAGGATGTATCCGATGTTCCGCTTAAATTGGTTATGGCAGACCATGTTGCCCCCGCATCCGTGGATTTCCTGTATAGGACCTCCTTGTTCCCGTATCTTTCATCAACGAAAACCGCATGCACATAATTCCCGTATGCGCTTATTGAACCTATTGGCCTTCCCCAAAAACTGCTCCCGTTCGCGTTAACTCCATTTGATAGGTCGAAGGTGGAGGACCAATTTGACCCCCCATCGGTGCTCCTTATATACCTAGCTTTTCTCTCGAGGGTATTGAAGATCATAAATATTATATGAAGCCTGTTGGGATTCGTCGGATCCCCAACTATTATCGGAGAATCCGAGAGATCCCTCCTCCCACTTGAAACCCAGCTTGAGCCTAAGGTCGTACTCCTACCATACCATACGTAATATACGGGTACAAGGGCGGGTGGTGTATTATCCGACCAGGCAAGGTGGAAGTTGTTTCCCCATATCCATATTGATGGTGCCTCCTGATTGTTTGAACCCCCCTTTAGAAGGGCTTCAGAACTCCAGGTATTTCCTCCGTTGGTTGAATACCTATAATATATGTTGTTGTCGGATTCAACCTTCTCGTACGCGACGACCACCGTGTCCCCGTAACATTGAACCCACATCTCAAGTCCCAGATTTCCCACAAACGGGGTAAGTTGAAGGGCGGGATCCCATGTCACTCCACCGTTTGTACTTCTCCTATAGAAGACCGCAGTCTGCCCCGAAGAGTTCTTACCGAACCAGGCGATATGGACTTTACCCTTACAGGTCGCTATATTCTTTGTGCTCCTCTCGGTGGATATATAGTTTGCGTCGTTATAGGTGTAATCCACCACACCCGGCCTATTGCTTATATTAACCTTATAGGTCGGGCAACCGCAAGCGCTTAAAAGAAAGTTAACCATAACCCAGAATTTTATAGCATTACTTTAATAATTTCAAAACCCCCTAACCCTCAAGGATAAGTAAGGTACCCCCTCCGCATCCCTTATTATCCCCGTCCTATCGTAAGGGCTAAAGCCAAAAAAAATTCCTAGATCCCCCTTTTCGTTATAAAACTCCAAACCACCCCTCATATCAAAGCTCGCGTAAGCCCTCTTATAGTTCCTGCTTAGGGCGAAAAATGTAGAGCCTTCAAACGCTAAGAAAGTTTCCCTTGATATTTTCTCCCGAAACCTCTTAAATACTTTTATATCCGAGCTCCAGTCCGTTCCCCTTGAGAGAAACTGATATTTATCGCTGTGTATGTAAAGGGCGGTTGAGACCTCAAAATCCCTCTCCCTGTACATAAGCCTAAGGGAGTTCCAGTATAGGGGTAGGGTATCAAGCCTGTCTATGTAGTGCATGCAAGGGTGTTCAAGCAGAAGGTAAAATTTCCCCTTAAAGATCCCGAACCAAACGAAGTAATCAGCGTAAATTGGGTCAAGTTGTATGGGACCCACATCGTACCCAAACCAAACTATGAAATCCCCCCCTATTGCCAACCCATAATCCCCCCACCTGAAGGGCTTTATAAATCCCCCTATATCCGCTACACCGCTCTTATCCCTGTATTTATAGGAAAACTTTGTGAAGCTCGCCCAGGCAAAATGCTCCATATAAACAAAGGAAATTAAGGCGTTCATATTATCCACCTAAAGTAAGCCAAAGAGTAATCCCCCCTCCACCTAAAAGAAAGCGAAAACCTTCCACCTACGTTGTAAGTGAAAACTAGGGGCCAATTCCTGCACTCGTATGATGAGCAGAGCTTCTTACCCTCGTGAAGGATCTCCACCCAAAAAACCAAAACCTCCCCATCCCTTGGTACCTCAACCTCAAAGACCTCCAAACCCTTACCAAACTCCCATTTCGCCACTAAAAACTCCCTCTCGGGCTTCCCATAAAAATCAAACAGGTCCGCCACCAAAACACCCTTAAGCCTCCTCAAAACCCCAAGGTCCACGGTTGGATCCTTTATATCCCCCAACCTAACAGTCCCACACTTAAGGGATCCACCGTTGGGTATAACGGTTTTGGGCTTAAACTTCAGGTGATCAAGAATGTACAGAGATTCGTCGTAAAGTAAAGGTCCGTAAAAGTCGTGTATAAGAACGTCTATTTCCTCCTCCGGTTTAAACTTTTGGGCATCCATCCTTATAGGAACGATATTCTTATAACCCCTTACCCTTTCCTTCAAAACCTCAAATATCTCCTTATTCCTCTCGACCGCATATACCTTCCTCGCTCCCCTCTCAACCGCCAAAATGGAAAAATAACCGAAACCCGCCCCAAGCTCTACCACCGTCTTCCCCTTGATTTCCTCCCCTTCCAATACCTCCACATATTTCCTCATCCTCTCCTCATCGTCATAAACGCTTAAAAACGCCAAAAATTCCATTAAATCTTCGTATTTCTTAGCGGGTATCTTGTTTAAGATCTCCAGATGGGAATTATAGGGTCGGAAATTCCTTTAATACCTCATCAATGGTGGGTGCATATGCCCCGAGCTTTGAAACCGAAACCGCCGCCGCCTTTGCCGACCACCTCCCTATCTCCTCCCAATCCAAATTTTGCAATCTACCCCAAACAACCCAAGCCAAAACCGTATCCCCCGCCCCCGTAATATCGTAAACCTCCCTCCTGTACGCGGGTACGTAAATTTCCCTATTGTATGTAATTATCCACATACCCCTATCCCCCATAGTGGAGATAAGGGCTTCTGGTTTTAGAGTATTAAAGATCTCCCTTGAAGCTTGAAGGACATCTTCAATGCTCAGGAGTTTCCTGTGCAATGCTGATGAAATCTCACTTAAGTTCGGCTTAACGATATCAAAACCCCTCGCCTCCCATATTAAAGATTTTGGATCTATCGCCTTTAATTTATCTGGGAATTTTTTCCTAACAAAGTTTAAAGTTTCCGGAATGACCGTCCCCTTATCGTAATTTGACACCACCACCGCGTCAACGTTGATGTTAATAAGATCCAATAATCCATAAGCATCGCTTTCGGAAAACTTCTCCTCGTAATCTATCCTTAATACATGGTGGTGTTTTGCGAGGAGGCGGGTTTTTTTTAATGTCCTAAGGCTACCCTTGTAAAACCTAAAGTTTATCCCCAAATCTTCGCATAGGTTTGCAAGCCTATTCCCATCCTCATCTTCACCGATTATCCCAAAGAGATAAACCTCAAACCCAAGTCTAACCAAGTTTAAAGCGACGTTAGCCGCTCCCCCTGGCATAAACTTACTACTTTTATATAGAAAAACTGGCACGGGAGCCTCCGGAGATATCCTCTCAACGTTCCCAAAGGCGTACTCGTCAAGCATCACATCCCCAATAACCGCAATTTTCATCTTCCGAAATTCTAATCCTGCATATAATATCTGGTAATTTGGTAAGGGTTATAGGTGGATTTATCCTTTTTTTGTTTGTCTTGCCTCCAATAATTGCCCCTTTCCTTGGAATACCGTTTTTCTTGAGTTTGGGAAATCCTATTTTTGCCATACTTTTGTTGATCTTTGGAATACTTTACCTCCTTAACATCCTGGATGCCCGCAGGGACGTCCCAAGGCATTTTATAGAAGTGCTCAGATTCGCAAAAGAAGGAACGCCAATCAAAATAAAAAGGTGGATGTTTTACTACAACTTTGATAGGGTAGTTAAGAAGGTAAGGGAAAGGGAATTATTGACACCTTTAAAAATTTCTGGGATTGCATTTGAGATTTACAGTGAAATTCTCGAGCTTTCAAGGAAATTGGGAAGCTATTTTGAGGATATAATGGTGAGTTTGGAACAGATCTCAACATCCGTTTCACAAATCTCACGCACATTTTCCGATGTTGTATCGAGGAATATGTCGGAGATATATTCCACGTGGATGGATAATAAAGTTAAGGCGGAGGAGGGTGTTAAGTTTTTGGAGGGGAACTTTGCCCTATTTGAGGATATGGGGTTTAGGTTTGGGGAATTCCTTAAAAGCCTTAAAAGTTCGGAAGTTTCTGTTAAGGGGTTGCTTCAAACATCCAGAGAATTGAGGAATATAGGGAGGTTTATATCGGCTTTATCCTACCAGATTTCCCTTGAATCGGTTAAATATAGAAATTCCGCAAACATCTCCAAAATGGTGGAGGAGATGAGGATTTTGTCGGATAACATGAGGGAGATAACCATAAAATCCATTGAAAACCTTGAGCTGTTAAACCGATCCTTAACGGAGAGTATTGGAAGGTTGGAAGGGATAGGGTTTGAGGGGGTGATAATGGGGGCGAGGGAGATAGGGGAAAGGTTTGATGAAATAGAGGATTCGGTAAATAGAATAGCTCAAGAGGCGGGATTGGTATCAAGGACCGTAGAGGAGGCTTCCGCATCCCTAACCGAGATGAGCATAGCGGTGGAAGAAATAAACATAGCGGTTAAGGATTTAATGGGTGATGTTAGCTATATAAAAAGAACCGCGGAGGATATAAGGGGGGTTGTTGAAAGATTGAAGGAAATGTTCTCCGTAAAAAGCGGGGAATATGGGGGTGGTAGGTGGATCATCTGGGCTTACGCGGCTTTTTTATTCTCTTTTTCTGCAATCTTAATTCTCGGAGGATATATCCTTTGGAAGAATGGCATGATTTTACCTTCATTGCTTTTATATGCCGGTGGGATAGGCAACCTAATAAAGACATCTTTACTTTGCCTTACAAGTGAAATCTATATATTTTCCGTTTTGGAAAACAAACCAAGATTTGAAGTGGTATCCATATATGTTCCTATGGGGATAGTTAGAGATTACATAAACCGAGAGCTTTACGAAAAGCCAAAGAGGGAGATAGAGGTATTGATCCTTTCGTTAAATTCCCTCTTGGATAAAGTAAGGGAAACCTTTGTATCAATTAAGGAGATAAACCTGCAAATCTCACAGATTTCAACTGCGGTTAGGCAAATATCCAAGTCTTTTGAGGAGGTTTTAAAACCTTCCATGGATGAGCTTAAGGCACTTTCAGAGCAGGCGTTGAAATCCTCCCAAAACGGCTATCAAATCACCCTCGAGAACATTGGGGATTTTGAGAAAAAGGTTGAAGAACTTGGAAGGATAATATCCAATTTGGAGAGAGTGTCGGAAATAGCTAAAAATTTAAGCGAGAATGTTGAAAGTTTGTCAAGGATAATGGAGAGGATAAACTTGGTTTCAATAAACGCGACGGTTGAGGCGTATAAGATGGGGGAAGGGGGTCCGTTTGAGGTTGTTTCTCGGGAGATAAGGGGGCTTTCTGAAAAGAGCAACCTTATAATAGAAAGCATAAACAAGGGTATGGAGGAGATCAGGGGGAGGATAGAAGGTATAATGAAAGAAAGGGCTTGGTGGGAGGGGAATCTGGAGGGGATTAGGGAAAGGGCGAGGGGTATAGTTGATGTTTTTGGGGAAATATCGGCGAGGATAGAGAAAAGCGACGAAATGGTGAGGGCTATAGCGCAGGCTTTATACGAATCCGCAAGCGCAGTAGAGGAAACGTATATATCCCTTGAGAACATTGATAAAATGGTTATTAAGATGTCCGAAAACCTAGGCCAAATAAGCGAAGAAACTTCACGCATTCTTGATGAGGTAAAGAAGGCTTATGCAAAGGCTTGAAATTTTGAGAGAATTAGCCGAGGATCTTCTTTTGCTTTCAATAAACGCGGAGATGAAGGAAAACGAGGAGGTTAGGATCTTGGCGAGAAACGTAAGGGAAATAGCGGAAAGGATCTTGAAAATCTTGGAGGAAAACGATGGTAAAGGTATTGATAGTTGATGATGCGAAGTTTATGAGGAGTTTGATTAGGAAATCTTTGGAGGAGGCGGGTTTTGAGGTTGTAGGCGAGGCAGAGAATGGGGATCAGGCCATAGAACTTCTAAAGAGTACCGATCCCGATGTTGTGACCCTTGACATCGTTATGCCCGATAAGAACGGTTTGGAGGTTTTAAGGGAAATGCTGAAGATAAAACCCGACCTGAACGTTATAATCATCTCCGCCATGGGTCAAACGGACATAATAGCGGAAGCCCTAAAGATTGGAGCTAAGGATTATGTGATAAAACCCTTTCAACCACAAGTGGTGGTGGATGTCATAAGGAGGGTTTTGGGGATATGATAACCCCCGAACAACTTGATGCAATAAGGGAAACAATAAACATCTCCGCTGGTCAGGGTGCAAGTGCCCTATCTTCCCTCTTGGAATGTAGGGTTGATATGGAATTTCCGGAAATAAAAGTGGTTCCCACACAAGAAGTTAGAGAAATCTTGGAAAAAGAGACGGAAAAGTTTACATTCTTCTACAGCAACCTTGAGAAAAGTTTTAAGGGGGTGATTTTGGTCGCTTATGGTGAAAGAGAAAAGGAGAAGTTGGTTAAACTAATATGGGAAAAGTACGGAATTTCAACGGAAGGAGAAGGTCTCCTTGCGGAGGTATCCAATATAATCTTCGGATCTTTTGTTGGGGGCTTGGCGGAATTTGCCAAAATAAACGTAAGCCTCACACCCCCTAAAAGGCTCGAAGATCCATCAGAAATTTTGCACTTTGACGATCCCTTCGTGATCCTCGGGGAGGTTGTTTTAATTCC
>Ga0272449_1004527_pt1 | contig 11279 bp, 6 predicted proteins | sample YNPCB0241_FD_198679 | JGI IMG/M metagenome (GOLD analysis project Ga0272449, IMG submission 198679) | Hot spring sediment microbial communities from Yellowstone National Park, WY, United States - YNP-CB-024-1 | ecosystem: Environmental > Aquatic > Thermal springs > Hot (42-90C) > Sediment...
CATAAAATATTTTCGGGTCCATTCCAAATTTTTTGCATATGGCGAAGATTTCAGCGGTTATAGAGTTTATCGCTCCAAACATCATGTTGTTCAAAAGTTTAACCACATTACCCCAACCTCCACCACACAACCTAAGCCTACCAAAACCACCATTAACAAAAACAACATCAACAAGAAAATCACCACCCCTATATACCCACAAACAGGACACACCAAAAACCTAACCCTAGAACACACTCCACCAATCCTCTCTATCTCCTCCAAAAACTTAAAATGCTACTCCAAAGGAACACCATCCAAACCCACAAACCACCCAGGCATAAAGAATATCTTACCCAAAAGGACAATATATAATTTAATTCATTATAACTTTTAACTTTTCTCAAAAATATTTTATAGCACCCTCAAAAGGATAAATGTTATATAAAAAAAGTTTTAAATTGTTATGGTAGGTAAAAAGTGAGATTTCAGATTGCCTCTGTTCGATCAATTATTTGAATGCTACACTTTTGAAAATTTGATAAAAATAGCAATCAATTTAATCGGAATAAGTAACCTTATGATATTGTTTTTGAGCTATATCGCTGTCCTAATATACATCTCTAAAGTACCATCGATGAGCTCACTATCAGATGAAATGGGAAAAATCAGAGTTTTCTCATTAATACAACAATCATTCTATATCTTCTCATTCATATTAATATTTAAGCTGATATTTAAATTCGATTGGAATTATCTCTTCTCGTTAATTCATTTTACTATAATTTACATTGCAATTTTATTTCCACTGGTTTTAATAATCAAAAATATCTCTAAATTATCTACTTATGAAAGTTACCTTGCGTTAAGAAAAATGGGATCAATAATCACTTTAAAAAGGTTTTGGACACTCGCATTATTTTGGTTTCTCTTACTATCCTTGTTCCTTTACTTTATGATTTGCGATCCATCTTTGCCCCTTATTTGCTGGATTCTCACCTTCTACTCGCTAGCTTCAGCTCTGATCATAATGGCACTCGTCCACAGCTTCATCTTACATATAACGCAGAGCAAATACGTTGTCATCAGAACTGACAAGGGAAAACAGTATGAAGGTTTCCTAATATGCAAGGACGATGACCTTTATAATATTAAAACAGATACCGGGGAGCAATTAATTCTAAAAAGACAAATAGAAGAAATTACAATAAAAGACCCTCCTAAAAAGCTTACAAATTGGAGAATGCATGGAGAATAAAAAGTACATATAGTATAAATTAGCATTATTTCCCTTATAGAAAAAGTTAATACTTGCTTTCTATAACTACATAAGTAGTATGTACTCGCAGGAGAAGCTTGTGATCGAGAAGCTAGATTCAATGCTCGCTATGGCCAAAAAGATTAAGAGGAAATTGGGTGTCTTCTACGTCCTAAAGGCATTTGTGCTATTGGGAAGAGGGTGGCATACAATAAAAGAAGTACATAAGAAGGCGATGGAAATCTCAAACAACCCAAAACTAAAATACTATCCAATACAGGACGCAATCAAATACGGCCTAGCAGAACTAGACAAGGAACAAAAGGAAAAAAGTGTAGGAGAACTAAAAGTAAAACTAAAAGATGAACTCTACAACACAATCGAAAAAGAAATAGACAAATACATACAAGAACTAGAAAAAATAAAAGAATAAAGTATTCACCAATTTTAAGCCTAGAGTAAATTACGTTCAAAAAACCTGGTGAAATTGAAAGTAATAAAATTTCCAAGTGGTACTTTCAAAATATGTATCGATAAAATTACTGGTTTGCGAAAGTCGATTACTGGGCCTCCTTAGTTCGACTTCTACCTCATAAAGGATCCTTATTCTTCTTTTTCCTCAAGAATCTTTGCTCCAATTTGATTTAAAGTCTCCCTTATTTTAAGATCCAAAGTCTCTCTTTTAATTCCATGTTCAGAATAAGCATCAATATTAACTTGCAACACTATGTTGGCACCTTCATGACTTAACGGTATAAACACGCCCCGAACTAGGTCAGAAAGCTTGTCCCATGGAACTCGTGCCTTAATCATAATTTTGTTAACAACTTTTTCTTTAATTTTAACTTCAGTTGTTTGAACACCTTCAATAACCGGGGGTGCAGTTATACTAGATATGCTTACCTCTTCACCTCCTCCTCTTTTCATTTCTAGTGCGGTTTCCGCTTTCAATATAATTATATCTTCTGTAAGTTGGGTTAATGACACCTCTTCTTGATACCAGACCCTATCATTCATAAGAACGCCAAAGACACCGTTTTGAACACCTTGTCTAATAGTGTTCTTAAGAACATCTTCGCTTTCAAGTAAAGGTAATTCCAGATACTTTAAGAATGCCTCCCATATTTCTGCAACATTTTTGCGATCACCATTTTTAGATAAAAACCATGATGCAAGCAATTTTGGAGAAAGTTTGTCTAATAAAATTTCCTGTTCCTTTAAATAGTAGCGTACTCTAGATGAAAGATTTTTTTCTCCAACCGACGGTATACCCAAATCAAACGTCCTCAATCCATCCTTTGAACCCTTCAGCAGGTAGCGGTAGACGGAAACCGTTTTAAATAGTACACTAGAGTCCATATCCTTAAACTTTTGACTCGCCCTTTCCTTATCTGCTTCACTAAGGGTTTTCCATAAATCCTTATCGCTGACTATAGCTTTTAAAGCAAGGAAAAGGCATACACTTTCCCTAAAACCATAACATTCATTTTTGTCTGGAACTAGAAAAATTAGTGTATTCTTAAACGTCCGATAACCAGTTGAATAATTCGTTAACATATCTTTCACAAATTCTTCTGTACTCGGATTATCATTTGATAGCTCAAGAGGCAATATTATAAGCTTCAATCTCCTATTATCTGGCACATCATTATTAGACTTAGGCCAAATGAAAACCTCAAAGTCTCCTCCAGCAACCTTCTCTAACCTGCTCTTTATTTCAGCTAATATTTCCTCTTCTCTTTCCCTGACAGCTTCCTCTTTTTCTATAATAATTCTGTTTAGTCCAACTTGGCTGCTAAAGTAGTAGAGACCTCCCTCAAAATGAAGATAAAGTGGGCCGTCTAGGTCTTCAAGTCTCTTAAGGGCATCCCCAACTATAGAGGGTGGTATACCCTCCCTAAGAAAAGCCACCCTAAGCCTTTGAGCAGTAACACCCTTCCGTTCACCACCAGTAAAAGAATAGAAGAAAATGGCAGTAGCCAATCCTGTTGCAACCCTAAATTTAGCGTATTCGCTCCCCATTTGCCTATCCATTTTAACTGTTCTCGCATTATCTCCAATTATGTCTGAAGCTAAAACAGATTCAAAAACTTCACCAATATGTGTTATAAACATTCTTCTAATACGGGCGTTTGAAAGGTTAATGTTTGATGGCTGTATTAGAGGAGAAGGGTCCTGTCTATTAAATAGGTCAGAAACAACCTCAGCTAAAAGACTAAGTACACCCCTTGTCCTCTGGAAAGTAGGTATGGTCCCCCATCTCTCAAAAAGTATGTCAATCGTTTCTGGATGAAAAGGATAAGCTTTCTTAATTTTTTCTCTATATGAAATCTCCCTAACCTCGGATGGGACTTCATCTCCAAGCCTCTGATAGAGGCTAAAATATTCTGAAGCAACGATCTCATGATCTCTTATGTCACCTAAATCTTCAAACAATCTCTTCCTTATAACTTCATAAATTTCTTCCCCCTCTACAGGGGTATAAATAACCTGCATTCTCCCAAAGATTCTCTGCAGTTGACTTAGAACTCTCTCTCCTCTTTCACCATATGGTGCACTTGAAGGTAAAGTGCATACGAGAACACATTGTTTAAGTGATTTCGATATAGCCTCTGTCAACTCCTGGCAAAAGGCAAAAACTTGGTCTTCAAATTCTCTTGCTTTAACAACATATTCGGTAAGCTCATCAATAAGTAATACAAGAGGTTTACTTTCATTCAGCAATTTTTCCAAGATTTCCCTTCCAGGCGCTATCCTTTTCTCATCATGTTCTTTAACCAAATCATATAAGCCCAGTTGAGCAGCTATTTCACCCCAAGGTGTCCTACCCTTTAAAGGATCAGGAACCGTCCCAACAAAAACTGCAACTTTAGCCTCCGGTATATCACTTATTCCACAAGAATCCAAGATTCTCTTTACTTCGGGAACATGAAGAAAGATTTTACCATTCTTAAACAGGTGATAGAGGTATACTAATGCATGCGTCTTGCCCCCTCCGAAAGGTGTCTGAATTTGAATAACCTTACCCCTCTCCTCCCTTCCTGCAAGATTTAGTAGGACATCCTTAATTATGTTTTCAAGGCCCTTAGTAAGATGCGTTCTCTTAAAAAAGGTTTCAGCATCAATATATTCAACAGAAGCCCTACCTTCAATAATACTTCTCAAATCAGCAGCAAAATCTCCAATTCTACCCTCCCTAATATCCCTATGAGGAACAGCAATTTGCCACCAAGGCTTCATGACTTGTCCTCCATAAAATCAACTAAACTCCTCTCTTTTTTATATGTTTCCCTAGTATACTCTACTCTACCATATAAGAAGCCCTGAAGAAGCTGTTTCTCCTTATCCCCTTCTGGAAGGATTTCAGATAAAGCTTGAGCCATCTGCCAGAATACTTCATTCTGAGCGTAACCAGTTTCACTTAAAACCTCCTTTATCTTCTCCCTTTCCCCCTTCTCCCATAAGATTAAAACATAATGGAGAACATCAATCATAGATGTGAATTTTGTTCTCTTTATAAATCCTTGATCCTTCACTCTCTCTTGAGGTGAAAGAACCCTTATAAACTCTTTTTCTTTCTGAACAAAACCTCCTTTATCCCACAAATCCGTAAGCTCAACACCCAGAGGCCTTGAAAGCTTTATCGCATCATCAAAATGAACTTTAGCATTACCAAAAGTCCACCTCCACAAAAGGTAAAATCTTGTTTGCGCATCAACCCCTCCCAAATGAGCTCTTTTCAAAACCCTCTCAAGCGCAAATTCACTTACAACTTTTCTAACATATTCTAGAAGTTCTTTAACAGAGACTTCTTCACCAGATAACTTTTCTACTCTCGAATATTGACCAAAAACTTCAACAGCTGGACCAATAGCACTAACGAAAAAGTCTGCGCCGCTTATTCCTTGCTCCCAGAATTGTTCAAGTTTCTCTTTAACTCTTTGCTCAATTTTTTCCTTTATCTCGTTAAAGTACGCTATCTCTTCTTTAGATCGTTTTCTACAAACCATGTAGATGGAAGAAGCCAGTGCTGCACTTTCCTGAGCTCTTAATCTTTCCCTTTGTTCGGTGTGAATGGGCCATGATGCTGTAAGCACTAGACCGGATTTTAGTAGGCTGGCAATAATGGTTTCCCACGCTTCAGTAGTTTTATAAGCAAAAACTATGCATGTGATTCCCTCAGGTCTCAGCACACGATTAATTTCTATGAAGGCTCGGGTAATCATCTTTTCAAAAAATCTCTTTCCTTCTTCAAATCCTCCCTTTCCATAGGAATAAGCAACAATCTCTTCTGACTTAGGAGTTAAGGGTGTAGCAAACAAATCGGGATAAAGATCTCCTATCGCCCGTTTAAGCCAAATATAGAAGAAATCTGAAAGATGAGAGTAAGGCACGTTGTCATAATATGGTGGATCAGTCAAAACCGCATCAAAATGGTCGTCAGGATACGGAAGAGAAATAGCAGAAGATTGAGAAACTATCGAATTAGGACAATTTACTATTGTTATGGTTGGAAAGACCTTTAATATCGTCCTTAAAATACTTTCAAAACCATAACCCTTAGATGTAAAAACATTTGTTTCAATAAAATCCCAATTCATAGATAGAGCTTGTCTTGCGAAGGTAGTACAAGTCTTTTCCCACGAACCATCCCAATGACAAAGAGTAGAGTTAGTATCTGGAATCCTACTAACTACAAATGCCAAATAACTCACTACTACCTTTGCATATTCTTCGTTATATCCTTCTTCAATCATCTTTTCATAAGCAAGTCTTACTTTTTCAGTAAAGGTAATTAAAGCCAATTTTTGACGAGAATTAAAAAGGTCACCCCATGTATTCAACCCGAAATTACGAACTGAAAAAGCTCTTTCTGCACCAGGTCCTCCACCTTCAGGAGTTGGTTCATTTGGTACAGGATCAAATCCCCATTCCTCGAAAAGTTTCTTTCTCTTTTCTTCGAGATATTTTTCTGCCTCCTGAAACTTTTTAATGTCATCCTCAGTCGTAACTCTGTATATTTTTCCACCACTAGGATTGTATAAAATTACAGCTATAATTCTTTGACTTGCTTTTCCCCCTTGGAATAGCTTTCTTAATTCTTTATCGGAAATTCCAGAACTGCAAATAGGACACATGACCTTTGCTTTTTTTACTGTTCCTTCCGAAGGGTCGAAGTCTATATCTTTTCCTTGAACTACCTTAAAATCTATTTTCTTCTTTTCTTTATCAACAATAATTTTCAAAGCTATTTTTCTATTATCTTTCCTAGCGAGCCAGAATTGTCTCATTAAAGGTATTTCCGCTCCACAAGTAGGATTTTGGCATCTAATTGTTCTAGCCCAAATATATCCTACTGGAATGTATTTTTCTCCGCCACCTTCAGATAGCACTTTTTGTGCCGGTACTGTTTCTTCTGGATAAAATTTTCCTATCTCCTTTTTCGCTTCTTCATAGACCCACTGCCCCCATCTTTTAACGTCTTCAACAAGCTTTTTGCCATACCTTTGTGGGTATTCTAAAACTGCTTTAAGAATTAAAACTGCCACGGGATTATATTCTAAAGCGTAAGTTTCACATCCAAGCCTTAAAGCCTCTAATGGTATGGAGCCTCCGCCAGCAAAGCAGTCCAAAACCTTTGGCGCCTTACCGCCGAAGAATCCTCTAATATCTTTTCTCGCTCTTTCAATTATCTTCTCATTTAGGGAGTTCTCCCATTTTGAAAGTTCGGCTATGAATTTAAGCTTCTCCCTTAGCTCTTTCTCGTCTTTAGGTGCTGGAACTAAAGCTGCATAAGTTGTTGCCCTTGATGCAGCTAATGGTCGTCTAGCCCACCATATGTGTAGGGTGGAAATGTGGCCATGTCTAATGTTTTTCTCTCTAACGGATTCCTCACTTACTTCCTTGAGTGGGAAATCAACTTCAATAAGCCTCTTATCTGATGCGTTCATTCAGCTTCACCTATAAACTCTCTTTTTGCAACATTCTTCCATTCTTCCTTATTAACTATATATCGAACTATTTCTATTTCTTCGTTTGGCTTAAGTTTAGATGCTGGATTTTGGATTGTGTATAGTTCTGGTTTGGTTTTAGTGTTGGTTATCACGTAAAGCCAATAATCGTTTCCTAACCTATGTGCCATTAGCCATTCGTTTGGCGTTAACGCTATTTTTCCCTCTTTTGCCCTTGCCTTTACCTCTATGTATCTGAATTCTCCGTTTGAAGTTCTTGACCTTATATCGAATCCTAGGTTTTGGAGTGAAACATCTTCTGGGATTCTTCCTTGGGCTTTTTCGAAATCTATTGCTATCCTCATGCCTATTTCCTCTGTTTCCCTGTCTTCTTTTAGTTCATCTTCTGTTTGAGGTATTGGGGCTACTGCTATTACGCCTAGAATTTTTGGAGGTGAAAGTGTTAGATGTGTTTCAGCATTTATTCTCTTTTCAAGTTCCTCGCGTTTTCTATAAAGTTCATCCCTTTTCCGTGTCTCATTTTGGATTACTACTTCAGGTATTTCGATTCCCTTAGCCTTTTTTGTCTCATAATCGATTAGTTTAATCTCCTGCTGCAGTATCAAGTCGGTAAGCGATTTTATTCCATATTTTCTTTTGATTTCCGCGTCATGCTCTCTTTGCGTTCTTATCTCGTTAAGATATTCTGTGAGAACGTTTTCGATAGCAAATGCTACTATATTGTCCTCATTTTCTATAAACTCTTGGATTACATTTACGGGAGCATGGTTTGCAGGCTTCAGGTCCCAAATTATCGATGGTGGCACCTGTCTTATTATGTTTTGTCTATCCTGGTATAAAGCGAATATTCTTTTACCAGCGATTGTGCCACTTCCATCATTTATCTCCCCTTCCAGGAACCAGATGTATCCGTCTAGATTGCATGAGGGGTCAAAGAAGACCGCTCCTCTTTCTATCTCATTACCATATTTTTCAAATATTTTGTCTATAATTGCTTCAATTAACGGATGTCCTGGTGCTACAAATTCTGCTTGTCCCTTAAACGCCTGCTCTTTATCGAACGATATCTTCCCATATTCTTTGAACACAACGCCATATTTTATTTTAAAATTATATGATACGTTTCTTAGCTCGTATGGGACGTTTGTTATCCTCCAAAATCCGTCTTTTCTTCTCTCAACATTTAATCCAAGTTTTTCTGATGCTTTTATAAAGAACTTTTCTATATACTCGGGCACAAGTCTATTCTCCTTAGCGACTCTCATCTCTCCGAGAATGCGGGTGAAGTCTATGTGTCTTGTAGCTAATCCTTCTAATGCCGCCTCTCTAGCTCTTCTTATAGCCTCCTCGTCAGGTATTTTTTCGAAATCGGACAATATTTCATCGAGTGACCTCCTATTTGTTATCGCCTCAACTATCAAGTCTTGCAATGTTTTTCCTGTCGGCAGATAAGCTGAAACAACATCTCCTATTACATCGAAAACTTTGCCCATTTGTTCCCCTATTATCTCAAGTTTTGTCAAAAGCTTTTCAAGTATCCTTCCTTCTTTTGTGTCTACTGCAACCAAATTATATATGTGGACTTCATATTGTTGACCGTATCTGTGAATTCTTCCCATTCTTTGTTCGAGTCGATTAGGATTCCATGGAATATCATAGTTGACCATAAGCCAGCAGAATTGCAGGTTTATGCCTTCCCCTCCTGCTTCAGTGGAAACCATAATTTGTGCTGTTTCCTTAAATTCATGTTCTGCCGCTATTCTCTTGTCCAAGTTCATGTCTCCGTGAATATATGTTACACTATATCCCCAGTCTCTTAGTTTATCAACCAAATATTCTAGAGTATCCTTCGATTCTGTGAATATGAGAAGCTTCTCACTCTTTTCTTTCAACTTTTCAATTTCCATAACCCTTTTTAACTCGTTAAGTTTTGTCTCTATTTCTTTTCTTTCCACCTCTTTTGCGATTCTAATTAAATCATCTAATTTTTCTATCTCTTCTCTAAGCTCGTCTAAGGTTTTTGAAGATGTCAACTTACCGAGCAGCTCTTCTTCTAAACGCCACCTTTCCTGTTCAGGCATGTCTTCAAAAACTTCTTCACTCGCATATCCTACCTCTTGTATGAGTGTACCCTTATCAAGAAGCTCAGCTAACTTCTCCCGTCTTCTTTCCAAGGACTTTCTTACAGCTCTAACGCTTGAAGCTAGACGTCTTTGGAGAATCAGCAGAGCGAACGTTATGTTTCTTTTTCTCCTTTCTTCTTCAATTGTTAATGCTTTGTTATAATATTTTTCTACATAGTTTGTTACTTCATTGTAGAGTCTTTTCTCGTCCTCACTTAATCTGTATTTTATTGTATGAACTTTTCTTGGAGGAAATATAGGTGTGCCATCAAATTTTTTCAAATCCTCCTTAAGTCTTCTTAAGAATAGTGGGTTATCTTTGTTTCTTATTGATTCCATCAAGAGTTCATTTGTTGCAAAAAATCCTGGTTCAAGGAGGTCTAGGAAAAGTCTGAAGTTGCTTGGATCTCCTCGGTGTGGGGTTGCGGTAAGAAATAGTAGAAAAGTTGAGTTTTTTGATAAGAGTTCGCCAAGCTTATACCTTTGTGTTTTAGTTATCTTTTCACCGTACTCGTATGCTGCCAGTTTATGGGCTTCATCGACTATAACTAGGTCCCAGTTGGCTTCACTTAAGCTCAACATTACATCATCCTGTTTTGCAAAATCCATCGAAGTTATAGCTTGATTTTCTTCTAGCCAAATGTTTCTCCCCCAAGAGGCTTCCATTACAGCCCTATCAATGAACCTAAAAGTTTCACCAAATTTTTCCTTCAACTCTCTAATCCACTGGTCTTTAAGATGCCCTGGGACCACTATGAGAATCCTATTTACGAGGCCTCTTTGCTTAAGTTCCTTTAAAAGAAGTCCTGCCATGATTGTTTTACCGGCTCCAGGGTCGTCGGCTAAAAGAAACCTAATTTTAGGATTACGTAAAATATGGAAATATACTGCATCTATCTGATGGGGAAGAGGATCTATTTGTGACACGTTCACTGCATAAAGGGGATCAAACTGGTGTGCAAGACGTATTCGTTTTCCTTCGATGACCAAAAAGAATGATTCGGGGTCAAAAGAGAAATCCCTTCTCTTCATCTCAATTATTTTTATTTTCGAAACATCATCTTTGGATAGAATGCTCGAATAATATTTATTTGTCTGTAACCCAACACCACTCACTCCCATTGAATTGCCAACACGTTTAAATGAAACAACTTTTACGCGTTCAGGCCAAAATGGGCCCTCTATCACATCACCTACTTTTAAAGAACCATAATCTTCCATATACCTAACCTTTACCCTACCTCAAAAATAAATCTTCGCATCGAATTAAATTTGGTTTTAGCTGGTGTTAAAACATAATAAATTTTTCCTCTTCTACTCCTATCTCCTTTTTCCTGTAAACCTTAACCATATTGTCTTTTAGTGAAACGATTACATGTAAGTAGTTGATCCAAGCTTTTCCTTTTTCCTCATCCTCTTTTGACCAGTATGGTTCCCAGAATGGGTGGCTGTGGTAGAATCCGATTATCTCTAGTCCTTCTATTTCAGCTTCTTGGAAGGCTTTTATTTGGTCGGCTGGGTCTATTCTGTACGCTGATGTTGAATTCAGTATGTTTTTTGCATGATATACTTTTTCCACAACCGCTTCACTATCATGTTTTTTGCCTGCTAGGATTCCGCATGCCTCTATTGGATACTTTTTCTTCGCCTCCTCAAATATTTCGTTTAAATGTGTTTTCTTTATCTTTAGCGTCATATATTTTTCCTAATCATGTCGGTCTTTTTGGTTCATAAACTTAACCATCATCTACTATGGTAGAGCAATAATATTGTTAAGAATACTCGTATAGAAAAACATTCTATTTTTCAGTTGCCTTTTTTATTTTGGGCTGGTGGGACTGGTGGGATTTGAACCCACGATCGCCAGCGTTCTGGACTTGGATGTTCCCCAGGCTGGCATCCTTGTCCAAACTAGACGACAGTCCCACACAGCATTTACTTTTGTGT